>OLZB01000646.1_pt1 | contig 17052 bp, 14 predicted proteins | sample 1673421 | NCBI WGS metagenome assembly OLZB01 (sample SAMEA103958111, study PRJEB25191) | human gut metagenome | biome: human-associated habitat [ENVO:00009003]; feature: intestine environment [ENVO:2100002]; material: feces | place: Germany | collected 2013/2015
TCCGCTACGCCATGCAGCAGGAGCTGTGGGAGCTGCCCGCCGGCAAGCTGGAAAAGGGCGAAGACCCCTTCGAGGCCGCCAAGCGGGAGCTGGGCGAGGAGTGCGGCCTGACCGCCGACCACTACACCCCGCTGGGCGAGTTCTATCCCACCGTGGGCTATGACACCGAGGTCATTTATATGTGGGCGGCCACCGGGCTGCACAAGACCCAGATGCATCTGGACGACGACGAGTTCCTGACGCCCGACCGCATCCCACTGGCAAAGGCCTACGAGATGGTCATGCGCAACGAGATCAAGGACGGCAAGACCATCGCGGGGGTGCTCAAGCTCAAGGCGCTGGTGGACGAGGGCAAGCTGTGATCCTCTACGAAGATGCAGCCCTCGTGGTGCTGGACAAGCCCGCCGGTCTTTCCAGCGAGGAGGGCGTCCCCGCTGCCCTGCGGAAGCACTGGGGCAGGCCCGACGCCTATGTGGGCGTCATCCACCGGCTGGACACCGGCGTGTCCGGGCTGATGGTCTATGCCAAGACCCCGCAGGCCGCTGCCGCCCTCAGCCGGCAGGTGGCCCAGAGCCAGCAATATTATGCCGTGCAGGATGGCCGGGCCGAGCCCGCCGCCGATGCGCCGGACGCACCGCCCTTCCGGAAGGAGTACCGCGCCCTCATCGCGGGCGGGCCGGACGAAACGCTCCCCGCCGGAGGCGTCCTGCGCGACTACTTATTTAAGGACAGCCGGAGGGGCCGGGTCTTCCCGGTCAGCCGCCCCCGCAAGGGCGTGAAGGAGGCCGTGCTGGAATACCACCTTGCGGCGTCTGCCCCGGACGGCAGCGCCAGCCTCGCGGACATCACCCTCCACACCGGCCGCACCCATCAGATTCGGGTGCAGTTCGCCTCCCGCCGCCACCCGCTCTGGGGCGACGGCAAATACGGGAGCCGCGTCAAGGGAGACATCGCGCTCCAGAGCGCCCGCCTCCGCTTCATCCACCCCGGCACCGGAAAGGCGATGGATTTCCGCCTCCCCGTGCCCGGGACATGGCCCGCTTGGGGCATCAGACAGGAAAACGACAATGGAACAGCAGTTTAAAACGGATTCGGAAATATACGCCGTCCTCGAGCGGGAGATCATCGACCTGACCCTGCGGCCCGGCTGCTCTCTGAGCGAAAACCCGCTCTGCACCCGCTTCGGCGCGCCCCGCTCCCTCATCCGGGTGGTGCTGCAGCGCCTGCAGGAAAACGGCCTTGTGAAGATCGTGCCCTACAAGGGCACCACTGTCACCCGGCTGAACCGGGACATCGTGGATGAGCTGATCTACGAGCGCATCGCGGTGGAGGCCCGGGTGCTGCGGGACTTTGCGCCCCACTGCACCCCCGAGCACCGCGCCCTCATCCGTCAGCGCGCCGCCGCCTACGACGAGCTGGCCAAGGCCGAGACGCTGGACTTCAACCGCCTCTACGAGGCCGACACCCGCCTCCACGAGACGTGGTTCTCCGCCATGGGGAAGATGTACCTCTGGCGCACCTTGCAGAACGCCCACGCCGACTACAGCCGCTTCCGGATGCTGGATACCCTGACCACCGGCGGTCTGGCCGAGGTGGTGGCCGACCACCACAACCTCATCGACGCCATTGAGCGGTGCGACCTTGCGGCCTTCGAACCGCTGGTAGAGCGCCATCTCTACGGCGGCATCCGCCGTCTGGGCAGTAAGCTCACAGAGGAATACGCAGATTATTTTGAATGATGTTCCATGGGGAACAAAAAAGCGCCTCTGCACGATGTGCAGAGGCGCTTTCTATTTTTATTGGAGGTTCAAAGCTTGCCCGGAGAATTTAGGTGTACAGGTCCTTCCAAGTCTTCTTGCCGCCGTCCTTATACTTCTTCAGAATGCTGTTGAAGTCCATAAGGGATGCGTCAGCTTTCGCTTGGAAATCGACCTTCGTGGTTCTGAGTTCTTCCATCACAGTAATCACATTTCCTTCTTTGTCCATATCATAGCCCTGCCCGAGGTCAACGATGTAGACCGGATAATGACCGCCATTGTAGCAGTAGATTTCAGCGCTCTTCCAAGTATGGCCCTGAGCTGTAGTCGTCGTTACGAAGCACTCAGCCGGATAGTTGTTCGAGCCGATCTTATAGTAGCCCTTCAGCGTTTCCGTCACGGTGCTGCCCGTGCCAGGATTCATAATATCACCGGGATTCATGGGAAAACCACTCATATCGATCTCGTAGTATTCACCCTTTTTCTTATCGACCATCCACATTTTAATGCTGGATGTGCTGAAGCCATTGGTTGCATCTGCCAGCATGATCACATCATCATCTTCACTATAGAACTTCTTACCATTCGAAGATTCTGTCTCTTTTTCAACATTCGGATTGCCCTTGTAGGTGACGATTTTCTTTTCAGTGTAAGACTTCTCCTTCTGCGGCTCATAGTACTTTGCACGATTAGTGGAGTTATAATTGACCTTCTTTGCTTCCGTCATGCCGTACTCGTTCACACTTGCATCCGGCTTGGAGCTGGAAGACGAGCTAGACGAGCTGCTGGAACTCGAGCTGGAAGAACTGGAGCTACTGCTCGAGGAGCTGGAAGAAGAAGAGCTCGAAGAAGAGCTGCTGGAGCTAGAGCTGGAGCTGCTGGAAGAGCTGCTGCTCGAGCTGGAAGAATCGCTGCTGGAGCCGCCGTTTCCGCCGCCGCCACCACCGCCGCAGGCGGTGAGCATCGAAACCGTCATAGCCGCAGCCAGTGCGACTGCCATTACCTTTTTTGCTAATCTCATGGTAAATTTCCTCCCACATTTTCAAAATCGACAGCGGAAGTCCTCGTTCGGCCCCTCTGTTTCTCTAAATTTACCCCCCCCCTGTATCGATTTGTCAAGTAGTTTTGATAAATTTGTGGTATTTAATAAAATCCTCCCTGAAATTGCATCAATTTGACAACAAACATCGTTTCAGTTTATCCCGGCATACAAGAGCCCTGTTCAACAAAGAAGCGGCACATCCACCGCAAAGGAGAATGTGCCGCTTTTCTATATTTTTTTCAGCCCATGATGCCGGAAATGAAGATTTCCAGACCGATGCCGATGAGGATGACGCCGCCGAGGACGGAGGCTTTGCCGGAGAGCTTGGTGCCGAACTTTTTGCCGATGGCAAGGCCGGCCTCACAGATGAAGAAGGTGACGATCGCCACGATGAGGGAGCAGACCAGCGCCATGAACCAGCCGTACTCCGAGATGGTGAAGCCCACCGACAGGGCATCGATGCTGGTGGCCACCCCCTGCATGAAGAGTGCACCTGCGCTCAGCTCGGCAGCCTCCTCGGTCTCCTCGCCCTTGATGCCCTCAAGGAGCATCTTGCCGCCGATGTAGCCCAGCAGGATGAGGGCGATCCACGGGATGAGCGTCTCGAAGGAGGAGAACAGCTCCACGATGGTGTGGACGCAGACCCAGCCCAGCATGGGCATGGCGGCCTGAAAGACGGCGAAGGTGCCTGCGACTTGGACGCCTCGGCGGCGGGACATTCTGGGGTCATGCAGACCGTTCGCCATCGAGACGGAGAACGCGTCCATTGCAAGACCCACGCCCAGCAGGGCGCTGTTGAAGAAAAACAAAAGACTCCATTCCATGATTATGCCTCCTGATCTGACCGGAATTGGTGGGCAGAGAAAAGACCCGGAATCGGCGCGCTTCGCCAATTCCGGGTCTCATTTTCTGACAAACTGACTCCATGTGGAATGGGCGTGGTACTCGCACCAAAACACATGAGTCTCGCAAATGAAAGCAAGCCAGACAGCCGCCCGGGCCGTCATTGTGTTGACTTGCTGCACCGCCTGCAAAACGGTGCCTGCTACTCCCCCATGAGGATCTTTTCTATTGTTCCGATAGCTTATCACATCAGGGGCCGATTTGTCCAGTATAACCGCAGCTTATTTTTTTACGATCTTGAAGCGGCCCTCCATCAGAGCGCCCTCCATGACGGCGATGGTGGCGGCGGTCAGGTCGCCCGTGAGGGCGCTGCCGGTGGTCAGGGTCACACGGCCGCTGGACTCCACATTGCCCACGATGCGGCCAGAGCAGATCATATCCTTGGTCTTGATGTTGCCGCCGATGACCGACTGGGGGCCGATCTTGAGCAGCTCCTTGGCGCTGACATCGCCCTGTACGCTGCTGGTCACAAGCTCCACATTTCCGCCCTGCACATTGCCCTCGATGTTGGCAAAGAGCTTGACGTTGCCCTCGGAGAAGATGTCGCCCTTGAAGACGCCTGCGATCTCCACATCGCCCTTGGTATGCAGGGTGCCTTCGAAGACGCTGCCCTCCGCCAGAAGGGTGGTCTTGGGCTTCTCGGGGACCTTTTCCAGAGGCTTCACCTCTGCGACGGTCGGCGCGACGGTCAGACTCATCTCGTCCTCTTCCACATCCATGGCTGCGGACTCCGCAGGCTTCTCCGCCGTCTTGTCGGCCTCCCGCTTGCTGCCGCCCCTGCCGATGCCGAACATCTCATAGGCTGCCTGCGAAAAATTGTCTTTCTTGCTCATCTTCAACACGTTCCTCTCATGATTGATTTGACGCCGATCTATAGTGGAAGCTGACCTGACGCACCGTGCGGTCCAGCGGGGCAAAATCAAAGCCCTGCTCCCGCAGCGTATCGATGAGTGCAGGCAATGCTTCAACTGTCGTCTTGCAGTGGGCGGAGTCATGCATCAGCACGACTCCATGCTTTTTCTGGGCCGAATAGGAGGTGATGCCCTCTACGATGGTGCTGGCCGAGGGCGACTTTTTGGTCGCATCCTCTGCCGAAAGGTTCCAGTCGTAGTAGCGGAAGCCGCGGCGAAGCATCTCCGCGATGATCTCCTTGTAGACGCCCTGATTGTAGTTGTTGAGGCTGCCGCCCGGGAAACGGAACACCGTGGGGGTCACGCCTGCCTCATCCCGGAGGATGACGAACAGCTTATAGAAGTCATCGAGGAAATCCTCCACCGAGGCATAGATCTTTTCGTAGTCGTGGCTGTAGCTGTGCATCCCGATGGTGTGGCCTGCCGCAGCGGCCTTCTTGATGCGCTGGATGGAGGTCTCATCCTCCCGGCCAATGACGAAGAAGGTGGCCTTGACCCCCTTCTCGTCCAAGATCTTCAGCACCTCGTCGGTGCGGTCGGAGGGGCCGTCGTCGAAGGTGAGGTAGATGGTCTTGCCGGCGTCCTCGATGTCCGGCAGGGGGGTGGGCGCATAGAAATCCGGGTAGAGCAGCTGGTAGCTGAGCGGCTCCTGCTCGTCGGAGCTGTCGGCCTCCGGCTCTGTCTCCGCCGAAGCCGCCTCGGCCTCGCTGGCGGCTTCATCCTCTTCGCCCGTCAGCACGACGGCGTTCTGGGCCAGCAGGCTCTCTGCCGTCTTTGCCCGGCTCCGCCAGCGGAGCGCCAGCCCGGTCGGGATGAGCACGCCGAGGATGCAGCACAGAAAAATGATGTTTTTGAAAAAACGGACGCTTCCGATATACGGCTCATTGCTCTGCATTTTACTCCACTCTCACGCCACGAAAAAAATATTTTTTCGTAGTCCTGTCCTATGATGATAATTGTTCTCTTTAATGATACCCCAATTCCTGCCAACATCAAGGTCGTTTCATGACCCATTCAGGTCGTTTCGTATCAAATCATGTCATCGAATGGAATTTTAAAATTTCGCCTGTCATTTCCGTCAAAGTTTGCCCCGTTTTTTCGTGCAAAAAAGCAAAAAGACCCTGTGGGGTCATCCTCTTGCAAAAGAGAAACTTCCTCACAGGGTCTTCTTATGTTTTTGTCCCGGGATTTATTCCTCGTCGCCGGTGTCGGCCTCGGGAGCTTCGGCGGCCGATGCCTCATCGGCTGCTTCCATCTCCGCCAGCTGCTCGGCAGTGGGCTCGTCCTCGGTATCGGCCTCGATGCTCTCGGTCTGTGCCTCGTCGTCGTGGTCGGTGCGGGCCAGCACCATCACCTTATCGTTCTCGCCCAGACGCATGACCCGGACGCCGGAGCCATAGCGGCTCTGGACGGGGATCTCGTTGGCGTGCAGGCGGATGATGATGCCCTCCTGACTGCTCAGCAGCACATCGTCGATGTCATCCACGATCTTGACGGCTGCTACCTTGTCCTTGGAGGCGTCGTAGTTGCGGATGCCCTTGCCGCCGCGGGCAGTGATGCGGTAGGTGTCGATGTCGGAGCGGCGGCCCTTGCCGTTCTCGGTGACGGTGAGCACCGTGCCGCCCTCGCGGCAGATGCAGACGCCGACGACCTCGTCGCCCTCGGCCAGCTTGATGGCCCGGACGCCGTGGCCGCTGCGGCCCATCGGGCGGGCGTCGGCCTCGTTGAAGCGGATGGCCTGACCGTTGCGGGTAGCCACGATGAGCATATCATTGCCGGTGGTCAGGCGGGTCCATGCCAGCGCGTCACCCTCGTTGAGGGCGATGCCGATGAGGCCCGTCTTGCGGATGTTAGCGTACTGCTCCAGCGGGGTGCGCTTGATGAGGCCCTGCTTTGTCACCATGGTGACAAAACCGCCCTTGTTGTCCTCATCCTTGGGGTAGCAGAGCATATTCGTGACCTTCTCGCCTTCGGCCAGCTGCAGCAGGTTGACGATATTGCTGCCCTTGCTGGTGCGGCTGCCCTCGGAGATGGTGTAGCCCTTGACCCGGAAAAGGCGGCCTCTGTCGGTGACGAACAGGACGTAGTCGTGGGTGGAGCCGACGAACATCTCCTGCACGATGTCCTCTTCCTTCCGGGTCATGCCGGAGATGCCGCGGCCGCCGCGCTTCTGGGCCTGATAGGTGGCCTTGAGCTGACGCTTGATATAACCGGCCTCGGTGAGGGTGTAGACACACTGCTCCTCGGCGATGAGGTCCTCGATGTCCACCTCGCCGGTGACGGACTGGATCTCGGTGCGGCGCTCGTCGCCGAAGCGCTTCTTCATGTCCAGCAGCTCGTTCTTGACGATCTCCAGAACACGGGCGTCGTTGGCGAGGATGTCCTCCCAATCCTCGATTTTAGCCTGCAAGCCGGACAGCTCTTCCTCGATTTTAAGAATTTCCAGACCAGCCAGACGGCCCAGCTGCAATTTCACGATAGCGTCGGCCTGCGGGTCATCGAAGCCGAACTGTTCCATGATAGCGGCCTTTGCCTCGGCCATGCCGCCCTTGCAGGCGCGGATGGTAGCGATGAGCTCGTCCACGATGTCGGTGGCCTTTTTCAGACCCTCGAGGATGTGGGCGCGCTCCTTGGCCTTCTTCAAATCATACTGAGTGCGGCGGCGGACGACTTCATCCTGGAACTCGACGTACTTCTGTATCATCTGTTTCAGGGTCATGACCTTCGGCACCTTGTGGTCGATGGCCAGCATGATGACGCCCACGGTATCCTGCAGCTGGGTGTACTGGTACAGCTGGTTCAGGATGACCTGCGCGTTGGCGTCCTTGCGGATGTCCACCACGATGCGCATTCCCTTGCGGTTGGTCTCATCGTTCAGGCCGGTGATGCCCTCGATGCGCTTGTCCTTGACCAGATCGGCCATATTCTCGATGAGCCGGGCCTTGTTGACCATATACGGGATCTCCGTGATGATGATCTGGGTGCGGCCGTTCTTGGTCTCTTCGATGGTAGCGCGGCCCCGCAGGGTGATCTTGCCGCGGCCGGTGGCGTAGGCTGCGCGGATGCCGCTGCGGCCCATGATGATGCCGGCAGTGGGGAAGTCCGGGCCTTTGATGTGCTCCATCAGGCCGGGCAGGTCGATGTCGGGGTCGTCGATATAGGCCACGCAGCCGTCGATGACCTCGCTGAGGTTGTGGGGCGGGATATTGGTGGCCATGCCGACGGCTATGCCGGAGGAACCGTTCACGAGCAGGTTGGGAAAACGCGCGGGCAGGACCTTTGGCTCCTTACGGCTCTCGTCGAAGTTGGGGTCCCAGTCCACGGTGTCCTTGTCGATGTCCCGGAGCATTTCGTTGGAAATTTTGCTCAGACGGGCTTCGGTATAACGGTAAGCCGCAGGGGGATCGCCGTCCACGGAGCCGAAGTTGCCGTGGCCATCCACCAGCAGATACCGCATGGAAAAGTCCTGGGCAAGACGCACCATGGCGTCGTAAACCGACGTGTCGCCGTGGGGATGGTACTTACCCAGCACGTCACCGACGCAGGTCGCCGACTTTTTGAAAGGCTTGTCGGAGGTCAGGCCACTTTCGTACATGGTGTACAGAATCCGGCGGTGAACGGGCTTCAGTCCGTCCCGGACGTCCGGCAATGCCCGCCCTACGATGACGGACATGGCATATTCAATATAGGATTTCTCCATTTCGTCCACCAGATTGGACTCTGTAATGATCTGGTCGGGGAAGCGGATATCCTCAGGTTTATAACTGCGGTTATGTCCCATAAACGCACCTCCAGTTCGGGATTGCTATATCAGATGTCGATGTTGACTGCGTATCTCGCGTTCCGCTCGATCCAGTCTTTTCTCGGCTCCACCTGTTCGCCCATGAGAACGGTGAAGATCTCGTCGGCGCGGCGGGCGTCCTCCAGCGTAATACGGCGCAGGGAACGCTTTTCCGGGTCCATGGTGGTTTCCCACAGCTCGTGGGAGTCCATTTCGCCAAGGCCCTTGAACCGGGAAATGTCGATCTTGGCGTTGGGGTTGTCGCTGCGCATCTGGGAGGAGATTGCGTCCCGCTCATCGTCGGAATAGGCGACCTTCACGCTCTTGCCCCGGGTCAGCTTGTACAGGGGCGGCACGGCGGAGTAGACGTAGCCGTGCTCGATCAGCGGCCGCATATACCGGAAGAAGAAGGTCAGCAGCAGCGTGCGGATATGAGCGCCGTCCACATCGGCATCGGCCATGATGATGACCTTGTGATACCGGAGCTTTTCAATGTCGAATTCGTCCCCGATGCCTGCGCCCAGCGCCACGATCAGGGGATACAGCTTGTCGTTGCCGTAGATCTTATCCGCCCGGGCTTTTTCCACGTTGAGCATCTTGCCCCACATGGCAAGGATGGCCTGGAATCGGGAGTCCCGACCCTGAATGGCGGAACCGGCTGCGCTGTCGCCCTCCACAATGTAGATCTCGCAGAGACTGGCGTCCCGCTCGTTGCAGTCCTGAAGCTTGTCGGGCATCTGGCCGGATTCCAGCCCCGTCTTGCGGCGGATGGATTCCCGGGCTTTCCGGGCGGCCTCCCGGGCGCGGTTGGCCATCATGGCCTTGTCCAGCACGGCCTTGGCAACGGCGGGGTGTTCCTCAAAATAGGTGGTCAGCTGGTCGTTCACTACCTGATCGACCAGAGTACGGATATAGGCGTTGCCCAGCTTGGCTTTGGTCTGACCCTCGAACTGGGCGTCGGTGAGCTTGACGGAAATAATGGCGGTGATGCCCTCCCGGCAATCCTCGCCGGAAACCTTGTCGTCGCCCTTGATGATGCCGTTTTTCACGCCGTAGGCGTTGAGAACACGGGTCAGCGCGGTCTTGAAGCCGGTCTCGTGCATACCGCCCTCCGGCGTGCGCACGTCGTTGGCGAAGGACAGCAGAAATTCATTGTAGCCGTCGTTATACTGCACGGCGATCTCGGCGGAAGCGTCGCCCTTGCTGCCGCTCATATAGATAACGTCCTCGCACAGGGGCGTCTTGTTCCGGTTGCACCAAATTGCAAACTCCCGGATGCCGCCCTCGTAGCACATGGTCTCGCTGATCTGCTTTTCATCGTCCCGGTCGTCGGTGATGGTGATGGTAAGACCCGCATTCAGGAAGGCTTCCTCCCGCATCCGCTCGTGAAGGACTTCGTAGTCATAGACAAGACTGTCGAACATCTCCGGGTCGGGCTGGAAGGTGACCTCCGTGCCGGTCTTGTCGGTCTTGCCGACGATGCGCATTTCCTGGGTGATGCTGCCCCGGGCAAATTTCATTTCGTAGATGCTGCCGTTTTTGTGAACCCGCACCCGCAGCCACTCGCTCAGAGCGTTGACGACGGACGCGCCCACGCCGTGCAGTCCGCCGGAAACCTTATAGCCGCCGCCGCCGAACTTGCCGCCGGCGTGGAGCACGGTATACACGACCTCCAGAGCCGGGCGTCCGGTCTGTGGCTGAATGTCCACGGGGATACCACGGCCGTCGTCGGTGACGGTAATGGAGTTGCCGGGATTGATGGTCACGGTAATATGCTTGCAGTATCCGGCCAGTGCTTCGTCAATGGCGTTATCCACGATCTCATAGACGAGGTGGTGCAGACCGGAGGAGGAGGTAGAGCCGATATACATACCGGGTCTTTTCCGCACCGCTTCCAGACCCTCCAGAACCTGAATCTGCTCCGCGCCGTATTCCTGTGTTACTTTCGTTTCGTCAGACATATATGCCCTCCTGCGTGATATGCTCTTAATCTACTATGCTTCCGTTTTCTACCTGAATCGTTCTTCCCAATTTGGTAAACCGTCCCGGTTCGCAGCAGGTGATGAACACCTGTCCGGAGACGATCTTATTTAATACAAAGTCCTGCCGCCCGGGGTCAAGCTCGGACAGCACGTCGTCCAGCAGCAGAACCGGCTCTTCGCCCCATTCCCGCGCCATCAGCTCCCGCTGGGCAAGCTTCAAGCTGATGGCCGCCGTCCGGGTCTGCCCCTGAGAACCGTAGGCTTTCAGGTCGATGCCGGACAGGCTCACGGTAAAATCGTCCTTGTGGGGGCCTGTCAGGCACTGCGCCGTTTCCAGCTCCGCCCGGCTGTGACTTTGCAGATGGTCTAATAGGTTTTGTGTCAGTTCCGGGACAGGGGCGAAGGGGTCAATGACCGTGGAGACGGTCTTGTAGCTGAGGGTAAAATTCTCCGCTCCACCGGAAAACTGGTTGTGGTAATTGGCCGCGGCCTTGCCCAGACTGTCGTAAAACCGTGCCCGGTAGGAGATCAGCAGCGCACCCACCTGACACAGCCGGGTATTGTATTCCGGAAGAATTTCCAGAATACCGGGATTTTCAAAATGATCTTTCAGAATGCGGCTTTTCTGCTCCAGAATCCGGTTGTACTCCGTCAATGCCGCGTCGTAATTCGGCCGGAGGGCACACAGCGCCAGATCGCCGAACCGCCTCCGCTGGCTTGCTCCCATTTTCAGGATCATCAGATCTTCCGGGCAGAACAGCACCGTAGGCAGCACCCCGGCGATCTCCCCGGCGGTTTTCTTCTTTGCCCCGTTCAGCCACAGCTGCCGGGGACGGGAGCCGGGAAACAGAATCCATCGGATGCTCTGCTGCCGCTCCTGGGAGAAGACCGAGCCATCGATTTCCCCGAAATCTTCCTGAAACCGCACCATTTCCGAGGTTTTCTGCGCCCGGAAGCTTTTCCCGCTGCCAAGATAGGATATAGCCTCCAGCAGGTTGGTTTTTCCCTGGGCGTTGTCTCCCACGATCAGGTTGACGCCGGGGTCAAACTGCGCCGCAATTTCCCGATAATTTCGGAAAGATTGGAGCTTCAGCTCATTCAGATTCATGGGTGCAGATCTGGTACGCCTGCCCATCGCAGACAAACCGGTCGCCGGGGCGCAGCTTCTTGCCCCGCATCTGGCAGATCTCGCCGTTGACCAGAATCTGCCCCTCCTGAATCATCAACTTGGCCTCGCCGCCGGTTTCCGCCGCGTTTGCCAGCTTCATGGCGTCCTGCAATTTGATATATTCCGTGGTGATTGCCACGGGAATGGCGTTATCCTTCTTTTTGACGACTACTTTCATAGAAGACTCCTTTATTTAGCCGTTCTTGATCCGGACCGGCAGCACCATATAGGCAAAGTCTTCCTTCTCGTCCACGGGGGTCAGAACAATGGGGCTTAACCCGTTGGTCAGCTCCAGCGTGACCTCCTCCGAGGGGATCACCCGCAGGGCTTCCGCCAGATACCGGACGTTGAAGCCGATCTCCAGCTCCTGCCCGTCCCCGGCCAGAGAGCAGCGGTCCTCCGCCGCGCCGATGGTGGTGCTTGTGCGCATCAGCAGCTCCTGATTGCCGAACATGCAGCGCACAGGACTTTTGTACTTTTCGGACACGATCAGACCGACGCGCTCCACGGAAGACGCCAGATCACCAACATTTGCCACCATTTTGATGGGGCAGTTGGAAGGCACCACCCGCCGCCAGTCCAGAAATTCGCCTTCCAGCAGGCGGCATACCAGCGTGGCGTTTCCCACCTGAAACAGAATGTGCTTCGTACCCAGCGTAAAGGCCGCGTTATCCTCCACGTCCGTAAGGATTTTCTCCACTTCCTTCAATCCGGCGGCGGGAACCACGAAATTCAGCTCCCGTCCAGTGCCCTCCTCCGGGTGGAAGGTGCGCCGGGCAAGCCTGAACCCGTCCACGGCTACGGCGGTGATGGCGTCATTCGTTACCTCAAATTTCACACCGGTGTGAATGGGACGCCCCTGATTTTCGCTGACAGCGAAAATGGTGCCGGAAATCAGCTCCTTCAGCTTGTTCTGGGGAATATAAATTTCCCGTCCATCGCCCACGTCCGGCAGCTCCGGATAATCCTCGGCGGACTCGGCGGAAATGGTAAAGGAAGCGTACCCTGCCCGGATGGAGACTTTATAGTTCTCGTCCACCACCACGGTCACCGGTCCCTCCGGCAGACGGCGGATGATATCGCCGAACAGCTTCGCCGGGAGGATGCACTGCCCCATGTCGGACACGTCCGCGTCGATTTCATAGGTAATGGCGGTTTCCATATTATAACCGGTCAGGCTCAGTCCCTGTCCGGCCTTGCAGAGGATTCCTTCGATGACGGACAGACTGCTCTTCTGGGCGACGGTACGACCCGCAATGTTCAGTCCCGTGACCAGCATATTTTTTTCACAGGTAAAACGCATAGGTAAAATCCTTTCTTTCTGATTTTAATCAATATATCTCTCTATCAATAAGTTCAGGTAGTAATAACAGTGGTAGTACAAACTTATGTGGAAAAGTCCCTTTTTATTTAGTGCCGCAAGTCTTTTTTATCCACAGCCCAATGTGGATGATCCATCTCTTTTCCACAGGGCCTGTGAAGACCCAAACCGGGTGCAACTTATCCACAATCCTGTTTTCCACATTCCACAGGGCTTGTGGAGAAAATTTACAGGCAGGAATTGATGTTCGCGGTGATGTCCCGGATATTGTTCTGCATGGTGGTGTCTCCGTTTTTCAGCGCGACTTCGACTTTCCGGATGGCGTACAATACCGTCGAGTGATCCCGGGCGAATTCTTTGCCGATGTCCGGCAGACTCAGGTTGGTGAGCTTGCGGATCAGATACATGGCGATCTGCCGGGCTTCGGCGGTACCCTTGTTTTTCTGGGTGCCCCGGAGAAGCACCTCGTCAATGGAATAGAACTTGCACACCTGACTGATGATCAGGCTGGGGGTGGGCAGGGCGTTGCCCTCGCTCTTGAACATATCGTCGATGGCCCGGGAAATGTTGGGAAGATCCAGCGGCATATTGTTCAGATCCCGGTAAGCCAGAATCTTCTTGACCGTACCTTCAATCTGCCGGACGTTGTTGGTGACGTTGATGGCAATATAGTTGCACACATCGTCGGAAAGGTTCAGCCCCAGATTTTTGGCCTTGTTTTTCAGAATGGCCATACGGGTCTCATAATCCGGCGGCTGGATATCCGCCAGCAGGCCCCACTCAAACCGGGTCTTCAGCCGGTCCTCCAGCGTCAGCATATCGCTGGGCTTGCGGTCGGAGGTCATGACGATCTGCTTATGTTCCTCGTAGAGCTTATTGAAGGTATGGAAGAATTCTTCCTGGGTGGATTCCTTACCGGCGATGAACTGCACGTCATCAATCAGAAACAGGTCGGCTTCCCGGTATTTGCTGCGGAATTCAATATTTTTGCCGTTCTGAATGGCGGCGATCAGCTCGTTGGTAAATTGGTCGCCCTTGATGTAGACGATGTTGGCGTTGGGATTTTCCTTGCGGATGCCGTTGGCGATGGCATACAGCAAGTGGGTTTTGCCCACGCCGGGAGGGCCATAAAGGAACAGGGGATTGTACACCTGTCCCGGCGTTTTGGAAACGGCGATGGCTGCGCTGTGAGCGAAACGGTTGGAGGGGCCGACAACGAAGTTGTCAAAGGTAAACTGGGGATTGAAGTCCATGGAAGAAACGCTTTTCCCCTTCTGTTTGAAGGCGTCCAGCTCTTCGTCACCGAAGACCATCAGCTTCGCGTCGGAATTGAACACTTCCTTCAGCGCGTCCTGAATGTAATCGGTGCAGCGGCGGCGGATAATCTCCCGGCGGAAATCCGAGGGGGAGTACAGAATCAGATTGTTCTCGTTCAGCTCCACCACCTCGGCATCGTCGAACCATGCCGAAACGGTGACAGCCCCCAGCCGCTCTTCCATATGGCTCAGAACCTTTGCCCACACATAGGCAGATGAATACATAGGGCAGCTCCTTTCATAACTCTTTTGAGGAAAAAACAGTAGAAAACGCTCGATTTTTGCGCATAATCTCTCAACCTAAATTTTATCACATTTCCACAGAAAAAACAAGGCTTTTTTGTTGAAATACAATCAATTCCCGAAAGGGACACCGAAAGAATCAGAAATTGCAGAAGATATCTCCGACCTGCCATCCCAAGCGGAAAATCCACCCATATCTGTTTTCCCAAGAAAGGCGAATTTCGTCGAATTATACCTTGACCCGTGGACAAATCTATGCTAGAATCGAAAATTAAGAACCCGGCAATGGCCGTAGGATTCAGAGGAGTTCTGTATGAAAAAGGTCTGGACATATCTAGTCATTGCCTTCATTGCGCTGCTGGCGTCTGTCAATTACGAGCTGTTTGTTTTCCCCAACCAGTTCGCCCCCTCCGGTATCAACGGTATCTGTACCATGATCCAGTACGTCACCGGCGTCAGCGTGGGTTATCTGAGCCTGTTTATCAATATCCCTCTGGCAATCTGGTGCTATTTCGAGGTTAGCAAGCCCATGGCCATCCGCAGCATGGTCTACGTGGTCACGTTCTCTCTGGGACTGCTGATTTTGGAAAAGGTGGACCTGTCTGCCTTCGCCTACGTCACGGAAAACGGCACCAGCAAAATTCTCGGCCCCATGGTCGCGGGCGTCATTCAGGGCTTTGTGTACTCCATTCTCATCAAGGCCAGCGCCTATACCGGCGGCACGGATTTCGTTTCCGCCATTGTCCATAAGCATCACCCCAACCGGCCGTTTTTCGGCATGAGCTTCGCCATCAACTCCGCCATTGCCATTGTCAGCTACTTTGTCTATGGCTGCCAGATGGAGCCGGTGATTTTGTGCATTCTCTATAGCTTCATGTCCACCACGGTGGGCGACCGGCTGATGAAGTCCGGCCGGGAGGCCATCTGCTTTGAGATCATCACCAATTCCCCCCAGGAGGTTTCCAGAGAGCTGATTGACCGCCTCCACCACACCGCGACCTTCCTCCCCGCAAAGGGCATGTACTCCGGTCGGGAAACCAGCGTGCTTCTGTGCGTGGTGAACAAGACCCAGGTGGCGCTGGTCAGCCAGATCGTTCACAAGTACCCCCATACCTTTGCCATCGTCCACCCCGTAAGCGAGATTCTGGGCAATTTCAAGAACCTCAGCTCCTCCGGCAAGGAAGTGGTGGAGGTTCTGGACGCGGGGGACAGAAAAACTTTGTAAAACAACACCGCGCAGTTGCTTTTTGGGATTGCGCGGTGCAGTTATACATTCAAGCAATCTATTTTACTATAGGAGGTCATACCAATGGCGTATTACTACCCGGAACCCAGCCACACCTTCAGCGAGTATCTTCTGATTCCCGGCTACACCTCGGAAGACTGCGTTCCCGACCATGTCAGCCTGAAAACGCCCCTCGTCAAGTACCGCAAGGGCGCGGAGAAACCGGCAATTTCTCTGAACGTGCCGCTGACGTCCGCCGTCATGCAGTCAGTCTCCAACGATACCCTTGCCATCGCGCTGGCAAAGGAAGGCGGCATCAGCTTCATTTTCGGTTCTCAGTCCATCGAGAATCAGGCAGCCATGGTGGCGCGGGTAAAGGGCTATAAGGCCGGTTTCGTCACCTCCGCCTCCAATCTGACCCCGGAAGCTACCCTCGCCGACGTGCTGGCGCTGAAGCAGCGCAACGGCTTCTCCACCGTGGCCATCACCGAGGACGGCACCGCTAACGGTAAGCTGCTGGGCATCGTCACCAGCCGCGACTACCGCGTCAGCCGTATGGCCCCCACCGACAAGGTCAGAGACTTCATGACCCCCCGTCAGAAGCTGGTCACCGCTCCCGCGGACACCACGCTGAAGGAAGCCAACGACATCATCTGGGAGCACAAGCTCAACAGCCTGCCCATCGTGGACGAAAATGACCACCTGCTGTATTTCGTGTTCCGGAAGGACTACTCCTCCCACAAGGACAATCCTCTGGAGCTGCTGGACAACAAGAAGCGCTATCTGGTAGGCGCGGGCATCAACACCCGTGACTACGCCACCCGCATTCCCGCCCTGCTGGAGGCCGGTGCGGACGTGCTGGTGATCGACTCCTCCGAGGGCTACACCTGCTGGCAGGAAAAGACCATCAAATGGGTGCGGGACACCTACGGCGACACCGTGAAGATCGGCGCCGGCAACGTGGTGGACAAGGACGGATTCCGTTTTCTGGCGGAAGCCGGCGCGGACTTTGTAAAGGTCGGCATCGGCGGCGGCTCCATCTGCATCACCCGGGAGACAAAGGGCATTGGCCGTGGTCAGGCAACGGCACTGATCGAGGTCGCCGCAGCCCGTGACGAGTATTTCAAGGAGACGGGCATCTACGTGCCAATCTGCTCCGACGGCGGCATTGTCCACGATTACCACATGACGCTGGCGCTGGCCATGGGCGCGGACTTCCTGATGCTGGGCCGTTACTTCGCCCGCTTCGACGAAAGCCCCACGAACAAGGTCATGGTCAACGGCGCATACATGAAGGAATACTGGGGCGAAGGCTCCAACCGCGCCCGGAACTGGCAGCGTTACGATGTGGGCGGCAAGTCCGGCCTGCAGTTCGAGGAAGGCGTGGACTCCTATGTCACCTA
>OLZB01000652.1_pt1 | contig 17027 bp, 16 predicted proteins | sample 1673421 | NCBI WGS metagenome assembly OLZB01 (sample SAMEA103958111, study PRJEB25191) | human gut metagenome | biome: human-associated habitat [ENVO:00009003]; feature: intestine environment [ENVO:2100002]; material: feces | place: Germany | collected 2013/2015
GTGTTATTGAACGCCATGTATTACAACCAACTATTCCATCAGCTGCAAGTTTATTTGCTCTTTGGTAACGTAACACTGCATTTTTAGTATTTCTACCAAAAATTCCATCAATATTTCCGGCATTATATCCTAATGTATTTAATGCGTCTTGCAATACAGCAACATATACGCCTTTACTTCCTTCTCTTACTAATGGATAACCTCCACTAGCACATGGTAGGCTGTTTAATTCAATCTTTAAAACTTCCAATAAATTTCTACAACTTGTTTTTGTCCTTTCATTTTCTCACCAATTAAGATTTTGTCGATAAACAAATCAACGATTTCTGAATTTAGCATATTTATGTTTTTATACTCTTCCAATATTCTTTTAATTAAATTCTCATCAATTTTCCTACTGTTGCTTTCTAATTTGCCTTTTAGTTCGTTGATACTTTTCTTTTTGCTCTCTTTTTGTATTTCAAAAGATTTTTTAATTTCAAAAAACTCATCATCAGATATTACGCCATTAATTTTATCCAAATAAAGCGAGCTTATCGCTTTCACTAAATTTTCTACTTCAAGTTTCAGTTTTGCAATTTCCAATCTAGTAATTTTGTTTTCCTCATCTTTTTCTCTTGTTTTTACAGATATATTATCAAAGTCACAGTATTTAATAATTTTTTCCTTAATTCTGGATAATACAAGCTCTTCTAAATCCTTATGTAATATTCTGTGCAATGGCGAACACTCGAAAATTGGTGACATAGCTTTATTACACTTATAATAATAATTGCCCGACCCATTTTTTATTTTACGCATTCTTGCTCCACACTTCTTGCACCTGATAATCCCCGCAAAAATATTCCTTTTTCCTGTAAATGCAGCTCTTGTCCTTTTTTTCATAATATCTTGTACCCTTTCGAACTGCTCTTTTGATATTATCGCTTCATGGGTATCTTCCACCACATACCAATCAGACTTAGGCACACTAATTTCCTTGTTTACTTTATAGTTTAGTTTTTTACGTCTACCTTGTACCATAGTACCTGTATACATTGATTCAATAAGAATTTGCCTTATAATCTTGTCTGTCCATTTTGAAGTTGTAATAGCACTACTCTTGTAATTTGGCTTTACGTACATTTGCTTGTATATAGATGGCTTGGGAATGTTTTCTTCATTTAGCATTCTGGCTATTGTAGTAGTCCCCATACCGCTTTCATATAAAGTGAATATTCTCTTTACATACTCACTTGCCACCGGATCAATTACTAATTTTCCTTTATTATTAGGGTCTTTTAAATATCCAAATCGAGCCGTCCCACCGAATATGTATCCCTTGTTTTCTTTTCTCATTAAGTGAAGCTTTTATGTTCTCTGACAAATCCTCTAAATACCATTCATTTACAAGCCCGATTAATCTGTCTAGCTTTTTTATTTCCCTTTATCTCTGTATCTGCATTATCTGTTAAACCAATAAATCGAATGTTCCATGCTGGAAAGTCTGTATGTATATATTTCTCAACCTTTTCCATATTCCTAGTAAATCTAGACTGACTTTTACATAGAACAATATCAAACAAACGATTTTTAGCATCACTCAACAATCGATTAAATTCAGGTCTATTATCATCCGAACCCGAATAATCATCATCAGAATATATTTTGTAAATAGTCCAACCCTTTTCTATTGCATAATTTGTAAGCATTAATTTTTGATTTTTAATACTTTCGCTGTCTATCTCACCGTCCTTTATTTCTATCTTCTCTCGATAATCTACAATAAATTGCAACATTCATAGTTATACCTCCTGAACCTACTATTTGTATAACTATGGTTTGTAGTTGTAAATATTATACCATTAATTATACAATAAGTAAATCTATTGCTTGTTAATCGCTTCATTAACTAATTTGTTAATTATCCACTCAATCCTTTCTTGTATTTGTCTTTCATCATCGGTTTTAAAAAATTCTACGACTTTATATTTATCATTCATTATATTCACCTATTAATTGATTCTATGTATATCTTCCGTACTTTATTATTCGTATCTTTTTATTCAAAACAAAAAGCAACTGTTACTTTTACTAAATCGTAACAGTTGCTTTTAATTTTGAAGATCATGTTACTACGCAAACAATGCACCTTTATGCAATGTGCATTGCTTGACGAAATAATAGTTGTAAACATTGCCTTAATTTACTCATATAATTTATGGGTGATGATTTTTGAAAAATTCTTGTGATTATCAAGAATTAGAAAATAACGATGAATATATCATCGAAGTTAATTTCTTAGGAAGTCAAACCTTGTTTGAAATATTAAAAGACTATGTGACTACAAAAATCAAGCACTTGCAAGATGAGTAATTTATTAATTTTTGAAAGGAGGAAGATTTGTGGTTAATAATAAGATGTATATTGCAGGACTGTATATGAGATTATCTAGGGATGATGGAAACTCTGAAAGTTCGAGTATTACAACACAGCGAAAAATTCTTCAAGCATATGCTAAAGAAAATGGCTTTATCGTTTATGAGGAATACATAGACGATGGTTTTAGCGGTACTAATTTTGACCGTCCGGGCTTTAAGAAAATGATACAAGACATAGAAGATAAAAAGATAAACCTTGTAATTACTAAAGATCTATCAAGACTTGGTCGTGATTATATTACAGCAGGACAATATACAGAAATATATTTTCCGTCTAAAGGTGTCCGTTATATAGCTATTAATGATGGATATGATTCAAACAGTCCGTATAACGACATTGCTCCTTTCAAAAATGTCATAAACGAAATGTATGCAAGAGATATTTCAAAGAAAATTCGGTCATCTTTTTTGGCTAGAATGAAAGACGGATACTATATTGGAAACTTTGCTCCATATGGATATAAGAAAGATTCCAAAAATAAAAACCGGCTAGTAATAGATGAGGAGACTGCACCTATTGTAAAGGAAATATTTGATATGGCATTAGTAGGGAAACGTCCTACTGATATTGCAACACATTTAAATAACAAGGGGATTATTACTCCTATTATGTATAGGTGCAAAAAGTATAATCTAAGTTTAGAGAGTTATCCAAAATACACCAATATGCGTTGGACATCAGCGACTATTTCTAAAATTTTGCGAAGTGTTGCGTATATTGGGCATACTGCTCAAAGGAAAACAACAAAAATTTCTTTCAAGAGTAAAGTTACTGTTGCTAACCCTAAGACCGATTGGATTATAGTAGAGAATACACATGAGCCTATAATTGATAAAACTACTTTTGAGATTGTACAAAGATTTTCAAAAAGCAGAACTTGTCAAAAGAATAAAGGTTTCAAAAACATATTTTCAGGAATTGCTTTCTGTGCTGATTGCGGAAAAAGCATGTCGTCCGTTGGAACGCGCAAAAAAGACTCTCCCGCTAATCTTGCTTGTGGCAGTTATAAATTATACGGTCAATCAGTCTGTTCAAATCATTTTATCGATTACAATACTCTATATGATATTGTATTAAAAACCATTCAAAAGCAGCTTACCCTATCAAGGGAAGATATAGAAAAGATTGCTTTATCCGCAAGAAAAGATTTAGAAAGCTCAAAGAATAGTGATAAATTAAAGTCAGAAGTTGAAAAGCTAAAAAAGCGTTCTTCTGAAATTGATAAAATGATTGAAAAAATCTATGAGGATAATTTTAATAGCATAATATCTTCAGAAACATTTGAAAAGCTAGTAACAAAGTATGAAAATGAGAAAAAAACAGTCAATGAAAGAATCAAAGTGATCAATGAACAGACAAGTAAAAAAAGTGAAAGCTCCTATATAGATTTCTATAATCTTGTAAAGGAATATACCGACATAAAGGAGCTTGACCAAGAATTACTATTTAGGCTTATTGATAGAATAGAGGTAGGTCAAGGATATTACGTTAAAGAGGGGAAGGACAAAATTAAGCATCAAACTATTTCAATATATTTCAGATTCATAAATGAGCCTTATATCTCGAAATATATAGGAAAATAGCCACTTTTTTGTATATACACTAGGCAACTTATATCATGGTAAGTTGCTTAGTGTATGCAAGCAAAAGCACAGATTATAATTGATTTCCCATCAACATTACGTTCATTTTGAGCATTTTTCACAATATTTATCCCTAAAATAGTAAAAAGTTGACAGAAATTGATTCTGCCAGCTTTTTATCATTTTTATATGTTTTGAAATAACAAAGCTAGACCAATAAAAAGTATCAAATAGAAGCCTAACGAAGCTATAATTATAAGGACAGTGCGAATGTTTCTTCTTCTAAGTTCAACTTTTTTAGTTCTAATTCTCGCAGAAATAGAATTAAAAGCATCATTGTTACCAATTTGCAGACCGCAAAAGCTGCATCTATTCTCATTCCTTCTGATTTTAGTACCACATCTTGGGCATCTCACATCGATTTCCTCTTTTCCACTATTAGAAGTCTATAGTATCAGTTCCATTAAACCAAACTTCAAGTTCTCTGGTGATTACTGATTTAACTGTAGCAATCATCGCACTAATCTTAGGATTTTGTCCCTCTTTAATAGATATAAATTGATTGCAGAGAATAGAATTGTAATCGGAAACATCTTTGTCTGATACCCCTTGAACTCTATCTGGACAAAAAATACCATATATGGCTATGTCCACGTTACTTTTTGCAAATTGCTCACCGATTACACTTATTAATATTTCCGGATAATTGCTTGAGGTTATTATTATCGTATTAGTATCCTCTGCCCTTGAGTCATTTACTGGTCCCGATAAAACTGTATAGCAACTAAAGTGACTATCAAATTCATTTTGAATAGCCGCATTTATTACCTCAAATGCAGTCTCATCGCTCCAGACAAATCCTTGTGCTGGAACACTTTGTTTCCATTCATCAAAAACAAGAGGTACATATAATTTTTCACCATCCATAGTAAGCATTTCAAAATAATCCTTAATTTGCTTACTATCCCATTTCACACTTCTATAATCATATAGCATTTTATTTTGTTCGCTTGATTCTATATTAATTAAATCGGGAGCATTGTTAATACCCTTTTTCAAGAATGCAAGTCTTGCTTCATGCTGAGCTGTTCTAGGGATATTTCTTTCAAACATACACTCGAGTACAATTTCTTCTTGTTTCTTTGCTTTTAAATACTGAAATAAGTTGATTAAAATATCACAAATATCTGTATTTACATCGGAATGAATTAGATATTTTTTAAGCAAAGGTTCTGTTTTACTAATTAATCCACCTCGATTATAATTAAGCACTTGTGAGATAACCATATTAAGAGGTATTTCGACCAAATAGTTATCATTAGGTCTTAAATTAAGTATCTCGCTTTCATCCACATAATAGTACATCTTAACAATATTAAACAAGTTCTCATATTGCTCGCTATTATAATCATCTTTTATAGAAAAATAGACCAAAGCATTTAACATTTCATATATGTACTCATCGGTGGTATTCGCAAAAGTTATTTTATCAACGGCTGTCAATACTTGTGTATTTTTTAATCTTCCAGCCTCACTAATCATATCCAATATATCTACATATAGCTTTTCATAGTATTCAGCCCTAAGTTTTATTTGCTTTATCGTATTATCTATCGATTGATTGTTATAGAAAATGCTGTTCTTATAGTTTACATTGTCAAATAAAAATTGATACTGATATTTTAAAGTATACTGAATTCTGTTGTCAATTTCACGTATCCCCTTAAGAATTTCTATTTGATGCAAGCTCCGATTTATTCCATAAACTCCACTAAAGAACATATTAATTGTCGTTGTGTATTGTATAGCTAAAATTTTGTCTATCCATCTATTTATGTAGTCCTCATACCCTATAAATTGCTTTTTTAAGTCTCTTACAAGTTTCGGATATTCCTTTTCAGCTTTATTCATCTCTTCATTAAAATAACGATCAATGTCATAAATGTTCATTTCATAAGTCATCCTCTTTTGTATTTTCACTTCTTCCTTGTGCCGGTAATACAATATTCCCAAAATGACCGCAGCTATAATAAGTACAAATACAAGCATATTAATTTTCCTCTCTTTTATGTCGTTTAAATACTGTTATTACTTCCCTTGATTTCCCACTATCTTCGTTCGTGTCAAAGCTGGTCACTAATTCCCATCCCTCTTTCCCATACAGATTTAATTGCTCGTTAAATACACCAATGTTAATATAACCGCCTTTAAATCCTATTGCACTAAGCTTTATTACCTTGTACTCCCACATAGTTATCCTTCTTCTTCACGCTGTTTATATAGCTCAAAAGCTTCTTCACCATGTAAAATAACATCAGAGTTATAAACTTTATATTTGCAAGCCTTTTTAAAATTAAGTAGTTCATCAGGGATACCGTCCGGATAGAACTCACATTTATTATCTTTATGCTCTCTTAAACATTCTTGACAGCAATGTTCTATTTCTATCAATTCTCCTTCATTCATGTATGAAAATTTATCGCTTAAATCAGACATAATAAATCACCTCCCATTAACTATTTAAAAGTAGTACATCAATAAACCGTTTACCAAATCTTGTTTCTGCTTTGGTAACTATCATCTCTTGATTCTTTTCAAGGATAAATACTCTTGACATCAAGTGTATCTTACTATTTTTTTATTTTCTCCCGACAATCCAGACAAATTCAAAAGACTACTCTTGCCCCTTGTCGGTATTCACATGAAGTTGTCGAAGCTCTGCTATCCTTGCTGCTTCTCTCTCTTCATAATCTTTCTTTGCCTTTTTAAAAGCGGGTATGAGTTCTTTTGGTAATTCATCGGAACAAACAAGTCCATGCTTTTTGCTGATTCTCACATATGGAATCAATTCATTTGGAATATCAAATAACATTTCAACTTCTCCTTTCAAAATTCTGTTTATATGCCAATAGTTCACGATAAATGGCAGAGGCAAGAGGTCTTGGATTTTCGTTATGCTCCACTTCTGAAACCGCTTCTGCGATAGCTTCACCATAATTACTTCCACCATACTTAGATAATTGCCTTGAGAACTCCCAGCTATCAAACTCTATATTAAGTGAACGGCAGGCATTTTCAACAATTGTATCTGCGTGTACATCATCCATGTATTGCTGGATTACTTTGTTATATGTTTCTGAGTCTGGAATAGAACCATTCTGTACCCCACAAGACAATGCACAAAGTTCAAGGTGCATTCCGTGTCCTAATTCATGTTCAATTATAGATTCACTGGAAGCGTTAGGAACAAACCACCCCATCCGGCTTTTTTCCCGAAGATCATCATCAAGATTTGGATCAGAAAAATAGTCGGAATTGATATTGAGAACTCCACCAAAATTTGAACCAAAATGTGTCGGACCATAAGATGCATATGTACCATTGCTCATTTGGTGACAATTAATCTCCAACACTTGACCTCTTAGTTCGGGGTGTTCATTAAACATTTTCTCAACTGCGTTTACAACAGATTGTCTATTTTTCTCATGGCAAGAGTCTAAGCATACTCGTTTCACACCCATTCGTTGGAGTCGCATAGATTCTTGTACTGTTAAACTGGAAGATATTTTATGATTCTTTGATTTATCGCCAAAAAAGAATAGTTCTTTCTCGATTTCTTGGATTTCAGAAACACTATCCGCAGTATCGGCAAGTTCAGTTACTACACCCACTGCCCCCGATATGATTCTAGTGTCACTGACTTCCACATCTAATGAATTAAGTAACTCTTTTATTTCAGATTTCTCTTTATCAAACTCCTTATACACATCATCAGAAGCTATTTCAATTCCAAGACTTTTCATTTGGGCGTCGAGAGCTTGAATTTTTGCTTCTTGCATCTCTATATCTAAGAATTTATTTTTAGCCTCTTGTATTACTTCTTTCTTGTCTTCAGATATAGAATCTATTTCTTGTTCTAAATACTCATTTGTTGTAGCAATAGCCTCACTGAACACTTCACTATCAACATTCAGCGAATTTAGCTCTGTTTCTATATCCGTTAAATTTTCTTTTTTCTCAGATATTTTATCAGTATTTTCTGTTATCTCATCACCTTTAAAAGTCATTTCCTGTAACCAAGCTTTGAAATCAAACGGCATTTCTCATCCCCTTACTTTCATCTAATAAGGTTAGTGATCTTGTCATGATACACTTTCAAAGTATTCATGGCATTGTTGGTATAATTGTCAATTTGAATATCAATTTTCTCATATAGCTTTGTATACAGGTCATTTAACTTTTTTACTCTATCATCTGAATCTATAAACTCTCTGAAAAAATCACAAGCAATAATCCTTTGTGTTTGTGTTTTTAAAATTGATAGCTCTCGAATTATATGTTTACGCTCAAAATCCTCTTTTATAAGCTCAATCTTCTTAGCTAACTGACTTACTATTTTTTTATCGGTTAAATCACAATTCTTAATCAGCTGGCTCAGTTTTTTCAGATCATTATATTGAGCGTAAATCACTTCTGATAAAGTAATAAAGTTCGTTTTCTTCTTCTCGAAATAAGAAAAATAGTAACGCAAAACGCATTTCTTAAAGCTATTAAATTCAATTTCCTTATAAAACAATTCTTTGTCATTTGGAACAGGTGATTCTTTCTTAGGTGCTAACTCTATTTGCATTTTAAAAGGCTTCAACAAACCCTCATAAGCTACTAAAGTTTTACCTTTAGAAAATGTTGCCATTTGTTCCAACTGCAAGGGCGTTGCTGACATAGTTTGTCCTATTAAATTTCTGTCATCTAATGAGGTTATTCTATGTGCTACCTTTGTACCCGTGTTTTTAATTACTTCAGGAGCCATTGCAGTAGGTAATTGATCTGCGATTATAATACTTTCCCTTAATGCTCTAACTTCAGCTAACATTTTAACTATATATGCTGTGGCTGTAATCTTAGGATCAGGGTTTGATTGATTGGGATTGTATGTCGTCGGGCCGATTAAGTTATGTGCTTCTTCTATAAATAGAACATGACGGGTAAGCATTTCTTTCTTATCGTTAGGATTAACTTTTAAAGTCTCCCTAATAATGGTACACAACATGAGGGTTATAAAGTTAGACGGCGATTCTCCCAACGATTCCATTTCTATGATTATTGGTCGTTCTATCCATTCTTCCGGCAATAAAGAAGAATAGTTTACATCAAAGATGTTACCTAAATCGCGCTTTAAGAGACCGCCTATTCTCATCTCAAGTGCAGATTTCATATTTCCCATTACTTCGCCAGAATAGTCTGTGTTCTTAAGCTCATATTCTAGTTGCTTATACAATTGAGATAATGTCGGATAAGGCTTAGTTCCATCATTGATATCATCAGTTGTCCAGCCCAAATCCTTATAAATATTTTCAATTGATCTATCAAGCAGGGACGGTAATGGCGGGTCTAATGGAAATGTTCCCTCAAAAACTTGCATAAGATTTTGAATATGTTCTGACAGTGATATTCCTTTTACAAATTCAAATGGATTTAGTGCTAATGGGAATTCACTTCCCGACGATGGAGAAAACACTATCAAATCATCTATATCTGTTAGCGATAAAGCTCTATACTCCTTTTTTGCAGGTTCTAGTACTAAGAAAGGAATTCTATTCTTCATCCACAAAGTATGGCATAACAACAACATTGTGTTTGTTTTTCCAGAACCGGGCGTTCCGGATATAAAGAAATGCTTATTTAAATTCTCTATAGGAAAATAGATTTCGCGATTGTTATCATCACGCCCTAAAAACAGCTCCGCATTAAATGTTAATTTCTTTTCATTTTCACTTTCCTTTTCCTTTTCATTTTCCTTTTTATCTTCTTTTTTTTCTTCTGAACTACTCTTTCCATCATTAATAAATCCTACCTCGGTTTCTTTTCTTAACTCCAAATATTCTCCGTCATACAATACAGGAAAACAAAAAAACGGCTTTATATCTTCAATGGAAAACAAAGTAGGCCAAAAGGAAAATTTGTCAGATATAATTTTCCTCCAATTCTCAGCATGTTCTCTTGATGGAATAGGGGTATCTTCACATTCTATGACATTAATATAACTATCTCCTTCATCAAGAGCTTCAGAAGCTGCGGAATCCAGAAGTATATTGGCACTTTTAGAATCATCCATATACACGGAAATATTAGCTTTAAAATATGGACAAGTGCCAACATCATCTAAAAAGTTTTCATATTGCTTTAGTGTTTCCTCAGCCGCAACATCTCTTTGTTTATCAAACGAATTTTTACTACGGTCGACAGAAATAGAAATTCGATCATTTCTTTTATCTCTGATTTCTCTTAATTTATTGATTGGAGACTTGAAAATTTCAAAAATAGAATCATATGCATCAATTGCATACAAATCGACCTTATATATTGAAGCTTCATTTAATGCCTGCATGGTTTTAAACATGTCATAAAGCCTTGCCTTATCATTCATTTTCCACTCTGGAACAGTATAAAACCGAGCAGGAGTATTAGTTCTTGAATCCATATATACTGTAGATTCAAAAACTCTCTCTTTCTTTATCAAACAGGCTCTATATTGAAATTTTAACGCTTTCAACTCATCTGCTTCGTTATCTTTGCAAGCCACAAAACTAAAGTATTCGCTTAGCGATGAAGAAAACAATAATTTTTCACATTTTGTCTTCGTTTCCTCATCACTGGCTAGTATTTCCAGATAGATGTTTAATCTAGCTCCTGTTCTTATTTTAGGATTATAATAAGCAATAAAGTGAATGCTTACATTTTCTATTAAACATATTCTCTGCCATTGCCGCAAAAATGCTTCATTTCTCAATAATACACCATCAACTCCGCTTTCACTCAACGATGAATACTTTGAAAGAGATAAATCAGGTATATATTCCAATTTATATATGTATGATTCCATTTTTTCTGCTCCTAAATCTCTCTAATAATGTTTTTTACATTAGCCGAAATATTTTCATACTCATTTTTTAATCCGCCAAGATCATTAATACAAACATCAATTTTTCCATTTTGACTTTCAATGGCTTGAGCTATTTCAGCAAATTCATTAGCCTTTTGCGATAAGTTATCAAGCTGTTGTTGATCACTTTCTGCACTTCTAAGCTCTTCATCCATATCTTCAATTTCACCTTGCAAATCATCGTCGAATTCCTGTGCATCTCTTTTAATTTCTTCAGCTTCTTCTTCTATCTTCTCTTGCTGTCCTTCAATTGCAGTCATAATACTATCAAATACTTCATCCGGTAAATCTGATGATAATTCACTTTCAATATTATCTAAAGATTGTTTCTTATCATCTATTTCAATTTTTTTATCAAGAATAGCTTGCTGTTTTACCTTAAAATCCTTTGAATTACTCTTGCTTTGTTCTAATTTGCTAAAATAGCTCATGATTACCCTCCCGGAATTAACAATATACGAAAAAGTATGTTAAAATATAGTTGTACTCCTTTCCTCATTAAACATATGCTATCCAATAAAAGCATCAATTTTCGTAGAGTATTCAAATATACGAAAAATTAGATACCATTATCAGTTTAATTATATAATTTGTGTCGGATATTGTCAACAGATTTATATGTTTTTCTGTAATGAGCTAAAGGAGAGTGTTATAAATGAGTGAAAAGAATATAAGTTTTGAAAAAATCGCTTTTAAATGGCTCAATACTGTCATGATAAAGAGTAAAGCATCAACGTATTCAAAGTATGTAGAATTGTTAGATAAACAAATATTACCCTGCATTGGAGCTATTAATATTGATTTAATTGATACTAAAGTATTGAGTGATTTTATTCTAAGCAAAAAGAATAATGGGCGTTTAGATGGAAAAGGCGGATTATCTGCAAAATCGATTCAAGACATATTATCAGTAATAAATTTAGTTCTAAATTTTGCCAAGACCGAGAATTATAATGTAAAAAACAATATAGGAGTAGTAAGACCGCAAAAGAATAAAAAAGATATAAGAATTCTTAAATTGGATGAGCAAGCAAGACTCGAAAGATACTTGCTAAACAATATCAATTATAAAACACTGGGAATAATATTAACATTGTACACTGGGCTGAGAATAGGGGAAATATGTGCCTTAAGGAGAAAAAATATTGATTTTGAACAAAAAACCATAAATATAGAAAACACAATTATAAGAGTTAAAAATACAGATGATAATGCAAAAAGCAAAACAAAAGTTATTATTGATACTCCTAAGAGCTTAAGCTCGAAGCGTTGCGTACCGATTCCATACTTTATATTTGATGTTTTTAAAGAGTTAGTATATGATTTGCCGACCGAAGCTTTTATTTTAAGTGCAAATACAAACAAATTTATTGAGCCGAGAACATACGAGAATAATTTTAAAAGCTATTTGAAACATGCAAATGTGTCACAAATTAATTTTCATTCTTTAAGACACACCTTCGCAACAAGGGCAATCGAAGCGGGATTTGATGTAAAAACTTTATCTGAAATATTAGGGCATTCTGATGTTGGAATTACATTAAATGTATATGTTCATTCATCATTAACTCTAAAACAACTAAATATGCAGAAATTGAAATTATGCTGTGCTTAAGGGCTTGTACATTGTACAGGTCTTTTTTTCGTATGTTTGAATACTCTACGAAAAAAGCAAGCAGTATAAAAAATCTGCTTGCTTTATTTTATGCTAATAAATGAGAATTGTTAATAACCTTTCTGATTTATTCAAGTTCTTCTATTCTATACGCTAAAATCGGATGGCTTTTCTTCAAATTATTTATTAACCCTTTATTTTTCGATATTTCCATATCATATAGGATATAAAGAGATTGCCTCAGCTGTTCGCCATAACCAATACTTTTCGCATAGCCATCAGCTTTAAATTCTGCATACCGGCTACCGCCTGATACTATTATTGTCCAGACAAATAAAACAGCCTTTACAAACAAATCTAATATAAATCTTACGAAATTCAATATGCTTCCTATAATGTTATTTCCAAAAAATCCCTCAATGAATCTAATAGCAAAGCTTAATGCTATAAATATCCATAAGAACATTGTTGTACAAAAGTTGAGTAATAAGGTTATCTGACCGTCGTACCGGCTCAAATGTCCAAATTCATGAGCAATGATACCTTTTATTTCTTCGTCATTAAAGGTTTCTATCGCTCCCCTTGTTAATGCGAGTGTATTCCTACCTATCACAAAAGCGTTAATTTCCATGGTATCGACAATATAGAGCTTTGTTTTTTTAACCATCTTTTTGCTATCATTTAAAGCTTTTTCTTTTACTTCCTCAAAAAGTGGAATTAATCGCTCTTTTTCTTCGCGTGTTGCTATTCGCCTTACTCCGTTTGCATATCTTAATATACACTCTATAATCTCAGACGATACAAATGCTATAAATACTAAATATATAGCTGCTGATATGAGCAATGATAACAGAGTTACAATTAAATTTATGTTTTGACCTTTTATGTTCAAGAACATAAACATATATGACGTTACAAGCCATATAATCAATCTTGGCCGTTCGATGAATACATCGAAAACATCAAGATGCTTCAGCATAAAAGACTTTTTTAAATCTCTAAGAAAGTCTTTTACATTTTTTTTGATTATAATGATTTTACTACTCATTCTCTCACCTCAAAACGGTTTATAGATTTCTACTCTTTGACATTCCTTTTTGTCCCTTGACATATAAACAGCCTCACCTACTCCTTGAGACTTAATATCATCAGGGTGTACTATAAATTCTCTTACTCGCCTTGAGCTTCCTTTCTTTGTAGTACCTAATTCATTCATTTGATATGTCATTTCCATTGACTGCCTTGTTCCTAGTGTTTTAGCCCAATCTTCCGCTGATTTGAAACTGTTCTGACGGAGTACAATATAATTATTACAATTTTCTATTATCTGATTTTTAAATTTATCTCCCGTTTCATCTTCAAGGTCACTTAAGCTTTGTGTTGCAGGAATGCATGTAACATTTGCACTACGGCTTTTATTTATTAGATCAACAAGTGCCGATGATGCATATACATTTATTTCATCAAAGATAAAGAATTTTCGTGTTTCATCCTTAAATAACTTACTAACTGCCTTTTTACTGTCTATTAAAATTAATCTCCCCATAGCTTTAGAGGTTTCAGGATAAAGCAACGGATTTAAAACAAAGATTATAATAGCTTTTTCTCTTAGAGCTTCGTATATATCAATTCCGTTACTGTCAAAAATCTTACCTATCTGGCTTTCTGCAATAGTTGAAAATCGCGAGCTTGCACTATCTGCTATTTGGGCACTTGCTTTAGCGATTTCCACGTTTTGCGTATGCTCACCTTTATTGATTAAATTATCCGCTACTAAACGCTTCGACAGCTCTATAAATTTATCAGCGGAGATATGCTCTATAATGGAATTAAAATCCAGACTACAATTAGAGAGCATAAGTAACTTTATCAAACGCTGAATATATCTTTCCGTATTGGTCTTGTAATGTTCCTCGCTCCAATCAGTCATATTAATTAACATATCTTTTGCAACTGTTTCATTAGCAAACGCAAAAGGATTGTATTTATCACTTTCATCAGGATCATTCATACTAACCACATATAGCTTTCTTTTATATTCACTACAAAAATTCTTTGTAATTTCAAGAAGTGAGTTTTTTCCCTCATCACCTTTTCCGTCGATAATTAATGCCCCATAATTTTTCATACAAGCAGATTTCACAAAATTAGATAATACCACAGTCTTTCCACTACCTGTTGTACCACTTACAAAAATATGCTTAGCTTCATCGGATACGCAAATTCTTTTTTTCGATTTGTTATATCCTATGAATGTATCTGTTTCGAAATTACATTTGCAAGGCTTTTCTTTATACAAATTATTCTTATTGGTCTTATTTACTCGTTTGATTTCTTTTTCAAGAGGTATTATCCCCGCCTTTTCTTTCTCTTTGATTTTGTCTATACACAACTTGAAATAGCCTGAAACAAGCAATGCAAGAATGAAAATTACAATCCAACTTGTGCTTTTGTACGTAAGAAAGCCAAAGTCATAATTAAATTTACTTTGAATTATGCTATCTACAAATTTTTGCAAAGTCATTTTAAACTCATCTAAGAACAATTTTATAACATCATCTGAAAATATTGAAACAAAAACAAATATCCCTAAACTTATTGCTATTGCATACTTACCTTTAAAATTACTCAAATACATAGCAAACAATAAAAGAAAAGCAAATGGTACTACAGGGGTAAGCAAAAACACAATAGTAATAACTAAAAGGACATTAAAGACTGATAAATCGATTTTTTTAGAGTGCCTTGACATAGCTTGTCACCTCTTCCATAGGAATCAAGCTAAGATTTGAATAAATGTTTTCATTATCTTCTAATATCGTCCAAATTTTAACTTTATCTTTCGGCACAACCCAAACCTGATTATCGTACTCCAAAAAATTATTTTTAATATTATTTTCAAAGACAGCCTTATTCTTTAATGTAAGCTCAACCTCTACTGCATATGTAACACCTGATATTTTACAAATAAAGTCTGGATAATGCCCCTCACGCTTAAACCCCTTGTTATGTCTAAATTCACGCTCAGATTTAATATCGCAAGCTCCAAGCTTTTTCATAAAATAAATAGCTGTATCGACAACCGCTATATCATGCAATATTCTTGCAACCTTAACATCTGTTGTTACAAAATCAAGATTGAAAACTGTTTTAGCCTTATTGGTTGCAAAATATAATGCGGGAATACCATAGAGCTTGTATACACCTTTGATATATCCTGATTCCTTTAAAACCTTTATTCTCCTGTCTACTGTTCTTTGACTGGGAAAACCTGCAAGAATTCTAATTTGTCTGCCAAGTAAGAATCGCCATTTGGATATTTCTTGCATTAACAAATAATCACGAGAAACTATTTTCAATAATACCACCTCTAGATTATTTTATGACAATGGCTGAGTTTACAGAACACGCACGGGTGGGAAAGGCTTAAAAGGGAAAGCGGTTTCTATGGGGTTTCCATTTTTGAAAGAGAGGAGTTTCAGAGGAGAGAAAAATTATTTTGCTTTCCTCTGATTTATTACCTACTACATCTCAACACCACACACATATACACTTAACCATACTATACACAACAACATACACGCTCTAACAGGCATTTATATTTATACCTGTAAAGCTCTACATGAAGATACAGAGGGGTCTCGGGAAATTTTGCCGAGACCCCTCTGTATCTTCATACTTCAATTAATCTAGTAAACATCACACTTTTTGCGTGTATGTTGTTGTGTATAGGTGTACCGATTATTTGTTCCTATTAAATAAGCAAGGTTATCATACAGGTAATTAGCACACCCAAAATTAAACTACAAACCATTTTTATACTACCAAAAAGATATAATTAAACATCCCCACACATGCTGGCCTTGTATCTCTCTTATCAACGTGAACCCAGGTAGGTGTAAGATTGGCAGGTTCTACATATGTAAACATTTTATTTTTTATTGCTAAATTTCTTATTTTATCTCTCTCCGCTTTTGGCATACCTTGAGCTATATCAAAAGCCATACCAGCATAATGCTGTGACATACCTGAATGTCCTTTTTCTCCAATTCTTTTAAAAGCGTATCCTACTCTAATTGGTTTCCCATATAAACTTCTTAATTTATTAAAAGCCTCTATTGCACGTCTATCTGTCCATAAAGTATCAGACTTAGATGAGCCTCTAAATTCCTTTACTGATAAGTATTTATCTTGTGAATAGGGCATTGGATCATTTAAATTTCTATAATATGTTTCCATCCTATTTGTTGATGGGTTATATACTAATATTTTCATATTTCACCACCTTCCTATGGTATTATATGAAAATATTTTATCTTCTCATAAACATTTTTTCTAATTCAATTGTATTTTTACGACATTTCTTATTTGCCTCAGGTTCAATCATGTGACCTTTAAAAGATTTATAATGAAATGTTCCACGCATGAGAATGTCAATTATTTTTTGCTTTGGCTTTCTAGGAGC
>OLZB01000657.1_pt1 | contig 16874 bp, 20 predicted proteins | sample 1673421 | NCBI WGS metagenome assembly OLZB01 (sample SAMEA103958111, study PRJEB25191) | human gut metagenome | biome: human-associated habitat [ENVO:00009003]; feature: intestine environment [ENVO:2100002]; material: feces | place: Germany | collected 2013/2015
CAATAAACGCACAAACTATTCGAACGCCTGCTACATCATTGAGATATGTCTGTATTCTCGTCTGAGTTGCTTTGTACATTGGACAGCTCCGGTTTGCGGGTATGCAGCCGCCGTTCGATTGATTCGTGTAGAAGCTGAGATACAAGAGCCATTAACGGAATAAAGAAAATCATGCCAAGGACACCGAACAGTTTACCGCCCAGCAAAACCGCCAACAACGTCCAGAACGGGGATAGCCCTACACTGTTTCCCACGACGTGCGGATAGATGAACTGATTTTCAACAAACTGAGTTGCCTGATAGACGATCAAGCATAGGAGCGCCTTGTTCGGAGCCGCCAATAAAGTAAATAAAATGCCGAAAGCGCAGGAGAGAAATCCTCCAATATAAGGAACGAATGCAAAGGCGGCAGTTAAAACGGCTGTTAGCCCCGCATATGGAATCCCTGCAACAGAAAACGAAAGAAAGATCAATGTTCCAAGAATCATAACCTCGACACACTGACCAGAAAGAAACTTCGCATAGGTGTCATGTGCAAGTTTCGAAATATGGCAAATTCTATCTGCAACGGATTCCTTACAGTAGGCATACAGTGCCCGTTTGCTTTGACTGCTCAATTCACGCCATCCAATTAGCACATAGAATGTGATCACAAGTGAAATTGCAACATCAGCAATCGCAGATACCGTAGAGCCAGCAACATTGGCAACTGAGGAAATCACTGTGTTCATTTCGCTCGAAATGCTTTGCAGAATAGATTTCCAATCGAGCGCAGCAAAATGTGCCGACAGTTTCTCTGTGTCAATGCCGTATCTTTGCAATAAGCCGACCCAGTCAGGCCATTTTTCTTGAACAAGAGCAGCAATGCTTTTTACAGATGCAGTGAGCTGTGGAATCGCAATTACACACAGAAGAGCAATAATCGCAATAACACATATCAGCGTCAGTAACAGGCTTATCATGTCTATTTGCCGATCTGTAGCTTTAGTCAGCTTTCGTCGAAGCCTCTTTGCCAGTCCGCGCACGGGTACACTCAGAACAAAGGCCAGCAAAAGGCCTGATAAAATCGGAGCGAGCAAGCCAATACACGATTTTAGAAAGTTGGCAACATAGTTTAGATTGTTGAATGCCGCAAATAAGATCACCCCAAACGTGATTAGTAGAAGCGGCTTTTTGTAGGATTTATCCATGATTACATCCTCGTAAGAAATCGGTTTGTTTTATTATTGGGGAGTATCTTATAGGCAATCCACCAACCAAAGAAACAGACTGGCAATGCAGCGAGAACATCCATGATAGAATGCTGTTTCATAAAAACGGTGGAGAGACTGATACACACGGCGATTGATGTAGCAGCGATTTTCCATCCGACGCTTTGGAGCGCCTTGCAATCCCATAACCCAAACATCGCGGCAACAGAGCCTATTACATGAAGTGAGGGGCAAACATTTGTATTGGTATCGAAACTATAGAATAATTCAATAAAGCGTGTAAGTAGATTATTGCGTACAAATGCTTCTGGCCGCAAATTTTGGCAGGTTGGAAAGAACAGGTAAATCAAAACCGTGATCGTATAGGTGACTATCACAAAATACATCATACGCCGAAATGCAGGTACATCGACGAAAAAAGTATAAACCAACGTACCGATTAGAAAGACAAACCAAAATAGATACGGAATCAACGCCCATTCACAAAATGGTATTATATCATCGAGTCCACAATAGACGGGATAGTAATTTCGTTGCGGTTGCAACCGCTCAAGAAACAAAAACAGCAAGCCGAAAATTGGCCAGTAAAGCAATAGCCTGACGTGAGAAAATTCAGGTGTATTAAGTTTATGGATGCGGAACTCACGGTAATTAACTTCCGGCTTTATATGATTACTTTGCATGACTGTATATCCATTCATAGATTTTATCGGCTGCCGTACATTCCGTCTGCGACCGCATTGCCGCGCGCATTTTAGAAAGAAGCACTGGGGCATTTAGCGTTTTTATTGTGGTGTCTGCGATTGCTTTTGGCGTATTGGCTGTGACGGCCATTCCATTACGCAGAAAAAAATTCAGATTATGTGTCTCGCAGCCAGCCACTGCATCGATAAGCACCATTGGTAACTCTGCCGCCATTGCCTCAGATGTACTTAGACCTCCGGGCTTTGTCAGGAATAGGTCTGAGGCTTGCATGAGCTGCGGCACATTATTGACGGTTCCCAGAACATGAACTTGAGAATACTTTTCTGTCCTTTTTTGGAGTTTTTTGCGTAAATCATCATTTGTGCCGCATACAACACTAAGTTCTTGTTCTGTTGTGAGGTAAGGGCAGAGATACGATATAATCTCCTCCATTGGACCGCAGCCCATGCTACCGCACATCATTAAAATATGTTGATGAGCAGGAGAGATTCCGGCGTTGGCTTTTCCTGCTTCTTGTGACACACGCTGGTAGAATTGCTGCCGCACAGGGATTCCACTGGCGATCAGCTTTTGAGGTTGAAGTCCACATTGTTCAAACTCACCTAACAGCGAAGTGGACGGAATGAAATACCAGTCCAGCGCAGAATCCGCTGTGCAGGGAGCGCAGGTATAGTCTGTAGAAATGTGGCTCGTTACAAGCTGTAAGCATGGGTGCTGTCGGCGCATTTCTGTCAACGCCAAGGCTGGGAATACATGAGTACAGATAATATTATCGTAGCCTGCAGAGCGGATGTATTGATACATCCGCTCTGCGCCGGAGGAAAGTAGCTTATAGATCGGCGTTCCCTCACAAAAAATATCTTCGTGAGATTCCGCACGCTGATACCCAGCATCAAAAAGCCTTGGAGCATGGCGGTAAATTCGGGTATGCCAATTAGAAATAAACGTGGATGCTTTTTCTGAAATAAACTGCAAAGAATCTGTAATATTGCAGATTTCTCCGCGAGAGTGGTAGGCTTCCTGAACTGCTTGCGCACAGGAGTTATGCCCTGCGCCAGTGTTGCAGCTTAGAATTAGTGTTTGCATTTGAATCTCCTATTTTTTCCTTTGCTGCATAGCAAACAGCTTTTGCAGGCGTGGGCGATTATAGCGCTGGACAACAATAAACGGCAAATTACCCAGCACAATGTAGATAATCGTTATACATACCCCGCCAACACCGGACCATATTTTCAGCAGTCCAAGACCGGCGATAGACAACAGAATATGTGTCCACTCTGCCACGCAAGTTTCTTCTATCATGCGCGGCAAGTTCTCATAGTTTTCCTTTGTCAGTTTCTTTTCCGGCATGATTTTAACGAATATGCGGCTCATATCGGGGATCTTTGCCTGCCATTTCCGAACATGAAGCCGCTTCCATAGTTTTTGCTCTGCCGGGTGGCAGACCCAAGGAAAACGATCGGCGTGAAACCAATGCTTCGGGATCAAGCGCCCCACTACAAAGGAGAGAACCCCTAACGCCGCGATATATAGCAGACACATAAGAAAATGCTTCATAAAAACCTCAACATAGCGGTGCGAAAATACGAAGGACACCATCTACGACCCAGCGGCGCGAATAATGTTTCATATCATAGGGCTTTACCTCTTTACATTTTGCCTGTGTAGCGATGAAATCGTCCTTTATTGCTGCAATAATACTGGAACGATAAAAGAACGAATTGTTTTCAAAGTGGAGAAAGAGACTGCGGTAGTCCAGATTGACAGTTCCTATCGTCGCAACTTTGTCGTCTGATACAAAGCTCTTTGCATGAACGAAGCCGGGAGTATACTCATAAATCTTGATGCCGCCAGTCAGCAACACCTGATAAAAGCTCCGAGACATACGGAAAATCAGCTTCTTATCAGGGATGCCGGGCATAATGATCCGCACGTCTACACCACGTTGAGCAGCGGAAATCATTGCATCCATCAAGTCATCGCCAAGCATAAGATACGGTGTAAAAAACCATGCGTAATCCGTGCTTTGAGAAAGCAAGTCAATAAAGAGCTGATTACTGGTAGCTTCATGGTTAAGGGGCGAATCGTAGTAACTAAGCACATAACCATCAAATGTGTGCGGCGGCGCAGGATACCTTTTGGGATATGTGGGCATTGCAAGCTGTCCTGCTTCTTTTTCCAGCGAAAATGCGTTCCAAAAGGTCAAGAACATATGGGTAAAATTTTTTACTGGCTCACCAGTAATCCGAAAGCCTGTGTCCTTCCAGTGTCCATAGGGATGTTCCAAATTGATATACCGATCTGATAAGTTGATACCTCCGCTATAAGCAACTTCGTTGTCAATAATCAGCATTTTGCGATGATCGCGATAGTTTGCAGTTCCTTTTAAGGCAAGGAAAGGATTAAAAGGAATACATGGAATGCCTTTCTTTTTCAGTTCACGGACATTACTGAAATTGAACGAAGAAATACTGCCAAGATCATCGTATATCACACGTACATCAACGCCCTGCTCCATTTTTACTTCCAGTTCGTTCACGATTGCGTCCCACATATGCCCCGGCTCAATAATGAAGTATTCTACGTAAATCGAGTTTCTTGCATTTTTCAAATCGGCAAGCATATCAGGGAACATATTATCGCCCAACGGATAGTAACGAACCTGCTCAACTGCACACATCGGATATTGCGTTTTTTCTTCCAGCCACCGCACTGTTTGCCCCATGCGTTTTTCGCCGTCAAAGGGCGCTTCTTTTATTGGAAGAGGCTGCGGATTGCAACTCTTTTGAACTTGCTGCAAGCGCCTTTTTAGAGGGCGGGCCGTCCGTTTATTTCCAAAGAGCAGATATAGTAACGCTCCTACCAAAGGTAGTGACAGAATAACCAGCAGCCAAAGCAATTTATAAGCGGTTTCATCTCTCTTTATAATAATAAATACCACCAAGAAAAACGCTGCAACGGAAAGCAGTGACACAATAATCGGTGCGTAAGGGGTCAGCCATTTCATCAACAGCAAAAGCCAGAGCGATTGTAAAGCCACCGCTGGAATAATTGTTAGAATGCGTCGAATGATTTTTCCCATATGTTTACCCCCCTCTATGTTATTTCTCCTCCGAAGATGCTTCCCAATCGCAAACTATTTGTGCCATTTCCTGTGGGGTTTCTTTATAGCCTCGTAATACCCACGCATTCATAAGCCCAAACAATCCATATGTAATAAATTGGATAAAGTAGTGCGTTTTGGCATCGGCATTAGCGACAATGGATGCCGCTTCTTGTAAATAGAAGTTTAGAATCACATATTGGCGATCAGCTGAGTAGAGCAGATCACAAATAGGACGAGTGGAAAGGCAAAATTCAAAAAACAGCCTGATGCCGTCATAACTACCAGTGGCGAAGTTGGTAGCACCGTGTTCGTCGGAAAAGCGCTTCCACAGACATGTGATTTTGAAAGACAGAACTTCATCTTTACTTTTGAAATAACGGAAATAAGTGGAGCGACCTACATCTGCCTTGGCAGTCATCTCCTCAATACTGATTTTTTCAATGGGTTTTTCTTTCATTAGTTCCAGCAACGCTGTACCCATACATTCTTTCAGATAGTCTGTTGTAGCCGTTGTCCTTCGCATAAGAAACGTCTCCTTTAATTGCGTATCATTGAAACAAGGATTGTCATTTGTTCCACTTTCGCTCGGACTATTGACAACGCCTGCTTCTGTGATATTCATAGCATCTATGATACTATCGTTTCATTTATACTATCATTTGCTATTTGCCCTGTCAAGCTAAAATGCGAGTACGACGAGCAGAAAGGAAAACTATGGGTACGATTTTTTCCCGTGTAAAACTCAGCGGAAAGCATGTGGCCGCCCTCTTGGCGCTGATGCTGCTCTCCGCTGTGACAGCCATGCTGCTGCCTACTGCCCTGGCCAGTATGATTGACATCGGAGTGGCCGGAGAAAACCGAAACACCATCCTAATCATTGCGGCGGTGATGGCAACCCTGGCCATTCTGCGGCTCTGTGTTTATTATATCTGAGCTATTCACAGTAAAGTTGGACATTTGTATTCAGCGGGAGAAAATAACCTTGACAAATCTCGTCTCAGAAGGCCATGCTTTTGCAGTATGCCAGGGAGCATCACTTCCCCAACCCAACCTTTTTCGTGGATGACGGTGTAAGCGGTGTGACCTATGACCGTCCCGGCTTTCAGGCCATGCTAGCTGAAATCGAGGCGGGGCGGGTGGCCGTGGCGATCACCAAGGATTATTGTGCGATAATAGGACTAAATCAGAAAGACCTTGAAAATCAAGGCATTCTGGCTTAGTCCCTTCTTTTTTTGACCGAAAACAAAGGACTTTCACAATAATCAAGCAAGCCGGAGGGTGCTGCTGCACACTTCCGGCAGAAGGAGGATATAGTGGGTGCTATCAAAGTCTTCTTGAAGGAGGTTCTGCTTCCAATCGCGCTTGCGTTCTGCCTCGCGTCATTTCTCAAGCCGATCTATATGCCTGACGGCGTATGTGACTACTTCCTTATGTGGATCTGCGTCGGCTTGCCATTCGGCATCCGGAGGATGTGCCTCTGGCTCGTTCCCAGCGGCTACGGTATCTCCGGCTCAGTCGGCATCTTCGCATTGAACTTAATCATAGGCGGTCTTATCGGAGGACTTGCCTTCTTCATCGGGCTGCTGCTCGGTGTCATTCATACCATCCGAGAAATCATCTGAACTACATCGTAAACGAAGAGGGTTTGTTTCTTCTCCAATTTGGAGTAAGAAGCAAACCCTCTTTTTTTGTTGCCCAAAAGCCGGAATATTTGCTGGCGATGCGGCGAAGGAAAGGAGTTTTTAAGCATGAAACGCATGACAGCCGGTGATCTGCAAGCACTGGAATTGCTGATGCAGACCACACCCGGCTTTGAGCATTATGACAGCGGTGTGGATGGCATTCTCCCTGAGTGCCGAAGCTGCCGCTTTCATCGTCCCTTCTGGAAATATCAGTCCTGCGTGTTTGCGGAGTGTCCCTACTGCTGCAATCCCGTTTCAACCCTCAAAAATCAAAGTGGCACATCTGCTGCCGGAAAGGAAGTCAATCATGGATAACAAAATCGAAGTCTTCAAGAATGAACAGTTTGGAGAAATCCGAACAGCCCTGATCGAAAACGAGCCGTGGTTTGTGGCGGTAGACGTGTGCAGGGCTTTGGAGATCGGCAATTCGTCACAAGCCATTTCACGGCTGGATGCGGACGAGAAGATGATTACCCTCATTTCAAATGAGGGTAATAAACGAGGCAATCCCAACATGACGGTGGTGAACGAACCTGGACTTTACACGCTTATTCTGAGCAGCCGTAAGCCCGAAGCCAAAGCCTTCAAACGCTGGATCACACATGATGTCATCCCCATGATCCGCAAGACCGGCGGCTACATGACGGACTCCCTTCTGGAACGTATTCAGAAGGAACCGGCGGTCATTGTGGAGTTTGCTCAGGCGTTGATTCTGGAAAAGAATCGCGTGAAGGCTCTTGAGTGTGAGCTGAACACGGCGAAGCCCAAAGCCGATTACTACAACGCCTTCATCAATCCGGATGACTGCACCAATATCCGAACGACGGCGAAGGAACTGAAAATCCCGGAGCGCAAGTTCGTTCAGTTCCTTCTCAAAGAAAAGTACCTGTTCCGCTCTCCTTCCGGGCAGCTTCTTCCCTACAACAAGGACAGCAATGCCGGACTGTTCATCGTCCGCGATTTTGTGACGTACTGCTACACCGGTTCTCAGACCTACTTCACGCCGAAGGGCAAGGAGGTCATCCGAATGAAGTTCCAGAAAAAGTGCGGCGAAGAGCTGCTTCCCAAGATAGCAAGGTGATTTTCGTGGCAGTCTATCGCGTAAACAAGAATCGTGGCTATACCGTCATGGCGAACTTCCACCTCCGAGACAAGAGCCTGTCACTCAAGGCGGTCGGTCTTCTCTCAAAGATGCTCTCGTTCAATGATGGCTGGAAGTTCTCAACCAAGGGACTTTCTGCAATCTGCAAGGAAGGTCCGGATGCCATTCTCTCCGCGCTCCGTGAGCTTGAAAAGCACGGCTACCTTGTCCGGCACCGGCAGAGAGACGGTAAAGGCAGGATGAGCAGCACAATCTTTGAGATATACGAAGAGCCGCAGGAGTCCACGCCAGAACGGGAAATACCACACACGGAAAATCCATGTGTGGAGAAGCCAGATGTGGATAATCCACGCGGGGATAAGTCCGCACAAATAAATACTGATCAAGTAATTACCCAAGAAAGAAATACTCTCTCAAAGAACTATCAATCCATCAATCTTGATGGGATGGACAGGATGGATGAGCGAAGCGAGTATGAAGAGATTATCAAAGAGAATCTTGACTACGACATTCTCTGTCAGGATCCGAAGTTCGATAAAGACCGCTTCCGGGAGATCATGGACATCATGCTGGATGCCGTCTGTTCCACTGCGCCGACCATCCGCATCAATGGCGAGGATATGCCGCAGCAAGTAGTCAAATCCCGCTTTCTCAAGCTGAATAGCAGCCACATTGAGTACGTTCTGGAAGCAATGAACAAGAACCCGTCAGACATCCGTAATATCCGGGCGTACCTGTTGACCGCTCTGTATAACGCCTCTCTGACGATAGACAATTACTACTCCGCCCTCGTCAATCATGATTTCTACGGGCAGGACAGATCGGCAGGGTCAAAGAAGCCGAAGACCTACGATTATAGCCTTTGTGAAGACACTCTTTAATGAATACCATCGTGAGCAATGCTCGGAAAGGAGGACAGTGTAAATGAAAAGCATCTATCGCCGGATTGCGCCGCCTTAGCTTCGGCAGCAGTCCCCATAATCATTCCAACGAAAGGAGGTAAACGCCGCAATGCAGGATGAAGTCAACACCAAAGTTGTTGCAATCATGATCAAGGGCGGCAAAATCTCTGCCGAGGTGCTGAAAAAGGCGCTGGACAAGTTCGTTCAGGAGATCGAGAAGGCACAGAAGCAGATGCAGCAGCCCAAAACCTATCGCGGCAAGCAGTCCATCAAGCATCTGATGAGCCAGAACGCTGCCATCTCCAACATCGAAGTGACGGACGGCAACATCAAGTCCTTTGAGCGGACTGCCAGCAAATACGGTCTGGACTTTGCACTCAAGAAGGACGTTTCTGTTGAGCCGCCCAGCTATCTTGTCTTCTTCAAGGGACGGGACGTTGATGTAATGACCGCCGCCTTCAAGGAGTTCTCCGCAAAAACCGTCAAGCAGAAGGAACAGCCGTCCATCCGGCACAAGCTGGATCAGGAGAAAGCTCAGAGCAAGGCGCAGCACAAGGAGAAGGTCAAGGTCAAAACCAAGGATCGGGGTGTGGAGCTGTGAACAAACCCGATGTGAAGAAGCTCGTTCTTCTGAACCTTCCGTATGTCTTCGCCTTCTACTTTGCGGATAAGATTGCCGCCGTGTTCCGACTTGCACCCGGCACGGCGTTCATCGACAAGCTGACAAACGGCTTTGCCGTGTTCGGCACTGCCTTCGCAAATCCGCTGCCCAGCTTTCATCCCGTTGATCTGCTCATCGGTCTGTCGGCTGGCGTGTTGCTCAAGCTGGCGGTCTACGTCAAGGGCAAAAACCGCAAGAAGTTCCGGCAGGGCGAAGAATACGGATCTGCCCGCTGGGGCAAGCCAGAGGACATCAAGCCGTACACGGACCCGGAGTTCTCCAACAACGTCATTCTGACACAGACGGAGTTCCTGACCATGAACAGCCGCCCGAAGCAGCCGAAATACGCCCGCAACAAAAATATCCTTGTCATCGGCGGTTCCGGCTCAGGTAAGACACGCTTTTTCGTGAAGCCGAACCTGATGCAGATGCACAGCAGCTATGTTGTGACTGACCCGAAGGGTACGGTGCTGGTGGAGTGCGGCAAAATGCTTGAAAAGGGCGGCTATGTCATCAAGTCGCTGAACACCATCAATTTCCGGAAATCCATGCACTACAACCCTTTTAGCTACATCCGCAGCGAGAAGGACATCCTCAAGCTGGTCAATACGATCATCGTCAACACGAAGGGAGATGGCGATAAGTCCGGCGAAGATTTTTGGGTAAAGGCGGAAAAGCTCTACTACACAGCTCTCATCGGCTACATCTGGTACGAGGCACCCGACCACGAGAAAAACTTTACTACCCTGCTCGAAATGATCAATGCCTCAGAAGCCAGAGAGGACGATGAGACCTTCAAGAACCCTGTGGATGTCATGTTCGATGAGCTTGAAGCCCGCGATCCTGACCACTTTGCGGTCAAGCAGTACCGCAAATTCAAGATGGCGGCGGGCAAAACCGCCAAGTCGATTTTGATTTCCTGCGGTGCAAGGCTTGCGCCCTTCGACATTGCAGAGCTGCGGGAGCTGATGAGCTACGATGAGATGGAACTGGACACCATCGGAGACCGGAAGACGGCGCTGTTCGTCATCATTTCCGACACCGATGACACCTTCAATTTCGTCGTGGCGATCATGTATTCCCAGCTCTTCAACCTTCTCTGCGACAAAGCAGATGACGTTTACAACGGACGGCTTCCCGTCCATGTGCGCTGTCTGCTCGACGAGTTTGCGAACATCGGTCAAATCCCGAAGTTTGATAAGCTCATCGCAACCATCCGAAGCCGGGAAATCTCGGCGTCAATCATCTTACAGTCCCAGTCTCAGCTCAAGACCATCTACAAGGATGCGGCGGACACCATCACGGGCAACTGTGACTGCACGCTTTTTCTTGGCGGCAAGGAGAAATCCACGCTCAAGGAAATCAGCGAGGTGCTGGGCAAGGAGACAATCGACCTTTACAACACCTCAGAAACCCGTTCCAACAACAACTCCTACGGCTTGAATTATCAGAAAACCGGCAAGGAACTGATGTCTCAGGATGAGATCGCCGTCATGGACGGAGCCAAGTGTATTTTGCAGCTTCGAGGCGTGAGACCTTTTCTCAGTAACAAATACGACATCACGAAGCATCCAAAGTACCGGCAGCTCTCCGACTATAACAAGCGGAACGCCTTTGACATCGAGAAGTACCGGCAGCACAAGCTGGTAGTCAAGCCCGATGACACATTCGACCTCTATGATATGGGCGAGGTCGAAGCGGATTAAAGCCCCGTCGCTGCACTGCGCAGTGGGTAAAGCCTGATGGCTCATCCCAAAGCAGAACAGCGACGGGGCTTCTTTTTTTATGCCCATTTTCAAAAATACACACTCAACTTTCATCGATTCAAGGAGGAAAATCTATGGCTTTTATCAATCAAGCTGTCACGGTTCTTCAGACGCTCGTTATCGCCCTCGGCGCAGGTCTCGCAGTGTGGGGTGTTGTCAACCTCATGGAAGGCTACGGCAACGACAACCCCGGCGCTAAGTCTCAGGGCATCAAGCAGCTCATGGCTGGCGGCGGTGTGGTGCTGATCGGCACGACCCTCATCCCCCTGCTCTCCGGTTTGTTCGGCTAATCCAAGGCAAGCCCAGCTTAACCGAAGGGTGGTGAAATATTGGGCAGCATTTTAGAAAAGATCGAACAGGCTCTCAAGGATATGCTGATCGGATGGATCGAGAGCAACCTGACCAATATGTTCACCGATGTCAACGAGAAGGTAGGAACGATTGCCGCCGAGGTCGGGCAAACCCCGTCCGGCTGGAACGGCGGCGTGTACCAGATGATCCGGGGACTATCCGAAAACGTGATAGTCCCCATCGCTGGTATCATCATCACCTTCGTTTTGTGCTACGAGCTGATTTCCATGATCACCGAGAAAAACAACCTTCACGACATGGACACTTGGATGTTCTTCAAGTGGTTTTTCAAGGCGGCTGTGGCGATCTATCTCGTGACACACACGTTTGACATCGTGATGGCAGTATTCGACATCGGGCAGAACGTGGTTTCCGGTGCAGCCGGAGTCATCCACGGCAACACCAGTATTGATATTGATTCGACGATTGCGCAGATGCGTACCGGCATGGAGAACATGGGCGTCGGAGAACTGCTCGGACTGTCGATAGAAACTCTTCTGATCAGCTTGTGCCTCAAAATCATGGCGATCCTCATTACGGTCATTCTCTACGGGCGCATGATTGAGATTTACTGCACCGTGAGCATTGCGCCTATTCCCATCGCAACCATGAGCAACCGCGAATGGGGCAGCATCGGCACGAACTATCTGAAAGGCTTGTTCGCTCTGGCATTTCAGGGCTTTCTCATCATGGTCTGCGTCGGCATCTATGCAGTGCTGATCAACGGCATGATCATCGCAGACAACATTCATTCGGCTCTGTTCTCTGTGGCAGCGTACACGGTCATTTTGTGCTTCTCGCTGTTCAAGACCGGAAGCCTCGCAAAATCCATTTTCCATGCTCACTAAGGAGGTCGGCAGCATGAAGAAGTACAGCATCATCTACGCCGATCCGCCTTGGGCGTATCGGACTTACTCCAAGAAGGGACAGGGACGGTCGGCGGAAAGCCACTACCCGACGATGTGCATTGAGGACATCAAGGCACTTCCGGTCGGTGAGCTTGCCGCGAAGGACTGCGCCCTGTTCCTCTGGATCACGTTCCCGTGCCTCTGTGAAGCACTCGAAGTGCTGACAGCATGGGGATTTTCCTATAAGACCGTGGCTTTTGTATGGGTGAAGCAAAATCGCAGGAACGATGATCTCTTCACCGGCATGGGGTATTGGACAAGGGCAAACGCTGAAATCTGCATCCTTGCCACAAAGGGACACCCGAAGCGTGTTGACGCCGGTGTGCGTCAGGTCATCCTCAGCCACATCGAAGAGCATTCCAAAAAGCCGGATGAAGCGCGGGAGCGCATTGTTCGGCTCATGGGAGACCTTCCCCGCGTAGAGCTTTTTGCCCGTCAGTCCCCCGAAGGCTGGGATGTTTGGGGTAACGAGGTCGAATGCACGGCTCATCTTTCTATGGAGGAAACACCATGCTGCGGCTAAGACCTATCTCTCTTCGAGACGCCAACGAGTATGTCCGGAAGTATCACCGGCATCATAAGCCGGTTGCCGGTCACAAGTTTTCCATCGGCTGTGAAGCAGACGGTGAGCTGGTCGGTGTAATCATCGCCGGGCGTCCCGTCAGCCGGTATCTGGATGACGGCTTCACATTGGAGGTTACAAGGCTATGCACCAACGGGGCGAAGAACGCTTGCAGCTTTCTCTACGGCGCGGCGGCAAGAGCTGCTGCGGCTATGGGCTATAAGCGCATCATCACCTACACGCTGGAAAGCGAAAACGGTGCAAGCCTTCGGGCTTCCGGCTGGATTTGTCAAGGCAAAGCGGGTGGGCTTCGCTGGACGGGCAAGCGTCAACCGAAGGAGGATCAATATCCCGCACAAATGAAGCTGCGCTATGAAAAGCAGCTTAGAAAGGAGGAAACAGTCAATGGCATTTGTTCCGGTCCCGAAGGATCTTAACCGCGTCAAAACGAAGGTCATGTTCAACCTGACCAAGCGGCAGCTTATTTGCTTTTCCATCGCTGCGGCGGTCGGCGTCCCGATCTTCTTTCTGGCGAAGGCGCATCTCGACTTGTCTACGGCGGCAATGCTGATGGTGGTGATCATGCTCCCGTTCATCTTCTTCGCGCTTTACGAGAAGGACGGTCAGCCCGCCGAAAAGTATCTGTACCACATCGTACAGTCCATGTTCATCCGGGACAAGGTGCGTCCCTATCGCACAAACAATCTCTACGCTGAAATTCAGCAGAAAATCAAAGAACAGGAGGAATTGCAGCTTGAACAACAGCACAGCAAAGGCAAAGCCTAAGATGACCGTCAAGAACGGCGTCGTTTACGGCGATGCCCTTTCCGCTCAGGAAAAGAAGCGGATCGTCATGCAGAAGAAAAAGGACAGGAAGGCAAAGAAAGTCCGCAAGTCCGCCCAGCAGACCATTCCCTATGTGGAGATGTGCCGCGACGGTATCTGCAAGGTGAACAGCCGCCTCTACACGAAGTCCATCGCCTTTGAGGACATCAACTACCAGCTTGCGCAGAACGAGGACAAAACTGCCATCTTTGAGAACTGGTGCGACTTTCTGAACTACTTTGATAGCTCGATTTTCGTCCAGCTTTCCTTCATCAATCAGAAGGCAAGCCTCAATGAGTTCCGCAAGCGCATCAACATTCCGGCACAGGAGGACGCCTTCAACGACATCCGCTCCGAGTATTCCGGTATGCTGCAAAGTCAGCTCACCAAGGGCAACAACGGACTGGTCAAGAAGAAGTACATCACCTTCGGCATTGAGGCGGACTCCCTCCGCACGGCAAAGCCGAAGCTCGAACGCATTGAAACCGATATTCTCAACAACTTCAAAACCCTCGGTGTGAGAACCGAGCCGCTGTCCGGCTACGAACGGCTGAAAGTGCTTCATGATGTGTTCAACATGGACACCAATGAGCCGTTCCGCTTTTCCTTTGACATGGTAGCCCGGACGGGACTCAGCACGAAGGACTTCATCGCGCCCACTTCCTTTGACTTCCGTGAAGGCAAGTGCTTCAAGATGGGCAGAACCATCGGCGCTGTGAGCTTCCTGCAAATCCTCGCGCCGGAACTCAATGACCGTATGCTTGCCGACTTCCTTGAGATGGACAGCAACATCACGGTCAATTTTCATATCCGGACGATTGACCAGGCGAAGGCAATCAAGAGCATCAAGATGAAGATCACCGACCTCGACAAGATGAAGATCGAAGAGCAGAAAAAAGCCGTCCGCTCCGGCTACGACATGGACATTATCCCGTCCGATCTTGCCACCTTCGGCGGTGAGGCGAAGCGTCTGTTGCAGGATCTCCAGACCCGCAATGAGAGACTGTTCCTTGTGACCATCCTCATCATGAATACAGCAACCAATCGCCAGAAGCTCGAAAATGCGGTGTTCCAGACCGCCGCCATTGCCCAAAAGTATAACTGTGCGCTCAAGCGTCTTGACTTCCAGCAGGAGGAAGGGCTGATGTCCTCTCTGCCTATCGGCGCCAATCAGGTGGAGATTGAGCGCGGACTGACCACTTCCAGCACAGCGGTTTTCGTGCCGTTCACCACGCAGGAGCTTTTTCAGGGCGGCGAAGCTCTCTACTACGGGCTGAATGCGCTGTCCAACAACATGATCATGGTTGACCGCAAGCGGCTCAAAAACCCCAACGGGCTGATCTTGGGTACGCCCGGTTCCGGTAAGTCCTTCTCCGCCAAGCGTGAAATGACGAACGCCTTCCTCATCACAGAGGATGACATCATCGTCTGCGACCCCGAAGCCGAGTATTTTCCCCTCGTGCAGAAGCTCGGCGGTCAGGTCATCCGCATCTCGCCGGTCAGCACGGATTACATCAATCCGCTGGACATCAACACGAACTACTCCGAAGAGGAAAACCCGCTGACGCTGAAATCCGACTTTATCCTCTCCATGTGTGAGCTGATTGTCGGTGGCAAGGACGGCTTGCAGCCGGTTGAGAAGACCATCATTGACCGCAGCGTCCGCATGGTCTATCAGGAGTTCCTTGCAGACCCCAAGCCGGAGAAAATGCCGATCCTCGAAGACCTCTACAACATTCTGAGAAATCAGAAGGAGCCGGAGGCACAGCGCATTGCAACTGCCCTTGAAATCTATGTTCACGGCTCTCTGAACGTCTTCAATCACAGAACGAATGTGGATGTCAACAACCGCTTTGTCTGCTATGACATCCGCGAACTCGGCAAGCAGCTCAAAAAGCTCGGTATGCTGATTGTGCAGGATCAGGTGTGGAACAGAGTTACCATCAACCGCGCCCAGCACAAGGCAACGCGCTACTACATGGACGAGTTCCATCTGCTCTTGAAGGAAGAACAGACCGCCGCGTACAGCGTGGAAATCTGGAAGCGTTTCAGAAAATGGGGCGGCATCCCGACCGGCATCACCCAGAACGTCAAGGACCTGCTTGCGTCCCGCGAGGTGGAGAACATCTTTGAAAACTCGGATTTCGTCTACCTTCTGAATCAGGCGTCCGGCGACCGGCAGATTCTCTCGAAGGCGCTGAACATCTCGCCCAGCCAGCAGAACTACATCACCAATTCCAATGCCGGTGAGGGGCTGATCTTCTACGGCTCGACCATCGTTCCCTTCAAGGACGATTTCCCGAAGGACACCCAGCTCTACCGCATCATGACCACCAAGCCCGAAGAAACCGTACAGAACTGATAGGAGGATTTTTGAATATGAACAACAAGATGATTACCATTCCCTATGCGGACGCTATCGAATACGGAGAGAACACCTCTGCGCTGTTTAAGGCTCTGTGGGAGCTGACCGATCTGATCCGACTGGAAAACGATCTCAAGAAGCATCACCGCGCCTATCTCCATGTGAGGGAGGACATCGACGAAAAGGTCAAGGAGGCGCGTCAGATTATGACCAAGGTATCTGTGGATATGATCGGTTTCTACTTCAAGGTTGATGTTCCCGAAAGCAGCAACAGCGACGAGAATACCCCGTTCGCTGACGCGGCGGATGATGAAGCCGTATCTATCCCCAAGGACAAGTATGAGCTGATGATCGACGATCTGCTCACGATGTCCGAAATCATTCAGTGCGTCGCAGATATGCGCACGCAGGATGTGAAGGCAATCCGTGAGTTCGGCAAGTTCGTCCCCGCCTTTGCCGCCTTTGAGAAGAACCGCCTGAGCCTCTATCGTGAGGCGGCGAAGGAAGCAGAGGAAATCTTCGACCGTTGGGCAGACGAGATTGACGATCTCGACGAGGACTTCATGGAAGATGAGGACTATGAGCCGGACGAGTATTACTCCGACTGATGCCCATTGAAATGTTGTCGGGTTTCACAGCCAACATTTCAATGGAAACACAAATCCAACAGAACAGGAGGTACACCACCATACAACTTGACATCATTCATACCGGCGATTGCCTTGAAA
>OLZB01000659.1_pt1 | contig 16840 bp, 20 predicted proteins | sample 1673421 | NCBI WGS metagenome assembly OLZB01 (sample SAMEA103958111, study PRJEB25191) | human gut metagenome | biome: human-associated habitat [ENVO:00009003]; feature: intestine environment [ENVO:2100002]; material: feces | place: Germany | collected 2013/2015
TAAAAAGGATTTTTCCATATATGAAGCCGGTTATGGGAAGAGCCGTGATTAATTTGATTATTGCAATACCATTGGGGCTTTTGGACGGGGTCGTGGCATTATCATTAAAGCCGTATCTTGATTTCGTGGTTAACGGAAATCCTGAACACACCTGGACATTTTTAGGATTTACTGTTCACTCACAGGTATTTCTCGCAACTATTATTCCATTCGGTATTGTTGCATTTGCACTGTTTCAGGGAATTTTGAAATACCTAAGCAGTTATTTCACAGACTGGACAGGAAATAAAATTTCTAATGCTTTAAAAATTGATTTATTCCATAAATTAACCGGACTTGACCCGCAGTTTTATGACGTAAATTCTTCAGGCATTGTGCTTACAAGATTTTTAACAGACCCTGAAACTGCTTCGAAAAATATAATTGATACATTAAAATCCTTTATTGCAACAATTTTCGGACTTGTCGGGCTTGTTGCGGTTCTGTTGTATAACTCCTGGAAACTTGCAATCATTGGCGTGACAATTATGGCAATCGCAATTACGCCGGTGCTTTCCATAAGAAAGAAAATCAAAAAAGTTTCTAACGCATCTATGGTTGTCGGCGGAAACATGGCAACTAATTTTAACGAAACCTTTGCCGGCAACAAAATTATGGCAGCATACAACCTTCAGGACGACCAGAACAAAAAATTTGAAGAACAAATCCATGAACAGTTTAATCTTGAAATGTCACTTTCAAAACGCGTAGGCTGGATGTCACCAATTATGTATTCTGTTTGCTCGGTCGGGATTGCACTTGTAATGGCTTACGGAAACCACTTAATCTTAACCGGCCAGATGACCGCCGGAAGTTTTGCGTCTTTTGTAACTTCGTTATTACTTCTTTACAAGCCGACAAAAACTCTCGGACATAATCTTACAGCACTTCAAAAGACTTTTGTGGCAATGGGAAGAACTTTTGAACTTTTTGATTTGGTGCCGCATATTAAATCCCCGGAAAATGCTTTTGCAATGAATGGATTTGAAAGAACTATCGACTTTAAAAATGTATATTTTGAATACGAAAAAGACACACCTGTATTAAAGAATTTCAGCCTATCCGTTAATAAGAATGAGACAATAGCGCTTGTTGGAAACTCCGGCGGCGGTAAAAGCACTGTTGTAAGTCTTTTGCCGAGATTTTATGATGTAAAATCCGGTTCTGTCGAGTTTGACGGAGTTGATATCAGAAAATTTGACCTGAAATCCCTCAGAAACAATATTGCGTTTGTATTTCAGGATAATTTCCTGTTCTCCGGCACAATCCGCGACAACATAATGATGGGAAATGAAGGGGCAACACAGGAGCAGCTTGAAAAAGCAATTGAAATGGCGCATTTAGATGAATTTATCGATGCTCTTGAAGACGGGCTTGATACTGTTGTCGGCGAACGCGGCGCAACACTTTCGGGTGGACAGCGCCAGAGGGTTGCTATTGCGCGTGCAATTTTGAAAGACGCACCAATCGTAATTCTTGATGAGGCAACCTCCGCTCTTGACAATAAATCCGAAGCAATTGTTCAAAGAGCACTTGACAACTTAATCAAAAATAAAACAGTTTTTGTAATTGCCCACAGGCTTTCAACAATCAAGAATGCAGACCGCATCGCAGTTGTAAACGAAGGCGAACTTGCAGAATTGGGTTCGCATGACCAGCTTATGATGCTTCCGGACGGAATTTACAGAAACCTTTATGAAATGCAGTTTAAAGCACAAGAAGAAGCGCAGGTGTAAAATGACAATTGAAATCAAACCGTTAAATGCAATCGTTTACAATCAGGAAAAAGCAGACATGAAAGATGTTATTGCGCCGCCTTATGATGTCATAAGCGGAAAATACCGTGATGAACTTTATGAAAGAAGCCCTTATAATATTACGCGCTTAATTCTTTCAAATGCTGAAAATCCGTATGAAGATGCCGCAAAAAGTTTTCAAAACTGGCTCAGCGAAAATATCCTTGTAAAAAATGAAAAGCCCGTTATTTTGTATCTGGTTCAAAAATACAAGCATAACGGAAAAGAGGTTGTCCGCAAAGGATTTATCGCACGCAACAAAATCGAAGACTTTTCGACAAAAAATATTCTTCCGCATGAATTCACTATGAGCGGCCCGAAAGAAGACAGGCTTAAACTTACAAAAGCCTGCAAGGCAAATTTTTCACAGATTTTTATGGTTTATTCAGACCCTGAAAAACAAATTGAAAATGCAGTTGATTTAAGCGGAAAACCGTTCATTGACGTCACCGACGACAACGGAGTTCAAAATCTCGTTTACAAAATTGAAGATGATAAGACAATTGCGCTTATTGAAAAGGTTTTGCAGGACAAAACACTGCTTATTGCAGACGGACACCACCGCTATGAAACCGCGCTGAATTACAGAAATTCATTAGGAGAAAACGCAGGTGAAGCTAATTATGTAATGAGTTATTTTACAAATATGGATGATGATTTGCTGATTTATCCGACGCACAGAATTATCACAAAATGGATTGAGCCTTACGTGCTTTTGGAAAGCGTTAAAAAATATTTTGACCTCAAAGATTACACGTTCACGGGAGCAAACAAGCTGGAAGTAAAAAAAGAGTTTCTCAAAGCTCTTGAAACCTCAGCAAAAGAGAAGATTTCCGTAGGCTTGTATATGAAGAATGTCAACAAATTCTATCTTTTAACCTTACGCGAAGATGTAAGTTCAATTTTGGATGAATTTGAAGTGCCTGAAGTTTTAAAAACTCTTGATTTAACAGTTTTACACAAAGTAATCCTTACAAAAGAACTCGGTTTTACAGAAGAAGAGCAGATGGCTCAAGATGGTATTAAATACATCAAAGTTGAAAATGAAGCATTTGACACGATTGATTTGGGCAAAGCAGAAGCCTCATTCATCATGGCGTATCCGAAAATCGAAGATATCAGACGGATTTCGGCTGCCGGCTGCCGCATGCCGCAAAAGTCTACATATTTTTATCCGAAACTTTTGTCAGGCATTGTTATTAATCCGATTTCTTGAACATCTTAAGCTTTACAAACCGTTACATTAAGACAATTTTTCTATAGAAAATTCCTTTATATAAATAGAGGAATTAAGAGGAATATTGTTTTGACATTCGGATTTGCAAATTTTAATAACTTTAATTTTTTCGGATTTAATGGTACACAGGCTCCGTTCAGCATGCCGGCGTTTACACCTTCATTTCCTCCGATTTTTACTACTAACGTAAATCTGTTTAACTTTTCATTGCCTGCTTTCAGGTTGTTTGAAATGCCTCTTATGACTCCGTCTTCATACTCAGAAGATACTTTTTATCCTGAACTTTCTGGAAAACATTTCGACAGCACAAGATTTATGAATTTTGATTTCATGCCGGCTTATCCTGTTATGCCCGAAATTAAAATGCCAAAATTAGATTTTACTAAATTCTCAACAAAGAAAACATCTTTTTACTCAAATCTAAAACCTTCAACAACCACAACACTTGCTGAGGTTGCAAAGATTTACAACAAAGAAAAAGGCGCAAAACTTGCAGCTGCAACTATCAACGGTCTACAGAATTCTCAAAAAGGCTACTGCGCAAGAGCAGTAAAAACCGGTATTGCAAATGCAGGACTAGGTGCCTACCAATCAGGTGATGCTGATGATATGCCGGCAATTCTGAAAAATAATACTGCAAACTTTAAAGAAGTATCCATTGCGGCAAAGGATATCAAAAAACTTCCTGCTGGATGCATTTTATGCTACGCACCCGGAGATGCAGGGTACAACCCCAGATATGGACATACCGAAACTACTGACGGAAACGGAAATGCTATTAGTTTTTACGTCAATAATAATATTAAAGAATCCGATAACGTCAGGGTTTTCGTACCCGTTTAGGTTTATAATGTTTGTATTCATTAAGAAGATAAGCAATACGAACCTTTAATTCTCCAATAGTTCCATCGTTTTCAATACAATCATCACATAAAAGAAGTTTATCAACCTGTGACATCTGGGCATTAATACGGGCTGAAGCATATTCTTCAGTATAACCGTCACGTTTTAAAAGACGTTTATATCTATATTTGTCTTCAGAGAATACCAGCAAAACTTTATCAAACATGTATTGCATTTCAGCTTCATACAACTGCGGGACTGATACAAATACAACTGTTTCATCTTTATGTTCTTCAAAAAATTCGTATATTTTAAGTCTTACCAGAGGGTGAATTACGGATTCCAGGCGTCTGAGCAAGGTTTTATCGGAAAACACCAGTTTTCCAAGTTTATTCCTGCAAATGTGCCCGCTTTTATCCAATATTTCATATCCTTTAAATGCACGCAAAACTTCTTTAGCAACGTCAATATAAAAAGGAAAAGATTTAAATACATCAGATTTTCCATCTAAAAGATCGTGGCCAACATCATCAGTGTTTAAAACAGAATAACCTTGCTCCCGTAAAATTTTTTCTACTGTTGATTTGCCTGCGGCAATGTTCCCGGTAATTGCGACTTTAATCATTGTTCTTAATCCTGTTCATGAAATTTTTTAAATCCTTAATCTGTCTTGGTTTTATCGGTTTAAACTCACCCCGCTTTAAACCATCTAAATTTATTATAGCATGCTGAATACGTTTTAAAGTTTTAACCTCATATCCAAAATGCTCAAACATCTTTCGAATTTGCCTGTTCATTCCCTGATAAAGTGTGATTTGCATATAAGTATGTTTTTTATCGGCTTCCAATACTGTTATATCCGCATAAGCCTTTTTGCCAGATTCAATCTCAATACCAGCAGCCATTTGCTCTAATTCATGAGGATGAATAGTACTTTCAATTGAAACAAGATAAACTTTTGGAACTTTCACTGAAGGATGAGTCAGCTCATTTATTAAATCACCATCATTTGTTAAAATCAAGAGGCCCGTTGAATCTTTGTCCAAACGTCCCACAGGTCTCAGATGGTACATACTTTCCGGAAGCAGGTCGTAAATAGTTTTTCGGCCTTTTTCGTCCTCCGCGGTGGTTATGTAGCCGGCAGGCTTGTAAAACCTGTAGTATTCATGCTTAATAGGACGAATTTGTTTTTGATTAACAAAAACCTTGTCTTTTTCCCCGACTAAAAATCCCAGTTCCGTAACCTTCTTGCCGTTGACAAAAACAACGCCGCTTTCAATAAGCTCATCAGCTTTTCTTCTGGAACACAAACCTGAGGAGGCTATAAATTTATTTAAACGGGTTGAAGGCATTTTACCTCCCGCTCAAATGCATCAGCAAGAACTGAAGGCATACGCCGGTAGAGCTTTCCGGAGTTATTAATTGCCACAACATCAATATCGGCTTCGATAAAAGTTTTTTGAGTTTCGGCAGACTTAATTAGCTGGGAGAAGGTAACCGACAAGCCGTTGTACTTTGTGATTGAAGTTTCAATAATAAGATTGTCGTTAAGCCTTGCTGAAGCCTTATAGCGGACGTTAAGGTTAACCACCGGTAAAGCAATGTCATTGTTTTTCAAATCAATCAAATTCAGCCCCATTGCCTCACAAAGCTCAACGCGCGCAGCTTCAAGCCATCTCAAGTAAGCACCATGCCAAACAACGCCATAAGCGTCAGTATCAGCATAATAAACTTTTTGTTTCATAGTATGTATTTTCATATTATCCATAGTAATTACTTTATCATATTTAATGCCATAAGAAAAGGAGGTTAACAAAATGAAATATTTATGCAAAGTTTCCGGATATATTTACGACGAGGAAAAAGAAGGAACAAAATTTGATGAACTTCCGCAGGACTGGTTATGCCCGGTTTGCGCGGCACCGAAAGAAGAATTTACAGAAGTTTTATAATGTAAAATTTCTTTAAAAAGTAGCAAATAAATCTTTTCAGTGGTTTTATATAAACCGTGGAAGGTATTACAAACAGAACTCCATATTTTCAACAGCGCTATTATACGCAAAACCCGTATGAGAGCTATCCTCGCACGTACTCGCAGCCTAATGAAGATAATGGCGTAGTAAAACTTGCGGCAAGCGCCGGAGTACTGCAAGGTATAGCAATTTTACTGACCAAAGCTTCCGAATGGTGCGGTAAGAAACTTATGCAGGGAAAAGAGTTCACAAGTCGCGAAAATGTCGAAAAAATCGCCTCAAAAATGCTGAGCGACAACAAGTTAGATAAAACAGTTGCCGTAGAATTCATTGACAAAACAAACGCCGCACAAGTTGCAGCAAAATATAGTAAATCAGGCATCAATATCCTTGGGGAACTTGAACCGGTTGCAAAAGGCCAGAATGCTTTCTACACAGACCATCTAAAGCTTGCGGTTGCGCCGAAAAGCAAGCCGTCATTAATTTTGCACGAACTCGGCCATGCAATCACGGCACACAAAGGGAAATTTCTAAAATTTCTTCAAAAATCAAGAATTTATGCAGCCTCTGTACCAACTGCGCTTGTATTTTTGAACAGTGCAGCCAAAAAGCCGAATGGGGAAAAGACATTTATTGAAAAGCATGCTTTCGCACTTGGATTTTTAGGGTTTCTTCCGACGATTTTGGAGGAAGGCCTTGCGTCGCTTCGCGGAATAAACGCGGCAAAACAGGTTAAGAAAGCCGTTGATAAAACAATGAATTTAAAACCATTAAAAAGGAATTATGCTTTTGCCTGGCTGACTTACGTAATCGCCGGACTTGGCCTTGGAGTTGCAGCAAAGCAGAGTGTTCTTACAGAGAAAAAATCTTAGATTGTCTTGACTTGCTGATTTTTTTATTTTAGATTAAATAAGGTCAAAGGATTTTGATAAGTGAATACATCGGGATGCAGCACACTGCTGAAAAAACAATTAAGTATTGTTTTTGAGAGGTTGGTAGCGCACCCGATAACAAAAATTTTGAAAACCAAATAAAAATCGTAAATATTACCTTCGGGATGTAGCGCAGCTTGGTAGCGCACCTCGCTTGGGACGAGGGGGTCGCACGTTCAAATCGTGTCATCCCGACCATTTATAAAAAGAAGCCCTAAAGGCTTCTTTTTTTTCGTTCTTACTGAAAATTTGACGCACTTAATGTTTGTAATATAATAAATTTAGACAAGAATAGAGATGAGGATTAGGGAAATTGGATTTTACAGCACTAACCATTGATGTATTAAAAGCATTAGCAGGATTTGTAGGAAACTACGGAATAGCAATTATCGTATTAACGTTGATTGTAAGACTTTTTATGTGGCCATTAAATGTCTCTCAACAACGTTCTATGAGACAAATGCAGTCGTTGCAGCCAAAATTAAAGGCACTTCAAGACAGGTACAAAAACGACCCGCAAAAACTTCAAACTAAAATGATGGAGTTCTACAAAGAACACAATTTTAACCCAATGGGCGGGTGTTTGCCGCTTTTAATTCAAATGCCAATATTTATTTTGCTATACTCAGCATTAATGAGCCCTCAATTCATTCAGATAGCCGGAGATTCAAAATTCTTATTCATAAACAGGCTTGATACAACATTAAGAGCATCAGCAGGGATATCAAATGACGGTGTAATGGGCGCTTCTAAGAACGATGCTTTTGTTCTTGGTAAAACTGCTGTCGTATATCTTCCAACTGAAACCATTGAAAATGTTAAAATAGAAAAACCGAACAAAGCACTTGAAATTCAAGGAGATTTTATTCCCGGCGAAAATATTGACTTCAAAGTAAGTCTTGACCAATTAGATTTGAAATTCAGCCAGTTGGAAAAAATCCAAAAAGCAGAAATGACAATACTTGATGTAAATACAAAAGAAACAGAAAAAGTTAATTTTGAAAGAAAAGATGGACTTTTAGTTGCATCGGTTCCAACAAAAGCCGTTCACCATACATTCCACTGGGATGTTTTGGCACTGATTGTATTGTTTGGTTTGACAATGTTCTTATCCCAAAAATTAATGATGGCACAAACGCAAAACCAAGCCTCACAAGACCCTACACAGCAGGCAATCCAAAAATCAATGGGGACATTTATGCCGATTATGATTATTGCAACATTTGTAATAATCCCAATTCCTGCCGGTGTTTTGATATATTTAATTGTTTCAAATATTGTCCAAGTATTGCAAACAATTATTGTAAACAAGCAAGTCGATAAAGAAGAAGAAGCTAAAAAAGTTCAAGCCGTTGACAGTTCTTCAAAAGTTCTTGAAGCTGAGCTTGTTGACGAAAACGGCAATAAAAAGCAAAGCCTTCTTGAACAAATTAAAGAAAGGTTTAAACTTAAATAAAAATGTTATTGTCAGAATTTGATTACGAATTGCCGGAAGAATTAATCGCACAATTGCCGGCAGACAAGCGGGAAAATTCTAAAATGATGGTGCTCGATAAAAACACAAAGAGCATATCCCACAAACATTTTTATGACATAGTTGATTTAATTGATATAGATACGCTTTTGGTGCTTAACAACACTAAAGTTATGCCCGCACGACTTTACGGACACAAGGACACCGGCGCAAAAATAGAAATCTTTCTGCTGAAAGAATTACAAAATAAGTGCTGGGAAGTATTAATAAAGCCTTCTAAAAGGATAAAACCCGGAAATATAATAACCGTAAGCGAAGAGCTTTCAGTCAACCCACTTGAAAGAACCGAAGAAGACGGCGGCTGGATTGTTGAATTGATTTATGAAGGAAATATATTAGAAATCTTGCACAGGAATGGAAACATACCATTACCGCCATATATAGAAAGAAAACTTGCGACAGAGGATATTAAAAAGCTGGACTTTGAACGGTATCAGACAGTTTATGCAAAAGACGAAGGCTCGGTTGCAGCGCCTACTGCCGGACTCCATTTTACAGAAGAAATTCTGCAAAAGCTGAAAGACAAAGGGGTAGAAATCGCTTACGTAACATTGAACGTAGGTTTAGGAACCTTTCGTCCTGTAAAATGCGAAAACATTTTAGAGCATAAAATGCATTCAGAAACTTTTGAAATAACAGAAGAAACCGCTCTTAAAATTAACGCAGCTAAAGCCAATGGTAAAAAAATCACAGCAGTAGGTACCACAACTGTCAGAACTCTGGAAACTGCATATCAGCAGTTTGACAAAATTAAAGCATGCCATTCAGCCTCAGAGCTTTTCATTTATCCGCCATATGAATTCAAAGTTATTGACAATTTGATTACAAACTTTCACCTGCCAAAATCAACGCTTTTAATGCTAGTAAGCGCATTGGCCGGAAAAGATTTTATTTTTGAGGCTTACAAACAAGCTGTTGCAAACAAATACAGATTCTTCTCATACGGGGATTGCATGTTTATTAAATAAATTTTTCAAGACGTTTTTTATCAGTCGTCCACTGCCTAAAAGGATAGCTTCTATTCATCATAACAAAATCCTCAAGTTCATCTCGATGCTTGATTTTTAATTTATGCACAGCTTTTGGAAAGACGCAAAGCTCACCGTTATCAATTTCAAGTCCATCAATTTTCGGATTACTTAATTCAAATTCAAACTGATTTTTTGATATTTTTCTTGCTTCGCGGGAACTAACTGTTTTAAGCTTCAGAGAATTAAAACCGGAAACTGTATAGATATGAGGAGCGGGGTTATCTAAGGGGTCTGTTGCGCCTATATGAATTGGGGCGTCTTTGCTTCTTATGTTAGAGTAAAACGGCGCGCATTTTTTGGTTTTAAAAAAGTAAATTCCAATTCCATGCCGCGACAAACCTTCCCCTTCGCCTATTTTTGAACAGTCAAATGCACTAAATTTGAAAGGTGAACCGTGGTATGCAATATCATTCACCGCGGTCTTATCAAAAGCATAAATCATTTTATCAGCCTTTAAATTACCGCCTTTCGCCGCACGTGTCATTAAAAGAGAAGTTTTGCCTGCCGCACGGACGTAATTAATCGCTATTGCGCATAACTTTGTAATACTCATAATTTTCCACCTATAACTAACCTATATTTATATAAAAACATCAGCCATTCTTAAATTGCTAAATTTTGGGATATTATTTGACATTTTATTAAAAATCATTAATTCAAATAGAGGATAACAAATGGTCTTTTAAAGTATAGAATGATACTATAAAGACAAGGGGTAGAAGAAATGTTCTCGGAAATGATACAAAGTTTGCTTTCTTCAGGCGGCAAAACAGCGGCTATGCAAAGGTATAGCCAGTTAAACTGCAAGGTGGCTGCTTTTAAAAATCAAGTTAACGGCAGTGGCTATGAAATTCCGCAAAATCCTATGGATACAATTTACCCGTCAAAAAGAACCAATGTATCTGAATTCGAAAATATATTAAAATCTACAACTACTGATTTTGGATCAATTCTTCTGAACCCGGAGTCGGCAAAAGTTAATGCTAAAATTATTAAAAACACACCAAATGCAAGTTTTAACACTGCATTACAAGAGCTTAACAAAGTTCAAAACACAGACAGTATTTCTTCTTTATCTGCTAACACAGCTTCAAAAGGACAGATTTTGAGCATGATTTCACAAATAGCAGAAAAGCATGGTGTGGATGAAAAGCTGGTACAAGCTGTTATTAAACAAGAATCAAACTTTAACACGCGAGCAAAGTCAAAAGCGGGAGCAATGGGGCTTATGCAGCTAATGCCCGCAACTGCGCAAAGGCTTGGGGTGAAAGATCCTTACAACCCGGCTCAAAACGTTGAAGGTGGTGTAAAATATCTTAAATCAATGCTCAGCAAGTACAATGGGAATGTAATTCTTGCGCTTGCGGCTTACAATGCCGGCCCCGGCGCTGTTGACAAGTATGATGGTGTGCCGCCTTATGCTGAAACCCAAAATTATGTAAAAAATATTCTTGCTAATTATTTGTAATAGGCTGGCAAAAAATTTTTCTTTTCTGTTTTAAGATTTTTATACAGAAAGGACATTTTTTATGCAGATTAGGCCTATTTTTTTAAACCCGGTTATGAATAACTATAAACAGCATTTTCAATGCACAAACTACAAAAAGGCTCATGGCAGCGATTATGGAAATATTGACCATGACAATTCTTTAAGGCAAGTTAACGAAAAATATGCAGGAATACGAGCGATACTTGCGCACATGCTTGAAAATGGCGATATAAAATCTATCGGTGAATACACCAAGGCGATGGATGCGGTAAACCATAAAGAACAAGCTGAAACACTGAAAGCTTACGAAAAAATTAAATCAAATAGCCATAATTATTAATTTTTTTGCAATAATTAATTTTTTCTGATACTATAATTTCAGTATTCCGTTTATGAAAGGTGGAAAATGAAATTTTCGTCATCATTTAAAGTAGGACTTTTAACTCTTTTAGCGCTTTTGCTGTTAATCGGCGTTGTTTTAAAAGTAAAAGGCAGAGCTTTTTCTTCAGCAAAAAGAATAGAAGTTCAATTTAAAGATGTAAATGGTATGCGCCCGGGTTCCGGCGTTCAAATGATGGGGTTGAAAGTAGGTCAGGTCGAGGAAATTACACCGGTTGTAAATGGAGAAAACAGCTATGTTAAAGTTAAATTTGTTATTACAGAGCAAGGTATAGAAATACCTATGGCTTCTGTATTTTCAATTCAACAGTCCGGGCTTATTGGTGAATTATTCCTTGAAATTACGCCCCCTAGGACTAAAACAATTTATATTCCAATGGTAAGCCGCGATATTTTGTACAAAGATGACGATGTTCAAATGAAATTAGACGATAGTTTTTACGATGTAGGAAAGATCAAAAATATTGAGGTAGTAACAAGAGACGTACTGCCTTACAACATTAAAGATACTATCAAAACCCAAAATGCATACAAAATTGATTATATTGTAAATCTGCCGGGACTTATACTTCCTGAATTTTTAAAAGGAAAAGTCATTTCTGATAACGGCAGTAAAAAGCTTAGAATTTCAACACTTGATGACGTAACTTTACCATATCCGAAGCAAACGTCGCCTTACACAATAGTTGAGCCGATGAGAATTTCAGACTTTATGGAATGGCAGTACAGAGCCGCGGAATCATTGACCGAAACAAACCAAAAAGTTAATGAAATTTTATCAGATGAAGTCATTGCAGAACTCAAAAATTCCGTTAAAAATATAAATTCTCTAACAGCCAAAACAACAGCGACAATGAGTAAAGTAGATGCACTTATAGACTCATCCCGCGCTGATCTTGAAACAATGATGACGTTGATGGACAGAGCTACAAATGATTTCAACGTAATGTCTACAAACATTAACAATGTTATAGGCGATCCGCAGTTTAAGTCAACAATGATGTCTACAGCAAATTCAATGGATAAGCTTGCTCAAAATATAAACAAAATTATAGGAAATGAAGAAGAATCTGAAAAAATGGCCTCTGATATCCGTGAAATTATGCACAATGCAAACGAAATCAGCGGTTATGTAAATTCAATGACAAAAGACGATCAATTGAAGAAAGATTTAACAAACACAGTTGCTAATGTTAACAAAGCAATGAACAGTTTGAATACGGCGCTTTCTACAGTAAACCAGATGACGCCTGACAAGAAAACGCAATTGCAGTCAATCCTTGAAGATACAAAAGTTACAACCTGCAACTTAAGAAAATTCTCTGAAAAATTGAACAAAAGATTCTTGCTTTTCAGGTTGATGTTCTAAAAAATGAAAAATTTAAAAACAGAAATAACAAAAATTCATTACGACAAAAATGCAAAGGGAATTTTATTTAAAATTCTTGAATTTGCCTCAATCTTTTACGGAGCAGGAAGCCGTTTCAAAAATTTTTTGTATGATAAAAAAATATTAAAATCCCAAAAAGTCGATGCTTTAGTAATTTCAGTTGGAAACATCACAACAGGTGGTGTCGGCAAAACTCCGGTTGTTTCGGAAATTGCAAAGTATTTCATTTCTAAAGGGGAGAAAACTGCGATAATTTCACGCGGCTACGGAGGAAAGCTTTCCAACAAAAAAATAAATGTAATCTCAAATGGTAATGAAATATTTTATAATGCTGATTTATCTGGAGACGAGCCAAACTGGCTTGCGCAAAACACAAATGGAGCAATTGTAATTACATCAAAAAACAGGATTAAAGCAGCTCAATACGCCATCACACGATTTGGTGTAAAAACAATTATTCTTGATGACGGTTTTCAGCATAGAAAACTTCACCGCGACCTTGATATAGTATTAACTGACAGCGAAAAAGGCTACGGTAATGAAAAACTTCTTCCCGCCGGCCCTTTGAGAGAAGGCAATGAAGCTTTTAAAAGAATTGACCGCTTAGTTGTTGTAAGCAAAAACACTGACCACACAAGAGCTGAGAAAATCGCAAAAATTACTGAAAAAAAATTGAAAATAAAAACACTTGTATGCCGTACAGAACCCGATTATGTATACAATATAAAAACAGGCGAAATACTTGCAGAAAAATCAAAAGCAACCGCGATGAGCGCAATAGGTCAGCCTGAGCAGTTTTATAAATTTTTAGGGAATTATGAAATTATAAAAACTGTTACATTCGATGACCACCATAACTACAAAGCTGAAGAGCTTCCGTCTGGAATAATCTTAACAACAGAAAAAGACGCTGTTAAATTGAAAAAATTTAACAGGAGCAATATCTATGCATTAAAACTCAAAACAACAATTGATGTTGGCCAACTTTTAGAAAGCAAACTAATTACTTTCTAGTTATAAAACCAAGTGTTACTTACATTATCCTTTTCATTTCTTAATATTGTCCGCGCATAACGTCCGCCTTTTTCTGATATTGAACAAAATTCATCAGTTAATAAGATTTTCCCCGTACTTCCACGATGATTGCCGGAGCTAAGCGTCATAAAAAATACATCATACCCCCATTTATTAGGACCCTTTTTGCCGTTTATATCAACAGCAAATAAAGCAGGGTCAATTGTAGTGTAATACTATTTGTCCGTCAGCAAGTACATAAACAGGATTTTTATATAGAATGTTACTTTGCCAATAAGATTTTATTCCGTTTAGCTGTGCGTGTACTTCATCTTCTGTCATATCAGGATTATCTTCAAGTTTAATTGTGTCAAATCCTTTGTATTTTGGAATACAGGTTGGATAAGCATTATTTTTGCAATGCGCTATAATATTTAAATTTTTCATTAAGGTTTGAGATAAAATCAGACATTCTGTACGTATTCCACCTTGGTTATTACTTGTAGTGGTTAATTTTCCGCCCGGTTTGATATAAAAGCAAGCAGGTTTATAACCCAAATCGGCTTGTGATTTTAGCAGAGCTTGCTGCAAGACTGAATACGTTTTCCTGAATTGATTTTTCAGGATATATTTTTCTGCTTTATTAATAATATTTGGAAGAGTCATTGCTGCAACTATTCCTATTATACCTATGGTAGTTAAAACCTCCGCCAATGTAAAAGATTTAATTTGCAAAATTTAACCCTCCCTAAATATTCGTACTACAAGCGATTTTAACACAAAATCTCCAAAATAGCAATATTTTTCTTCTGAATTATTTGCAATACTTTAAACTATGACAAAGAAAATGGACAAAGTTTTCCATAGAAAATTCGGCCAGAGAGTAAGATTTTTGCGCAAACAAAAAGGTATGACTCAGGAGCAGCTGAGTTTTGAAATTGATGCGGACAATTCATACATTGCAAACATAGAAAATGCCCACAGAGATATACCGCTTTCACGCGTTAATAAAATCGCAAAAACGCTAGGAATTTCGCTGAAAGAGCTATTTGACTATTAAATTATTTAAAGATTGTATAAAGCACAGTAAAACTTATTTGATTTCTTTAACACATCGTACACCGAGCAGTTTTATTGTATCCATGTATGCGTTTGTCATTCCTGTTATAAAGTTTGCAGTGTAATGTCCGTTTTTATCATATCGGTCGTTTAACCAGTAATTTCCATACCTGTAAGATTTTTCATCTAAAAATAGAAGATTTACCTTCGGGTTGCAGGTATATTTCACAGAATCAGCAGGAACCAAGCAGTTTGCTTGGTCGTCATGGCAGGATTTAAGAAAAGTTTCTTTATCCTTTATAATATTACTGTTTATACCCATTGCGATTTTGCAGGTTGAAGATGCACGCCACATTTCCCAGGCTTCTTCTCGAGTTGGAAGGCGCATTCCTTTTGATTTACAGTATGCCTCAGCTGCTTCAAAATTCATTGGGCCTTCATTAATTTCATCTACAAGAAGAGTTTCATTTATCTGCGTTACATTGACTTTTGACGTCACAGGCGGGTAAAGTCGTTGTATTTCTTCATTTACTCCGGTATTCAGGACAATCAAGATTATTATAAATAAGCACAAAAGGCCTATAATTATTGTTGATTTTTCGTTTTCATTCATAAGCTTATTTTAATATATTTTCTAAAGTTTTAATCATGCAATTTTTGTATCTTTCGCAATCGTCCTTTGTTTTGCCTTCAAAGCGCAAGGTAAAAACCGGTTCAGTGTTGCTCTGGCGTATTAAGGCAAAACCGCCGTCAAAAGTAATTCTCATCCCGTCAAGCGTAATTATTTCTTTAATATCGCTTCCGAAAAGGTTTTTATTGCATTCTACGCACTCTTTAAATTTCTCCATTGTTTCTTTTTTCTTTTCGTTCGGGCAGGGAAAACGCACTTCATCAGAAGAGCAAACTGCATCAAAAGGTTTTAGCATTTCTTGAAGTTTGAAATTGGGATTTGTTTTTTTGTTTTTGGCAATTATTTCAATAATTCGGCAGCCAGCATAAATTGCATCATCAAAACCGTAGTATTTATCTTTAAAAAAGGTATGGCCGCTCATTTCACCTGCAAGAAGTGCGTTTGTTTCTTTCATTTTGTCCTTAATATATCCATGACCGGTTTTGCACATTACTGCATGCCCGCCTGCATTATTAATGCTGTCAAAAAGAACTTGAGAACACTTAACCTCGCTTACAACAGTAAGTTTGTCTTTATTATCAATTTCATTTAACAAATCCTGAGCATAAATTAAGAGAAGTTTGTCTCCGGTAAGCGGCTTGCCATCAGGCGTAATTACGCCGATTCTGTCGCTGTCTCCATCGTATGCAATCCCAACATCAGCATTATTTTCAAGAACTGTTTCCTCAATAACTTTAAGAGTTTTCAAATCGCTTGGATTCGGGTGGTGATTCGGGAAGTTGCCGTCCGGAGCAGAGAAAAGCTCAATAACTTCACAGCCCAATTCGCGGTATAATTGAGGCCCTACGACCCCTCCGGTTGCATTTGCGCTGTCAACAACAACTTTAATTCCTTTCCCGATTGTTCCGAAACGTTTTTTCATGTCATCTATATAATCAGGAATTATGTTATATTCTACAATCTTGCCGGTAACTGCTTCTGCTTGTTTTTCTGAAAGTTCTTTAAATGCCAGCTCCTTAACTTCCTTTATTTGAGCTTCATTAAGAGTTCGTCCGGCGTACGTCATTTTCATTCCATTGTATTCTTTTGGGTTGTGGCTTGCTGTGATAATCATTGCCCCAAGAATTTTTTCGCCGCCGGTAATTTGTGATGGAACCCCGACAACTTCACTGTAATAACCTATTGGGGTTGGGGCAAGACCCAAATCCACAACATTTGCACCTGTGGAGGTAATTCCTTCAATAAGCGATTTGGCAAGCGAAGGCGAATGTGTTCTTGCATCACGTGTAACCGTTATCCATATTGCTTCTGTTTTTTTTGAAGTTTGTTTTTCCAAATATTCAACAAACGCGCGGCCGGTATAATAAAAAATTTCTTCAGTAATATCTTCTCCGTAAATTCCTCTGATATCGTTTTTCCCGAAAGCGTGTTCGTATTTTTTCATGTTGTTCTCCCTAATTAATTATGATAAAA
>OLZB01000674.1_pt1 | contig 16605 bp, 11 predicted proteins | sample 1673421 | NCBI WGS metagenome assembly OLZB01 (sample SAMEA103958111, study PRJEB25191) | human gut metagenome | biome: human-associated habitat [ENVO:00009003]; feature: intestine environment [ENVO:2100002]; material: feces | place: Germany | collected 2013/2015
AAGCTGAAGTGACGCCTCTCTCTTAGTGTCCTTTGTGTGAGGCATATGTTTTCGCATTCATCCCGATTGCCCCTCTTTCCGTGTGTGGGGCAGTCGGGATGTGTTGCTTTTTGTTGTACCCCGTTTGCTGTTAGCTTCTTCTGGAACTTTTTTGTTACGAGGTGGCTTGTAAAAAAATTCGGCGGCTCAGAAATTTTTTTCGGCGGCTTGTAATTTTTTTTAGATGTCGATTCGTAATTTCAAATGGTTTTCTTCTTGTTTTCAGATAGCGGCTTTTTTTGCCCAGTTTGTGCGTATGAAGTTACGTGGGAAAAGTAATTTTCTTACGTAGGTCGCGATGGCACCGCTAAAACAAAGTAATATTGGGATTGTTAAGTGATGATATCAATATATTTGCCAGATCACTAATTCAGCCCGTTCCGGCGCCTTACATCATCAGTTGCTCCAACTTCATCTTCCATTTTTTCCAGTCGGGCATTTCCTGTGTCAGCAGCTCATAGAAAGCCCGTGTGTGGTCGTGGTGGACCAGATGGCAAAGCTCGTGCATCATCACGTATTCAATGCAGATGCGTGGGGCACCAATCAACCGAGGGTTCAGCAGAATCTGGCCGGAGGCGGTGCAGCTGCCCCAACGGGTGGCCATGTCTTTCAGCTTGATGGCCGTGGGCTGCACCTGATGGCGGCTGAAGCGGGCCACCAGCGGGGCGGCATACTCTTTGAATTTGATTTCGGCGCGCCGTCTGTACCAAGCCAGGAGCAGGGGGCGGACGTACTTACGGTCTTTGCACTCTACTTCGAGGATGTTCCTCTTGTAGTGCACTTCGTTGCGCTCGCCCACCACCACACGCAGCATGTATTGCCGCCCCAAATACAGGTGCGACTCGCCACTCACGTATTGGCGTTCGGGGGTGTGGATTCCGAAGGAGGAAAAATAGCGCTGCTGCTTATAAATCCATGGGGCACGGCGGTGTACGTGGGTCCTGATTTGCTCCAGCGATGCGTCAGCGGGGGCCATGACTTCCACGCTGCCGTCCGGGTGCACACAGATGCCCATGGTCTTGCGGTGGCGGTAGGCCACGTTGTAGGCTATCACCTGGGAGCCAAATTCAATTTGATCTCTTATTTGATCCATAGCTTGGCCACCTCCACACAACCGTCAATAATCGTGTCCATGTCGTCAAAAGAAAACGTCAGCTCGTATTTTCTTTTCACTTCGTCAATCAGATAATCTTCCAGCTCAATTTTCATGCGCCCGATGATGTCCGACTTCATTTGCCAGTCCACCAGCACGCTGCCGTCCACGATGAGCGTCCGACTGATGATTTGGTCAAACGCCCGGGCGGTGTCCAGGGCCAGCTGCTTCAGGTCGACCGCAGTGTCGCCCCACATCCGTTGGTAGGTTTCCAGCGCCAGACCGTAGTAAGCCTTTGCGGCGTTGTTTTGCTGCAATTCTTCTGGCAGCTCGTGGTCGGTGTGGGCCAATATGTCCTCCTTGTATTTCTGTACCCGTTTCAGGTATTCCAGCTCGTCAATGCGACCCTGTTCGTAAGCCTCGATGGTCTCTTTGAGCAGTTGCGAGAATTTCTTGTAGAATGCAGGGTCCATGTCCATGTTTTCCGTGATGAACTTGCTGGTGCGCGAGGCAATCGTGTCCGCCTTGGCCGCTTTGCCTACCATCTTTGCCACCTCCTGCTCAAAGGCTTCCGTGTCAAAAATGTTGACCAGCTCCGTAATGGGCTTGACGGCACCGCTTTCTACGTGGCGGTTAATCAGCTGCTGAATCTGGCTTTCATACTGCTTGTAGTCAATCGTGTCGGAGTAGCGCAGCTGGACGGCCGACCGCAGCTTGACAAACATGTTCAGGTCGTCCTTGTAGCGCTGGATGGTTGCTTCCGGCGTCTGCGCATGGAATTCGCGGGTTGACAGGGCTATTTTCAGGCACGACGCATACGCCGTCAGTCGCTCATAGAATTCCTGCCGTCGGTCCTCCTGCCGTAACGACTGGGCGTAGGCTTCCAGATCGCGCTTGTTGGGGATGGACTTGAACAAATCCCACAGGTCCGAATACTTTTGCGGCAGTTTGGCAAATTCTTGCTCGACGGGTATCAGCGTTTCGTGGAACACCTCTTGCTCTTCGGCATCGTATTTTGAGTACAGGTCCAGGGCGTTGTCCAGCTCTTGCAATACGCCATAGTAGTCCACGATGTAGCCAAACTCCTTGCCGTCACACACCCGATTCACGCGGGCCACGGTCTGCAGCAGCGTGTGGCCGTTCAGCTGGCGGTCGAGATACATGACCACCACCTTCGGCTCGTCAAATCCCGTCAGCAGCTTGTCCACCACAATCATGATTTCCGGCTGCTCCTGATGCTTGAATCGGGCAATGAGGTTGTCCTGATACTTTTTGGGTGTACCGTGCTCGTCCATCATTTTTTTCCAGTAGGCTTTTACGGTTTCCGACGTATCGCCGTAGGAGGATTCTTCGCCTTCGCGCATGTCGGGGGCAGTAATGAGCACTTCGGAGGAGACCATGCCGATTTCGTCCAGATATTTTTTGTATAAGACGGCAATGGATTTCCGTGGGGTCACCAGCACGGCCTTAAATGGGGTGCCCTGCCAGTTGTCGCGGAAATGTTCCGAAATGTTCCAGGCTATGGAATATACCCGCTGGTCCGTCTGGTTCACAAAGTCGGTGCGCGAGTATTTCTTCTTCAGGTCGGCCGTCTGATATTCGTTCAGGTCCTCACATACCTTGGTAAAGAAGTCGTCGATGGGCCCTTCCTGCACGTGCTGAGGCACAATGCGTCCCTCGTAGAGCAGCGGCACCACGGCTCCGTCTTCCACCGCCTGCCGCACCGTATACACGGGGCGGATAATGCCGCCAAACGTCCGGGCCGTGTTCTTTTCCTTCTTCATCAGCGGCGTGCCGGTAAAGGCTATCTTGCAGGCGTTGGGCAGCACCTTGTCCATCTTGATGGCCATTTCCTTGTATTGGCTGCGGTGGGCCTCGTCAATCAAGATGAAGATGTTGGGGTCGGTGAGCGGGTGCTTCATGCGCTTCACCGCCGTCTCGAATTTGTTGATGACGGTGGTGATGATGGCGTCCGTCTTGCTTTCCAGCAGTTCCACCAGGTGGGTGCCGGTGGTGGCGTTCATCACTTCGCGCCCGCATTTCTTAAAGGTGTGCGTAATCTGGTGGTCCAGGTCGGTGCGGTCGGTCACCATGACGATGCGCGGATTCGGTATTTTCCGGGTCTGGGCAATGGACTGCGCCAGCAGCACCATGGTCAGCGATTTTCCGCTGCCCTGCGTGTGCCACACCACACCGCCCCGCCGCTTGCCCTGTTCCAGAGGCTTGATGCGCTCCGTAATCTTTTTGACCGTGAAGTATTGTTGGTAGCGGGCTATTTTCTTGATGCCGCCGTCGTAGAGGGTGAAATTGTGAATCAGGTCGAGCAGGCGTTCCGGCCGGCAGAGGCTAAAGAGGTATCGGTCCTGCTCGGTGGGCAATATCTTTTCCTGCGCCATTTCGTCAAAATGGGCCCGGACATAGCGGAAGCGGCCTTCAAACAGGTGGGCCTTCCGGCCCTCGTCCAGTGGCGTGTTGACCAGCTCATCCAGCTGTTGCGTGTAGGTTTGCTCCTCCTCCGGCGTCACGAACATTTCCTTCCACTTGTTCCAGAATTTGGCCGGCGTGCCGGTGGTGGCATAGGCGCCGTAGCTGTTGCCGATGCTGAGCAGCAGGGCGCTGTACAGGTAGAGTGCGCGGATGCCGTCGTCCTTTTGGTTGCGCAGGTGTTGGGAGATGGCCTGGTCGAGCGCCCCCTTGATGTCCGGGCGCTTGCACTCAATCACCACCAACGGGATGCCGTTGACAAACAGCACGATGTCGGGCCGATAGGTGTCGGCCGTGCCGGTGCGGGTGACGGCAAATTCCTCGGTCACGTGAAACACGTTCCGCTCCGGCCGTTCCCAGTCGATGAAGCGCATGGTGTAGCTCTTCTTGTCGCCGTCAATGCTCTGCTCAAAAGCCTTGCCCAGCGTCAGCAGATTGTAAACCGCCTCATTCCCGCTCAGGTAGCCGCCCTCCATGGGGATGTTGCGCATGGCCAATACGCCGTTTTCAATGTTCTGCTCCGAAAACAGCTCTTCTTTGTTGCGGTTTACGCGTATGGAGTTGATGCGGCGCAGCTGTGAGCGCAACACGTCTTCCAGCAGCACTTTCGACGTCTTCCCGCCGCACATGGCCAGTGCTTCGTCGGGCGTCAGGTAGGTGTAGCCCAGCTTTTCGAGCAACATTAAAGCCGGAATCTGACTGATGTGGTCTTCTTTGAATGAGAGGTTCATAAGATAAGAATTATATGTTAGCCCAAATCGTAGCAAAACTGTGTGCTTCCCCTTGTAATAGGGGGAGTTCTTTCAATTCGTGATCTTTCTTTACATGAAAATTATTTCTACAAACGTCCAAAATTGCAAATTTTACCTCTGGATATTTTACTTCGCTTCTTAATTGCATTTCCATTAAGGTAAGTATCTGATCTGCTTGTGCTTTTTTTAAGGCTTCGTCTTTAAAATATAGTTTTACTATATAAAAATTTGATGTTCCGTCTTTTTTCTTTTCTTCCAGCCCAATTTCTGGATTAACCGTTATTGTAATGTTTTCTATTTCCCAGTCTTTCCTAGGTGGAGTAATCCATTCAAATTCTTTTCGGCCTAAAAATTTTTTATATCCCTTAATAATTGCTGAATAACGTTTCTTTTGGGAATTCTTTAAGTTCTTAAGAATTGAGTCAAGAAATTCTTTCTTGTGCTTTTTCTTGTGTAATTGAATAATTGCTCCTCGAATGGTCTTATAAAAATCCATATAAGGTTCATATTCAGGTCTTTTTTTTATTTTTTTTACGTGGTTTAACTTCGCATTTCCCATTTTATTGACAAAACCAACGAAGTCTGTCAAACTAATTTCAATTTTTTTTGTCATGATGTAGTAGATTTAATTATTTCTTATCTTTCGGTGGACATGGGTCATTACCATAACTAGTCGGATTTTGGATTTGACAGTCTTTCCTATGAGGAATTAACTCTGCTTTGTCATTACGAGCCTTTTGTCTCGCCCAATCCATTGCTTGCTGTTTGTTTTCAAAATGTTTTGATGCACGTTCAGCATTGTTTCTTGTAGCATCCCAACCTCCTCTTTGTGAGTTTGGGACCACATGAATCTCTTTACGCTTTGTCATAATGATGATGTTTAGTTATTAATATTTACTCGTTTTTTGCCCGTAAGAAGTTGTTGCATAAGGCCGTGTTTTTGTTGGCGGAATAGCTCGAGCTTCTGTTTAGCTAATTCTATATCTTTACATGCGGAACTGATTATCGTCACAATTTTATTTTGTTCTTCGATGGGGGGAAGATCCATTGATAACGACATGAATGTTTCCAAATCAAAAGTCATTTTTTCAATGTGTACCCCATTGCTGGAAATAAAAGTCTGACGATAAAATAAAGGCATTTGCGACCATAGATTAAAATAATTGATATTTAACTCTTGTGGGTCTTTTGCTACTAACGCAATATAGGAGCCTGATATTTTCATACCTGATAATTGCTTGGGAACAACTCCAGAAGCCCCGTGTACAATTTGCATCTTTGATATTAAAAAATCGCCTTCTAGTGCTGGGCGAAGGTTCTTAGTTTTTATTTCATATCCATATAAACTTTCTCTATGAAAAACCCCTCCTGAGCGTCTTCGTACACTGATTAAATCATATAATTCGTTTTCATCCCATTTTAAAGAACGATGAGTTTCAGTCAAGATATTATAATATTTTATTCTTTTCCATGAATCGGAATATCCAGGGAGGCGTTTTTTTGCAGTGAGTAATTGTTGCATTAACCCCTTCTTGCGCAATTCAAGCTTTTCAATGAGTTGTGATTGCTTTTCTATGAATTTGTCCCATGTGTTTATAATCTCTGCAATTTTTTGTTGTTCTGGTAGTGGAGGAATAGCTATTTTAAATTTTTCAAAGTCTTTTTTTGAAACTTCAAGAAAAGTGCTGCCCCCTCCTAATTGCACAAGACGATGTTTGTTGGAAGCAATGCAATAAAAGAGCCAGTCAACATTAATGTCTTTAGTGGGTTTGATATTTTTGAAACCTTGATTGGTTGATGTTTCTTTTAATGTTATAGCCGCATTTCCTATTGTTGCACGTGTACAAACAAGTATACAACCCGGAGGTAATAAAGTTGCTGAACTATTTTTTAAGCCAAGTTGAGTTATTTTTTGATTGGTATTTGTAATAAATCTTGTTTTAAGTTTCGTAATATCAGAAGGTGTGCACCATAAGATATCGCCATTCCAATAACTTGGTTCTTTTGTATCTGGTGTTCCACCAGAATAAATTTTACCTACTTTTTGTAGAGGTAGTATTTTCCACTCATTTGGAATAATTCCTAATGGTGTTACTTTTCCCTGTGGCGTATTATCTGTCGTTATTTTCATGTGAAGGACTATATTATTTTTTATCTGAAACGACTTTTATTATGTTGCCTACGAGATGGGCAATATCTAATGTATTGTCAATATCTTTTGTGGCATTTTGATGGTCTGTAGCTTTGATAATGTCGCCAATAAATTCCACCATTTTATTATAGTCGTCGAGCTTGTTATTCATATTTTAGTGCTATAAATTAGATTGGATTGTTATTTTCCAAGAAGACATTTAGGAAGTTTCCAATTGCATTTACGATTTCTGATCTATCTTGTTCTGTTAAAGATTCAATATAAGAAAATTCTTTATTATATAGGTTATTGTAATATGCATGGCCATTTGTCAATGAAATTTCAATTTGATAAGCGAACTGCTTGATAATCAATCTAATTTCAATTGTCCTCGTAATATATGTAAGTTCGGTAGCTTTTGTTACCGTCATTGTTGAAATGTAAGTGTTGGTGTTCGCGATAAATGTATATTTTGCGATATCAGGATCCCATATAAAAGAAGAAAATATTGAGTAAAATTCAGATAGTTCAGAATCAATATTGTTGAGTAAAGATTGATAATCTTGCTCAAGGATCTTATTTACAAATTCTTCTGTAACTGCGGGTTTATTTAGCTTGTCACGATATTTTAACTTAAGATTCTTCTTCCAATCATTTGCTTCATTAATATTTTCGCCCTTGGCTGCCTTGATACTGATGGTTAAGGCGGCTTCCAGACATTGGGTCATGTAGTCCACAAAGGGCTTTAGCTGTTCGAGTTCGGCATGTGCCCCCATGGAGGGCGTGGAGCCCACCTGGACGTCGCAACGGTTGAGGGCCGTCAGGTAGCGGTCCTTGTCGTGGCTTTTCACCACAATCATCGGGTAGTGGTGGCGCGTGAGGATATAGTTGACCAGCAGACGGGCAATGCGCCCGTTGCCATCCTCGAAGGGGTGGATGCGGATGTAACGGTAGTGAAGCACGGTGGCTAGTTCGATGGGGGACAGTGCACCCTTTTGCTCTTCGGCGTTGTACCACTCCACCAGGTCGGTCATCAGTGCGGGCGTTTCTTCGGGTGAGGCGTACTCAAAACGCTCGCCGGTAACGGTGATGACCGAATTGGGGCGCGTTTTGTAGATGCCTGCGTGGATGACGTAGGACGTGGTGGCGCCATCGGGTAACTGGCGGTAGAGGGTGTAGTCTTCGCGAAGCAGCGTGTGGTGCAACTGGCGGATGAATGTTTCCGTCAGGGGCATGTGGGCGTCAGCTGCTTCTTCTTGAATCATCTTCAGGCAGACGTTGTGGGCTTTCATCTCTTCGAGGTCCTTCATGCTGGCCTCGTTGACCACCTTGCCGAAGAGCAGCAGCAGCTCGGTCTGGCCGTAGGTTAGGGTGTTGCCCTCGATGTGGTTGGAGTTGTAGTTGAACTCCAGCATGAATTTGCGCTTCAGCCGACTTTCGTCTTCCGGCTTCAACGGTTGCAGCGCCTGCCATTCCTTATATAGTTGTTCAATGTGATTCATCGTTATAACTGTAAACTTTGTTGATAAATATTGCCGGTCTTGTGGTCGTCATCCCATGAATATTTCATGTTGATTACGTTGGGGGCGCATTCTGCCAGAAGAAATGTTACCTCTATCTGTTCTCTCGGGTTCAACAACATATAGGGAAAACATAGCCCTCCTGTTTGGATGATTCCTTTAAAATCCCGAATGTCGGTGATGTTAATATTTCTGGCGGGGGCCAATCCCGTATTGGTGATGACCAATGTTCGCATTCCCATCTTTCCTTTTATGATGGAACCGGAAATCTTTGCACTATTCTGGGCGCACTTTTTCTCCTCAATTTGCTGTATTTGGTATTGATTGATGAGCCAATTCTGCTTTTTAATTTTCCGGTCGTATCGGATAAAACTAATGGCGGATATGGCTAATGCGCATATTGAAACAATCAGACTGATATATTCCATCGTTTAATATCCCAATTCTTTTAAATACTCGTTCATCTGGGTCCTTACTTCGGCCAATTCGGATTCCAAGGCATTAATTTCCTTTTGCACAGCCGCAATGTCTACTTCGGCTTCTTCCTCAAAGGTGTCGACGTAGCGCGGAATGTTGAGGTTGTAATCGTTTTCCTGAATATCGGCAGGGGTGGCCACAAAGGCATATTTGTCTTCTGCCACACCGGGGGCGAGCTCACCCGAAGTGAACTGGCGGTAGACCGAAACGATGTGGTCAATGTCTTCCTGACGCAGCTTGTTCTGGTTCTTTCCGTTTTCATACTCTCGGCTGGCGTCGATGAACAGCACGTTGTCGGTATTCTTGCCCTTATTGAAAATGGCAATGGCGGCCGGAATACCGGTGCCAAAGAACAGGTTGGATGGCAAGCCGATGACGGCTTCGAGCAAATTCTCGTCGACCACGTGCTTGCGGATTTTGGCTTCGCTGGCTGCGCGGAACAGCACGCCGTGGGGAATGACGACGCCCACTTTTCCGCTGCCCTCCTGCGCCACTTCAATCATGTGGGAGATGAAGGCCCAGTCGCCTTTGCTCTTGGGGGGAATGCCTCTCCAGAAACGGTTGAAGGGATCGTCGGCGGCCTCTTCGGCGCCCCATTTGTCTAACGAGAAGGGCGGGTTGGCCACGACGGTGTCGAACTTCATCAGCTTGTCGTTTTCTTTCAGCTTGGGGTTGCGCAGGGTGTCGCCCCAACGGATGACGGCATCGTCGAAGCCGTGCAGGAACATGTTCATCATGGCCAGCGCCCAAGTGCTGCCGTTGACTTCCTGGCCGTAGAGTGAGAAATTGTTGTTGCCCACTTCCTGTCCGGCCTTAATCAGGAGGGAGCCGGAGCCGCAGGCGGGGTCGCAGATGCGTGCGCCGGGACGGCTCTTGGTCAGCTTGGCCAAGAGGGTGGACACCTCTGCCGGTGTAAAGAACTCTCCCGCTTTTTTCCCGGACTCGCTGGCAAAGGTGGACACGAGGTACATGTAGGCATCTCCAATGATGTCGTTGTTCTCCAAGTGGGACTCGTCCAATTCCAGTTCACTGAAATCGGCGAGCAGATTTTTCAGTCGGGCATTCTTTTCTTTGGTTTCGCCCAGGTTGGCGGAGTTGAAGCTGATGTTGCGGAAAATGCTGCTGCCGTCTTCGCTGCTCATCTTCTCGCGGTTGGCATCTTCAATGTCGGCCAGGGCCATGTCGATCAGTTCGCCGATGTTGTCGGCCGAGCGGTGTTCGTAGAGATAATCGAACGAGCTGGTTTCGGGGATGACAAAACGCTCGTGGCGCATGGAGCGGGCCGCCCGTTCCTTGTCGCCTTCGTATTTGTCGAGATATTCGGCATATTTGGCTTTGTAGACATCGCTGACGTATTTCAGGAAAAGCATGGTGAGGATGTAATCCTTGTACTGACTGGGGTCGATGACGCCGCGGAACGTGTCGCAGGCTTTCCATACGACGCGATTGATTTGTGTCTGATCAGTTTTCTGTGGTAAATCCATAATCTGTATTTTTTATTTGATTTTGTTCATTAATAATTGCTGTAGGATAGCGTGTCTTTTCTCGATGATTTTTTGTTGCAGCTCTTTTTCTTTCTCTGCCAGTTGGGCGAGACGGACAATCAGCTGCTGCTCGGCCATGGGAGGGATGGGGACCTCCAGGCATTCTATGGCCGGTTTGTGAATCAGCGGGGTGCCGCTACCTGCCTGGAAAACCTTGAAATAGGCTTTGGTGGAGGGTTGGCACAGGTACCAGCACAGGTATTCCGGCGTAATGATGGAGGATTTCAGCCGGATGACGAAAAAGGAAGTAGAAGCTACCGCTTTTTCGTGCCCGTGGAATACGATGCTTAAATAATTGACTCCTTTGGAGGCGAAAAGGATGTCGCCATCTTGCAGGAGATATTTTTGTATCTTTGGTGTCAGCTGGGTGCGGGTGGCAAACTTCGTGATAATCGTGCCCGGGCAGTCTTTGGTCTGCAGATAGGCTACTGCTCCATCGGGGTCAGCTTTGGCATATACACCGGAAAGGATTTCCGCGAGGTCTTTTATTGATATTTTTTCTGAAGTAATCATTTTACTACAATACTGATGCCGCAAATATACGACTTATATTTCAAATTTCAACAGAAACTTTATATTTTTTTTGAGTAATTTGATTACTACTTTTTTATTTCTGGTGATTTTCCCGTATGAGGCGAGATTGTAGAGTGAGTGTTGGGAGGGTGCTTGGGGGGGGGCTGAGGTTTCCCTCATGCTGTTTAATGAAGTTGCTCTGATTAAATAATTGGGGGAATTACGCTTTTTATGCAGAAAAAAGTTTACCTTTACGGGAACCTAGCTATTGAGGAGTAAATGGTTAAGTATTACTGCATTAATTTTTATCCTTTTATAATTACCAAAATCTAATTGTGTATGGTCAGGAAAATACTTCTTCTTTTCTTTGTGTTGCTCTCTGTGGGGCAGGCGAGGGCTGCGGGTTTTCCGGAGATTAGTACTCCCGAAAAAACCGTGTGGTACCTCATTCAGTTTTTGAACCAGGGCAATGTGTTGGAAGCGCAGGGCGACGGCGTGCTGGTACGTACCGCGCAGATTACGGCTTCGGATGCGCAGCTGTGGAAAATTGAGGGGGACGAAACCAACGGTTACCGACTGACGAGCAAGACCAACTAGGTGCTCTACGTCGATAATGCGGCCAAGAACGGGAAATTTTATTTCGGCGCTACTTCAAACGGCAACGATGCGTTCAGCATTACGGCTACGGCCAACGCTTCGTATAGCGGAGGATATGAAATCCAGCCGTTGGGCAACGCTGCGGTGTCGATGAATCAGTTTGGCGGAGCCGGCGTGGGTAAGGACTTGGGCCTTTGGGACAAGAACGACCCGAACAACCCGCTGAAGTTCATGACGCTGGAGGAATATCAGTCGATTGGCAAATATGGCATCATTCCTTATCCTGTCTCCCTGAAAGAGCGCAAGGCCGGTGCACTGGCCCTGAGCGGGTTGACGACCATCACCTACGTGCCGACCGACTTGGGCGACGTGCAGCGTCAGGTGGAGCGGTTTGCGCAGCAGTTGCAGCAGACTTCCGGCATCAGTCTGCAAACGGAGGCTTCGGCGGGAAGCAGTAAGCCGAAGGCCATCAACCTGATTCTGGACGACACGATGGAAAAGGAGGCGTACAGCCTGGTGGTGGAAGATGACGCCATCGTAATCAAGGCGGCTGACAGCCGGGGTTTCTTTTACGGCTTGCAGACGCTGAAACAGATGATGCCCCGCGCCATTTACGGTACGGCGGAAGCCAAGGACGTGGCATGGGAAGTGCCCTACCTGGAGATTCAGGACAAGCCGTTGTTGGGTTATCGCGGATTTATGCTGGACGTGGCACGCCACTTCTTCAGTAAGGAGGAGGTGAAGCGTATTATTGACATGATGGCGATTTATAAACTGAATGTGCTGCACTGGCACCTGACTGACGACCAGGGCTGGCGCGTGGAGATTCCGGAATATCCGAAACTGACGGAAGTGGGCAGCATCCGCAGCGGGTCGTTTGTGAGTCCGGGCGATGGCAGCGGCAAATTCTTTGACGATACGGAATATGGTCGCGGCATGTGGTACACACAGGAGGATCTGAAGGAAATTGTGGCGTATGCCAAGGAGCGCTACATCGACATCCTGCCGGAGGTTGACTTTCCCGGTCACATGGTGGCAGCCATTACGGCCTATCCGAATTTGAGTTGCGACCCGTCGAAGAAATATTCGGTGCGGCTGGACAGTGGTATCTCACAGGACGTGCTGAACGTGGGCAGTGACGAGGTGATTGACTTCTTAAAATGTATTCTGGACAATCTGGCCAAGATATTCCCTTATCAGTATATTCATTTTGGAGGTGACGAGTGCCCCACCACTCAGTGGAGCACCAATGTCGATTGCCTGAAGCGCGTGGCTGACGAAGGTCTTTCGGGCGTGGAGGAACTGCAATCGTGGCTGGTGGAACAGCTGGGCGTGTATGTCAAGGAAAAATACAATAAAGACATCGTGGTATGGGACGAGCTGCTGTCGCATTGGCATGAAAGCAACACGGTGAAGCCGGTGATCATGGCGTGGAACAGCATCAACAAGACCAGCGATGCGGCCAACAAGGGATTGAAGAGCATTGCGGTGCCGTATTCCAATCTGTATCTGGATATGATGCAGGTAGGGCCGGGACAGACCACCGTGGATGAGCCGTATTTTGGCGGATGGAGCGAGAATCAGGTGGTGTCGCTGGAGACCGTGTATAATCTGAATCCGCTTTCGGCCCTGTCCGGACGGGAGAGCTACGAAATGGGCGTGCAGGCCAATATGTGGACGGAAAACTGTAACGACAGCATTGAGTTGGAGTATCAGGTATTTCCGCGCTTGCTGGCCCTGTCGGAAATTGCGTGGTTGCCCAATCAGAGCAAGTACTGGACCAGCTTCCTGCGCCGACTGCAGACACATGCCGCCATTTTTGAGGCGAGGGACATCAATTACGCCAAACACAATTTTACGCCGGTAGAGACCAGTGAGAGCGAGCAGACTTTGGCGGAGGCCAAGCAGATTCTGGAACAGGCCGTGCGCGGTGGGGCAGGTTATCCGTCGGCGGCTCTGTATGATGCGTTGGATTTGGCTTATCAGACAGCCACCGCACAGCCGGATGACAACAACCTGACCCAGTTGAAGCAGGCGGTGACAGACTACAAGAGCGGCGCCATCGTGATGCCGCAGAGCGGTAAGGCGTATCAGCTGATTTCGGCTTCTACTTACTACAAGCAGCAGTATGCCGAATCGAGCATGTACCAGCATCCGCATTCATTATACCCCGCAAACGGAGCCGGAGGAACTGTGGTCGTTTGAAAAGAGCGGTGACCACTTCATCATGGTCAATTACGCCACGGGAAAACAGGTGCAGATGAATACGTTTGGCAATAACGCCACCCTGGCGGACGACGGCGGAACGCCGGTGCGTCTGGACAAGGCCACGATAGCCAACGGCAGCTACACGTTTATTCCGGGAGTGGTGACGGTATCGGCCGTGGACGGTTATACGGCAGCAGCCACCGGAAACGTCAAGCGTCTGACGGGTACGGGAAGCGGTAACGTCATGGTGAAGAGCGAATCCAAGTTATGCTGCGCCAGTACGTGGAAATTGGTGGAAGTGTCTGACTTCAGAACACAGCTGGAGGGGCTGGTGAACAAGTGCAACCGAATTGTGGAAACGCCCTTGACGGGGGCTTACGGTGAACCCACCGCTGAGGCCGTGGCTTATCTGCAGGAAAACCTGATTGACCCGGCACAGAAAGTTTTGAATCAGAACGACGTGGTAACGGAAGTCACCTACAAAACCTATGTTTCGGTATATAATCAGTTCCTGGCCATGCCGCGAACGAGCATTTTGGACGGTATTTCGGAGGAATATTATTATCGGATAGAAAATGGCTATTTCACCGACTACTATGCTTATGCTGGTACGGTGAACGTGGAACCCAGAACTCTGGAAGCGGATGCGGACGGATTTTTGTGGTACTTCGTCAAACAGGAGGACGGCACGCTGAAAATTTATAGTAAGGTCACGAATAACCCGGCTTATATCAGCAGTTCGGCAGAGGGGCAAACCATCAAGGTAAACGTCAATGCGCAGGGCATTAAGGACTGGACATTGGAGGAAATCAGCACCGACCAGTCGAACAGTGGCATTGCCATTGTGGACCAGTCGGGAGAGTACAGCTGGTATACCAATCCCAGTGCTTTCAGCACCATCCTGACCAAACCGAAGTCATGGGGCGCTTCTATCTGGAACTTGATCAAGACCGATCAGAAGGTTACGCTGCCTTCGGGTATAGAGCAGGTAACCACAGGGGCGAATACGGAATATTATGATTTGAGCGGACGCCGCGTCAGTCATCCTCAAAAAGGCATCTATATTCAGCATGGCAAGAAAATAGTGGTCGAGTAACCGTTTGAATAGATAGATAAAAAAGTCAGTCGGATGGATTCTTGGAAATCTTGTCTGACTGACTTTTTTTGAGCCTTTTTTTGAGGGGCTAATGCTTGTATAATTCCTGATTTCTTTGTATTATTGTAAAGATGGGTATGAGAAAAGTTTTTGTGATTACAGGAGGAGCCTGCGGAATTGGCAAATGTCTGGTGGAGACATTTGCCCGGCAGGGAAACGTGGTGTATTTCATCGATAAGGACGAAGCGCGCTTGCAGGCCACTGAGCGTGAACTGACAGAACAGGGGCTGGGCGTATTCGGATATGCTGGAGACGTGGCCGAACAAGAAGTGTTGGAAAAATTCCATGCGTGGGTAATGGCGCAGCAGCCGGAGGGCATTCACTGCCTGATTAATAATGCCTGCCTCAGCCGGAAGGGCATTTTGAGCCGGTGCGGCTATGATGATTTTCTGTACGTGCAGCGCGTAGGAGTGGCAGCTCCTTATTGGCTGACCTTGCTCTTTAAGGATGAGTTTATCGGTATGGGCAGTGTGGTCAATATTTCTTCAACCCGTGCTTTTCAGTCCCAGCCCGATACGGAAAGCTATACCGCCGCCAAGGGAGGCATTACCGCACTGACGCACGCCTTGGCGGTAAGTCTGGGCGGAAAGGTGCGCGTGAATGCGATAGCCCCGGGATGGATTGACATCGGCAAGTATGGGGCTACAGGCATGGCGGAAGCCTTTACGGACGCCGACAGGAATCAGCATCCGTCCGGAAGAATTGGCGAACCGCAGGATATTGCCCGCGTGGTGGAATTTTTGTGTGACGATCGAAATTCCTTTATCAACGGTGAGCTGATTACCGTGGACGGAGGAATGACCCGGAACATGATTTATCATAATGATTTTGGTTGGAAATATGAAGACCCTTCGGATCACCGTCATGCGTAAGGCCTGTTATCAGGACCTCATTGAAAAATACGAGAACCCGCTGGAGCATGCCTGCGACATGGAAGAAAACCGCGTTTTTCTGGTGCACGATATGAAGCAGCCGGAGGGCTTTTGCGACAGTGCGTGGCAGAACCTGCTGCCTTACGTGATGACCCTGGCACACGGGGGGAGGAGATTTTTATGACGGGTGGATGAAGAATCCGCATTCGGCCATGGTGTCCTGTAACGACGGATTCCGGCCGGTAAGTTTTTTATTGGAAGTAGTAGAATGAAAAATAATATGTGGGCTTATACTTATGTAGATAAAGACGATTTCAGGCTGCTGGAGAAACCGGTGCCTCAGTTGCAGGCGCCGCAGGACGCTTTGGTCAAGGTAACGCTGGGCAGCATCTGCACCAGTGACCTGCACATCAAACATGGCAGCGTGCCGCGGGCCGTAAAAGGCATTACGGTGGGCCATGAAATGGTGGGTGTGGTAGAGAAAGTCGGCAGTGCAGTTACCGCCGTAGCTCCGGGCGACCGGGTGACGGTGAACGTGGAAACCTTTTGCGGCGAGTGCTTCTTCTGCCGGCACGGCTTCGTGAACAACTGCGAGCATCCTGAGGGCGGATGGGCCCTGGGCTGTCGGATTGACGGCGGACAGGCTGCTTACGTGCGCGTGCCATTGGCCAATCAGGGCCTGAATCGCATTCCGGAGGGCGTGACCGATGAACAGGCTCTGTTCGTGGGCGATATTTTAGCTACGGGCTTTTGGGCTTCGCGCATTTCGGACATTACCAGTGAAGATACGGTGCTGATTATCGGCGCGGGGCCGACGGGTATCTGCACGATGCTCTGTGCCCGGCTGAAACATCCGAAGCTGATGGTGGTTTGTGAGCAGTCGGAAGAACGCATCCGATTCGTTCGTGAACATTATCCGGATGTTTGCGTGGTGAAGCCTGAGCAATGTCTGGACTTTGTGCGCCGGAAGAGTGCGCACGGCGGGGCTGATGTCGTGATGGAAGTGGCCGGGACGGCAGAAACTTTCCGACTGGCGTGGGAATGTGCACGGCCCAATGCCACCGTGACGATTGTGGCCATGTATGACGAGCCGCAGGCGCTGCCGCTGCCGGATATGTACGGCAAGAATCTGACCTTCAAGACCGGCGGGGTGGACGCGTCCAAGGGGCCGGAGCTGGTGGACCTGCTGGCCCGGGGGAAGCTGCGCACCGGCTTTCTC
>OLZB01000692.1_pt1 | contig 16383 bp, 19 predicted proteins | sample 1673421 | NCBI WGS metagenome assembly OLZB01 (sample SAMEA103958111, study PRJEB25191) | human gut metagenome | biome: human-associated habitat [ENVO:00009003]; feature: intestine environment [ENVO:2100002]; material: feces | place: Germany | collected 2013/2015
CTCGTCTACGAGATCCCGGCGCTCTCCTTTGCCGCGTTCGACGCCGCGGAGATCTGCCTGGAGGCCATGTACCGGATGCTCACCGCGGAGTAAGCCATGGCACAGTATACCCATGTGACCCCGGAGGACATCTTCCGCAACGAAGAGGTGCGGGCCTACATCCAACAGGGCAACGACAACCTGGGAACCTACTACGCATGGCAGGGTCTCTACGACTACACGTGGCCCAATGCCACCGATGCGGGCGCCTTCGTCGACAAACTCGAAAACAGGGAGGTGACCTGGGAGAAGAACGGCAACCTCAACGCCGGCATCGAGGCCACGATGCTGGGCGGACGCCTGGGCGTTTCGGTCGAGTACTACAACCGCAAAACGCGCGACATGCTGCTCAACAGTCCGCTGCCGATCTCGACCGGATTCACGGGCTTCAACGACAACGTCGGCTCGCTGCGCAACCAGGGACTCGAAGTCTCGCTGCGCGGAACGATCCTCGACAAGCGCGACTTCCGCTGGGACGCGACGCTGATGGGTTCGTTCAACCGCAACAAGGTGCTCTCGCTCACGGGCGGCCAGGATGTCATCACGTCGGGCATCCGCGTCATCGAGGTGGGGCGGCCGATCTACACCTTCTACCTGCCGAAAACGGCCGGCGTGGACCCCGCCACGGGCAAGCAGCTCTACTATGCCTACTGGACCCAGACGGTCAACGACGAGGGTTCGCTGGTGAACACGCGCTGCGACGAGTACATCACCGACAACGTGGCGATGGCCACCTTGAGCAAGTACTACCACGAAAGCCGCGAGCCGAAGCTTTTCGGCAGCATCGGTTCGACGTTCACGATCCTGAAGAACATCGACGTCTCGTTCCTGACGACCTATTCGATCGGCGGATGGGTCTACGACGGACTCTACAACGGCTCGATGTACGTGCAGTACGCCGGCAACAACTGGCACAAAAACGCCAAACGCCGCTGGCAGAAGCCGGGCGACAAGACCGACGTGCCGATGCTCGAAGTGGGCGGATCGTACGCCACGGCCGACAACTCGCTGATCGACGCCTCGTACTTCGCCATCAAGAACATCACCGTCGGCTACACGCTTCCCAAGCGCTGGCTCAAGAAGATCGACATCGAGTCGCTGCGCATCTACGCCACGCTGGACAACATCGCCATGTTCAACCACATGGACGGCATGGACCCGCAGTATAACTTCACGGGATCGGTGGCCTACAGCTACACCCCGTCGCGCGTGATCGCATTCGGTATCGACCTGAACTTTTAACCACGGGAGAAAACAACTATGAAAAAAGCAATATATCTTATCATCGCGCTGATCGGCTTATCAGCCCCCTCGTGCAGCGACTCGATGCTCGATTTCTCCCCGACCGACTCGGGTTCGGGCAAGGAACTGCTCAAATCGGCATCCACGGCCATCACTTCGGTCAACGGCGTCTACCGCTCGATGTGGACGGCCGGATGGTCCACGACCGCAAACACCCACCAGTGCTTCGGCATCGCGGCCTACAACCTGGCGCTCGACTGCATGGCCGACGACCTGATCATGCAGTCGCAGGGCAACGGCTGGTTCTGGGGAGTGGATGATTACGGGGAGCGCATCAAACAGGATTGCCCCGTGTGTAAAGGGAATAAACGTCTGAAGGCGGTCGTAACGGTCAACTGGACGGCAGACGATAGTAGTAACAATCAATAATAATCGAAATGAACAGTATTTTAGAAAGATTCAGAAGAAAACAGGTTAAAGGACAGCCGAAATCGCAGCAACCGGCCGGAATGGAATCACCTGCACCTAAACGTGAAAAGACGATCCCGCCTCATATCGTAGCCTGCAAGGTTTGTGAGGGTAAGGGAGTAAAAGACGACGCTGTTTGTCCCCAGTGTAAGGGCTCCGGCCGTGTTATCGTATCATGTGAAGTAACAACCTATATTTCGGCTTACGTGCCGGAAGACGCCACATAAGAGTGGAAGGTCGCGGAAAAGTAAAAACAATTGAGTGAACAGTTTGCAAAAATCAGTACGAATGCGTTGTTAGGATTGCCAACATCCGCCACATAAGAACCATCTAATCCCGTAAATATCGTAATGCGTTGGTAGTACGTGTACAGATAGCAAACAGGCGTTGGGATAAAGCATTTGGCAAACATTCACTCTAAAAAGAAAGGAAACTGTTGATATGGAAGAAAGATTAAAGCTTACCGGCCCCGAATTGCAGGTTGAGCTCTTAAAAAGAATGGGGTATAAAGAGGAATCACCCAGGTGTGAAAATTGTAAATATTACTGCTATAACACTTGCGATGACTCGGAATGTGTATTGATTCCCTTGATGAATTTGAAAATACACGATGATGGCTATTGCAACTACTATAAAGCTAAAAACTAAAAAGAAATGAATTAAATAGCCTTGGACGGGCTTTGTAAAATCCATATTGATATGAAAAAGTACATTGGAACAAAACAGATTGAAGCTGAACCTATGACAAAAGGTGATGCGTTTGGGAAACACTTGCTTAGAGAAGGAATCTATGCAGAAGATTTTGATAAGCCCGGCTATCATATCCGTTATGAAGACGGATATGATAGCTGGAGTCCTAAAGATGTGTTTGAAAAGGCATACAATGTAGCTGACACACCTCTTGATCGTATGTATATCGAATATAATGAGTTGATGGACAAACATAATAAGTTAGTCCTGTTTCTTGGCCGAAAAGATGCTGTTGAAATAGCCGGTGAAAATCAGGTTGCTTTAATGGAGCAGCAAAAAATACAGATGCACGACTACCTTCTCACATTGAAAGAGCGCATTGACTTAATGAAGAAATAAATATTGGCATACGGTGGTTGAATATCTACCGTATGGCTCATAACTAAAAAGATATGAATACAACAATCGCACGTCAAATGGGTTTAGTGCCCAGCGTTTCCCAATGTATCAAGGACGCGGAGGGGTCAGCGGAATTGATTAAAGAACGTATTCCACGGTTAAGAAGTCGGATTGCCAAGCGGCAGAGTGAGAGAAGCCTTGAGTTTTTCGAGGCCGTAGCTTATCACCTGAAACGATTACAAAAATTGGATGGCAAAACGACATCCAATGATAAGTAACGAAAAATCGCCTCACGGATTTGAAGACAAATTCTTCCCGTGAGGCGATTCTTTGTTGATTGTGTAGAGTGGATTTTGTAATTTTGCAAAAAGAGGAAGAACCAATGTTGCAGTACGAATTGAATTTGGACGTTGAGACAAAGGGAGATGGTGTCAGGCATAGGCGTACCCGTGTATCCGTGCAGACGGCCACCGGCAAGACCAGCCGTCAGGAACATGTGTACAAGCGTAACCGGGAGCTGATCGCCCGTTATTACTACTGGACGGAAATACGGCGTAGGCGTTTTGATGACGTGATGCGCATCCTCTCGGAAGAGTTCCATGTGGAGGACCGAACGATCAGCAATGCCTTGCTTGACTTCGGCGATTATCTGGATAACTTGCTCAAAGAGAAAAAAAAGGTTCGGGAGTTAAAGCGGGAATATCCCGGCCGTAACTGGGAAAACTGAAAAGCGGGGCATCTGTCACCCCGCTTTTTTTATTGGTATTCCTCAAAGGTGGTGTTGTAAACGAGCGTGTACGTCTTGATGCCGCCGGCCATGACGGAAGGCCGTCCGCTCCGGCGGCTCAACGGCGAGAACATCTCATCCGCCGTCCACCCTTGCAGGCAATCATGCACCTCGCTGACGACGGCATAACGGTCCAACGCCTTTTCCCTTACCTTTTCGGGCGCCTTGCTGTATGATTCCCCCTGGTAGGGGAAAGCTAATTTGAGTGTAACCTTTAAATCCACTAACTGGCACGGGTCGGTCAGGTCCCGGCAACCGGAATACTCGATGTCGATCAGGCAACAGGGGAAATCCACCGCCGGCCGCGTGGAATTGCCCACGTTCAACTGCCCCAGATCTTCATCGATCCAGCGGAGGGACGGAACCTCCTTTTCCAAACGGTCGCATAGCGCGACAAAGATGTCTTTGTTCATAAGCTGTTATTTTAATGTGTCGATATATCCTTCCAGCCGCTTGTGTATCTCTTCCGCCAGTTCGTCCGACCGCCCCATGAAAGGACGTGCCGGGATGTTCGCCCGACGGGTGTGTTCCCTTACCTCTACATTCCCGTATTTGGGGGTGTGGCGCACATGGGCGGGCACCGTTACCCGGCCGGTGAACCCCTCATTGTGGACTTTGGCATAGTCCACCTTGTCGTTGCCGGCGGAGATGACCACCTTGTCGCGCCCGACGTATGCCGGGCGGACGCTGCCCATCAGGTTACCGCTGTCGATCAGGAGCGACCCGTTCCGGCGCGGTACCTTTGCCGGTGCCCACGGATTCCCGTCGAAAGCCTTCTCTCGGAAACGCTCCTTATAATAGGACGTGGCGGTCTCGGCCACGATCTCGGCGGCGTCATCCAGTATCTTGTCCGGCAGGGAGCTCAAATAATTTTCCAACTCGTTGAAATCCATATTGAAATAATTTGTATGTTTGCAATGCTTACGAGAGGTACTGTAAGGCGAGGTATTCCTTTGAGGTAGGTGGAGGGACCATAGCTATCAGGCTCACCAGCATGCACAGGCCTTTCGCGAGAAACCTACTTCTTTTTCCTAAGCAGCAGCCCGCTCCTGATCTTTGGATTGCGTACCTCGAACCACGACTTGAAAACCATACGGTTGTTCTCCACCTTGGAAACGCACGCGACCGCCCTCTCCTTATAGTACTTGATCCATATATAATTGGTCAGCCTCGACTCCTTGTTGTCACGGTCCTTGTATTCCTGTCCCAACCAAAGCTCGTCCGGATCGGCCATGATGTCCTGGATGCAGGAGAGGAACGTTGTCCTGAACTCGCGTTTCTTCCGTTTGTTGGATGTATGCGCGTCATAATCCGATTTGGCCATAAACCAAGTCCGGCCATTATGGTCAGTAACGGGAAGCGCCTCCTTCCCATTTATATATTGGCAATGCAGGTTCCACCATGTAGACGCGTCGCCTTCATATACCGGCATCGGGACGGCGCTCTCCCCGATCCTCTTTTTCAACGAGGGGGTCACTCCCCATGTATCCAGGGGGATGTTGCCGAGCAGCTTTCCCGCCACATCCGGGAATTTGCGTATGTACATCTGGTCCTTGTTGAACACCTCGCTTCTTTTCCCCCTGTTCGTGTCCCAATGCTGCGCTTGGGCCTTTTTCCATTCCGGGGTATCAAAAAACGCCTCGCAACGGGCTTGTTCCGCTTCCATGTCCACGCCCGCCGCCTCGTGTCCCATAAGGGGAACCACGTAGCAACGGCATTTCCAACCGTTCGGCGGGAATATCTTGTCCCACCTCGGATCGTTGGCCGGAAGGACCAGACCGTCCAGTTTCCGGTGTTCCTCCCTCACCTTGTCGTCCCCGGCCGTCTTGTACTCCCAATAAGGGAAAAGCCTCGTCTTCCCGACCAGCCGTTGGTAGTTGCTTGCCGACTCGGCGGTCAGTACGGCCGTCTCGTATTCGGTCTGCTGCCACCGCTTGTTGAACACGTCCGTTGTCTGTAAGGCCTTTTTGTGGAACTCCTCGAAGCTGCCGCTTTCACGGAAAAGGCTGTTCAGTTCCTGAAGCTCGGCCAGCGTCTTGGCGGCGGAGAAATGAAACACGTTCGTCTCCATGGAGGTAATGAAAGCGTCGTCCCGTGCGCCGTAGGTGAAAGTGGTATCGGCAAGCCCCACTACCTTGGCACGACCCTCTCCGACGGCACGTACAAAGTCGTCTGAGAAGAATCCGAACAGTTCCGCGTCGAACAATGTCTTTCCATTTCCGTCCGCTACCCGGTTGATGATCCGGTTCCGCATCGTGTCGTCACTGAGGCGAATGCGGGCTTTGCCATCTGTCGCCCCGGCTTGCGGGGCTCCCGCAAAAAAATCCCAAAGACGAAGGAGCCATCCCCGGTCGTTGTTCCGGATCGCTGCCGCTTTCCCTTCCGGGCCGTCCGGATCATCCTGTTCCGGAGGTAACACGAATGAGGGATGTTGTTCTTTCCGGGCGATGGCCTCGTCGCCCTCCGGCCGCGGGATGTTGTATTTCTCGTACAGGTAGCTCTGCGGGATGGGCAGGATGTCGGAGAGTATGACGGTCTCCTGTACGGAAATCTCTTGTGCCTTGTCCAGGAACTTGAACCGACCACCGCCGACCGGATATCCCCGTTTCTCCAGGAGCGGAACGAAATACTTGTTCAACATTCGTTCGACAAACCGTCGGTCCGCCCGGTGCTTCTTTTCTTGTACGGCCATGTGGACCTGTCCCTGAGCGAGCGAGCTGCCGTCCTGTGTGGTCATGGTCTGCCCTAAAATGGTGATCAGGATCTCCTCGTTGCAAGCATTGCGGAAATCGTCATAAAGGGCACCGTTCGCCGAACCGCTGAGTGTCGTCTGCGTGGCCTCCGTCTCCTTGGGGATGACCAGGTAAGGGGCCGATCCGGCCTCCTCAAACGCCTGGATCAACGCCCGGCGGCTCTGTTCGTCCATGCTGCTGTATTTCCCGATACGCTGGGGCATACCGAAAAGCTCGACAAACTGCGCCCAGTCGCCGAAGCCTCCCCGCTTGTAGATGACAAAGGGGGCGGCACGCAGGAGGATACCGAGATCATCGTCTCCTCCGAACTGGATGATCAGGTCGTTATCCGCATAGGGTATCCCGTGCTCATCCTCCTCCCGGATGGCCACCTCCTTGGCCCTCGTCCGGATATGCTTACGAGGGATGGAATTGAAACTGAATCCGTCCATAAACAGGCATTCGACCAGCGACACCCCCCAGAAACGAGAGAGCATGATTTCACGTAAGAGCGACTCGAACTCCGGCGTGTCCATGAGCGTGTCCATCTCATCGATCCGTTTGCCGTCGATGGTAAAGGCGAGATCCGCGTCCGTCACCGCGTCGATGCGTTTGTCGATGGCGTCCGACAGGTAACCGTCGATCAGGAGGTCGGTAAACAGGTCGTACAGTCTCGTCCGGTTCCCTAAGTCCGCTAGCCGGAGGGCGCCTCGCCAGGAACCGATGTCGTTCACGCCCCGGTGAATGGGGCGGACCAATATTTCAGTATAGACCGGCCGTTGTCTCGTCACGACCGAATCCACGCCTTTTACGGCCACTTTGTTTTTTTTCTTTGCCATGATTCGTCTTTTTGTTTTCGTTTGATTGTGCGGCCGTTTAAACAGCGTTCTAACGGTCTTTTAAAAATGTTGGCACCGTTTGGGGTTGCTACCGTACGCGATGGGGCCGATCGGACTATTATTTCCCGCGTCCTCCTCCGTTTCCCGGTCGGGCAGGTCGGGCGAGACATCGCCCCGCTGGACGGCCTTCAACCAATCGATAGCCCTCTCGTAGCGGTCTTGCCGGAACTTCAAGTCCGTCCCGGCGTTGCAGAGGTTGACGAGATGCCAGGTGGCGATATCCTTTACGAATATCAATAGCAACTGGTTTCGCTTGCTTCCCGAAGCGGAGAAAATACGTGCGCAGTCGAAACGTGTCAGGTAGCCTTTCGCCTCGGCTATCGCCGCGTCGATGGCGGCTTCCGCTATGGTAGCGTCCCCTCGCGTGATGGTCTCGACCAGCTCGTCATGCAGATGGGTGTTTAATTCCTGTATTGTCAAAAATGCCATGATTTGATGTATGTTTTGGGAGTTAATATCTTTTCCTGTTCCTGTGGCGTGTTCCGACGGTACAACTTCCCGCCTTGACCGCCATCGCCTTTTGCTGGCAGATGAAGAACCCTCCCTCTATCGTGTCGGGGCCGTCGGCCGGTGCCGGTAGCCCGTCATCAAAAAGGAGGAACTGTTCCTCTAGGCGTGCCATGTTGGGGTTGTCCTTCTCGGCGATGTTCAGGATCATGCGTCCTGCCCGGTTCAGGGGTTCCAGGTTTCCCTCGATACGCGCGAACTTGTCCGGTTTGTTCCGGAGGTCGGGCGATATGGGGATGATGTATCCGGTCTCTTCCCATTTCTTTTGGAAAAGCGGGACAAATACCTGCTCGTAGAAGGGATCCTGTAGCTTGTTGTTCTCGATGGAGTTGTAGACCTGTGTCCGGTCGGCCACATAGTCGTGCAAATAATAATACCAATTGACGAACTCATCGTTCTTCACGTGGTCCAGGTAGCCGGTGATGACATACAGGTTCCCGTCCAGCACGCCCATCAAAAAGTTGGCCTTGTAAGAGCCGAGCTTCTTTACCCCCTTTTTGTTGGGTACCTTGTTTGATGGGGCGGGGTCGCCGTAGCTGACCAGGAACGGGAACTTGTGGAGCGGCGGTACCGGTCCCCATTTGATCTCCTTGAAATAGCAGCCTTCCGTCACCGGATTGTTGAAACATTCCTTTTGCGCGCTGGCGGCACTCACCTGTGCCAGGACATCGTCGATCGTCTCCTCATCGTTCTTCTCCGGCCAGACGGAGGTCCCGTAGGCGAAATCGTTCTTGGGATCTGGGTGATTGATGTCCACCATGCGCAGGTTGATGATGTCCCAGTTCCCGATCGGGTTCTCCCGACGGGATAGCTCGAGTGCCTTCTTGCCGGCCCGTGCCACACAGCAGTCCTTGGCGATGATGTTCCCGCAAAAGATCGTGAGCAGGGGTTCCGAGAAGGAACGGGTGAAATACAACGCCTGCTCGAACCAGTTCCACTTGTCGTTCACGATCTCCGGATTACGGCACTCCTCGTCGGTGTCGTAATCATCCACGAGGATCGTGTCCGGACGTACCTCCTCGATCTTTACGCCACGCGGACTTTGCCGTGCACCGACCGCCATGAAGGAGGCTCCCCCCTTGGTGATGAAGTTGTCTTCCGTCCATTTAAATCCTTTTTGATCCCCGTAATAAAACTGGACGCGCTGATTGGCCTCCAGTTGCGCCCGGTAATGGGCAAGCAGCTTGATCGCGTTGTCGAGGCTGTTGGAACAGAGGATGATGTTCCGTTTCTTCCCGGTCAGTACAAGGAAGAGGACAACGAACATGACGACCGTGCTCTTGGCCAGCTCGCGTGCCCAAGACAAGACCTCGTACCAGTTCCTTGGACTATAGATCAACCGTTTTATGGCCTTTTTATGGAAGGAGGCAAACTCATATTTGGCATAGTTCGGAAACATCTCCTTGATCCATAGCAACGGATGTTTCTCCAGATAGGTCAACCGCTTTTGCCTCTCCTCGTAGGGCATATCCAGATCGACCGCCGTATCCTTGCGGATGGACCTCAGGTAGGCGTCCCAATCCTCAAGGGCCCGCTTGTCTATGGTTTTAAGTGGTTTCATTTAAGCCTGTCCTTTATATATGCGTCAAAATAAAAGCTGAGTTCCTTCGCCTTGTCCGTGTCCGTCTTGCGTATCCAGTCGAGGATGCCCTTGGATACGCTGATGATGTCGGCGATCCCGGTCTCCTTCTCCATCTTCTCGATCGCGGCGGCCAGTTTGTTGATCGTGTCGGCCTCCTTGGAGGTGGCGAACCGTTCCCCCTCCTCACGACTGGCGATGGCCTTGTTGATCTCGGCTACCTGCCGGTAGAGGTTGGCCAGTTGCTCCTCCCGTGTCAGGCTGACGGAGGTCTTCAGTTCCTCCCATTTCTCGGTTTTCACCCATTTGCAAAGCGTCTGTCTGCTGACCCCGACACGCTCGGCCACTTCCGCCTGTGTCAAGTGTTCCCTCAAGTAGAGCATCTTTGCCCATTCCCTCTTTTGCTTTATGCTTAAATCCGTACCCATACTCATCAATATTTTGCTAATTCGCACCCTCAAAAGTACGAGCGATTTTCCGGATGGAATAATTACAAAGTATTATTATACAGGTAGATGTAAACAAACCGCTTATTTAATGTAACCATTACAACACGATTTTTCCGGCTCGTTTTTATCCCGCAACTTTGGGGTGGAAAATCAAAAAAACGATGCCGAAAAAGACATTCATATTACACGATGAGACCGTCAATACGCAAGGATTCCGCATGCTGACATCCGGAGCCGACCTGTCCGTATTCGAGAACAACCCGGTCATGCTGCTCAACCATGACGACTGGGAGCTGCCGATTGGCCGATGGGAGAACATCCGTATCGAGGGAACCCTGATCCTTGCCGATGCCGTGTTTGACGAGGATGACGAAAGGGCCGCCGATGTCATGGGCAAAGTGGATCGCGGGTTCCTGAGGGCCGCCAGCATAGGCGCGTGGCCGGGAAAGAGCTCGGATGACCCGTCGTTGATGTTGCCCGGACAGACCTATCCAACCATGGTCACATGGAAAGCGCGTGAGGCCTCTATCTGTACCATAGGAAGCAATCACAACGCGCTGGCCTTATATGACAAGGAAAACAAGCGGATGGACCTGAGCGACAAAGGTACGTTGATCAAACTGTTCGATACCACTTCCGGTATCCATGTATCACATAAAAATGAAACGCAAATGACAATTTTAACAGGTTTATTGAAACTGTCGGACAATGCGAGCGAACAGGCCATTGCCGACGAGGTCCGGAAAATTATCCGGCTCCGTGACGAGCTCCATGCGGAGAACGCCACGCTGAAAACAGAGAAAGAGGCGTTGTCCTCCAAAGTGCAAGCCTTCGAGAAAAAGGAAAGGGATGAGCGCAAGGCTTCCGCGGTCGCCTTGGTGGACAAAGCGATCAAGGAAGGTCGTCTGGATGCTAAGGGCAAGGACGCCTGGATCGGTATGTTCGACTCCGACTTTGAGCGTGCCAAGGCACAGCTTGACGCGATCCCGCCACGTGCCAGCGTGACGGAGCGGATACAGCCCTCTTCTCCGGGCGGTACGGGTAGCGTGAGACTCGCCGACATGACCTTCTCCGAAATCGTCAAGGCGGACCGCCTGAAAGAATTGAAAAAAGACGGGGAGCTCTACAAACAGAAGTTTTTCGAGACATACGGCAAATACCCCGCCTGAAAACAAGTATAAACCCTATAAAACAAACGATCGAGAATGAAAACGAAATTTATTGTTTCATTGATTACGGCATTGTTGTTCAATGCCCTGACAAGCGGAGCCCTCGCTTCCAGCTTGGAAGTCAGCCACGGGGCGATGTTCGCCGTACAGACGGGGCTGTCCCTGATCCCTCTGAACCTGTCCGGATGCCTCGCTGAAGGACTGAACCGCGAGATCTGGATTCCTGAGATCATCGAGAGGTTTTACCCCTCGGACTCGTTCCTCACGCATTCGAAGAGCCTGGACGCTTGGGTGGATAACAACAAGTTGAATTTGCAGGAGGCCGGCGTGGATCCGGAGGTGTATATCGACAACGAGCTGTATCCGATTCCTATCGTGACGCGTACCGACATTCCGCACGAGATCATGCTGAAGCGTTTCGATACCGAGAACACGGTACATATCAACGCTATCGAGATCGAGGAGTCCGCGGAAAAACGCCAAAGCGTGACCGAGGGGCACCGCAATTCACTTCGGCAGAAGTTTGCCCGTCTGGCCGCCTTCAATTGGGCACCGGCAGGGAACGGCGATTTCACCCCGGTGAAAGCCGCTACCGGGGCAAAGAACGCCCGTGGCTACAAGGCCATGACCTACGAGATGGTAATGGATATGGAACTGGCTTTCGATGAGCTGGAAGTACCGACCGAGGGTCGTATCTTGATCCTGAACCCGCTACATGCCATGGACCTTAGAATGCAGGACTTGAACATGTATAAGGCATTCTATAACGAGAACAAATTGTTCTCCTTTACCGTAGTCCGTTCGTCCCTTACTCCGAGGTACAACGGCACGACAGGCCAGAAAGCCCCTTGGAATGCGGCGGTAGCGGCAACAGACGCCCCTTCCTCGCTTTTCTATTACAAGGAGGCCGTGGCCCGTGCCCGTGGTACGGTAGATATGTATTACCGCCTGAACGATCCTGAATACCGTGGTGACGTGGTCGGCTTCAATATGCGTGGTGTCGCCACTCCGGTAACCGGCAAGTATTTAGGAGCCATCTATTCGCCGAAGGCATAATGTCTCACATTCAAAAACAGATACGACAATGAGTTACGTCAATATGAAATCGCGTAGGAGCTTCGATTTCTACGCCCCTTACAACGAGGAAGGCGAACGCCTTGTGACCATCCCGTTCCCGGTGGCCGTGGAGCGGAAAGTGGAGGAGACCGGTATCGTGCATGATGCCAACCCGGCGTTGGTGACCGTCACCCCGGCATTGGAAGAAACGATTGATGTGGAGACGAAAGTGCAGGCGGGATCACTCCTGATTATCCGTAATGAAGGTACGGGTGTCGCTACGGTCGGCGGCGCGAACTGCGCGGCTTCCAAAGTGACGACCTTGATGTGGGACGGCAATGCGTATGTGGAAATTGCCACTTCTGATATCTCTTAATCATCCTGAATCATGGCACGACTTCAATATCTGGTCATCCACTGCACCGCCACCCCCGAAGGCCGCGAAGTATCGGCGGACGAGATCCGCCGTTGGCATTGCGCCCCCCTCAGTGAAGGCGGCCGCGGCTGGAGACAGGTGGGCTATACCGACCTGATACACCTCGACGGTACGGTGGAGCGACTGGTGGATAATAACGAGGACGACGTGGTGGATCCCTGGGAGATCACGAACGGGGCGGCCGGACATAACTCCGTCTCCCGGCATATCGTCTATGCCGGAGGGGTCGCCGCCGACGGTCGCACCCCCAAGGACACCCGCACCCCGGAGCAGCGGGAAGCCCTCGCCGCCTACGTGAGGGACTTCCACCGCCGCTTCCCCTCTGCGCGGATCGTCGGCCACAACGAGCTGGCGGCGAAGGCCTGCCCCTCGTTCGACGTACAAAGGTGGCTCAAGACGGTTGACAAGTGACAGTTGACAGTTAAATCATAATTCAAAACTCATAATTCAAAATTCGGACTCATGGACTGGAACGCGTTGTTCAACTATCTCGGCACGGGAGGCGGCTTGATCGTCCTCTTGAACTGGCTGGCCGGCCTTCCGCTGCTCAAGAGGAGAAAGCGGCTGGAGAAGGACGACGTGTCCCGGCTCATGGCCGAGAAAGACAATGAGACCATATTCAAGCTATATGACGAGATACGGGATTTCCAGGCACGTATGTCGCGTCTGGAGGGCTGCGTCGCGAAGATCGTGGTGTGCCCTATGTATGATCGCTGTCCTGCTCGCCACCTCGTGCAGGACTACAAGAGAAGATATTTCCGTCCGGGCGGCCGACAGCCTCCGGTGGGAACGAAAGGTCACCGCCACCCTCGCGACAATCCCATCGAGCCTGGCGACGCTGCGGGTGCCGATCGACAGCCTCCGTAGGCTGCCCAAAGGAGCCACCTACACCCAAAAGGAGGGACAAGCCACGGCCTCGGTCGGGCTGGAGGGAGAAACGATCGTCATCCACGCCGGATGCGACAGCCTACAAGCGCTGGTCCTCTCCTTGGAGGAGAGACTGGACCGGGCGCAAGAGGAGCTGGCGAACACCTTAAAGGTGAAAGAGCCTCCGGACATCCCCTTTTGGATGACGCTCAAAGGGTATTTGACCGGCGTTCTGGCAGGCCTCGCCCTAGGCTGGGTTCTCGCCCGAAAAAGAAATCAAGACTCATAATTCAAAAATCAAAGACATGACAGAAACAAACAAGACAAGATCCATAGGCCTGAAGGTCGCCCAGTTCGGCGACGTGAACCCGGAAGGCGGCATGCCCGCCGTAATGAAGCAATTGGCACGCACCTTGAAGGGCACGGCCTCATTCACGACCGAGGCGGATACCACGACCGACTTCTACTGCGAGGAGGAACCCGCCGCGCCCGTGGAGAGCGTGGGGAACGAGCCGGGATTGAAACAGGTCAAGCTGAACTTCCTAGAATGGGACAACGACACCCTGAAGGAGGTGTTCGGGGGCACGGTATCGACCGCCGAGGACGTGACCGTCGACGGGAAGACGCATCCGCTGCCGCAGCCGTTTTTCGTGCTGGCGACGCAGAATCCCGTCGGCTCGGCCGGAACGCAGCTCCTGCCCCCGGCGCAGCTCGACCGCTTCCTGCTGTGCCTGAGCATGGGCTACCCCGACCGGGAAAGTCAGGTGGAGCTGATGAAGGAGCGCCACCACGCCGACCCGCTTGCGCAGGTGCGCCCCGTGACGGATGCCGCCGCGCTCGGCGGCCTGATGGATGCCGCCGCCATGACGTTCGTGGCGGACCCGGTCTATGATTATACGGCCCGCCTGCTTGAGGCCACGCGCTGCCATGAGAGCCTGCAGCTCGGCCTGAGCCCGCGCGCCGGTCTGGCCCTGTGCCGCGCGGCCAAGGCGCGCGCGTTCCTGCATGCGCGGGACTATGTCCTGCCGGAGGACGTCGCGGAGGCTGCGCCCGATGTCTGTGCCCACCGCCTTGTGCTCGCGCCGCGCGCCCGCCTGCATGACGAGACCGCGCGGTCGGTGCTTGCCGAAATTCTTGAGCGCGTCCCGCAGCCCGCGGTGCGCGAATTCAAAAGCTGATGCGGAAGCGGATGCTGCGCGCCTGGCTGCTGTGGCTGCTGGCGGCGGCCTGCTGTGCGCTGGCCTTTGCTTTTACCCATGCCGGGGCAGCGCTGGCCGCGCTCTGCGTGCCGGTGCTGGCGGCGCTGGCGGGATTCGTCGTGCTGCGGTGCAGCAGGCTGCCCGCGCTTTCGCTCCGGCTCCCGGCAGGCGGCCGGAAGGACGGCATGATCTCGGGCGAGATCGCGGCCTCCCGCCGCGCGCCAGGCCGCGTCCTGTGTCGCATCGAGGTGCGCAATGACCTGACGGGCGAAACAACGGAATTTTTCGCGGAGGAGCGCTTCTCGTTCCGCGCCGAACACTGCGGCCGCCTGACGGTCCGCATCCGCAGGGCCTGGCTCCTCGGCCTGCCGGGCCTGTTTGCCCGGAAGATCCGGACGGACGCGGCGGCGCATGTCACGGTCCTGCCGGATACGTTCCCGGCCTCCGTCCATGTGACGATGCCGGAGGTGCAGAGCCCGGACAGCGACACCAGCAGCCCGGACCGCCGCGGAAGCGACCTGACGGAGCCGTTCCGCCTGCGCGAGTATGCGCCGGGCGACAGTCTTCGCCAGATCCACTGGAAGCTCTCGTCCAAGCTCGATCGCCTCGTGATCCGCGAGCCGGGCATGCCCGCTGCGCGCACGCTGCTCGTCTTCTGGGACCGCAGCGGCGATGCCGCCGCGCGCGATGCGCAGGCGGAGGCCGTGTTCTCCGTCTGCCAGAGCCTGAGCGAGCAGGGGTATGCCTATCAGCTCGGCTGGCCCGAGGGCGGCACGGCCCGCTTTGCGGAGGCAGGCTCCACGGAGGAGCTGCTGCGCGATCTGCCGCTGCTGCTGCGCGGCGGCGCGGAGCCTCTGCAGGAGACCGGGGCGCTGCGCGGCTTCGGCAAAATTCTCTACTTTACGGCCTCGCCGGACCCGGTCTGGCGCAGCCTGACGGCGGGTGCGGAGCCGGTCCTGCTGCTGTGCGGCGTGCCGGAGCAGCCGGATGTCCGCTGCATCTGCTATACCAAAGAGGACTATGCTGCCGCGCTGCAGCAGCTGGAGCTTTGAGCATGAAACGAACGAACGGTTTTCAACTGGAACGTGCCCCTGCGGGGGGGCAGACTCTGCCGCCGTGGGCGGCCGCGCTGTGCGGCGGCCTGTGCGCTGCGGGGGCGCTGACGCTGCTGGCGGGGTCCTTCCCCGTGCTGCCCGCGTGGGCGGCCCTGCTGCTCGGCCTGCTGCTGGGGGCCGGGCTTGCGCTCCTGCCGCAGCGGGCGTGGCTGACGCCTGCGCTCTGCGGCGCGGCGGCGCTGTTCTGCCTGTGCGCCTTTGTGCCCGTCACGGCGGGCCTGCGGCAGCTGGCGGACTGCGTGCGCCGCTGGCTGACGGCGCGGACCGGGTACATCTATTTGACATCTTCTGGCGGAATGCGGCAGGGCCTCTGGGCCTTCCTGCCGCTCGGCTTTCTTTCGGCGCTGGCCTCCGGCCGCTGCGCCCGGCGCGGGAGCGTATGGTTTGCGGCCGTTTCGCTGCCTCTTGCGGCGGTCGGCTGCACCATTGGGCTGTTCCCGTCGTGCTGGGGCCTGCTGCTTCTGGCGGGCGGCATGACGGCCAACCCCGGCCGGGTCTGCGGGCCCGTGGTGCCGGTCCGGACCTGGGAGGACGCGCGCCGCTTCCCGCAAGGCGGCATTCTGGTGCTGCCCGACGACAGATATCTCTGGGCTTCGCTCATTGACCGGGCCGCCGGTCTGGTAGCCGAGCGCGGCCTGCTGGGCTCCCGCCTGGGCTCTCTGGCCCGCGAATTCGGCAAACCGGCCCTTTTCGGATTGAACGGGGCTCTGGAAATCCTGCCCAAGGGGCGGAAAGTCACTCTCTGCGCGG
>OLZB01000693.1_pt1 | contig 16353 bp, 14 predicted proteins | sample 1673421 | NCBI WGS metagenome assembly OLZB01 (sample SAMEA103958111, study PRJEB25191) | human gut metagenome | biome: human-associated habitat [ENVO:00009003]; feature: intestine environment [ENVO:2100002]; material: feces | place: Germany | collected 2013/2015
TGTGAAAACCTGTTGGAATGAAGTTTTCTTTATATTTTTCAATTGCATACCGATCAGTCATTCCGGAAATGTAATCTGTTACAATGCGTTCAACTTTGCTTTCTTCACAAACATTTTTAAGCTTTTCGCTGTAGAGATAAAAAAGTTCTTTTATAACGCGGCGCGCCTTTTTTTCTTCAAGTTTGGCCGGAGAATCCATGTAAACATTTTCAAACATCCATTTGCGAAGTTCGGTTGTATAATGCCAGCCTTCTTCACTCATTGTAACGCTGGGTTTGTTAATAGAATTTGTAACAATTTCAGTAATCATTTTATTTAGACGCTGGCTTTGATTTGAAGAAAAGTAATTTATACAGTCTTTAGGCAAGTCGCTTTCAGAGATAATTCCGGCACGGATTGAGTCTTCGATGTCGTGGTTAATGTAAGCAATTTTATCGGCAAGCTGAACTATTTGCGCCTCAGGCGTTGTCGGCTTGTAACCCCAGGTATGAGTTAATATTCCGTCAATGGTTTCTTTGCATAAATTTAAATTCTCCAGCACCTCAACCACTCGAACGCTTTGAATATTATGGTGAAAACCGCCTTTAACAATTTCATTTAAAACGCCTTCGCCGCAGTGTCCGAATGGCGTATGACCCAGATCATGACCGAGCGCAATTGCTTCTGCTAAATCTTCGTTTAAGTTCAATGCGCGCGTAATCGTTCGTGCGATTTGCGAAACCTCCAGAGTGTGTGTAAGCCGTGTTCTAAAATGATCGTCAAATGGTGATAAGAAAACTTGTGTTTTGTGTTTTAATCGGCGGAAAGCTTTTGAATGCAAAATTCTATCACGGTCGCGCTGGAATTTTGTTCGCAGTGCGCATTCATCTTCTGCCATTTTTCTGCCTTTAGAAAATTTGCTTTTTGTTGCAAATTCGGATAATGTATCAATCTCTTTTTGTTCTAAATTTTCTCTTATTGTTGTTGTATCCATAAAAATCCTGTTATTTTTGTTCCGAAAAGAATTATAACAAAAAAATTATTTTTTAACAGTTTCGTTTACCGGAAAATATTTTTTGCGTGATTCATCGAGTTTTTGCCCGGCTTTGCTTATTAAAAGACCGGATAGTGCACCATAAAGCATTGATTTGCCTCCGGAGACCAGACTTGCTGAAAAATAAAGTGATGTTGCTATTGCGCCTATTGCAGGTATTCCTGCTTGTAATAGAACAGAATATTTTTCATCTTTGTTCTCTGATTTTGAAAGGCCTATACCTATACCGCCTATGGCTGCAAGTATTGTCAAAATATCTGTTGGAGCTGAACCAAGTTTTAAATCCCTCATCATATCAAAGAATTGGTCTGTTTCCATTAATATTGCACTGTCTATTTTATCAGAGGTAGCTCTTACAGCAGATTTTAACTGCAAGTATTCTTGACTGTCTTTTCCGAAAATGTGCTTATAAATAGTCAAGATTTCCTGCATATCACCTTTTTTGTCGCTATTAACGATTTGTGTAATGTCTTTTGTATTGCTATTTATTCTGTTTAAAACTTTACTATTGTATTTAAAAGTAGCTTTTGTGCTGTTTACCTGCTCCAAAAGATCGTTTACTTTTTGGATTATTTTTTGATTAATTATTGGTCTTTGTTCTATTTCGCTGATGCCGCTAAGCTTTTTATAATCCGATAAAATGTTGCGGATTTCTTGAATAATTGCGCGCGATTTTGCGTCTTTTAAATTAATTGAAGTTGTAATATTATCGAGAATATTTGTAACATCTTTGTAATTGTCGTTTACATCTCTTGTTATTTGTGATCGGGCTTGCTTTGCTGCTTTAATAAGGGCAGTTTTTTTGTCAGCGAGTTTTTCTTCTGCAATAAAAGTTTCGTATAATTCTCTTTTGGTTGTGTTGCGCCAGTGCCCGCCTGTTTCTTCCCAAACTTCATCTGATAGATTTTTTACAGCAGATTGAATTTGCTTAAATCTAGCTTCCCGTCTGGATTTGCCGAAATTAGTATTCCAAGTCCTGCTTATACTTTTTTTCAGCAGTTCAATATCCTCATCAATCCACTCTTGAACAGTTTTCTTTACACCGTTAATCTCCAAAACTTCATTAGCGCGTTTTGACAAAAGGATATCGTCTGCATCTTCAAACTTTTGGAATAGTGCAAAAATATTTGTTTTTGTTTTATCAAAAGTTTTGTTTACAGTACGGCGTCCGATGCTCTCGTAAACTTCGGTTATTTTTCTGTGAATTTTTTGCGTATATTTATTTTTTGACATTATTTTTTCAAATGTTATGTCTTTGATTGAAACGAAGTTGTTGATTGCTTTTGACTTACCCAGAAACGAGGAGAGTTTATTTAGCGAAAATGAATAAAATTCACTTAATTTGTTTAAATTACCTTTTGCTTTTTCATTTAAAAATTTTGTTTGAAGTTTTTCGCTCAATTGGTCAAGCTTTTTGTATGCGCCCTTGGGAAGTCCTTTCATTAAAAGCAGAACCGTAGCACCCGCAGACAATGCTGAGAGGGCGATTTTTGCACCAAAAGACATTTTCTTTTTTTCTTTTTGAGTTTTTGGCGTAAACGTGTCAGGCTGATTTTGCGGCGTAACAAAGTAGTATCCGTTTGGCTTTGAACCAAATTCAGCAAAAGGGTTTTTAGCGTTTATACTGTTTTGAGATACTTGATTAATTCCCATACAACTACCTGTATATCTATAAACGCCTGTAAAAAGAGATTATTGCTTAATTTACGTATAAAGTAACAAAATGTTACGAGTATAGCGAGCGGCTTATTTCGCCCGCCGCCTCATCAGAAGAAACCTTATCTGATAAAAGTGCTTTAACTTTTGATAATTCTCTAATATTTTCATCACGGTATTTTCTCTCGTATAAAAGCCGTTCGATTTCGTAAGTTATATTTTCAACCTTTACAGCACCTTGGAGAATTTCCGGAACAATAATTTTATTAGCAATTATGTTAGGCAGCGAAACCATCTTTATACATCTTACAATAAGATATACAAGATAGAAAAGCCACGGGCCTCTGTATGCAATAATCATAGGTGTATTGTAAATAGCTGCTTCAAGCGCCACAGTGCCGGAGGCAAGAATTAATGCATCTGATACGCTTAAAAGTGCCTGATTGTCCCCTTTTATAACTTTGAAATCCGTGTTTTTCAAATATTTATCAAAAACTTTGTCATCTAAATTCGGAGCATGCGAAATGCAAAATTGTAAATCCGGATGGCGGCTTTGCAGATTTTTTGCTGTTTTAATAAAAACGTTCATCAGGTTTTTTAATTCAAACGGCCTTGAGCCCGGGAAAATAGAAATTAGTTTTTTATTTTTATCAAGGTTGTACTTTTCAAAAAAAACATCTCTATCGGCTTTTGGTGGAAGCTGCGATACAAGCGGATGTCCGCAGTAATGCGTTTTTATCCCGTGGCTTTCATAAAGCTCTTTTTCAAACGGAAAAATGCATAAAACTTCATCAATATTTTTTTTGACAGTGTTAATCCGCCATTTGCGGCTCGCCCAGATTTGCGGTGGAATATAATAAAATGTTTTGATTTTAGCTTTTTTTAAAACTTTTGCTATGTTTAAATTAAAAGTGCCGTAATCAATCAAAATTACCAGATCCGGCTTATATTCTCGTGTCAAATAATCAACGATATGTTTTCCTAAAACAAAGTGATTTAATACAATAGCCGGCGTAAGCCCCATGGCACCCATTTTCTTTTGATCTGAAAATAATTTGACTCCAACGGATTTCAAATTATCTCCGCCAACACCTTCTATCATAATGTCAGGATGAAGTTCTTTTAATCTTTTTGCGACATTTGAAGCATGAATATCACCGGAGTATTCGCCTGTTATTATAAAGATTTTTTTCATGAATTAACCGCCATTAATACGATATTATTTTCATCAGCAAATTTTATAACAGCTTCCTGATCGACTATAATTGTTTCATTTGCTTCAACTGCAAGAAGGGAGGCTTTATATCTTTTCATTGTTTTTAAAGTTCGCAGACCAACAGCCGGAATATCAAAACGTTTATCCTGTTTTGGTTTTGCAACTTTTATAACGCACGCATGTGTCTTGGCAAGTTTTGCTCCGCGTTTAATGCACATGTCAGTACCTTCGATTGCTTCAACTGCCATAGCCATTTTGTCTTTTATTACAACTGATTGTCCCACGTCGATTTTGCCCATTTCTTTTGCAAGCCAGAACCCGTAATTAACATCTTCTAACTGCTCTGCTGTGGGTTTATGTTTGCCTAAAACACCGGCTGGTATCATAAGGTTTTTTATAAAAATTGTTTGATCTAAAACAGTTACTCCGATTTTTTCAAATTCTTTTACAATCAAAAGCATGACTTCATCATCGTTTAATCTTTTCATTGTTTTAATGATTTCAATTGCGCGGGTGTCAAATTTATAAAGCTGTAAAAGTACGCGCTTATGCACTTTGCCTAAAAATGTTGCTTGTTTTATTTCTTCTGTTTTTAGAATATTTTCAATTTTGTTTACTTCACCCGGGTGGCAGTCGTAAACTTTTGAGCAATATTTTTTTAATTTGCTTCGGTTTTCTTTAGAAAGCGAAATACATACGACATCAAAGCCGTTTTCTTTTGCATACTGAGCCATTTTGACGGGTAGTGTTCCATCTCCGGCTATTAATCCTTGTTTGTTTTCTAACATTATTGACACTGTTATTTTTCCTTTTAGCTAATTCCTATTTTACCACAATTATTTTTTTAAAGAATTTATTTCTTCAACTTGCTGTTCATTCAGAAGAACTGCGCCGCCCAGGATTTTGGTGTTCAAAATCACTTGAGCGTAACTTTCTGCTAATTCTAAATTCAGATATGCTTCTTTCAAAGTTTTTCCGGCAGAAACCATGCCATGATTTGCCATCATAATTACGTTATACTCTTTAAAATATTTCGCAGTTTTCTCTACCAAATCATTTGAAGATGGAAGGCCGTATTCAGCCAGCGGTATTTGTCCAAAGTAAAAAACATTTTCGGGCATTACAGGCTCATCAAGGGCCATGCCGCAAGACGCAAAGGCGCTCAGGCAAGGCGTGTGCATATGTAAAATATAATTGATATCCGGCCTTTGTTTGTAATATTCGATGTGCAGCATTTTTTCACTTGAAGGTCTTTTGCTTCCTTCTATGAGATTTCCGCAAAAATCTATCAAGACAATTTCGTCATCTTCAAGATATTCATTGGCTGAACCTGATGTTGTGATGAGGATTTTGTCATCCAAACGAGCTGACATATTGCCGGAGGTCCCCGGTGTAAAATTCTTTTCACCGGCGCGTTTGCCATATTTAATTAATTCATTTTTTATTGCCTGTATGTCTGTCATAATTGTTCTTTGTTCGGATCTTCAATATTTATAACTTCTGCATGAACCCGTTTAGGCGGTTTTCTTACAGCATTTGAGTCTTCAAAGGTTACCTCTTTTACGTAAGTTTTATCACTTTTTCCAATCTTATCCGGGTGCTTAACTTTCATTTTGTCGTATTCTATAGAGGAACCTTTCATATCTAACGCCATAGCGAGTGAAAAATATGTCTGCTGTCTCATAAAGTCATATCCGACATTTACTTTAAAATCATCCGGGCCTACAGAAAATATGAATGCGTTTTCTTGGAACATTTTTCCGTTAGGCGCGTCGTCTGTCAAGTTTATTTGGCCGGCCCATGCAACGGTTAAATATTTATTCAAACGAATAGCTTCTCTGATGAGTACATTTGATCTTCCGTAGCGATAGGTATCATAACGCGGCATTGGCGTATGATCATCATAGGTTGACATAAAGTAGCCTATATCCTGCATCCAATACTTATATTGGGTGTGAATCCAAGGGCCTATTCTTCCGACCATTTGAGTGTCGCCTGTTCCATATAATGCGGCTGAACCTTGCAGCATAAGCCCCAAGCTTCCCATGAAATGTTTTTGCGGATTGTTATATGAATACAAGTTTTGATAGATTTCAGCCATGTATTTGAAACGAGTTGTACCCATTTCAGAAGATTTCATATGTTGTTCATCGAAACGGTTTACATCTGTATCCTGCATATAACCAGCACCAATACGGTGTGAAAATCTTAAACCTCTATTAGGGCCCATAAATCCCGGTATTTCTTTTACATCGTGATAGACAAATTCAGCCAGATATTTTGCCATTCTTTGTCCCATCCACCAGTCGTTCATATATGAATTTACACCATATTGCAAGAACAATTTGTCATCAAGGAATTGTTTACCTCTTAATACAAAAACATTCTCGGCAGAGCCGTAAGCCATTTGAGTTAAATTGGTCGCGCTGCGGTATTTTAACCCGCCGCCAAATCCAAATCCGTCTTTATAATTTAATAAAGGCATAAGTTTTAATGTTCCGCCAAAAGGTGTATCAAATACAAAGCCGGGGCCAAAGAACATACCTAATCTTGCTTTTGATCCGAATTCGGGGTAATTGGCTTCAAAATAGTTGTGTTCTTTATTTGTGTGTGCCGTAAATGAAGGGAAATTAAACAATTTTTTCCCTGCATAGTAAACTGTGCCTTGCTTAGCTGTAACAACGTCATTTGTTTTTTTTGCATTAACGTGAATTTCTTTAGCAACTATTTTTATATTTGATTTGTCGTCGCTAAAGTCAGAGATGTGAGACTGAACTGCTTCCGGAATAACCATTAAATCAACTCTTGCAGACATAAATTGAGTTAGAAATTTCATGATATAGTGATCTTCAGAGGTAATATTTCCTTGTTCCAGAATTGCAAGATCGTCAGAAGCATTTACGACTTTAGCATTTATTATAAGTTTAGCTTGATCTGCTTTCATGTTGGTCATAAATGAATTTTCTTCATTCATGTTTATTTGCAGATAATCTCCGTACATAGTGTTGCCGTCGCGGATTAATTCAACATTATCAAAAGCTTTGATAACATTTGTTACAACATTGTAAGTTATTCTATCAGCCTTAAGTGTTGTATTTTGCGGCGGGAAATACAGTACTGGATGCCCTAATGCTTCCATCTCACCGCGTTCAGGCAAGTAATTTATTATTTCACAATCAAGCTGAACATCTTTTTCTGCTTCTAATTGTGTTACACCGCCTTGGAGTTCAATGCTTTCATCAGATTTAGTTTTGTCAGAAACTTCAACTTCATGTTCTTCTTTTTGTTTTTCTGTTTGTTTTTTGACTGCGTAATTCTTTCTTTTAAAGAAGCTGAAATTTTTTTCTTTGATGTCTTTATCTTCGTTTACATCTGATGATGTGTGAAGATTTTCTTTTTGAATATCTTGTAAAAGCGTTGATTCTTCGTCTTCAAGTTCAAGAAGCTCCTTTTCTTCTATTTCTTTCTGTTTTAAATCTCTGTTATGGGCTTTGATTTTGTAATAGTTTGTTATTTTAATTCTCATTTGTTTAAAAAGCGGCATTCTTTTGCTTGTGTTGCTGCTTTCGCCTCCAGGGCCGTAGGTTGGGGGAGCTGTATTAATATATTTAACTTCCGGGGTAGAAGTCAGGGGTGTTTCAAAGAAAAATTCCTGAATATTTTCAAGTTCAATTTGTTCTTTTGTTTTTTCAGGGCTTTTAATTACAGCGCCTTCTGCCGATGCTTCAGTAAAGCCTGCGGCTGAAGTCGGCGGTATAAACATTAATGATATTAAAGATATGTTGACTAATTTTTTCAATTTAATTCCTTATATTCGATTTAGATGTAATTAAGCGGATTGTTAGGTTTTCCGTTGATACGCACTTCAAAGTGGCAGTGCGGCCCGGTTGAGTAACCTGTTGTTCCTTCAAGACCGATTACTTGGCCTTTAGCAACGCTTTGTCCGTTGCTGACTTTTATTGTGGACATGTGGGCATATAAAGTTGTCGTTGGTTTGCCTGAAACAATTCCGTGGTCAATAATTACAACTTTTCCATAGCCTCCGTACCATCCGGAATAAATAACTTTACCTGAGTTTGCTGCGCGGATGCTTCCGTAATTTGGTCCGCCGATGTCAACACCAGAGTGGAATGTACGGCTGTTAAATATTGGGTGGGTTCTCCAGCCAAACGGGGACGTTATACGGCCTGCTATAGGTTTCATAAAACCTGCGGATGTTACTTTAACTGTTGAATTGCCGTAGCCTTTGCTAATCATACGCTGTAAATTATCTGATTGGCGTGCTAACTCTTGTTCTGTTCTTTCATAGTAGCGCCTGTCTGTTTTGAGCTTGTTAATCATGCTTTGGTTTTGGGCAATTGCTCGTTGAATAGTTTTTTGCTGAGCATTAATATTTTGAATAGACTGAGCAAGGTAGCGTTTTTGGATTTCAATATCCTGCTTCATTTTGGCTAATTTAGTTGCTTTAACACGTATTGCCATCATTTTTTGGTAATCGCGTTTGATTATAATTCTTTCAAAATAAACTATATCTAAAAGAGAGTTTAAATCTTTTGCTGATAAGATAAGTTCAAACATCCCAAGACGCTGCGATTTAAAAACCTGTCTGATGCGGTATTTAAGCTGGGTGTCCATTGCTGTAAATTCTTTTTGGGACTGGGCAAGCTCGCTTTCCATCTGGTTAAGGCGGGACTGCATTGTGTTCATCTGTGCTTTTGAATTCACCAGGTTACTTGAAGTTGTTTCAAGTTTTTGCTGGTTTTTGTAAAGCTTGTTTTTTTCAAGGTTTTCAAGGACTTTAAGCCTTTTAATTTTTTCTCTTGTCTGTTTTTGTTTTTTTGCAATCGAGGCTTGTGATGCATAAGACATCTGCGGCGTCAATATGAATACTGCTGATGACACCGCCAAAAAAGCTATAAATAATTTTTTGACTATTTTATTTATATCCACTATTTACCTATTTAAATAAAAGAGGTAACATCATTAAACCGACAGTCCATGCGATAAATGTTACTGCGATAATGCCGATTATTAATTTTTGATGTTTTCTGAAAAATTCCATCTTTTTCCCCTAAGTTCACTAATTACATTTTACTATCAAAAAATATTTTGTGCAATTATGTAAAATAAAATTTGCAAAAATTTTCAAAATCTATTAAAATTTTTCTATGGAATATTCTTTTATTGATGATTATGCTGATAAAAAACTGCTTTTGAAAAATGATATTTCAAAAGTTAACCAATTTTTCATTGAAAATAATTCAAAGCAGATTGAAAAACTTTTTGAATTTTTTAAATCAAACGGGACACCTTTGATGCTTTTGAACGGTTTTTTAGGCACAGGCAAGTCTCTTGTGGTTGAACACTTCCTTACATTTTTAAACACTGATGTAGTGGTATTAAGATATAACTGTTATGAAACAACAATTCTTGATGATATACTGCTCGCTTTTTTTGAAGAATTACGTGTTTTGGCTGATGAAGGGAGGATTACACCGCCTAAAACCAAATCTGAAAACTTTGTACAAAAAATCAGTGCATATTTCCATTCAATTAATAAACCTGTTGTAATTGTTATAGATTCATTTGAAGAAGTTTTAAAAGAAAATAAGGGAGCAGTTGTTGATTTTTTAGAGCATATTTCAAAATTAGGTAAAGCAAAGACAATAATAATTTCGCGCAGATTTGATTATGAAGACTTTGACAACAGGGTAAATTATGAAATTGTATCTGTTCTTGCTTTTGAAAAAAATTTATATGAAAAGTACCTTCGCTCTTTTGATATAAAACTTATAGGCCCGGCTTCAGATGAGCTTTATAAATATACAAGAGGATATTATTTTTATGTTTCAATGGCTGTCAGGATTATGATGCTTAGAGGGCTTACTCTGTTTGACTTTTTAAACGGTTTTACCAAGAGCTTTTTGTCATACAACGATTTTATATTAAGAGAAGCTTTGGCTTTTGTAGATCCTGTAAGTGGGCACTTGTTCAGGTTCTTAACGATTATGAGGCATCCTGTCAGCGTGAAGCTTTTAAAAACACTGAACCTTTATGATGAAAGAAAAATAGAATTTTTTCTTGAAAACATGATTCTTTCCAAAGACGGCGAGATGATATATTTGCAAGATTACTATAAAGAAATTGCGCAAAATTCAATACCTGCGAATGTTGCAGTAAAAATTCATAAATCTTGTGTTGATTTATACAATACTCAGCTTCCTCTAAAACCTTTTGAAAGAGACTTGTTGATATCGCGCGCCACTATGAGGGCTGAGATTGAATATCACAGAATGTTTTTACCCAAAAAGCCTGTCTTTGTGCCCAAGATCCAGCAACAGCCCCAAGAGACTGAACCTCAAGCGCAAGAACCGTCTGAATGTAAAAAAGAAATTCAAAGTATTAAATTCATTTTTGAAAGTGAAGAAAGTGAAAACGAAATTCTAACAGGTATTGCAAATTCAATAAATGAATTTCTAAGCTTTTCAGAGGAACAGATGAGGGAAATTGAGCGCGAAAACAATCTTTCGCTTGTCGAGTTGGTGAACTTAGCGAAACAAGAGGAAAATAATTATAACTACAAACGCTGTATAATGATTTATCATCGAGCTCTTACTCTTGAAAAAGACGATAACTACAGCATTTTCCTTCCAATATTAAACTTAAAGCTTGCGCAAAATTATAAAAACCTTTCGGACTGGTTCAATGCATTGAAGTATTTTGAATGTGCATTGAAGTTGTATGAAAAAAATTCTGACCGTGAAAAAGTTGCTGATATAAAATTAGAAATTGCAAATATTTTTTATATAACTTTTAAAAGAGATAAAGCTAAAGAGCTTTTGCAGGAGATTATTGAACAACAAAATCTTTCGTCTGATATTTATATAAAAGCTTTCATTGCATTAGCAGACCTTTGTGAGGAAGATTTAAATCAAGCATACCGTTATTACAACCGTGCTGTAGAATTGGCTCAAGATTGTGATGATAAGAGCCTTTTAGCATCTCTTTACTTCAAATTCGCCATTGCAAACGATGATATTAATCAAACTAAGCAGGCTGTCATCTATTACAAAAAATGTCTTGAAATAGATAAAAAATTTAATCCTCATTTATCAAGCTGTTATTCAAATTTAGGTTTGATTTATGAGGAGGCCGGAAGTGTTGATGCTGCTATGAAGTTTTATGAGGAAAGCGTAAAAATAGATAAAGAAGATAAAATTTTTAATTCGATTTATGTTCCTGCGCTAAAACTTGCTGAATATTTCCGAAAATTAGACCCCGCAAAAGCGCTTGAATATTATATGATGGTGAAAAATAATGTTTATTCAAAGCTGAAAGAAGAAAATCGTAAAAAAATAGATGCGCGCATTTTATCACTAAAAGCGCAGCTTGGAATGGAAGAGGTTTATGAAAATAAATAGAGAAGATTTCAAAGATTACATTGACGCGTTTTTGATAGAAAATTCTAAGGTGAATTTAATTTCTAAAAATGAAGAGAAGTTTTTATGGGAAAAGCATATATTTGACAGTCTTGCAATCGGAAAGTTTTTTGAAAAGTACGAAAAAGGAAAAACCATGCTTGATATCGGAACCGGCGGAGGTTTCCCGGCAGTTCCCGTTGCGCTTGTCTATCCGGACTTGCAGGTGTGCGCGCTTGACAGCATAAGAAAGAAAATTAACGCCATAGAAAATATCAAACTAAAACTTGATATAAAAAATCTCACGACAATTTGCGGCAGAGCGGAAAATATTAAAGGTAGTTACGATATTATTACATCGCGTGCCGTTGCGCCTTTGAGCGTAATTACAAAATATGCAGCACCTCTTTTGGCTAAAAAAGGTTATTTCATAGCCTATAAGTCCAGAAAAACCGATGATGAAATTAAAGACGCTTTGCCTGTATTGAAGCAGTTTTCATTTAACGTTGCAGAGGTTATTGAATACGAACTTCCGTTAGACGAGAATTTTACCAGAAATTTGATAGTTATACACTAATTATTTAAACGGATAATCGTCATTAATTTTCCAGCCGTCGCGAACAATTTTTGCAGCGCAGTAGGTTCCGGCTCCGGTTGTTGAACAATTTTGATTGACTTTGTCGTCTGAACGGGAATATCCATCAGGCATAATTCCTTTGGCTTTTTCAAGCCGGGGTATTGTAATAGCAAAAAATTGTATTTACAAGTTTTGCAATAGTATGTTTAATATATCAAGTATAATCAATAGATTTAATAAACAGCCTCAACTCTTTGCGCCGGTAAAGTTTAGGTTGGAAGACGGCTATCATTATCTTGAAAAAATTCCGGTGAAAACAAAAGATAATATTTGCTTTGCAGAGGTCGGATGTAATCTCATGGATGATTTTTATATTCATAAAACGAGGATTATGAATAAAAGAGGTAAAATAATTGGTTCACATACTTATAAACTGCATAAACTCACGTCTACTTTAGATGGAGGCTGTATAGAGACAATGTCTGATTATAGAGATAAAGGTATTGGTGAAATTATGCGTCTGGTAAGTATTATGCAAATGGATGCGAATAATTTGAACAAAACGGATATTTGGTCTAAACCTCAAGCTGTTTTGTTTCATTTTAAATACGGCTTGCGCCCGAATTTTTCTGAAAATGAAGATATTGAACAAGTTCTTTCCTTTATAAGCTCAAATGAAAATAGCGTAAAAGGCTTTGCGGATAAAGCTAAAATATTGTTGGAAACGGTTAAAAATCAAGATTGTTTAAGTTATAACAAAAATTTAATCGCTGAAATTAATAAATTTGTAACATATTATATTCAACAGAATAAACAGAGGTGGTATTTAGCAAAGTTTGCAGAAGATATCCCAATGACCTTGAATTACCCGTCAATAAAGCGTAGCGCTTGCTTTTATAATAATTTATTCAAAAAACACGGGATAGATTATAAAGTATAAAAAAAACCACTCATTGCTGAGTGGGTCGTTTTCTGCATCCTAATGGTCTCTTTTAGTGTTTATTATTTAGGAGTTTATATGTTTTTGGGGTTAATGAATCTATTTATATTTAGTGTTTCGACTACACTTAAATCTTATGTCCTTATTATTGCACGCTGGTTTTAAAATGTCAACTAATCTTTTTAATATTTCTTACAACAAACCTGAAAATACTGATATAGTGTAGAATTTACACTTTACAAAACTTAATATATTGTTATTTTTTCAAAAAAAAGGGCATGTTTTATTTGTAAACGAATGTAAACAAGTAAATCCCCAAAAAGGCAATTATTTAAATAGAATATACTTTATATATAAGAGAGGATAAAAATAAGGGACAATTGCATGAATTTACAAATCGATAAACAAACATTTATGACTGACGCTCGCTTCAAGGAGCTGCGCGATAAAGGCGTTGATTACACCGAGTTTTCAATGAATCAGTCTTATTACATGAACAAATTATCAACATCAAGTGTGCACGATTTGTACAACAAAGGCAAAGCTATGTATGAACAGTACACCAACCTTTATAACCAATCTAACAACTTGTTCATACAATTAAAGAACAAGCAAGCCAAAAACCTCGAAAAATATAATCAAATCCTGCAAACATACGTAAACAACAGCGGTGGAGAGGTTACATCAACCCAAAAAAGCTCAGCCGCAAGACAAAGCGGTTATACAACAGAACTTATAAAAAGCACAAAAGATGCTGAAATTATGGCAGATATCTACCTTGACGGCCGCAGAAACGCCGTCAGCATGCAGCGTAGGGGATTGACGCAGTCTGTTTTTGAGACATAAGCGGGCAGTTTTTTATCATCCATACCCTTGAAAACATTCTCAAATCATGATATAATAAAAGATAATGAAAGGAGTTATGGACTATGAAATACAATTATACACCTCAAAGTGAATGGGGGGGGGGGGGCTAACAGGCTTTTACCAATTAAAGGTAGAAATGTTGGGGTAGAACCCTCACCCAAATTTCTAAACTCGCAGAGCTCGCCAACACCCTCGGGTGAGGGCTTTACATTGGCAGAAGTTTTAATTACTCTCAGCATAATCGGCGTGGTCGCGGCATTAACTCTCCCGGGTCTCATTCAACGGCACAGAAAAACTGTTGTTGAAACTGAATTAAAAAAAGCATATTCACTTTTAAACCAACTCATCCTGCGCTCAGAAGCCGACAACGGCCCGGCTATTCATTGGGAATGGGAAAGTACTACAGATTACCAAAAACAAAAAGAATTTTTTAAAAAATACTTTGCGCCTTATTTAAGTATTACTAAAAGTCCAAGATTGCTTGGCGATAAAAATTTTTACACTCCATACAACGCTGCCGGAATTAAGGCAAGCTGGTACTACAGCAATGGCAATAACAACGATTTTGTCCATCTTTCTGACGGCACCGTAATTAGGTTAAACCTGGGAGGCACCGCAAACTCAAAGCTTGCAGCCTGGGCGGTAATCCTTCCTCATAGCTCAAATAAGGATAAAATAATCTTTGGGCGTGACGCTTTTGCTTTTACAATCAACCTTAACCCCAACCGCTCCTCGGTTTCGGTTTTCCCATATACTTACTTAAACTGGACATGCGAAACCGTTGAAAAAAATAGAACAAAATTTATCAATGCATGTTATAAAGGAGATGATTCAGGTGCGGGGCTTTATGCAGATCATTACTGCTCAATATTGATTTACTGCAACGACTGGAAAATTCCCGACGATTATCCGATTAAGCTATGACAAGCATTGCTTAATCATGTGTTACAAAGGCATTTTTGGCTATTGATTTTTTTTCTTGAATATATTAAAATTCCTTTTGTAGAGTGCTTACGCCAATAATCACTCAACAAGAAAAGGAAAACAAATATGTCAATTAATTTAAAAAACAAAGCTGATATCGTTAAAGAATACGGCAAAAATGAAAAAGATACAGGTTCTGCCGCTGTTCAAATCGCGATGATGAGCCAAAAAATTTCTGAACTTACTGAACACTTAAAGTCTAACAAAAAAGATTTCGCAACTAAAAGAGGTCTTTTGATGATGGTAGGTAAAAGAAAAAGATTACTTTCTTATTTGAAAGCTCAAAACCTTGAAGAATACAGAGATTTAATTAAAAAACTCGGTATCCGCGGTTAATTTTTTTTAAGGCACCCGAGAGGGTGCTTTTTTCGTATAAGAAGGAGTTTTTATGAAAGCACTTAAATCAATGAGACTGCATATAGCGATTTTCGGCAAAACAAACGTTGGTAAATCTTCTATTTTAAATAGGATTACCTCACAAAACGTCTCGATTGTCTCTGAAAAGCCCGGCACAACAACCGATATCGTTGAAAAATCCATGGAACTCCTGCCCGTTGGCCCCGTAACCTTTCTTGATACCGCAGGAATTGACGACAAGACAGAACTCGGTGAAAAAAGAATAGAAAAGACAATGTCTGTCATAACCCGAACGGACATCGCCGTTATAGTATGCGATTACAAAGGAATTGACGCTTACGAAAAAGAATTAATTAAAAAATTTGACGAACTAAAAATCCCTTATCTTGTTGTCGTAAACAAAACTGACATTAAAAAAATTGAATTAGAAGGATTTGCCAATGTTATTTATACATCGGCCGAGACGGATGAGGATATTGTTTTTAAATTCAAAAATGCACTTGTTAAGCTTCTTCCGGACGAGTTTGTAAACACGCCCCAAATTGCCGGCGATTTAGTCCAGCCTAAAGGTACGGTCATTCTGGTAATCCCGATTGACAAAGAAGCCCCGAAAGGCCGGATTATCCTGCCGCAGGTTCAAACTATACGCGACTTGCTCGACAACAATTGTTTGACATATGTTGTGAAAGAAAACGAATTGCAAGATGCGCTCGATAATCTAAAAAATCCGCCTGCACTCGTTATCACAGATTCCCAAGCTTTCAAAAAGGTCGCTCAGATTGTGCCTGAAAGTATTCCTCTAACATCTTTTTCAATACTTTTTGCAAGGCTAAAAGGGGATTTGGACGAGTTTGTAAAAGGTGCTGAGTCCATTGAAAAGTTAAAAGATAATGATAAAGTTTTAATCCTCGAAAGCTGCACCCATCACGCAATTGATGATGATATAGGACGGGTTAAAATACCAAATTGGCTTAAACAAAAAACAGGCAAAAATTTAATTATAGAAAACTTTTCCGGCCATGATTTTCCGGATATTACAGGCTATTCGCTCATAATACACTGCGGCGCATGCATGACAAACCGCCGTGAAGTTTTGTCAAGAATTATTAAAGCAAACAAAAAAGGTGTTCCTATCACGAATTATGGCATTATAATTTCATATTGCCTTGGCATTTTGCCGCGGGCGATTAAAATCTTCTCTTGAAAAATTCTAAACAATATGTCATAATGTAGTTAATAAGTTAAAAAGGAGACATAAATTATGAAGCACAATTATACACCTCAAAGTGAATGGGGGGGGGGGGG
>OLZB01000715.1_pt1 | contig 15887 bp, 19 predicted proteins | sample 1673421 | NCBI WGS metagenome assembly OLZB01 (sample SAMEA103958111, study PRJEB25191) | human gut metagenome | biome: human-associated habitat [ENVO:00009003]; feature: intestine environment [ENVO:2100002]; material: feces | place: Germany | collected 2013/2015
GCGTAAGCCACCACGATGCGGCGGTGCGGCTCGGAGCCGGTGGAGAAGGTCGTGACCTCGGGATAATCCTGCAGAGCGGCATGGATGACATGGCGCTCATAGGCATTCATCGGTTCGAGGGTGAAGTTGCGGTGGTACTTCACGGCCTTGCCCGCCATCTTGGCGGCCAGATGCTGCAGCGCTTCCTCGCGCTTGAGGCGGTAGTCGCCCGCGTCGACGCTGACGCGCACGCGCGTCTCGTTGTCGCGGTTGATGGCGTAGCTCGTCAGATACTGGATGGCGTCGAGCGTTTCACCGCGGCGGCCGATGAGCATACCGACATCACCGCCGACCAGCTCAGCGCGGTAGCTGCCCTCCTCCGTGCGATAGGCATGGGGCACGGCGGTGGAATTCATGTGGGTCAGCAGGCCGGTGAGGAACTTCTCGATCTTTTCCTCCATGGAGCCCTCGGGTGCGGGGGCATATTCCTTCGGCGCGGCAGGGGCGGGCTGCTGCTTTTCGGCCTTTTCCGGGCGCGGGGCGCGCGGCTTTTCCTGCTTCGGGGCCTGCGGGCGCTCCTGCTTCTCGGGGCGGGCGGGCTTTTCGGCGGGCTTTTCCTGCTGCTTCGGGGCCTCGGCATTCTGCGGCTTGCGGCGCTCCGGACGCGGGCGGCGCTCGCGGCGGGCAGGCTGCTGCTCCTCCGGCTCGATCTTCTTGCCGGGGCGGGAGATGATGCTCGAGGTGATCTCGGGGCGCTCCTTCGGCTTCGAGCGGGAGGCGGACGAGAGCACGCTCATCGGAGCTTCGGGCTTTTTGGGCTCGTCCGGGACCTCATAGGTCACCTTGACCTTGGCGGGCGATGCGCCGATGCCGAGGAAACCGGATTTCGCATTCTCCAGCACCTCGACGGACACGCTGTCGCGGTCCATGCCGAGCTGCTGCAGCGCCGCCGTAACGGCAAGATCGATGGTCTTACCGGTCGTGACGATAAACTTTTCCATGATTATTCGTTCTCCTCATTCTTCGTGTAATGCTCGGAGGAATAGGCGCGGCCGCGGCTGAAGGGACGTTCGGGGTCGCCGCTGAGCACTTCGGCAGCTTCCTCGGGCGCAAGCCCGGCGGCAGCGCGCTTTTTGGCTTCAAAATCCTTGGCAGCGGCCTCGCGCCCCTGGCGCTCCCGGAGCTGCTGCTTCTTCTTGCTGGTGTTCTCCGTGATGCCCTCGGGGTTGGCGGCACGGCGGGCGGCGCGGATGCGCTCCTTCTCCGCTTCCTCAGCGGCGCGCTGCGCAGCCTTCTCGCGGCGGACGACGTCCTCTGCGTCATAGATCTTGCGGTAGTGGCTGGTCATAATGGGGTCGGAGATCATTCTCACCACGCCGCCGATGAACCAGTACAGGGACAGTCCGGCGGAAACGGTGAAGCCGATCCACAGAGACATCAGGGGCATCATCCACATCATGACCTTCATGGACTGGTTCTGCTGGGAATTCTTGGCAGTCTCCTTGTCCTGAACGCCCTTCTCGTCGGTGATGACGGAGTCGTTGGTCTTCTGGCTGATGACCATCTGCAGCAGCTGACAGGCGGCAGAGGTCAGGGCGATGAGGAACGCACCGATGTGCGCCCAGTCCCACACCCAGCTGGCGGAGAAGACATTGAACTGGGGCACAGCGCCCAGGTTAATGCCCAGAAAATCGAAATTGATACCGGCGAGAACGACTTCGCTGATGTCGGGGATGGCGGCGCGCAGTTCAGCCGCGTACTGGGGGATCAGCTGCGCGGCGACGACCTGCTCGTAGGCAGCATTGGAAGTGAACATATCCGGCGCAGCCGTCTTAATGACCTCCACGATCTGCTTCGCCGTGTCGGCGGACTGCATCAGGATGTAGGTGATGGGCTGGCGGATAACGGCGAACAGGGGGAACAGAATCAGAATGGGAATGAAGCTCCACAGGCAGCCGCCGCCCATGGAAACGCCCTCGGATTTCTGAAGTTCCTGAATGGCCTGATTCTGACGCTGGGGGTCATCCGCGTATTTCTGCTGGATGGCCTGCATCTTGGGCGTCAGACGGGACATCTTCATCATGCTCTTCTTGGACTTCGCGTTCAGGGGCAGCAGGATCAGCTGCACGATGACGGCGAACAGGATCATGGCGACGCCGTAGTTGTGGGTCGTTTCATACAGGACTGACAGCAGCCACCCAAACGGCACGGTTATGATGTCCGATAATTGGAATGCGAGAAACATTGCCTTTCCTCCTTAGAGATTCATGGTCATGGTACCGGGTCGTAGATATCCCCGCGGTAGAAGGGATTGCACCGCAAAAACCGCTTCAGGGCAAGCCAGCCACCCTTAAGGATACCGTACTTGCTGATGGCTTCGTAGGCATAAGCGGAACAGGTGGGGCGAAACCGGCACCGTGCCGGAAACGCCGGAGAGATCCAGCGCTGATAAAACCGAATGAGAGCAAGAAACATCTTCTTCATAACCGCAGCTTAAGTCTCTACTTTCTTCAGAAGCCCTGCTTTTTTCGCAAGGGTGAGATAACTTGCCGTCAGCTTCTCAAAGGGAGCCTCCACGGCCTTCGTCCTTGCCACCACCACGATGTCCCAGCCGGGCTGGAACTTTTCCTCGTTCAGGCGGTAGACCTCCCGGATGCGGCGGCGGGTGCGGTTGCGCACGTGGGCTTTGCCCAGCTTTTTGCTGACGGTGACGCCCACCCGGTTCCCGTCCGTGCGGTTCTTTCTGGCGTAAAGCACCAGAAGGCCGTCGGCAACGCCGGAGGTGTGATACAGGCGCCTGAAAATATGGTTGAGCTTCAGGCTGGTTGAATACTTCATACTGTTTCCTCGCTAAAAAGGGAGCGGGGCGAATGTTCCATTCACCCCGCTGTAGCTCCCGTTTCGCTCTTAAGCGCTTTTTCCGCTCTAGGGTGTATCTGAAAACTGGCGAAATGACCGGCAGCGAGGGATTTTTGTCCTGAGCAAGCCATTTTTCCACAGGAATACTTGTTGTATTTCAAGGGAAAATGGCGCGGCGCAGGGCAAAAGACCCGCTGATTGGGCATTTTGACAGTTTTCAGATGCACCCTAAGTAACCAGTATAACAAAATGATGGGTTCAAAACGGCTGGAGTAATATCCAACAATTTCCACGGTTCGGGAGATGCACTTTCGTTCAATAATCTTTTCGAGGTTAAGCAGGCTCTCGTCAAAGGGACTCCTGCATCCTGCGGAAGCCCCTATTTGCCTGAAAAATGGAAGAACCATAAAATAACCGGACGTGAGTCCGGTCAATCCGTTAAAAAGTCCCTGCTTTTATAACTGAAAGCAGGGGCTATTGTAATCTGAGGCAGCCGAAAGGCTGCCTGCTTTTTATTGCGCGCTGGCACGTTGGCCGTATCCGGAAAGACTGCGGAAGGATTTGGAATTTTGCACAAATATTTATTCATATTTTTTACATCGATAAATGAATAAAATGGTTGAAATATCGGAGACGTGATGCTACAATGTTGGCAAAGGCGGTGATACCCAATGATCAGGGGCGTGGTTTTCGATCTGGATGGCGTGCTGGCCGATACTGAGCCGGTTTATCAGGCAATGCGCACAGAATATCTGAGCCGCTTCGGTGTAACGCTGACCCCGGAGCAATCCCGCGCATTTACCGGACTTCGGTTCCTGACAGGTCTGGAGATGCTGCGCGCGGAGTTGCCGGAGACCGTCTTCCGGAAAATCCAGGAAGGGTTTCACCCCTGGGAAATCGATCATGCCGGCTATTTGCGGGCCGCAGTTCCGGAAGTTTTGGATCAGCTCCGGCTGGCCGGGCTGAAAACCGCGATCGCGTCCAACAGCACACCGGAACGGATCGCGCGTTTCCTTGAGACCGGACATTTGCAGGGAAGGTTCGACGCGGTGTGCAGCGGCGCGGACTTCGGACGGGGAAAACCGGAGCCGGATGTCTATTTAGCGGCCTGCCGTCAGCTGGGGCTTCCCGGCGCGGCCTGCGCGGCAGTGGAAGATTCCGATTACGGGCTGCTGGCCGCCCGACGCGCCGGATGCCAGGTGATCTGCCTGATCGATCGACGATTTGGATTTCATCAGACGACAGCGGATATCTGGGTTCAGAATTTGAGCGAGGTTCCCAAGGCCGTTCGCGCCTTGGATAAAATGGAAGGGAGTCATCATTATGAATAAGCTGATTATTGCAACCCATGGCTATATGGCAAAGGGAATTAAAAGCGCCTTGGCCATTATTGCGGGGGATGTATCGAATGTAATAGACATCAACGCATTCACGGAGGAATGTCCAAACCTGGATCAGCGGGTTGCAGAGCTTCTGTCACAATATCAGGATGATGAAATCCTGGTTCTGACGGATGTATATTTCGGCGGTGTGAATCAGGCGTTTATGCGGGCACAGCGGGATCGTGCTTTTCCATTGGCTACCGGTGTAAACCTGCCACTGGCAATGGAACTGTATCACAGTATAGGAGAGAAACTCTCTCTGGAGGAGATTGCGGAAATCGCTGCGTTAAGCGGCAGTGCATGCCAGCTTGTGCGGCAAGCGCATCCGTCGGCGCAGGCCGAGGATGCGGAGGAAGAGCTGTAAGGAGGGGTAGACAGAAAATTTTCTTTTTCCAGGCGAATCTGTTAAGAAAGGAGGATAATTCATGATTGCTTATTACCGTGTGGATGAGCGCGTCATTCATGGACAGACGCTGAATGTTGTGACCCGGCAGATGGCCTGCGACGGAATTCTTGTGGTCGACGATGAGATCGCGGCCGATCCGTACTTCTGCACCATTTTCAAGGGAATGACCAACTACAAGGTCCTGATTTTCAGCGTGGATGCGGCTATGAGAAAACTTCAGGAAGCGGAACGGTCTGCAAAGAACTATTTTGTAATTTTCAAGCGGCCCACGACCCTGGCCGAAATGCTTCGCCGGGGCTATACCATCAAGCAGCCCAGCATTATGATTGGCCCCCAGGCATCCCGTCCGGACACCACCACGTTCTTTCCGACCATGTGCTTGACCAAGGCGGAAATTCAGGCACTGGATGAGATCGCGGCCAGTGGAACGACCATTCTGATGCAGTCAATTTTGAATCAGGTTCCTATTAACTGGCTGGACGCGAAAAACGGAAAGAAACCGAAGTACAAAGCAAGCCTAGATTAAAAAAAGGAGAGGTAAAACATGAACGTTATCATTTGCTGCGTTATCAGCCTATGCTGTATGGCGGCGCACTACTTTTTCCCGCTTTACGGCTACACGGGAGGAAACTACATTCTGGCTAAGCCCCTGGTGGGCGGCCTGATCTGCGGTGTCCTGCTGGGAGATGTCAAGACCGGTCTGGAGATCGGCTGCGCAATCCAGCTGACCTATCTGTCTTATATGACCATTGGCGGCGCGGCAACCGTCGATCAGGGCTTCCTGGCCTATCCGATCACCGCAATCGCAATCATGACGAAGATGGATGCCGGCTCTGCCATTGCTCTGGGTACTGCGGTGGCCATCATCGCGGCCTACGGCAACTCCCTGCTGCGGACTGTGAACCTGTTTGCGAACAACCGTTACCAGGCTGCGATCGCCGCCGGCGACAAGAAAAAGCAGAATTTCTATTACTTCGCGGTTCCTCTGTTTGCTCTGTTTATCGTGCGGTTCGTCCCTGCCTTTATCATGATGTATTTTGGAGCGGATCAGATTTCCAACCTGCTGGCGATCATGCCTGAAAAGCTGCTGGCCGGTATGTCCAAGTTCGGCAGCTTTATGCCCGCCATCGGAGTTTCTCTGCTCATGAAGTTCCTGATCCGTGAGAAGTGGTATCTGGCCTTCTTTGTATTTGGCTTTGCCCTGTATGCCTATCTTGGCCTGAGCGTTCTCGGCGCCTGCGTATTTGCACTGGTAATTGCCATCCTCTATTACTTGATCGTGGCGAGGAAGGTCGAAACCGCTGCCCCCGCCGTCCAGGCTGCAACAAACGATGAAGAGGAGGTCCTGTAAATGGCTACGGAAAAATTGACCAATGAGCGCTTGACCAAAAAAGAACGCAACAAGCTGTGGAACCGCTATATGTGGTTCAATAATGGATGCACCAACTTCCAGAATTTCTACGGCAACGGCTGGGCCTGGGTTCTGCGTCCTCTGTTTGAAAAATATTACAACAAGGACGGCGTGATCGAGGGAATGCAGAATCACCTGGACTGGTACAACTGCGAAGCGCAGACCGCCTCTGTGATCGCCGGCGTTGTCGTGGGCATGGAGGAAGAACGGGCTGTGACAGGCAAGGTCAGTGCAGACGTGATCCGTGCTACCAAAGCATCCCTGCAGGGCCCCGTGGCCGGCATTGGTGACTCTGTAGTGCAGGGTACCCTCATCCCGCTGCTACTGGGCATTGGCGTCAGCCTGACACAGAGCACGGGAGTCCTCGGACCGCTGTTCTACATCTTCTCCTATCTTGCCATCATTGTGTTCGGCTCCCATATCCTGTTCAATCAGGGCTATCGTCTGGGCCGTAACGCCATGGCTACCCTGACCGGCGGCGCGCTGAATCGCGTGATCGAAGCATTTATGCTCTTCGGTACCATCGTAGTCGGCGCGCTGGGCGCGAACTACGTCAAGGCGACAACTGCAATCCAGTGGTCGTCCGGTGAGAGCGTTACGATGCTGCAAAACGTAATCGATGGGATTTTCCCCAAGCTGTTGTCTCTCGGCGTTATTATGCTGTGCTACTGGCTTGGAAAGAAGAAAAACGTCGGCATGGTAAAAATGATCCTCGGTATGCTGGTCGTTACGGTGCTGGGTACCTATCTTGGCATTTTCTAAAGGAGATATGATATGACACGCAATGAATTTGCCGCCATGGTGGATATGGTGGAGCTGTCTCCCTCTACGCCCCTCAGTACAGTGGATGCCCTTATCGCAGATGCCTGCGAAAATCATTTTCACTCCCTTGGCTGCCCTTATTGCTATCACCCCTATGTGATGGAAAAGCTCAGGGCTGCGGGGATGGACGGGAAAATCGTTTTGCTTGGCGGCGGCGGTTTCCCGGACGGCAACTGGCCGACGGAGGCCAAGCTTACCAGCATCGCAGTCTGCCTGAGCAACGGCTGTGGAGAGATCGATCTGACGACCAACCTCGGCTGGATGAAATCCGGAATGTGGGAGGCCTTCCATCAGGAGGTAGCAAAGGTTCGCCGCCTGACACGGGGAGTACCGATGAAGGCAATTCTGCATACGCCCATGCTGACCCAGGAGGAGACCCGCCGCGCCTGCGAAATTCTCCTGGCAGAAGGGGTCGATTATGTGAAAACCGATACGGGAAGAAGCCCTGCCCCTACGACGGTGGATCAGGTGCGCCTGCTGCGGGAGATCGTAGGAGACGCAATGAAGATCAAGGCATCCGGCGGAATCCGCACGGTCGATACGGTCTTGGAAATGGCGGAAGCCGGGGCAGATCGATTCGGAATGAGCCGTTCCTCCGCTATGCGCATCTACGCGGCGCTGCCGGAACGGTAAAAGTTCAGTCAAATCAATCAGAACAAAGGAGAAAAAATGGAACAGAAAATCTATCGAATTAAGCCAGTGTTTGAAGAGAGAATGTGGGGCGGTCAGCATCTGATCGAGAAGTATCACTACCAGACCGAATTGAAGAATATTGCAGAATCTTACTGCTGCATCGCCATCCCCAACCATCTGGACTGCGACGTAATCGACACCGGAGACAAACTGTCTGATTTCTATCATCAAAATCGGGAGCTGTTTGGCAGTGATACTGACGATATTCCCATCCGCCTGACAGTTGAGAGCGTTATGGACAATATGTCCGTACAGATTCACCCGGAGGACGAGTATGCACTGGAGCACTTCCACCAGTACGGAAAGCCCGGCGGCATTCTGTATCTGGAAGGAACTCCTACAGATCTTCTGTTAGGTCATCATGCCAAGACCAAGGAAGAGTTTATTCAGTGGAACGAGACACGCCAGTTTGATAAGCTTTTCCGGTTTGTAGACTATGTTCCCGGGGACTTTATTCATATTCCCGCCAATACGCTGCATTCCTTCCGAATTCGCGGCATTATGATCGCGTTCGCCCGGAACAGTGACGTGACACTCCGGCTGTATGATTACGACCGCATGGATCCCAAGACCGGAAAACCCCGGAAAATGCACGTGAAGGAAGTCTATGAAAATGTGACGATCCCGGACGACCAGATCCTTCCTACACGGGGCCGCATCGTTGAACAGGGTGCGCTGACCCACACCGTGTATTACGATGCTCCCGGTGAGTATACCGCCGGTCGGGTTCAGGTAAAGGAAAAGGCAAGCTTTGCGCTGGATGAATTCTATTTCCTGTTCTGCGTAAACGGTGGCGGTACGGTCAACGGGCAGCGTTTCCAAATGGGCGATGTGCTGTTTGTTCCCCAGAAGTTCGGGCCGATCGACCTGGCCGGAGATATGGACTTCGTGTACTGCTCCTATAAAAACAAACCGTAGTACCTTAGGGGATACCGCTGCCGCCTGGCTCGGTATCCCCACAATCTCCAAATAAACCAGCCGTCTCTTTTCGTTTTTGGTTGATTTTGTATGAATTGTGTTTTAAAATGTAGAAATGAGGTAAAGCATGAAAAAAATTGAGCTTCAGCTCGCAATGGACGGTGCCGCTACCAGAACGCTGGATCAGGCTATGGAGATCATTGACCGGGTCGCACCATACCTGGATATTATTGAGATCGGCACTTCCTTTGTGCTGCGCTATGGCATGGAGCCGGTTTCCAGGGTGAAGGCCGCCCATCCGGATAAGAAGATTCTGGCGGACATGAAGGTCATGGACGGCGGTTATCATAACTGTGGCCTGGGCTGCAAAGCGGGCGGCGATATCGTGACTGTTCTGGGCGTGTCCGACCATGGCACCATTCAAAACGCAACGAAGGCCGCCCACGATTATGGGAAGCAGATTATGGTTGATCTGATCTGTGTGAAGGATGTGGCTGAGACCATTGCTTTCTGCGAGGAAATTGGCACTGACTATATTTGCGTTCACACTGGCGTGGACATGCAGGCGCAGGGGAAGGACCCTCTGGATGCATTGAAGGAAGCGCTCGCGCTGGTAAAGAATTGCAAGGTTTCTGTAGCCGGCGGAATTAACGAGGATACCATTGAAGGAATCTGCCGTTTGGGGCCGGATGCGGTAATTGTAGGCGGCGGCATTTATAAAAAAGAGAACTATGTGCAGGCCGCACAGAATATCCGCCGGTGCATCGATCGGATCAGTGAGGTGCTGTAATATGGAAGGCGTACTTTCCAGAACCCTCGCCGTCACAGATACATTGAAGGAGATCCTGAGCGGCGTGTCAGAACAGGAAATCGAGGCAGTCCTTCAGGAGCTGCTTCGAGTGAAGCGGGAAAACAAAAAGGTGTATACAATCGCCGCAGGCCGTGCCAATTTGATTATGCGCACTTTCGCCATGCGGCTTATGCAGATCGGATTCCGCTCTTATGTGGTTTTTGATACCAATACCCCCGCTATTGAAGCCGGAGATCTGCTCATTGCGGGTTCCGGCTCCGGTACCACGGAGACCGTGTGTGTCATTGCGCGACAGGCGAAGGAGCGGGGCGCAAGGCTGGTTCTGATCAGTAAGAACAACACCGCGCCGCTCGCCCGGGAGGCAGATGCCGTTTTGCAAATCCCCACTCAGCTGTGTACGCAAAAGCTGCAGACCAAGGGAAGCGAATTTGAGCAGAGCCTGTTTATCCTGTGTGATAACATTGGGGTCGAGCTGATGCTTCGCCTGGGCTGTATTCGGCAGATCCGGGATGTTGACCCCTTTATCCGGGTTCTCCACGCAAATCTGCAGTAATTGGCGATCCCTTTGCCCAGATTCCGGCTTCGGCTGTGGGAAATATACTGATTGACGAGGTAATCCTATGTTTTATGAAAAGTTGAGGGCAATCTACGCCAAGCTTACTTACTCCGAGACAAAAATCGCGGACTACATTTTGGCAAATCGGGAAAATGTCTTCAATATGACTTCTCAGCAAATGGCGGATAATCTCGGTGTCGGGCAGTCTACCGTGATTCGATTTTCCCAAAAGCTGGGCTATAAGAATTACCGCAATATGCTCCTGGATCTGGAGCGGGCCGATGAGGGCACGGACAGTATGGAGGAGATCCAACTTGCCGACTCCATTCAGGCGACCAATGAGAAGGTAAAGCTCCATACGCAGAAGTTGCTGGATCTGACGCTGGACATAAACTCCGCAGCAGAGTTTCAGAAGGCGGTGGAGATGATCCGCGCGGCAAAGATCATTTTCTGCTTCGGCTTTCTGTCCACAAACTCTGTGGCAGACCATATGAACGAGCTTTTGCAGCTGTTTGGCCTGAACTCCTTCTGCCTGGACAGCTTCGCAACCATGACCGCGGCCCGGAATCAGGGGAAAGACGGTCTGCTGATCGTCTTCTCAAAGTCCGGTGAAACGGCAGTGACAAACCGCGTGGCGCGTTACGCCAAGGAGCGGGGGCTGAAGATCATTGGCGTCACCAATATGGCGCCGAATACCATGGCGCCGTATCTGGATGTCTGGATTAAGTCGATACATTCCGAGGTTCGGACACGGTTCATGCACTATACGGAGACGCTACCGTTGTTCTTCATTGTGGACTGCATTATTCTGAATCTTTATAAGCAGGATTTTTCCGGTTATTCCGACTGCGTAAGGGAACATGTTGCCATAACCAAAAGCATGCAGGAGCCCCTGCGGAAGCAGCTTGCGCGGGATGAGCCAGAAGAGGAAGAAAAGGAATAAAGGCGGGACTGCCAATGGGTAGGTCAATGACTTTCCCACGTGCCGGCTATCCGTTTGAGGTATACATGCTGGTCCTGTTGCCTCCCTTGACGGCTCAAATTCAAGAAAAACCTGTCCCAGCTCCATTTCGGTGGAGGAGGGAAGCAGAATCACAGCTGTATTGAAACATACTATGCCTTGCTCTCCGGAACAAGTCCTTCCAATTCCGCGGGAGCAGTTTCTTTGGAGGAAAATTCATGATTCGGAAAAAATATTGTGTAGACGGGGCTTGGCTGGAATCCAAAACAGAAAAGTGGATGCCGGTAACAGACAGCTCTACGGGAGCGGTCATTGCGGAAGTTCCCTCCTGCACGCAGGATGAAGTGCTTGCGGCAATCGATGCCGCAGACCGTGCGTTCTCTACATGGTCACAGATGTCCCTGTCCAAGCGAACGCAGTTGCTGTTCCATTGGCGAAATGTGCTGATGGAACACCTCGAGGAGTTGACGCTGCTGTGTGCTAGAGAACTGGGCAAGACGCTCAATGAGGCAAGGGGCGATGTGCTGAAAGCGATTGAGCCTACAGAACTTGCCTGCGCGACTCCCTACCTGACACAGGGTGCTGCCTCCCTACAGGTGACCACCGGATTTGACACCGCCACCTATCGCATGCCTATCGGCGTTGTCGCAGGAATCGTTCCCTTTAATTTTCCGGCAATGATTCCATGGGGCTGGATGGTCCCGCTGGCCATTGCGACCGGAAATACCGTCGTACTAAAGGCGGCCTCCCAGACCCCGCTGACCTCCATGCGTATCATGGAGCTGTTTTATGAAGAGGGCGGTTTTCCCAAAGGGGTTGTTAATCTGGTCACCTGCAGCCGCAGCGAATCCGAGGCTTTGCTGACAGATCCCAGAGTAAAAGCGGTTACCTTCGTGGGGACCACTGAGGTTGGCAAGCACATTTATTCCATTGCTGCCGCCCATGGGAAGCGCGTACAGGCTCAGTGCGAGGCCAAAAACCATGCGCTGGTTCTGGAGGACTGCGATTTGGACAGTGCCACCAACGCCATCATCAATTCCACATATGGCTGCGCCGGCATGCGCTGCATGGCGCTTCCTGTGGCCGTAGTGCAGGAGAGTATTGCCGACCAATTTGTTGTGATGCTGAAGAAGAAAGCAATGGCGATGAAGGTCGGCTGTGCCTATGACCCCGAAACAAAGCTCGGCCCTGTGGTCAGTGAAAAGCACCGCCGATCCATTTGCGACTGGATTCAGCGGGGAATTGACGAGGGAGCCAAGCTGGTTTTGGATGGCCGCGGCGTTACCGTCCCCGGCTATGAAGGCGGCTACTTTATCGGACCGACCATTTTGGATCATGTAACCCCGGAGATGGTCGTCGGTCAGCGGGAGATTTTTGGCCCGGTCACTCTGGTGAAACGGGTGAAAAGCTTTGAGGAGGGGCTGGCCGTTATGAATGCGAATCCCTTTGCCAACGGCTCGGTGATCTTTACACAGAGTGGCTATTACGCCCGCCAGTTTTCTCTCCTGACCGATGGCGGTATGGTCGGCATCAACGTGGGGATCCCTGTTCCCTCTGCCTATTTCCCATTCTCCGGAAATAAGGATTCCTTCTTTGGCGACCAGCACGTGCTGGGACTGGATGGCGTCCGGTTCTATACCCGTGCCAAAACCGTAACCACCCATTGGTACGATGAGCACTCCCGGAAGAAGGTTATGGATACCTGGGAGGGCACTGTTGAACGAATCTAAAATACGCGAAGCCTGACCTTCGCGGAATTAGGAGGAATAATGTCATGACTTCAAAGGAACTGACTGTAATCAATGAGACCGGACTGCACGCTCGTCCAGCTTCTGATTTTGTTGCCCTTGCCAAACGATTTGCCAGCACGGTGAAGGTTCGCAATGTTGACAGCGGGCGCCCCGCGGTCAATGCCAAGTCCGTTCTGCGTGTCCTTGGTGAGGGGATGGGGAAGGGCACCCGAATTGAGATCTCCGCTGAGGGGGCAGATGAAGCCGATGCCGTAGAGACACTGATAGAATTGGTGGCTTCCGGCTTCGGAGAGTAACCCCAATTTTGCAAGGAGGAATGAGAAGTGGAGATTCTAAAGGGCGTTCCGGCCTCGGAGGGAATTGCCATTGGCCGGATTTACTGCTATGAACCACAGACATATACAGGCGCCGAGGCATATTTCGAGGGAGACCCGGCGGCGCAGATTGCTGCCTTTTGTCGAGCGAAGGAGCACGCTTTGGCGGAGTTGTCCGCGCTTGCCGAAGAACTGAGCGCGCAATACCCGGAGCAGGCAAAAATATTCCTTGCGCACCAGGAAATGCTCCAGGATGAGGAACTGACAGAAGAAGTCCTGATGCGAATCACCTCTCAGCACGCTGCCCCTGAATATGCCGTGGAACTGGCCATTTCTGCCTTTGCAGCAACCCTTTCAGGGGTGAACGATCCCCTGATCGCAGCTCGGGTTGCGGATTTAATGGACATAAAAAAGCGGCTGCTGCGCAATCTGCGTGGAAATGCAGAGCAGACGCTCTCACACTTTACGGAACCGGTCATTGTGGTTACCCATGATCTGCTGCCTTCAGACACGGCAAAGATGGACCTGCATCATGTTCTGGGTATCGTGACGGAAATTGGAAGCGAGACTTCTCATTGCGCAATATTGGCGCGAAGCTTCCGCATCCCGGCTCTGCTGGGGGTTCCAAACGCACTTTCCAAGGGGAAATGCGTAGAAAACGGCATTTTGGACGGCATCGGGGGGGAACTGGTGCTGGACCCCGATTCTCAGAAGATCGAACATGCACAGAAGCGGCTGCAGGCATTCTTATCCGCACGCGCTCGGCAGGATAAATTCCTGAATGTCGAGGCGCGAACCCAGGACGGAGTCCGCATTGAAGTGGGGATCAATATTGGCTCACCCGAAGAGCAGGATGCTTTTTCCCAGTGCGATTTTGTGGGGCTGTTTCGCACGGAGTTTCTCTATATGGAACAGGATCATATGCCAACGGAGGAGGAACAGTACCGCGCTTATTCGGAGGTTCTTCGCCGGGCTGCCGGAAAACCTGTGACTCTGCGTACGCTGGACATTGGCGGGGACAAGACCCTGCCGTATTGGGATCTGCCAAAGGAAGAGAATCCCTTCCTGGGGAAGCGGGCGCTGCGCCTGTGCCTGGAAAACGCCGACCTGTTCCAGACCCAGCTCCGCGCTGCTCTGCGGGCCTCCGCCGAAGGGCCGCTTTGGATCATGTTCCCAATGGTCGGCAGTCTGGACGATATTCGCCGGGCGAAAGAGTCTCTGGAGCAGGCCAAGGCATCTCTGCGTCTGGAGGGAATTCCTTTCGATGAGCAGATCAAGACAGGTATTATGATTGAAATTCCCTCCATTGCCCTGGTCGCGGATTTGGCTGTGCAAGAGGTTGATTTTGCCAGTATCGGGACGAACGATTTGTGCCAGTATACCATGGCGGTGGATCGTATGTCGCCGGGGCTGCGGACGTACTATCAAAGTCTCTCACCGGCAATGCTTCGCCTGTTGCACGGGGTGATTTCAGCGTTCCGCGCTGCAGGAAAGCCCATCTCCGTCTGTGGAGAAATGGGCGGCGACCCTCTCGCTGCGGCTGCCCTGGTGGGAATGGGCATTCAGAAGCTGAGCATGGGCAGCGCGTCCATCGCGAAGGTTAAGGCTGCGCTCTTCCAAATCCAGCTTCATCAGGCGGAACATGCAGTTGAACAGGCGGAAGCTGTCCGGACAGAGGCTGAAGCCCGGGAAATTTTGTCTGCGCTTCTGGCACAGGACGCTTGAATCAGGACAGTACGGATTCATTTTCCCGGTGCAGGGCAATGATTCAGCTATCCAAAATAGTTCCTGCAATAGTCGAAAAAATGTGCAGGAAATATCGGATTTTCCCCAGAGCGGTGCGTCAAAACCAGCGCATCGCCATTGGGCTGATAAGAATTTTCCCCCGGCTCTGCAGGGGGAAAATTCTTATAGTGCGGAAGCAAGGATGTCAAGAGTGTACGGTACAGACTGAATGTATCCTTCCGTTCTGACATGAACCAGTTTTACTATGGAGCATAAAACAAAAAAGACAGGCCACTTCTTGAAATGCAATATATCTTTTTTAGTGCTGTCAGCATATAATTTGCATTTGGCTGAGATCTAAAGGAAAGGCTCTTTTTAAGGGCTGAATATGTTACCTCGAGGGTGGTAGGATTTTCCTCTAGTAATACTCCCTTAGCCGAAATTCGATTCCTGGCCACAAAGTCATCACATCTGCGAATCAACGTGCGATAGGTACCTATCATATCAGCATCTACGCCTTGACTCTTCAACCACTCAAGATAGTTTGCTCTAGCTTTGCGTCTTCGATGCTCTGGATCATTTTGTTGTGCTAATGTCGCTGCCTGCATAGCCTGCAGATCAGTGCCACTTGTCATTTTCCACGCCTCCCTCCGGATGTCCTCGTACTCATTTGGATGTTTCCTTTGGTTTATCTTACCATGTTCACGATTCATTTGGAAGTGGTGGTCTATTTCTTGGGGACCATTATAAAGGACATGGATCAGGAGGAACAGCGGTATGTCCGTGAGGGATTCTCCAGTGATGAGGAGCTGTCATTATACGATATGCTGTTTTCTGAAAACCTGTCCAAGCAGGATATTCAGAAAATAAAGAAAGTGGCGGTCGATCTTCTGGAGAAAGTCAAGGCCAAGATTACAGAGCTTGACCACTGGACGGACAAGCAGGAAACCAAGGCGACCATCGACAATCTGATTCGAGATACTCTGTGGGCCGAACTTCCTGAACCCTACGATGAGGTTAGCATTTCCGTATACCGGCAAAAAATCTATGAGTATGTGTACACACGGTATAAGGATGTTGCGTGGCAGCGCAGCCCACCGATTATCTGACCGGTGGGCTGCGCTGCGTCTATTTTGTTAATCCAGCAACTCAAACCGTGATTCCCGCTATGTACCGAACCTCTATCTCATGCCCCGCAGCAGTCCTGTCCTTACGCATGTAGTTCGCAGTTCGTACGGGACACATCTTCTTGACCATCTGGCCGCCGACGGAGCCGGCTTCGCGGGAGGTCAGGTGACC
>OLZB01000725.1_pt1 | contig 15685 bp, 16 predicted proteins | sample 1673421 | NCBI WGS metagenome assembly OLZB01 (sample SAMEA103958111, study PRJEB25191) | human gut metagenome | biome: human-associated habitat [ENVO:00009003]; feature: intestine environment [ENVO:2100002]; material: feces | place: Germany | collected 2013/2015
TCGCGCCTGTTACCAATATATTCATGATCGCGTTTCTTTATTTTGAATAAACAAAAGGAGAGTCAAAATCTTTCAGCAGGGGATGTTTCGTGTCCTTTTCGCTAAGTATCGCATGGTCTGTCGGTACGCGCCAGTCGATGCCAAGGCTGTTGTCGAGGATGCTGATGCCCCCGTCCGCTTCGGGATGGTAGAACTCATCGCACTTGTACTGGAACACCGCTGTCTCACTCAGCACGGCGAACCCGTGGGCGAAACCTTTCGGGATGAAGAACTGCCGGTGGTTGTCCTCGGTCAGCTCCACGGCCACGTGCTTGCCGTAGGTCGGCGAGCCTTTCCGGATGTCAACGTCCCTTGGTGATAGGGTACAACCGTGTACCGCTGCCACCAGCTAATACGATTCCTTTCATAATGTTCTTAACTTAATAGGATTAAAAACATTTACACAGTTTGATGGTTGATACAAATTCCCTTCAGGTACCATTCATACAGGCGATGGATGCCTTCGTCTATTTCCACTTTGTGGTGCCAGCCCAAATTGTGAAGTTTCGTCACGTCGGTCAGCTTGCGCATCGTGCCGTCCGGTTTTGTGGTGTCCCAACGCAGTTCCCCCTTGAAGCCTATTTCCTTGACAATCTTTTCTGCAAGCTCGCGAATGGACAGCTCCTTGCCCGTACCCACATTGATGTGGCAGTTGCGGATTTCCTTGTCACCATCCTTGTAGGTATCCTTGAAGTCTACATTTAATAATACGTGTACGCTGGCGTCTGCCATTTCCTCGCTCCACAGAAACTCACGCAGCGGCTTTCCCGTTCCCCACAATGTGACAGCTTCGGGGGTGATGCCGAACTTGGCCAACTTTTCCAGTATCTCGCCGTCGGTGTTGCTGCCGTTCACGCCTTCCACCGGGCGCAGGTCGATGTCCTTGCGCACGGCCTGCCAGTCGCCCTCGTTCAGGCATTTGGCAAGATAGACCTTGCGTATCATTGCCGGAAGCACGTGACTGTTCTCCAGATGGAAGTTGTCGTTCGGGCCATAGAGGTTGGTGGGCATTACGGCAATGTAGTTAGTGCCGTACTGAAGGTTGAAGCTCTCGCACATTTTCAGTCCGGCTATCTTTGCGATGGCATACGGTTCGTTGGTATATTCGAGTGGGGAAGTGAGCAATACTTCTTCTTTCATGGGCTGAGAAGCCTCACGTGGATAAATGCAGGTGCTTCCCAAAAACAACAACTTCTTTACATGATGGCGGAAGCTCTCGCCGATGACATTCTGCTGTATCTGCAGGTTTTCGTAGATGAAGTCGGCGCGGTATTGCAGGTTTGCCATGATGCCACCGACGTGTGCCGCCGCCAATACTACGGCGTCTGGTTGTTCCTCGTCGAAGAATTGTTTTACGGCTACACCATCCAGCAAGTTAAGTTCTTTATGACTCCGTCCTACCAAGTTTGTATATCCTCTTTGCAAGAGATTGTTCCAAATAGCTGAACCCACCAACCCGTGGTGTCCAGCCACATATATTTTCGATGATTTATCCAACATATTTTTTCTATTTCACGATACCCTTTTCCAAATATTCAGCCAGGTTGGTCCGCACTTTCTGTCCCGCGTCCTCGGCGGCAACTTTCGCCATGTCGCTATCCACCATCAGCTTCACCAGTTCTTGGAAAGAAGTCTTCTCCGGGTTCCAACCTAATTCAGCCTTTGCCTTGGTCGGGTCACCCCACAGGTTCACCACGTCTGTCGGACGGAAGAAGTCGGGCGAAACCTCTACCAACACTTTTCCCGTTGCCTTGTCAATACCTTTCTCGTCAATACCCTCACCTTGGAACTCCAGTTCTATGCCTACCTGCTTGAAAGCCTCGTAACAGAACTCTCGCACGCTGTGCTGCTTGCCCGTGGCAATGACGAAATCCTCAGGCTTGTCGTGCTGCAATATTAGCCACATGCATTCCACATAGTCTTTGGCGTAGCCCCAGTCACGCAACGAGGACAGGTTGCCCAAGTACAGCTTCTCCTGCTTGCCCTGTTTGATGCGTGCGGCGGCCAGCGTAATCTTGCGTGTCACGAAAGTCTCGCCACGACGTTCGCTCTCGTGGTTGAAGAGGATGCCCGAACAGCAGAACATGTTGTAAGCCTCGCGGTATTCCTTCACAATCCAGAAGCCATATTGCTTGGCCACGGCATACGGACTGTAAGGATGGAAAGGCGTGTTCTCGTTCTGCGGCACTTCCTCCACCTTGCCGAAAAGCTCAGAAGTGGAAGCCTGGTACATGCGACAAGTGTCGGCAAGACCACACTGACGGATGGCTTCCAGGATGCGGAGCACACCCGTGGCGTCCACGTCCGCCGTGAACTCTGGAGAGTCAAAGCTTACCTGCACGTGGCTTTGTGCCGCGAGGTTGTACACTTCGGTGGGGCGTACCTTGTTCATCACTTGAATCAGGCTCATCGAGTCACCAAGGTCCGCATAGTGCAAGTGGAAATGCGGCAGCCCTTCCAAGTGGGCAATGCGTTCCCGATAGTCCACCGACGAACGACGGATGGTACCGTGTACGTCATAACCTTTATCCAACAACAGTTCGGCAAGATAGGAACCATCCTGTCCCGTAATGCCTGTGATTAATGCTACTTTTCTCATTTTGTTATATGTGATGATGTTTGTTATACTTCAATGGAATTATTCACCCTGGCAACAGGTCTGCTCATAGATCTCTTGCAACAGTCCTATTTGTTTTTCGATAAGGAAATTCTTCAGGAACAATTCTCGCGACTTGTTTCCCATGGCTTGTCTCAATATTTGGTCGTTCACCAATTCCGCTATCCTGTTTGCGAAAAGATTGGCGTCCAAAGGCAACAGCCATCCGTTTTGCCCGTCCGCCACGCAGTCCCTATTACCTACCACGTTACTGGCAATGATGGCCTTGCCGTTTGCCATGGCCTCGATGACCGACAGCGGAAGGCCTTCATACAAAGACGTCGTGACGTAGAGCAACGAGCCTCGCACGTATTCCTGGCAGTCGGCATGGCTTATCCAAGGCACGAGGGTGATGTTCTTGTCCAAACCGAGTTGTCCTATTTTGGCTTTCATCGCCTCCAGTTCGGGCGAGTGGTAGCCAACGCCGAGCAACAGGAACTTGAGATTGCAACCTTTGTCTTTCAATGCCTTTATTACGTCGAGCAGGAACAGCGTGTTCTTTTGGTAACACGGCCTGCCGATATAGCAGGCATAAGGTTCGTTGATAGTGACCTTTTCGCCTTTCTCCAACGATGCGTCGGGAACGGAATTGTGCCATAGCAGCGCGTGGCTTGGCGCATATCGAGCAAGCTCCACCGCCATTTTTTGCTCAGACGCGGAACAGGCAAGAACGTAAGCGTTGAACTTTGTCATCCTTTCGATAAAGAGATAGATGCGTCGTTTCAGTTTCGAGGGCGAGCAAAGAAACGAGAAAGCGTGCGGCGTGTACAGCGTCCTTGTATGCGTCAGCCACCCTGCCGTCCTGCCGATGACACCTCCCTTGGCGCTGTGGCAGTGTATCACGTCCGGCTTCTCCCGGCGTATGATGCTGATGGCCTGTAGCAATGCTTTTAGGTCGTTCAATGGGTTAAGGTTGCGATAAAGGGATATGGCGTATTCCTTTACCTTTTCCCCATTCCGCACGATTGGCTTGTTGCCGTCCTTCTTCCCTCGCACTATGACGTAGGTGTTGTCATTTTGATTGTACACGATGGAGTTTCGGATATATACATCCAGCCCACCGACCATTTGGCCGATGTGCAACACTTTAATTTGTCTTTCCATTTATAGAAGTGTTGGATTTTATAGGGTTTGTTTGGGGGATGAATGCTTATTGTGTCCATTCCCTCTTGTAAATGGGTACAAGGCCAATCATCCAATTGTTTTCTTTCGAAAGAAAGATTTTCGCCGTTTTTCTTTCTTTTAAAAGAAAAATATCTTAATTTCGCGGTAACCAATCATTCAAACGACATGCAGACCTTATTCCAGACATACAACCGGCTTGTAGAAAACTTGAGTTATACCATTCACCGCTATTTATACGAGCGAATAAACTGGAGCGAGCGACTCATCGGCATCAAGGGAGCGCGCGGCGTGGGCAAGACCACCATGATATTGCAACATATCCGTGACGCTTTCCCCGACAGGAGACAGGCCTTGTATGTCTCGCTGGACCAGCTATGGTTTACCAAGCATACGGTGATGGAACTTGCCGAGTATCATTACACGCATGGCGGCACGCACTTGTTTCTCGACGAGGTGCACCGTTATCCAGGCTGGATTCGTGAGCTGAAGAACATTTATGACAGCTATCCTGACTTTCATGTCGTGTTCACGGGCTCGTCACTGCTTGAACTTGACAGCTCCGTCGCCGACCTGTCACGGCGCTGCAGGATGTATGAGCTGCGTGGCCTGTCTTTCCGTGAATATCTGGGATTTGAGGGAATTGCCGACTTGTCCGTATTGGCGTTGACGGACATCCTGGACAACCACGTAAGCCTTGCCACCAGCATTACGTCCAAGACCAAGATCCTGCCCTGTTTCGAGGATTACCTTTCCCATGGCTACTATCCGTTCTACAACGAGAACGAAGGCGAAAGTTTCTATGAAAGGCTGCGGCAAGTTATCACGACCATCATCGAGAACGACATTCCCGCGACGGAACATATAGAATACGAGACCATCATGAAGACCAAGCGCCTTGTCATGCAACTCGCCGAGATGGTGCCGTTCACGCTCAACGTCTCCAACTTGTGCACCACCATCGGCACGACGCGCAACCAACTCATCCGCCTGTTTTCCTTGCTGGAACGTTCCGCCCTTATCCGCCAGATATTCTCGGACGCCAAAGGCTTCAAGGCATTGGTAAAGCCCGAGAAGATACTTTTCGACAACTCAAACATCATGGCCGCTTTGTCGGAAAGCAACGATATTGGCACCGTTCGTGAGACTTTTTTCGCGAGCGCGGTCAGCCAAGCCCATGAGTTACGCTATCCCACCCAAGGCGACTTCCTGTTGGACCACACCTATTTGTTTGAGATTGGCGGCAAGCGCAAGGGCTATTCGCAGATACGCAACTTGCCCCATAGCTATGTCGTGGCGGATGGAATAGAGATCGGTTTTGGCAACAAGATACCCCTTTGGCTTTTCGGGATGCTGTATTGACGAGGAGACTCCAGGCGTGGCGATCGTGACCTATTCCTCGCCCCGCCATCCCCTGATTGCTTTCCATCTGTTTGCTTTCAGGTAATCGAGCAATATCCTCTTGCGTTCATCATGGTAATTGGCGACTTTCATAACATAAGTCGAGAGAGATGTTCTTCACTGCGCCCAAAATCATTCGAGGTGAAGTTTAAAACACCTCTCATCCTGCACGGCGTTTTTGTAGACCACGTGCCTAAGCTTGCTGTTCTTGGCTACAGCCATTTTCACTTTTTGTTTTGTTTCCTCATCTGCGCGGCAACCGAAAATGACGCTCTTTAGACACAGAGGAGCAAACTTGTGCTGGCCTACCTTGTCTTTTAGGACGCGTATTTCATCCTCATACGCCCAATCCTTATACTTCGTGGCAAAAATACTATGTGTCTCTTCTCCTAAATTAAAAGTAGGATATTCTGTTTCGTACGTCACTTTCACGGGATAGACAAAAAACTCCGGGCACGCTCTTACATCCAATTCTAAACACACCCCTTTGTGCTTGTCTGCGTAATGTGACCACATCAGGATATTATCCGGATGTGGTGTCAAGCAAAGGACACCTTTACTGTTCATCACTCTGTCCACGGCCTTTATTACCGTTTCGTCAGTCACCAAAGTTCTTACTAAATTCTCCGTCAATTGTCCTCCATTTCTTTCTAGCTGCTCTTTTGCTCTTTTCACCGCTGACTCTGTGCTAGGATACACCTTGCAGTCAAAAGGATCGTTGAAGTTCACGGGCGAGGAGAACCAAAACGTTCCGCTTTCGAAAATGTCAAGCGTATGTTCATCGACTGGTTTATAACAGTATAGTGTCGCCGGCAGACTTCCTTGTTCCAGCATTTCAAGCACTTTCCGTGCATTGTATGATTCGTCACGTTGCATGTCTGTAATTTTTGTTTATATTCAATCGTTTAAACCCGAATCGGTCATTAGATTTTGGGTAGATTGTCCGCTTCTGTCTTGTGGAGGAGACACCCCTTGGCGCGTCTCCCCTCGTTGGCAGAAGTGGGCAAGATACCCAAAGAGCTTCCCTTCCAATGAAAACGAACCCTTTTGCGGTCTAATGACCGATTCGGTTAAAAAAACTTAGTTATGTCGAACTTATTTCTGGCTGATGAATAAACAATATGGTCACTTCCCGCGCTCATCCTTTCTTGTGTAAACAAGCATGAACGCCCGTTTGGCGATATCGTAAATGCCGAGACGATGACAGGCAAGGCGCACAAAGGCGTTCAGGCGTACTTTCCAAGTGATTGGGAACCACTTGCGGAAGAAATCGGCGGGAGGCAGGGTGTTGCAATCCTTGAAGAACTCATCGCGTCGGGGGTTCATCGGCACGGAGCGGAACATTTCCCGCACTCCAGCCGTCAGCTTTTCGGGATCCACCCCTACCATGCGTAGGTCTGCCTTTACGGCATCCATCACCATGCGCCCTTTCCCTGATTGAACAAGCACGCGGGTGGTGCCGTTGCCGTCCAGTTCCTTGGTGAACTTCTCTATCGGGAAACAGTCCCATAGCGTCAAATCGCTGTGACGGTATCGTTTCTTGAACCGACAATCGTAACACGAAGGACGGTCGCTCAGGTTGTTGAAGAACGCACGCAGGTAAGCGTTGCTGTCCACCCCTTTGTGGTAGTCCTTGCCTTTCTCCTTATTATATATAGAGAACGAACTGTAGTGATAGCCGTAGAACTTGTCACGGAAAAGCACGTTGGTGAACTCCCCGCCGATGCGTGCCTGTTGGGCCTCAATATAGCGGGTTAGTATGCGTGGACTTGGTATGCCATGGCATACCAAGTCCACGCATACTAACTTTTCATACTCACGATGGCGCAGGAAATTTCTGAATCCTTCTATCTGGCAAGGTGTTCCACTGAAGCACACCCAGCGTCCCGCCTTCAATTGTTCCAATGCCTGCCTGAAAGTATCTCCAACGTTGCTCTGTGCGTATTTGCTGTTGCGGAAGATGGCCAAGTCCTTTTCGGTTTCCACCCCTTGGTGTTCCACGATGAAAGTCCCTTTGCGGTATCCTGCCCCATACACGATTCCTCCCTGCCGGATAATCCAGGAAGCGATGGCGGTAAAAGCCCCGCCCGACGTGCTTTCCCTTCTGATATCCTCGTCTTTATGTTGTACCAAGAAGCCTTGTTGTGCATGAGGGACATCCTCCTTGTCGGCATGGATAACCGGGCAAACCTTTTCGCACAGTCCGCAATCAACGCACAACGACGCGTCTACCGCTGGATACCGAAAACCTTCCTCGTCTTCCTTCATGTCGATGCAATGCTTGGGACAGGCATTGTAGCAAGCCCAGCATCCGCAACACTCCTTCTTATCTTCGATATGAATCATAAGCTATTCCTGATTTTGCCAACGCGTTTTCTATGAATCGTTTTGTAAACTCCCTCAGTTCCCCTAATTTCTCGTGTACAGCGTCATAGTCTATGCCACGTGCCAGGCACTGCCGCACGTCCTCGTCACCTTTTAGCAGCCGGTCTTCTTGCCCCACCAATGACAACAATGAATACAGCCTGCCGTTGGTGGAAACGACGCTGTCGTTGTTGTAACGGCGGAAAGTAAAGAATCTTTTTGAGTGCAGCATTGAGAACACCGAGCAATGGAAAGAGTCGGTAAACACGTACTCAGCATCGCGAATCAGGCGGATAAATTCTTTCGGCCCTACATCGTAAGGCGCCATGTCTGGAAATCCGACGTCGCCGCTGATGTATTCATCACAATGTTGCAGTTGCACTATCTTGTAACCAGTCTTTTCCCTGAAGCGCCTTACGAACTCTCGTTGGCCAGGATTGTTACCCAGGAAATAGCAAAACAGGTATGGCTCGCGTATGATCCTCTCGCTGTCGGCTATCGCCGCCCAGTCTTCCGCGGTGAATAAAATAGTCGGGTCGCAGACTATGGGCACGTCCTTGCCTGTCAGCTCTTTCACGATGCGCTGTCCGCTTTGCTCGCGCACGGAGCAGAAATCCAACCGCTCCAAGAACCGTTTCGCCTTTATTGCTTGCCGCCTTGGCAAGTGTGATATGCCGAAGCTCGTGGCCAGGGCAATCTTGGGGATGTCATTGGGCACGAAGTTCAGGGTGTAATAGTCCGCCTCTATGTTTGACGGGAGCCAGAGTTGGTCACTGCCAACGACGAAGGCCGAATAGTCGTGGGCAGCTCTGCCGAGCTCGGCCTTTGAGCCATACACCCTCGATACGTGGAACATTGTCTTGGCAAAGCCGTCAAACATACGCTTGCGCTCGGCCATCCCTGCCTTGAACTCCTCGCCCTTGGTCTTCAATGCCCATACTTTCTTTACCGTGGCGAACTTGTCCTTTACGGTGTTCACGTCCCATATACGGCTCAGGAAATACCTGTATTTCGCCTTGTTAATCTCTCCTCTCAACCCGTCTATGCAGATGGTCTCATTAGGCACTCCCATCTTGTCAAACAGCAGTTGCGTGGCATATGCCTGCAATTGGCTACCATAGTTGGGTTGGAAGTAACAGGTAACAAGGGCTAACTTCTTCTTGTCCATAAATCAGTTCAATAATTATATTTGCCCTTCTTCAGCATAAACTGCTTGGCTTTTGATATGAAACGCAGCATGAAGTACATCTTCGCACGGATGAAAAACAGTGTTATTATTCTCTGTTTGTCCATTCCGCGAGTGTCGCATTTGTAGACAGAAGTCTTGAAAAGGGCATTGTTGTTTATAACGTCAGAGTATTTGCGTATTTTCGTTCTCAGGCTGTCTTTATTAGCGGGATGAAAATAAGTACTCATCGCAATGGCGATAATAACATATACCACACGCTGGTAAAGCGCCTTTGTAAAAGACTGTCTGTTGTCGAATTTTTCGATATCCTCCTGGATTACGTTAAAACAGTCAATGAGATATTGCGTGTTACGCTCGTCGATTTTCTTGGATATAGAGTTCGGGTTAAATAAATAATGATAAGAATACGCGTTTACATATAACGCTTTATGTGCGTAATAAAAGGCGCGGAGAGAAAACTCCAGCCCCTCGGCTCCTTGTTTTAGTCTGTCGTCATGCCGTATATTAAATTGCCTTGCATAATCAGCACGGATCAATTTGCAATAAGCCGTGGCAATACCAGATTTATAAACCAACGTATTCCGTGCCAGTTTCTTACAGTCATCATCTTCATAAAGTTTCTCCGCGTCACGACAAGGCCATTCCCATTTTCCCTTTATTGATTTGTTGCCCAGTTCAACACTGCATTTCCAAAACACGATGTCAACATCAGGATATTTGCTTACGGCATTCATCATTCTTTCACAAGTGTCGCCGTCAATCCAGTCATCGCCGTCAACGTACATTATCCAGTCGCCAGTCGCGGCGTCATATCCTGCATTGCGCGCAGAGACAAGACCTCCATTCTTCTTGTGGATTACTTTGATTCGCTTGTCTTTTGCCGCATATTCATCACAAATCTTCCCGCAATTGTCGGGTGAGCCGTCATCCACCAAGATGACTTCTATATTGGTATATGTTTGTTCCAGTATACTGTCCACACATTTGGACACGTATTTTTCTACGTTGTATACAGGAACAATGACCGTTATCAATGGAGTCTTCATATATGTTTGATGCTGAGTTTTTCGAGATAAACAGAATCAAAACTATTTATACAGAAAGCCTTGTCTGTTCGTTTTACAATTCTTAGACACATGCTGATTTTGAACAGCCTCGTGTCTGACTATTTGATTAATTAAACTAACAATATACAGACCGAAGGTTAATCCTTAAGTAATAAGGCATTAGAAACCTAATATGTGGCGAATCTTCATCTTAACCTGCTGCCAAGGAGTAAGCCAAGAGCCTGCATAATGATGGATACAATATGTATTGGGAGTACAATGTATCTTTCCTGTTAGAAAATCTTTGGCGCTAAAATATTCTTCCCCGTAGATTTTAAGATTGTAATTATTCTCCTTTAGGAATAAAGTCAACAGTTTGGTGTTAGGCGTGGTGTTAAAGTGTCCATCTTTTACCAAAAATCTTTTATCAAGATATGTCTCCATAAAACTTTGAAGGAATGAAATACCAGGGATAGCCGCCATCACACCCGTGCCAACAATCATTGGTCTTTCGTAACCTAGGATATAATCTTGATTGAGCAAATCTTCAAAAGATTTCAACACCTCGATATCAGTATCAAAATAGATACCTCCAATTTTATTGAGAACGTACAATCTAACAAAATCAGAGACAAAAGCGAATTTCTTGGCATGGTAGGCTTCCTTGGTAAAAAGGAAGGATTCCACATCAAAGTTGTCCTCGTTCCATTCACGTAGTTCAAAATCTGGCATTTTCGCTTTCCAGGAATGCATGTACTTTAATACATTCTCAGGCTTGGGTTTGCCTCCAAACCAGCAATAATGAATGATTTTAGGAATCATAGCGTATCAGGGCCTTTATTAAGTTTTTGATTTTTAGTCTTAGGACACTCCAGTAATACAATGGCGAGTGTCGTGCGTCGCAAATCTCAGCAACTTCTTTCAATTGCAAGAAGGCATTCGCCTTAGAGAAACCATTCAAGTCAAATACTGATATCATATGCGGAACATGATAGAACTTATACCCCTCATTGAATATAGTCCGTATCATGTTATAATCCGCGGCAACCTTATATTTCATTGAAAAACGATACTTTTGCGCTAACGATGTCCTGACAAAAAGGCTTTGGTGGCATATCCCCATTGGGGCAAAACCATGAGGGTGAAAGATGAAAGGGGTCATTTTTAGTTTTCCCTTCCGGGAATAAGTCTCACCATACACGACACCATATTCTTCGCCTATCTCATTTTTGAAACAAACCTGAAGTACATCATTGTCATAAAAGATATCACCAGAGTTCAAGAATATCAGCCAGTCGCCAGAGACATGTCCCAAGGCCTTGTTCATGGCGTCAAATATGCCATTGTCTTTCTCTGATAACCAAAATGAGACTTTTTCTTCGTTCCGCCTAATGACATCTATGGTGCCATCTGAGCTTCCGCCGTCTATAATGACATACTCCTTGTTGGTATAAGTTTGGTTCGCAATGCTGTCAATCGTTTGCTGCAAGCTTTCCCTACAGTTGTATGTCACTGTCACGATTGATACAAGAGGATTTTTCATATTCATGTTTTTTCTTGATATACATGTAAAAAATGAACAATGGCGTTATGGAGTACGGCTCTGACAATTGGGAGCCTGCGAATGACGACAAAATCATGGTCAGCATCATGGCAAACAATATGGTCGAGAGCGTGTCGTGTATTTTGCGTACACTCCTCAGCAGCTGGAAATAGAACAAGAAGAAAAAAATCGTCCCAAGCAAGCCGTAACAGGTTAGGAAGTTTCCCCAAGAGATGTCAGGGGTTCTCACTTGAGAGACATACAAGTCTTCCCGTAAGAGTCCATATTTAAAATGGTACTTTTGTTGTATAACAGGATGCTCATCTGGGAGAAGCCCAAGGCCGAATAGCAGTTCGATAGGCTTCCCTTCCAAGTAGTCCCATCTTTCTTTGATCCAAGCGAACCTATATAGCATGGTGTATCCATTCTTGGATTGATAATCCGCCATATTGAATTGTCCCTTCAATATCAAGGAGATGTCATCTGAAGTCTTACCCGAATTGTCTATTCGACTCATCACCTTGTCTTGCAGCACGAACAGCACGACTCCGAGAAACGCAAAAGACAGGATAATCTTTTTGCTTTTTCCAATTAAGAAAGCTATTAAGACAATGGTCAGTATGGAGGTGAAAATGATAGTTCTTCCGTTGGAAAGCAATATGACCAGGAAAAATATTATTGGCGCAGCCAGTTTCAGTTTTTTGGGAAGAAGAGAGGGGTAGAACAAAGATATGTAAAGGAAATATTCGTTCAATGGAGGCGAATTATAGAAGCGATATAATCCGTTTTCAGTAGGCATTTCGTACACTTCCAAATTATATGCCAATAGCTGAACCCCCGTAATACATTGCGCAATATACAAGATGCCCGTTCCTAACGTGATATAAAACAATATACGCAATAACTTCTCATATTCGTTCAGCCTCAAGGTCATATACACGAAAAATGACATCAACACAAAATATCTTGCGCCAGTAATAATCGTAGACACTACTGGAAAGCCATAATACGTGATAGAGAAAGCAACGGAAACGACGAAAAACAACATCAAATACCATAGCCTTTTCGCCAATTTATTTGTACGTATACTTCGTATTATAAATCTGCGATATCTAAGCGCGAATACCAATACATAAGCAAAAGACAAATGTGATAGCTTAACCCCCCCAGAAGAAATAGGCAATATGCTTAAGCCATTGGCCACAAAAAAGGTAAAGATCAACAACGAAAACACCTTTTTTGAAGACATCCATGCTATTGATAAAACAAATAGTATGATATACAGAGCTGATAATAACATTTCTACAGTTATCTTATCTTGCTACTTTGATTTGGAATAGTGTAACTATATACCAGTTACCTTTTATATATTATGTAGATTATACGTCATCGCGTATGAATCCTTCATCCCAAATTTTGGCAGGATTTCCTCCTATTATTGTATTGGGATTCTTGAACCGTCCCTTGACCACGGATCCTGATGACACTGTAATGTTGTCAGCGAGTCTACAGCCTTTTGAGATAACGCAGTTATGCCCTATCCACACACCATTGCCCACAAGAATTGAAGCCCTCATTTGAACTGGTTTGTTTCTGACCATGTCAATTAACGGGTGAAAATCCGTATCAATTATTATACAATCCCATGAAACCCTGCATTTGTCACCCAACGAGATTCTGTCTTCACTAATGATCTTGACGTTATGGCTGAAAGTGGAATCTGCCCCTATATATAACTCAGCATTTTCTCCAACAGAGATAAATACATGATGACCAAAATAAGCATTCCCCGCGAAGGTGATTGTCCCGACGTTTTGCCATCTAACATTTTTCCTTCTCTCAAAGGGGGCGAAACGTCCTCCAAAGCGAATCATTCCCGTGGAAATGTGTTCACTCGCAATACGAACGTTTCCTTTTAGGCACAGAAAAGTTGGAACAGTTTCAAACAAGATAGGTAATTTGACTGCTTTCCTCCATGGTAGATAGTGAAAATTAAAGAGAATACTCCATGGTAGGCATTTGATGATTCTAAAAGCTTTTTTCATAAGTCGTCTATATTTTAGAAGGACAGTATGGTTCCACCCCAACTCAATCCGACTCCAAAACCTGTAATCATGACATTCTTTCCTTTTGGGACAGGGCCTTTCTCTATGCAATCTTTCAGGGCAATAAATACCGACGAGGAGACGGTGTTGCCAGTACTCTCTAGATTCATATAGAAAATTTCTTTTTGTATTCCACAGACTTTCCTGATAGTGTTCAGCATAAATTTGTTGGCTTGATGGAAGACGAAAAAGTCGATATCTTCCTTAGTAAGCAAATTCTTCTGTAAGACTTTGTCTACCAAACCTGGGACAACATCCAAGGTGAAATTAAATATCGCCCCCCCATTCATGTAAAGGTAGTCGTCATATCTGACGTGCCCTTCCTCATCTATAGAAGAAAAGCCTGTGGCTTGACGATGCCTTGCTGCACCTGTCTTGACTATCAAGTTGTCTGCGCCATTTCCGTCTGTTCCCAATTCAAAGTTGCCTATTTTGGCCATGCCCTCTGTTGATATCAAGCAAGCGGCAGCTCCATCTCCAAAAATTGAACGATTACTTTTGTCTGACGGATGCAAATATTTGGTATATGTCTCTGCTGTTATGATCAAAACGTTTTTTGCGATGCCTCCCATTATCAATCCCTTAGCCACAGCCAAACCATAAATACAGCCTGAGCAACCCAAATTGTAGTCAAAAGCCCCAATATCCGTTCGCAACCCCAATCTTTTTTGAAGTAGACATGCTGTCGATGGCAGAAAATAGTCTGGACTCTGGGTGCAGAGCAACAGGAAATCTATCTCGTCAGGGTTCACTGCATATTCGTTGAGCATTTTCCTTGCCGCTTTTTCTGCGAGGTCACATGCCGTCTCGTCATTGCCTGCGAGATGACGTGACAACACCCCAACTTTAGAGGTTACTTTTTCAACGCTCCATTCTGGAAATTCTCGTACCAAATCTTCATTTGTCAAGACTTTCTCTGGAAGATAGTAAGATATAGCTTTAATATACGCATTCATATTATTAAATATTACAAGTTATTCGCCCCCTCCTGTTATATCTACGCTTGTACCCGTCATCCAAGAGGATGCATCAGACAAAAGATATATTGCCAAATACGCAATGTCTTCGGGTTGTCCATATCTCTTCAAGGGATATTTGAGCTGTTCTATTTCCAAATCCTCTTTTGTAATGCCTCCTTGTATGATTAAGTCCGTCCACACCATCGCAGGGCAGATGCAATTGACTCTGATTTTCCGTGGTGCCATCTCTAAAGCCAAGCACTTCGCATAGGATATAACTGCTCCTTTAGAGGCACTATAAATTGCATTTCCAAAGCTTGGGGAGCTTGCGGCTTTTGAGGCGATAAACACGATGGAGGCTTCTTTTCTTATTTTCCTAAAACTGAGCAATTGTGCTTGAAGCATGACATTCGCCTTGAAATTAATGTCCATCACCTCATCCACATCACTTGGCGTAATCATCTTGCATAACTTCCTTTGCCCAATTCCCGCACAATAAACAATGCCGTCCAATTCTGGCAGTCTTTCTGCCAAAGACTGACACCCTTCTGGATTCTGAAGATCTATGGGGAAAATTGCGTGCTTTTCTCCTTGAAGCCTTTCTTTTACAGCTTGCAGCCGCTCCGTAGATCTTCCATTGAGCATTATGGTGGCACCCATTCTGGAACAGGCAATGGCAATCGCCTTGCCTATTCCAGATGAAGCCCCCGTCACGAGTATTGTTTTCCCTTCAAGGGAGAAAGGATTAAAAAAAGTCTCTCCCATCGCCCTATTACTTAGAATTCACCAGGTTGAACAATTCCTCCACCGTATTGCAGGCACGGATTTCTCGGCCTGTAATCGTTTTCCCGTATTCTGTTTTGACAAAGGCTATTATGGCCAAAGCCGTCATCGAGCTCCATTCTTCTAACTCCTGGAAGTTTGTCTCAGCTGTGAATACAGATGCATCTGTCTCATCAAATTGTTCTGCGAACTTTTGAATAAAATCCTTTAAATCCATGTGTTTAAATTTTAAGTTACACTCATCAGCAGAATCAGCTGGTGCATACTAATTCTTGCTAGCGAATTGATTGTTAACGTGTTAATTATCGAAATATAGGTTGTGCACTAATTCTGCCAAGATTTTGGCAAACCAACCTGCTTTATCAGTCATTATTCTTTCCAATAGATTTCACACAATTTGTTATCATTGGTTGCGAGGAAATATAAATAAATGTCATACGAGGCTTCTTATCACTCGGCAAGGGTTTCCTGCCGCAAT
>OLZB01000727.1_pt1 | contig 15671 bp, 21 predicted proteins | sample 1673421 | NCBI WGS metagenome assembly OLZB01 (sample SAMEA103958111, study PRJEB25191) | human gut metagenome | biome: human-associated habitat [ENVO:00009003]; feature: intestine environment [ENVO:2100002]; material: feces | place: Germany | collected 2013/2015
TTTTATATGTTAATATATAACTATGAAAAAGATTAAAGATTTTGCAGACGAAATTAATAAATGTTCTAAATGCGGCTTATGCCAGTCAGTTTGCCCTGTTTTTAAAGAAACCGGCAACGATTGTGCGGTTTCTAAAGGCAAATTCATAATGCTTGATGGGGTATTAAAGGGCGATTTAGAATTAAATCAAAATATAAACAAGTATCTTGATCTTTGTTTAAAGTGTGGCAAATGCAAAGATTTTTGTCCGTCTTCTATTGATGTATGCGAAATTTTCGCGGCAGCAAAATGCGAATACTTTAACAAAACAACAAAAAACAAATTCATTTCTTTTTTGCAGTCAAAGTTTGTCTTTTCAAATTTCGTCAATGTCGCCAAAGCTCTTTCTAATCCTTTCAGAAGAAAATCTTTAAAAGGAAAGGCTAAACTTTTATATTTTAAAGGCTGTGTGAACAATGTTTGGCCGGCTGTAGAAAATGCGGTCAAAAAAGTTTTAGAAAATTTGGATGTTGAATTAATAGAACAAGACTTTGACTGCTGCGGAATTCCGTTTTTGTCCTCAGGCAACGGTAAAAGGTTTGAACAAGCCAAAGCAAAAAACCTCAAAATTATTAGAGAAACTGATTTTGATTACATTTTAACAGACTGCGCAAGCTGTGAAAGCACATTAAAAACCTATACTGACGCCAAGTTTATAAATATCGCAGAATTCATATCAAAACAAAACAAAAGATTTATATTTGACACTCCTGTAAAAGTAACATTCCACAAGCCCTGCCACATGGAAAACGCTGACTTTTTAAAACAGCTTTTTGAAAAATGTGAAAATCTTGAATACGTTGAAATGGAAGGATACGATGACTGCTGCGGTTTAGCAGGTGAATTCGTGCTTCACAATCCGAAAATATCAGCGGCTATTGCCAAAAGAAAAGCCGAGCACATAAGGCAAACCCAAGCTGACTATGTTTTAACGGCTTGTCCTGCGTGTGTAATGGGGCTTATTGAAGGTTTAGCGCTGACACATGGTAAGAACATCAAAGTTATGAATATAATTGAGTTTTTAGCAAAAGCTAAAACTATGGGTTGACAAATACTCTAATATCGTACATAATGTGAATATGTTGGAGGTTTAAATGAGCAATAAAGACAATAATTTAATCAGCCCCCCCCCCCTGAAACTCAAGCATAACAAGGTTTTTCAAAATTGTATCCTCTGTACAGAAACATTAAACAATTCCTGCAAAACTGCCTTTACATTGGCTGAAGTCTTAATTACTCTCGGCATTATTGGGGTTGTTGCCGCGATGACGCTGCCCGGGATTATTCAAAATTACCAAAAACACGTCGTCGAAACGAAATTAAAAAGAATTTACGCTGTTATGAATGAGGCTGTTAGACTTTCTGAGGTTAAGTACGGAGACAAAAAGTATTGGGAGACTAATCTTTCTCCTATGGAGTTTTACAACAAGTATTATAAAGGTGTTTTAAAAGTTACTTCTGTCAAGGAAATACCCGATGACAATGACGAGGGGATTTTAATCTCTTTTGCTGATGGTAGTATTTTAAGAAGTTATAGGCAGGGCAGAGATTATGATTATTTCATAAGCGCAGACAAATACATGAAGCATAAAGACAAAATCCGCCCAGGGGTTGACAAATTTATGTTTAGATTAAGCCCTACAGACCAGACAGACCTAACAAACACCGCTCCGCACTACAATCGCGGATTTGAACCCTACGCGTATCTCTGGGACGGCACAAGGGACGGTCTAATTGAGGGAAGAACTGCCGGCGAAAGCTATGGTTGCCGACAATCCGCACGTGATAGATATTACTGTGCTAAACTAATCCAACTCAACGGCTGGAAAATCCCCGATGATTATCCCTTCAAATTCTAATTATTTCCCAAGCTCCCGGGCTTTTGCAGTAGTTTGGTCTATTACGTCATAGAAAAGCTTATCGGAGTTTTCGTTATTCATAACAGAAATTCCGACAAATGTACAGCCGCCTTTGGTTGCAACATTATCTATCAAAGTTTGAACTGGGGTTTCTCCGCGGTTAAAAATCATTTTTGCTGAACCTATCGCAGTTTGTGTCGCAAGCAAAAGTGATTTTTCATATTCAAGACCAAGCTTTTCGCCAGCACGCGCGATATCTTCTATTACTTTATAGAAAAACGCTGGGCCTGAGCCTGAAATCGCTGTTACTATATCTATTTGGCTTTCGTCAACTTCAATAACCTTTCCTATCACTGACAAAAGCGACATGACTAATTTTGCGTCTTCTTCTGATGCAAAGCTTCCTTTTGCAACCGCACTCATCCCTTCTTTTACTAAAGCCGGCGTATTTGGCATTACACGCACAACCCGTACGCGTTCAAGAATATCTTCGATAGATTTCGTAGAAACCCCTGCCGCGATTGATACTATCAATTTTTCCGGCGTAATTTCAGATTTAATTTCATTTAAAATATCTTTTACATAATTAGGTTTTGTTGCAACAAATACCACATCGCTGTCAATAACAAGAGCGTTATTATCGGTAATAACAGTTATGCCGAGGCGGTCTTGGGCTGTTGCGGCAATTTCTGGATTAACTTCACTGCCTTTTATTGTTATATTTGCTGCAATTTCTGAAGATTTTAACCCGCCAATTATTGCAGACGCCATCTTACCACACCCTATAAACCCAATTTTTATATCTTTGTTCATATTATTTAACCTCTCCACTGTTTTGTGTTGACTAATAATTTTTTTTCATCTAACATAAAGATTATACGACAAATATAAATAAAAAGGAATAAAAAATGAGACGTACACTAGAAGGAACAAAAGTTAAAAGACAAAAAGTAAGCGGGTTCAGAGCAAGAATGGCAACTCCGGGCGGACAAGAAGTTTTAAACAGACGCCGCGCAAAAGGCCGCCACAAATTAGCTATTTCCGCTAAAAAACGTGCTTAAGTCTTAATCACGTTGATAAATAAGATTTACACAGCAAGTCAGAAATATCAGACATGCTGTGTTCTTGTACAAAATTATGTTAAAAAAACAATACAGGTTAAAAAATAAAGCAGCATTTTCCGCAACTTACAGAGTAAAAAACTCTTTTCACAAAGGCGGAGTAACTTTATACGCCGGCATATTGAAAAAAGAAGACACCCCAACCCGCGTCGGCTTTGTCGTCAGCAAAAAAACTCACAAACGCGCAGTTAAAAGAAATCGTTTAAAAAGGTTAATGCGCGAAAGCTACAGGCTTCTTCTCAAATCTCAAGATGTTGCTAATTCTCAGAAGTATCTCTCTTTAATTTTTATAGGTTCTGAAAACGCTCTTGATAAAGATTTCAAAGAAATGCAATATATTATAAAAAAACTTTTGATGAGGTTGTAATGCTTGAAGGTACTTTTACCGAAAATGTTTTCTTGCACCCGACAATACGCCCCTATCCACAGGCACCACAGGAGACTTCCGGCGTAACGCTCGGTTCTCAAGCAATTTACAGGTATGCTCTAAAAGAAAGCGACTACCCCACATTAATTCTCCCTGATTACCTGTTCGATGCAGGAATGGATGCAATCCCGCCGGGTTATTATGAGTTAGCTCTTTCTGATGAGTGGGATTTTTTAATTTTGCTTCAAAGCAAGCGTCCTATTGCTGTAATCCCTGTAATTAAAGTGGAAGAAGACCTTTCCGAACGCAAAAGGCTTGAGGATCCTAAAGTTAAAAAACAGCTCAAAAAAGAGAAAAAAGAACGCGAAAAGACGAATAAGCTTCGCGCAAAAGCAGGAATGCCCCCAGATGAAGAAAAAATTTACATGCACGCAGAAATCGAATATGTCGAACAAGGCCGCTATTATTTAGTAAAATACATCCGTGGTACAATAAAGGCGTGGGGAGTAATTAAAAGGTAAAAATGCTGTCATTACAAAAGATGACCTATTTTGCATTACTAATATGAAGCTGCACATTATTTGCCGGATAAATATACTTATAAGCAAATTTATAAAAGTTAGATTCTACACCATTGTCCAGTTCAAACTTTATGCAGTCATCCGCAATCGGAATTTGTCCATGTGTTTTATCATTATAAATATTCAGCAAAACAGGATAGCTCAATTTATTATCTTTCCACGTGCAAATATTGCTTTCAATTGTATTGATTAGAAAGCTCCCCCAGTGAATGAACGAAGTATTTTCAAAATAAAAAGTTTCGATTTTAAACAAATTATTATCCTTCAGATAAGTAAAAAACCAATCAAGGTTAAAAGCTAGAGCTAAATGTGTATAGCTTTTCTGCCAATCAGCAGTTTTAATGTTTTTTAATGTATCAAAAATTTCCTTGAAATTATTGACATAAGTAATACCAAAAGACCAATGATTTTTGTCAGTTCTACTTCTCCACATATCTAAGGAAATTGTTTTTATATTGACTGAATTAGCATAATCTTCAACTCTGCGAAGCATTGTAGCAATTTCTTCCGGTTCAAGCGCAAACATTGTATCATCCGCATCAATATTCCAAAATTTTGTAATAGAATGTTTTTGAGCATGATAAAAAGTAGTTAAGTGTGCAAAAGTTGCTTTTTTCCACCACTTAGTCGCAACTATTTTTACAAATGATTTTAGAAAGCTGTTTTTACAGCTGTTAATAAACTTAATATTACTACTTGCAAACCTAATTCTCCTTAAAACTTTGAGCTCAAGCTCCGGCTTGTCGCAAATAATAATAAAATCATTACCCAAAGCGTTCAAAGTATTAATCCAATGCTGCAAGCATAAAAATGTATATTCTTCATCTCTGTTTATTTTCAAATAAAAAACAGGCTTACTTTTATCAATAGATTTTTTTTGAAAAAGCGGTAAACTAAAATTCATTTTTCCATCAGTGCGCACCTCAACCTGAAACAATGGTAATCCTAAAAGATAAAAACGGAATAACCTTCCGAGCAGCAAATTAACTTCAATTTTTTTATAAAACTTCATTCCTGCACCTTCGCTGAAAAACAATAACACCAAATATATAATATCCAAAACAAAAATTTTTCACAAACTTTTTTAAATAAAAGATAAGGGGGCTTGATTTTTGTTTTTTAGCGTTTAATAATGGGGTGTAAGAGAATTTATCGCGGGATGGAGCAGTCTGGTAGCTCGTCGGGCTCATAACCCGAAGGTCGTTGGTTCAAATCCAGCTCCCGCAACCATTTTCAAGGATGTGTTTCAGAATTATGTGTCATATGTGTGGCATTTAAGATATGAAACACATCCTTTATTTATGTGTAATAAAGTGAGTGTTTTGCGTATGACAGATGGTGCGATTTGTAATAAAGTGAGTGTTTTGCGTATGACAGATGGTGCGATTATTTCGGGCAATCGGCTTGTGTAGCGGATTTTAGGGGTAGGAAATAATCAAACCATGTGTACCATAAATACTCTTTTTACTCTTTTTCTACTCGGCACAGATGGTGTGATTATTTCGGGCAAAAGGATTACAACCCTCTTTCTGCTTGTGTTTTAGGGCGATTAAGGCTTGGTACAAATGGTATGATTATTTTGGGCAAGTGAGTCGTTTGAGGTTTTTGAAAATTCTGCCGTTCTGTTAAATTTTTTAATTGATACGAAACCGACACAATGCTCGGAAGTAGTGTTCCAATTCTTCATCTTCAGAGTTAATGTGTGTGTACCATGAATGAATATGTAACTATTAAAGAAATCGCACAGGCTAAGGGGTTAAAGAGCACTCGTTCAATCCGAATGGAAATCAACAAACCTGAAAGCAAATATATTTCAAGGGAAGTCAAAGTTAACGGCGGTATCTCATACGAAATATTGTTTTCAAGTTTAGAACCTGAATTACAACAAAAACTTCGGGAATGCGAAACAAAATCAACGGCAATTGTTCCGTTGAATTACAAACCGCCTATTATTACAGATAAAGCAAGACAGACGGCAAATCACAGAATGAACATTGTTAAAGCCGCACTTGAACACAGAAATAAATATCCGAGTATAAAAGAGGCTGATGCTGAATTTTTAGACCTGTATAATTCTGGATTGTATTTACCAAAAGCATACGAATTTCTGGGCCGTATTTCAATCGGAACATTAAGAAGATACATACAAGCCTACAAGAAAACAGGCAACGCAGAATCCCTAATACCTCAATACAAAATAACAAAACAGGGTGAATATAACAGTATTTTAGATGACAATATGAAAAAAGTTCTGCTTGCTCTTTTACTTCATCAGAATAAATTCGGGTACAATACGGCAATCAGGCTTGCAAAACAAGTGTTGATTAAAAAAGGATATGATGAAGATGCTCTGCCTAGTAATATAACTTTCAAACGGTTTGCGGAGCATTTCAGAAGAAACCATTATGCGGAGTGGGTGCTAAGACGTGAGGGTATGAAAGCCTACCACGATAAGGTTGAACCATATATTGAAAGAGATATAAGTAAAATAGAAGTTGGAGATGTGTTAATCGCAGACGGACACGTTCTAAACTTTCAAGTAATAAATCCGTTTACAGGAAAACCGACCAGAGCAACTTTGGTCGGTTTTTTAGACTGGAAATCAACAGCATTTGTCGGCTATGAAATTATGATGACTGAAAATACTCAGTGCATAGCCTCTGCCCTTAGAAATGCAATTATTAATTTAGGTATTATCCCGAAAGTAGTTTATCAGGATAATGGTAAAGCATTTAAGGCAAAGTATTTTCAATCTTGTGATTTTGACGAGGAGTGTTTTAACGGAGTGTATGCCAATTTAGGTATTCACTCCGTTTTTGCTAAACCATACAATGCACGTGCAAAAGTTATAGAAAGATTTTTCTTAGATTTTCAGGAAGAATTTGAAAAACTTATGCCAAGTTATATCGGTACTTCAATTGAAAACCGTCCTGCGTGGATGAATAGAAATGAAAAATTGCACTTGCAACTTCATAATCAACAAACAAAAGGAAATATTCCGACAGTACAAGATGCTATTAAATATATTAATGCCTGGCTGGAATACAGAAATCAAAAAGCCTGTCCTAATGACCGTTCAAGGAGCATTCAAGAGGTATTAAACTCTGTTCGGAAACAAGATATTAATAAATCTGCACTTGATTATTTAATGATGAAAACAGAATCAAGGACAATAAACAAGCATGGAATAACGTTCCTCGGAATGCATTACAGGAGTGATGTTATTCTTGGACTTCGGGATAAGGTTTATGTCCGTTACAGTTTATTTGACCTTTCAAAGGTTCAAGTTTATTCAATGAAAGGTGAATTTTTATGCGTGGCACATAGGGTTCAGAAAGTTCACCCGATGGCAAATGTTCTCGGCACAGTTAAAGATATGGAAGAATACAAGCAGCAGTATCAAAGGCAGCAGAAAATTAAAAGCCGGCTTGTTAAACAAATTAAAAAGACATTCACTAAAGATGAACTTCAGGTTTTAGAAATTGAACCGGAACCTGTTTTAGAAATAGAAGAACAACCAAAGCCAAAGAGAGAACACAAACAAACCCCTCGTGAACGGCAGATGAACGTACCAATGTTTAATTCAAATTATGAAAAATACGAGTGGCTTATGACAAACGGAACAACAAATCCGCAGGATAGAAAGTGGCTTGCGGATTATATAAAAAGCGGTGAATATTACAACTTATATGGAGATTAATCTATGAAGAAAACATTTATTAAAACAAAAAACGTCAAGCGGTTTGTAGCTTTGATGGACGAGTTGCAGAAACTTCCGCCGAATATTCCGAAACTTGCATTAGTTTACGGCGACCATGGGCTTGGAAAATCTCAGACAATCCAGTGGTGGGCAGATAAAAACGATTCTGTATATGTTCGGGCAACACAGGGAATGACGAGCAGATGGCTATTATCTGAAATTGCGGAGGAGCTTGGAGAAGAACCTTACTGGCACACGCAGGAAACCTTTGAACTCATAGAAAATTATTTAAGACAGAACCCTAAAATAATTATTGTTGATGAGATTGATTATTTAATTGAAAAACATACAGTTGAGACTTTAAGGGATTTGCACGATAAAACCACCTGTCCGATAGTTTTAGTCGGAATGGGATCAGCTGATAAAAAACTTGCGAGATATCCGCATTTAGTCGATAGGTTGTATAAAACTTTGAAATTTGAGCAATTTAATGAGACAGATATAACCGAGATTCTTCAACAAATAACCGATTTGGAGTTTACTCCTAATGCAATCAATTACCTTGCGACAAGGACAAACCAATTCAGGCAACTGGTTAAGTTGATTAATAAAATAGAAAAACTGTCAGAAACAAACAAAATTGAAGGAATAGATGAATACACGTTGAAAGGACTGCTTAATGAGAGAACGAGTATTAAGGCTTTGCAGAAGGTTGGATAAATTTACACTTGATGAGATTTCGACTATTGCTGAAGATGTTGACGAGTCTGTATTAGAGTTACTTCTCTTAACTCTGGTTCAAGAGGGAAAACTTACGCTAAGAAACGGATTATATTTATACAATAAAAAACAAATAAGTAAAAAGCCGTCTATACTGTCTTTTTATCCTAAACAAATTATTGATACTGCGATTCGTTGTTTCTGTCTTTCAATTCCGGCATACAAGGTCGCCAAAATATTAGATATAGGCGAAGATCAATCTTCAAAAATTTATAACATCTTTAGAGAACTGATTTACGAACATCAGACTAAAAAATTAAACTTTTTGTATGGAAAATATCCGCAACAATGCAGAAACAGAATGTTTTTTGATACGGAATTCCATTTTTATATTTACGACAATCAAGTTTTTGTTTGTGAAAATCCATTTCAAAGCCCTGATGAAAAAGCATTTACTAAGTCTGAAGAACGGGAATTCAAGAAAGTTTACTCCTATTTAACAAGGTTTACTTCACACAATTCAAATAAAGTTGACCTGCCTCAAAAACTCGCCGAGGGAATATGGCGGAGAAACAAGGAATTTGGGGAACTTTATGCGGATTTGAAAGTTAATTTGCTGAGTCTCTGATACTTTATTGCAAACATATCTATTGTGAGTTTTGAAGAAATCCTTAGTGTGACCGAAAATTTTTTAGGGGGTTAATCCCCTGAATAGTTTGTAGGTCAAGGAAAGGAGAGAGATAATGACTACAGTAGAACCCATCAGAAACAAATCTGATATCAAAAAAGTTGAAAAAGTCTTAGGAAAACAGAGTCCGAGAGATTTAATGCTTTTCGTTCTCGGCACAAACTGCGGTTTGAGAATTTCTGATTTGCTGTCATTAAATGTCGGCGATGTGAGAAACAAAACTCATATCCAGATTGTTGAGAAGAAAACCGGAAAATTCAAAAAGTTTCCGATAAATGACCGCTTAAAACCAATGATTGAAGATTTTGTCAAAGGCAGACGGAACGCAGAACCCTTGTTTTTATCTCACTGGCGGCATCGGCTTGACAGAGTAACTGCATATTATTTAATTCGTGATGCGTGTGAAAAAGCCGGACTTCAAGAAAGAATTGGCACACATTCAATGCGAAAGACTTTTGGCTATCACCATTATCAACAATTTAAAGACGTGGTTATCCTGCAAAAAATATTCAATCACTCAAGTCCGCAGATAACATTAAGATACATTGGCATCGAACAAGACCAGATTGACTACAGTTACTCCAACTTTATTTTATAGTGTAAAAACCTCTCTATTAGGTTAATTGCATTACATTTTATTTGCCTTACAATTTAACCATTTTGTATAACATAAAACCTAAAAATCTCAAAAATTGCTATCACTATTGAGTATTAGCGTTTTTATAATTTTTTATAAAATGTAATGTAACAATTAAAAATTTGTAAAACAATTCCCCGAACGGCTAATATTTTCGACATAAAAAAATTGCCTTACAAAATGGTTAAAATGTATGACACAGCCGGAAAGGAAGGTTTAATGTTAAAAGAAAAAATGCCGAAAAATGTGAACAAGAGATCTGCATTTATTATCAGGTTAGAATCTAATGAAAATGCATCAGAAACTTACAGACCAACTGAAGACTTATTTTTAGAAATCAAAGAAAAAATCAAGCCGTACCGTTCTCTTGGAATAAAAGCAAAACGAGTCAGGTGTATTGAAACCGGCGAGATTTTCAGATGTGCAAAACAAGCCGCCAATTGGCTAAAAAAAATGAGATTAACGTATAGTTACAGTGCTGATTCCATAGTTAAAGATGCCTGCAAAGGTAAAAAAGAAACAGCATACGGTTATCACTGGGAATTTGTTGAGTAATTAAAAGTCGTCAGAAAGGGGGTAGAAATGCAAATAAAAGAATCAGAAAAGTCCGTACTATCACACTCAGAAATAATATTTATTAAAAGATTGGCAGAAGAAGAATTTAAAACAGGTTGTCCTTGTGACAGTTTAAGAACAAAAGAAAAAGTCCGTTTGTTATGCGAAAAGTTTGAGGTCTGCTCTTTTGAGGAAGTTTTAAGAAAAGCAATTTTTTATAACTTAATTAATTTAGAATTATCTGAAAATTACAAACAGCACATTGAAAATTATTCAAGAAAAAAAATATTTACCAGAAATGCAGTCAGAACAATTTTATTAGATTTAGCACTAAATTCATCAAGTATTTTTTGCGAATTCTGTTATAACGCTCATTTTCTTTCAATGCCGGAGATGGAAGAATTGGTAAAAGAATATATATCACGCATAAATTCAGATGCAGAAACCGACAAAATACTTTCTTATGCCAGAAGTTTTATAGAATTAACGCATACATTAAATGATTTTGACCAGATATTTAACATTGTTTTCAATTTAGATGATGAGGAATATTTAGCAGATGCGGAGACTGTTGTCGAGATTTTTAACTCTTATACATTTAAATATATGTTTATAATAAGAGTTCTTGTTGATATGTATTTCCCTGTCAGCAAAAATCGGGAAATAACAATCGAAGAACGGCAGATAATCCGTCATCTTACGCACAAAGGAGATGAAATTGATTATATGCAGCAATATAATATTTCACCTCTGGTTTTCAATGAAAAATTAAAATCTATTATGTCCGTATATGATTCAAAGACAGTTCAAGAAATGTTAATAAAAGCAACTATTGACAGGTCTCTATGGGGTTCAAATCTGTTAAACGCATTTTTCAGACTACGGATAAGAACTTTAATAACAAAAAAATATTGGAACAAAGTTTTAGAATATTCACCTGAAAGCGAACATACAAGATTAAATAATATGTTTCATAAAATTGAAGAATATACAGATAGCAAAATTTTTTCTGAAGAGTTTATAGATGAATTGATGGAAAAAATAAAAGATTATTGCGACAGCGATTTTAGTATTACAGGTAAACTCGACTCTGTTATACAATGGTTCGGCTATGATAACCTGCAAATTGTTTCAGAGTTGCAAATAATCTTAAACCAAATAAATGAAATTGTTCCATATTCAAAAGTAGCACCAGAAATTTAAGGAGACGGTCATGTACTATCACGATATGGACAGTGAATTTTATGAAATACAGGACAATCCGATTTTTTATTACCTTTTGACAGGTTTATCTTACAGGGAAATCGGAATACGGTTTTATTACCATAATACAAATAAAGTTGTCTATCGGGTTCGTAAATTAATGAAACGTTTTAATTTAGCAAACCGCAGACATCTTGCGTATTTTGCGGTAAAAAATCACCTTATAAATACACAAAAGCTAGAGGAATATATAAATGATTGATAAACTGACAGAAGAAGAAAAAGATGTTATGCTCCTGTTAATTCAGGGGCATAACTTTCAAGGTGTATCAGCTTTTCTTGGAATTGATTACCTGGTTTATATTAAAATAAAAAAATCAATTTTTAAAAAATTACATATAACAAAAATTATTCAGATTTTACCACTACTCCTGCAAAATGGATTAGCAGATTACATATAAATGCAATGTCGATTCCTTAAAACATGTAAAGAAATATAAAGAAATATAAAGAATTACGCAATTATATTTTTTTACATGTTTTAAGCCAAACGTATGAATATAACAAATAATCAAAGTTATAATAATTATAATCCGCCATTTGGAGCAAGACTCGGATGGCGTGCGACTTATGAGTTAAAAAACGCACCTGCAAAACTGGCAGAGATTTCACAAAAATTAAAAAATATGGGAGAACCAACTACTATTGTTGATATCATGTCGCAAGATACCAAAAAGGGCAGAATGTACTCTTTGAGATTATTTAATGAAATTTTTGGAGATAGATACAATGTTTCTATTTTGAAAGATAATCATAATCAAGATATTATATCTGCCTCAGCAAAGGATTTTTTAACTGCAATAGAAAATTTAACTAAACAAACTGTAGAGCAAAAACAAAATGTAATTTTTAATAAAATTAGTAGTGAGCATTCTACTTCATCACCTTTGATTAACTATTTAAAAACAATAATTAATAAATCTAAAGAAGAGGGTAAAGTTTTAACTGCAAATACTGAAAAAACATATTTTCAAAGATTTGTATAGTTAATATTTACTTTAATTTTTTTTTATTGTATCCTTAACATCATGACGATGGTGTTTTTTGATGTTAATTTGGGGTGATTAATGATAGAGTTAAAAAACCTTAAATATAATTTATTTTGGAATTAGACGTGTAGTTTTGTTATATCTGGAGGTTTTTATGAAAGAGTATAAGGGTAAAATTACTACAAAGCTATTTTGGACAGCTTGCGGTTTTTGTGCCGGTTGGTTCGTTTACAATCTTGTAGGACGGTTCACTCATAGCTTTTTAATTTCAGCAATTGTTGGTTTAATTATTATTGCTTGGATGCTTCACAAGGTATATTATGCAGATAATATTTCCATTGTTTTTACTGATGATAACCAACTTCTTATTAAAAGATTCGGAAAAATAATAAAAGGATTCGCTATCGATCAATATTATTGGTCTGAATATTCAAAAGATTCAAACACAAAAAGTGAAGATGACCAAGATATTTATTATGTAAGCAAGGAAACAGGAAAAGAAGATTATATTGATGCAACTAACTTTAGTGGGGAAGATTACGAAGAAATGCTTTCAAAGTTAGGTGCAAAAATTCAAAATGAACCACCAATAAAAGTTGCTACCATTAAAAAGTAAGGAGGAATAAAAATGGGTATGACACAGTATATTTTATTAGTAGGCGGACTGATTCTTTTAAGTTTTGTTTATCAAGGTGTTGCAATGTATATTCACTCAATGTCAAAAAAGAAATTTGAAAGTGAGAATCCTGATGCATCAATTATGGTAATTAAAGATTGTCAATGGCATCCGCTAGGATTCACTAATACTGTTAATTGTTTAACAATCAATGGTGAACCACAAATGCAAATTTCTGTAGGGTATGGTCAAAGAGGTTTTTATCTAAAACCTGGTGCAAATGTTTTAGAATTGCAGTACGAAACTCAAAGACCTGGCATTTTGCATAAATGGGTAAGAACAACATATGACCCACAAAAAATTGAAGTAAATGTTGAACCAAAGAAACAATATTCTATTTCTTATGATAAGAAACAAGAGTCTTTTGTATTTACTGAATTAGCTGATAAAGGAAATAAATAATGGACTTAGTAAGATTTAGAAATAATATCAAAAGAATGATTAACTGCTTTAAAGATATTAAATATGTCTATAATGAAAGTGCTCCTGTATTAAGCAGAGAACAATACGCAGCAATAAATATCGGTGCAATTAATTCAGAACAAAATGGATATTATTGCAATTGTATTGAAACAGAACCTGATAAAGAAGATGTTGCAGGTAGATTAAGTGACTATTATGGAATATATGACAGTGAATCAGCTCTAGAAACTTTAGAATGGTTATTGCATAGAGGACATAATATTTACTTTGAAGCAATAAGACCCGTAATCGCAAATTCAGCTCAAGAATTTAATGTAGATATTTTATTGGAAGAAGAAAAAGATCGTTCTTTAATGTCTTATGTTGGGAATATAAAAGAATCTTTAGAAGTTCTTGTTGATGAACATATCATAAAAGGAGCAAGCGAATTCAAAACAATGTCAGTTAAAGCTTGGGACTTAGGTCGATTGGTTTTAGTTACTCGTTGTTGCTGTGATGTTGGCTACATTACTGAGGAACAGGCTTGGCAATACATAATGTCTGCATATGAATGTGCGAGAGAACTTTATCATAATTGGACAGAGTTTGCTCAAGGATATATTGTTGGCAGAGCTATGTGGAATGGTAATGATGGTTCTTTGTATGGAATTATCAGCATCGCACAAGGTTTATTAAATGATGAGAACAGTCCATGGATAAAATATCCATTGCATTAACAATTTGTGCAACTATATTAGTAATACTGACACTGGTGTTTTTTCAAAAGCCCGGTGTCACTTACTAATGAAAGACTTACTCGCTTAGGTATGTACTCTTTTGTAGTTTTTTGTATATATATAAAACTACTAAAAAAATAGAAATATTTATTTGCAGATGAAAGCTTCTACAAAAAATTTTTTATTAAATTTATATTTTAGTTTTCAGTGTATAACGGTGATATTAACGATATTGGCACTGTTTTACGCTATTTTTGTATATGTAATAACTTTAATGCTGATATATGCAGATATTCAGACTTCGTCATTAAACGGAAAAGCTGTTATAATCTTTCTTATTATGACTTTGGGGTTGTTATTTTTATTATTCTCTGCCGTAATAACTCCAACTTCAGCTATTGCAACTATAAATAAAATTCGGCAAAGACCTTTAAATAAACTGCAAAAGTTTTCATATACAATCTTTCCGATAATTGTAATCCCGATTTATATATGCATAATTCTACTTATTCTTTAGTCTATTTTGATGCTAATTTATCTTTTAAAGAATCCATATATTTCCAGATAGTCTTATAGGCGGATAGTTTTTGTTTTTTGCATCTCCGCTTATAAAGTTTTCTGTTGGCATATCTATACTTTTTTTACTTGGAAAATTGTGACATAGAGTTACTTTTGTACGTATTTCCTTAATTCTATATGTAGGAATACCAAGCATATTTAAAAACAAATTAGGAGAAGGTTCGCCTACAGTATTGTTACAAATCCCAACAAATATAGTATCCTTATCAGTGCCAATTGTTTTAGCCTTAGCCTCTAATCTCTGCAATGCATTTTTATGTAATAATTGCTGCGGTTTTTTAGATAATAATGTGCCGCCAACAACCTCCAGTTTTGCTTTAAAACTTGTTTTCTGATTATTGCTAATCGGCGAAACCTGCATTAATATATACTCCAACTTACAGGTATATTACTTTTTAATGTATGTATCATAGCATAAAAATATTATTGTAGAACTATACAGGTTAAGCCTCTACATCAAGTGCAAATTTTTCAATATCTTCGACAGTTATGTTACGATTAATATTTTTCCACCATTGATTTTGATAAACACATTCTGGCATACAAATATCCCCAAGTGCATTACTTTGAAATCCATAAGGTTTAAACTTGTTTTCTTCAAATTTAGGTTTCATAAATAATTTTTCTATAGATTTCACTAAAGGATACCCTACTCTTACAAGTTTTTCATCTTTTTCATTTAATATATAATTATAATAATCTGGATCATAAGGATTATAATATCCTATATTATTATTTGTTAATCTTAATTTTGTATC
>OLZB01000737.1_pt1 | contig 15403 bp, 13 predicted proteins | sample 1673421 | NCBI WGS metagenome assembly OLZB01 (sample SAMEA103958111, study PRJEB25191) | human gut metagenome | biome: human-associated habitat [ENVO:00009003]; feature: intestine environment [ENVO:2100002]; material: feces | place: Germany | collected 2013/2015
GGCAGTTGTCCGCCGCCGTTTGCAGCGGGCCGGGGCGCAGGTCAGCGGCGATGACCCGCTTCGCGCGGCCGGTCACTGCCAGAAAAATGGCCAGCTTGCCGTGGTCACAGCCGATGTCCGCCACGGCGGCGCCGGGCTTCACCAGCTGGGCCGCGGCGGCAAGGCGCGCGTCCAGCCGGGGCGCCTCAGGCGTTGCCAAAGTGGGCGTTCAGCTTGGCCACCAGCTCGTCGGCGTCGGTGCCGTGCACGGCGCAGGCCTGCTCGATGGTCTCGCCGCGGCTGGCGGGGCAGCCCAGGCAGTGCATGCCGATGGCCAGGAACAGCGGGGCCACGGAATTGTCGGTATCCAGAATGTCGCCGATCACGGTCTGACGGGTGATAGTCATAAAAAGGTCCTTCCTTTCAAAATCACGATCGGGGCGCAACGCCCCGTTTATTACTATATCCGATTTTCATGCGGTTTGCAACGCCTGTCAGGGCTTGTAGGCCGCCGAGGCGAAAAGCACCAGACTTTGCAGCGCCACCGCCGCCGCCAGCGCCCCGGCGGCAAAGCGCAGCTCCCCATCGGTGGAGCGGCGCAGGCAGAGGGTGCGGCCCTCGCTGAACAGCAGCAGCATGGCCGGCAGCACCGGCAGCAGATACCGCCCCTGCATGCCGAACACCGTGGGCAGGTTGATGGGCGTCCAGCAGAGGGCGGCCAGCATGCTCAGCGCCGCCACCGCCAGCGCCACAAGGGCCAGCGTCCACCGGGCGCTCCGGCCCAGCAGGGGCTTTGCCTCCACCGGCTGCAGGCAGGCCCACACCAGCAGCGCCAGCAGGGCGATGGTGAGCAGCCAGCTGACCTCCAGCCCGTAGACGATGGGCTCGCCGGGCAGCGCGCCCACGCAGAAGTCTTTCGTTTTGCTCTCCACCGAGTAGCGCAGCGAAACGGGGAAGTCCTCGCCGCACGCCGCCTTGATGGCTTTTACTATCTCGACGGGGAAACGGTATCTGTTCTCGAAACTTCCGCCGTATTCGTCCGTACGCTTGTTGGTATATTTCAGGGTGAACTGGTCCAGCAGATAGCCCTCGTGCACCGCGTGCACTTCGACGCCGTCCACGCCCGCTTCCTTGCACATTTTCGCAGTCTGTGCGTAAGCGTAAATGATGTCCTCGATTTCCTTTTTCGTGAGCGCGCGGCAGGTGACGTCTTCCGTCCAGCGGGACGGCAGCTCGCTCGGCGCAGCACTGATATACGACGGGTCGAGGATGGGTTTCATAAGCGCGCCGACGAACTTGTTGCGGATGGGCAGCGCCAGCAGGTCGCTGAGCGCAAACGAGCGTCCGAAGCCTGCGGTCAGCTGCACGAACAGTTTCGCCCCCGTCTTATGGATTTCCTCCATATAGGGTTTGAGCTTTCTGAACGCTCCCTTCGCCTTATAAAGCCACTGTCCGCCTATGAGATTTTTGAGCGGCGCAATGCCGGGAATGATGAGCCCGACGTTGTTTTTCGCACGTTCGAGGAAGAAGGCTGCGGCATCCTTGTCGAGATGATGCGGTTCCATCCATCCGAACAGCGACGTTCCGCCCATGGGACAAAGCACGATGCGGTTTTTGATTTCCACATCGCGGATTTTCCACGGGGTGAACAACGGTTCAAACTTTTTATCCATAATTTCCCTCCTTACGGTTTTCGACGGCGGAAAACCATTCCGTTGCGGCATTCCCGCCGTCGGCAATAACAGTATAAAATAACAAAATAAAAAAGTAAATGCTCATTTCGGCGAAAATGCCGTATAAAATGCGGCGCGGCGGGTCTTTACGCCGCTTCTTCGGCGCGCTCGGCGGCAAGTTCCGCCTCCCTGCGGCGCAGTATGCGCGGAAGCAAGGAGAAAAATGTCGTCAGCGTCACGACGCCCGCCGTAAGGTCGGCGATGCCTTCGCTGTAAAACACGCCGTCCACGCCCATCGCGAGCGGCAGCAGGAAGCAAAGCGGAATGAGGAGAATGACTTTGCGCAGACAGGCAAGGAAAATGGATATCTTCGCCTGTCCGAGCGCGACGAAGACGTTCTGCAAAGTCATCTGCGCAAAGAACATCACCGTGCCCATCATAAACACGGGCGTATATTTCTTTATTATGTCCGTCACTTCGGGCGACGCGCTGAAAATGTACGCGTACACCTGCGGCGCTCCGAGGGACACCGCCCATACCGTCACGCTCACGCAGAGCGCGACGCAAGTCACGATGCGCACGGTTTTTTTGATTCTGTCCGCAAGCCCCGCCCCGTAGCAGTAGCTGACGAGCGGCTGCACTCCCGTGCCGAGTCCGTTGAGGGGCATACTGATTATCTGCACGGCGCTGAGCATAACCGTAAGCGCGGCGGTATAATCGCTGTTGCCGCCCGACCAATGCGTAAGGTTGACGTTGAAGACAATCTGTATTGCGCTCTCCGTCGCCGACATTATAAACGGCGAAAGGCCGAGCAGCAGCATACGGTAAACGAACCGTTCACGGGGGATAAAGTGACGCGGCGAGAACTTAAACACCGATTTCTTGCGGAAGAAGAACAAAACCACCCACACCGCGGAAACGCCCTGCGATATGACCGTGGCAAGCGCCGCGCCCCTGACTCCCATCCCGAACACGAATATGAAGAGCGGGTCGAGCGCGATGTTGAGCACCGCGCCTATCGCGACGGTCGCCATCGCCGTCACGCTGAAACCCTGCGTCGAAATAAAGGAATTCAGCCCCAGCGACAGCATCACGAATATCGTGCCCGTACCGTAAACGAAAAGGTAATCGCGCGCGTAAGAAAACCCCGACGGCGGCGCCCCGAAAAGACGCACGAGAGGCTCGCAGCAAGTCAGCACCACGACCGTCAGCACCGCGCCCATAAGCAGCAACAGCCCGACTCCGCCGTTGAAAACCTTGGAGGCGTCCTCTTTTCTGCCCTCGCCCAGTTTTATTCCCGCCAAAGGCGCGCCGCCCATTCCGACAAGATAGCTGAACGCGCTGACGATAAGAGTTATCGGGAAAACGACGCCAAGCCCGGCAAGGGCGTCGGTGCCCTCTCCGGGGATGCTTCCGACATACATCCTGTCCACAAGATTGTAAAGCAGGTTGATGATTTGCGCCACGACCGCCGGCAGCGCGAGTTTCAGTACGGTTTTGCCGACAGGGTCGTTCGCAAGGTCGATTTGTCCCGGTTTTCTCTGTTGCATCCCGGCAATTCTATCACCGCGGCATCAGAAGGTAAAGCGGTTTCGCCCATTTCGCGCGCGCAATTTCACGCGCGCGCAAAAAGCGCGCAAAAAAAGGGAACTCCCGCGGGAGTTCCCTGCCGTTTTACGATGGCGAATCAATCGCGCACAAACACACTCACTTGCCGAACTTCTTGTCGAACTTTTCGAGGCACTTTACGCTGATTGCGTAGCAGTCCGCGAGGCAGTCCTTGTCGAGGTTGGTGTATGTATCTTTCAGAGTGTGATAGTAGTCTTCCAGCACGTGGTTGAGCGCGGTAATACCCGTGACCTTATATCCGCCCTGTGCAAACGCCGCAGAATCCGTCGCGCCGCCGAAGGGGGGCACCCACGTCTTGTTGCAATGTATGCCGAGCTCTTTCGCGCTCTCCATAAACGTATCGCTGACTTCCTTGTCCGCCTTGACGGTGCCGTTGAGGTCGCGGTAGTTGACGCCGAGGAACTTGCTTGCGTGAATGGTGTCGTAGGAATAAATCCAGGTGGGCACGTCGTCGAACTCGCCCTTATGCTGCTCCACCCACGCTTTCGCGCCGCGCAGACCCGCTTCTTCGGAGCCGGAGAGGATGACGCCGACCTCGGTGTGTTCGAGCTCGATGCCCGCGTCTTTCATTGCTTTGAGGATGGCGATGCCCATATAGCAGCCGGTGAGGTTGTCGTTCGCGCCGTCGACCGTCGTCTTGGGGTCCCACATAAAGTACATACCGATGAGGCCGGGGACGAAGACGAGCTGGGCGATGCCGCACCAGAACAGTCCCTCGCCGTACATTGCGGTGTAAGCGTCGAGGCTGAATTCCGTCATATACGCCGCGCCCTTGGAGCCGAGCACCGCGGTGGCGATTATGCACAGGATGAACGCGAGCAGCGCGCCGAGGAAGCTGGAACCGATGTGCAATTCGTAAATCGCGCCGCCGAACTTGTTGTTGACGGGCCAGTTCCACGCTGCGTCGGGGTGACCGTTGAAGAATATGCGCGCCTTGACCTCGCCCGTGCACTTTTTGATTGCCGTGACGTTATGCCCCGTTTCTTCCGGGAAGAGGAAGTCGAACGTCTTCCTGTACAGCACGAACTGGCAAATCATCAGCACGAAACCGAGTCCGAGCAGCGCAATGCCGAGTGCGGGCAGGAAGAAGAAGCACACTATGCCGAGCAGAGCGAACGTCATCGTATAGTTCAGCCAGCCGAGGAAGGAATGAGGATGCTCCTTGAACGACTCCACGTCGGCGCGTTCGCAGCCGCAGTCGTTTTTGAGCACGTCCGCCATAAATTCGCAGGACTTCTTCTCTCCTTCGCTGCCGGGGCCGCGTTTGCCGCAGGTTTTGATGACGTCGGTGATGCCGTCAATCATATACTGCGCACTCTCTGCCTTGTTGTCTATGAGCTTTTTGAAGTCAGCCATAGTACGTCTCCTTTTTTCTAGAATGGTTAAATTGTAACATAATCCGTTTCACGTTTCAATACTCTTTCATCATCTTTCACGATATTTTAACAAATGTCGTTTATTTTCCGCACCTCAACCGTCAAAACAAATCCGTCCTCACACAAAAAAACGAACGGCGGTTTCCCGCCGCCGCCCGTCACATTTAATGGTTTATCGCACCGTTTTATCCCATATAACCGTACAATCTGCTTCCATCCGTGCAGCAATTCACCTTCTGTGCCTCGGACAAAGCGTCGAGAGTAATCAAAATCAAAGGTACGCCGCCGCTTATGACGGTACTGCTTGTGATATGCCCGGCAACGGCGCCTATATTCGGGCATATGTTCGCGTCGCTGCCCGTGACCTTAATCTGCGCCAACAACATGGAACAATCGATTATGGACCCGCTCGGAGCATAGCCGACAATGCCGCCTACGGACCTGTTCGCCACACTGGGATAATGGTCCATCTGCGCGACCGAAACACAATTTTCAATCGTCCCCGAGCTCTCTCCGCATATCGCGCCCATATCCCCGTTGCCGAACATATTGACAGCCGAATCGAAATCACCGACGGTGCAGTTCTTTATCACGCTGAAATTCACGCCGGCAATTCCGCCTATCCTCGCCATATTGCGGTTGATATTGATATCCGCCCCTACAAGGTCCACGTTGTCTATCACGCCGCCGGGGCGGTTGATGCCCGCAACCGTACCGACGAACACCCACGCTCCCTGATGCCATACGGGCGCGCTGATGGTGACGTCACTAAACGTGACATTTTTGATTGTGCCGTAATTTTCCTCAAACCAGCCGTAGCTTTTGTCGCTTGTAAACGACTCCGCAGGGATTTCGATGGTAAGTCCGCTGAGCGTATGTCCGCCGCCGTCGAAAACACCATAAAATTTCGTGAGCATTCCCCCGCTGTAAGTACTTAAATCCAAATCCTTTGCCAATTTCCAATATGTCACCGTTTGATTAGAGGCATCGGATATGGCACCTAACATAAACGTCGCATAATGTTGGTTGCTGTTTATTATATATGGGTCCAATGACGTCCCCGTACCTTTTGCATACATTATGGTGAATGATGAATCGGTTGCGGAAGATGAAAAAGCATACTCGTATCCGTCATATACGATTTCTGTTATTTCTATCAGCGGGTTATATGTAATCAAATCGGCACATTGAAAAACGAAAGTGATGATATTTTCATCCGACAGCTCACCGACAGACACGGTATCGGTTATTTCCCGGTTGATAAACAGCCCGGTTTTGTAAGTAACTTTATAGTCAAACTGCTCTATCAACGGATTGTCTACACGCACATATACTGTCACGGTCGTTTCATCGCTCCACGTATCTGTTATTTCGAGCGAATTATTTGCAATGACATACTGCACAGGGTTGAAAATGTTCAAATTCAGAGAAAGTTCCAAATCGTATTGGGAATCGCCGACAATCAATTGATTTTCTATGGTATATTCCAGTTTGAAAGTCGCTGGCGTGCCATAATAATATCCGGAAATCATCACTTTGCCGATTTGAGCCGCATCGAGTATCACACATTCTGCAAGCTCTCCCGTATTTTCTTCTTTTCTTACGTCCACGGGGACAATCTCGCCGTTTATCAGCAACCCGATGTTATATTCTTGTCCTTCATATACAACGTATGTATTACCGTTGATGACTTCGCCGTTGACTGCCCATTTCAACGTGCCGGACTGCACCTCTCCGGTAACAGCTACGGTAACGGCAGAAGTTTCGTTGTGAGTCAACCCTACCCAATAGCTGCTGCCGATATCCAGCCCTGTCACGAGGATGTAACCGTCGACGCTGCTCTCAATTACACCGTTGCTGTCAGCCGCATAGAATGTCATTGCGACCGTCGTGCTGGACGAATCGTAGCTGAATATGTAACTCTCAGCCGCCGGAACAAAACGCACATAACGGGTTATTCCGCTGCCGACATCAACAGAGCTTGTTCCACCCGCCGCAATCTGCATGACGTCGGAAAAGGATATCGTTCCGTTTTGAGAAGAGGCTGATGTATTCGTAATGCAGATGACGCCCACGTTGTCTGACTTTATGTCATATTCGGTGCAAGACAAAGTTTTCAACCCCACGCCGAAATCCCCCAAAACTGCCGTCAGTTTCATTCCCGCACCCTGCACGGCAAGTCTTGTAAACGGATTTGCAAAATCAACCTTCGCGTAAAACATCCCGCCCGCCGGCAGCGCAAACGAATAAGTATCGCCGAAATCCGCCTCCAAAGTCATAAGGTCGATTTTTATTGTCGGACGCTTCAAAGAGGAAGTGGTATTAGTAAGGGTGATGATATACTCCTCCCCTGCCGACATATAATATCTGCCGTCCGCTGCGGGAGTGCATACGGTTTGCTCTCCGTTGGACGTGACCTGAGTGTTTATGCCGGAAGCACCCCCGACGGTAAGCTCATAAAATCCGCTGTATTCGGGTGTAAACGAGAACTTATCTATTCCTTTAATCCTACCGCTTTCCGGCATTATGTATGCCTCGGCTGCAATTCCCTCTGATAATGGCTTGTTTCTAAAATCATTAAATACATTCGTGTAAACATCCGAGCTTGCACTCATAGACTCAAGGTCTGTGAGCAGACTTGTGACCGTCACACCGAGATTGTGTCTGACAACGGTACGCCACCCGGGCTCCATCCCCGTACTGCCGCCGACTTCGAACACGGCGGTAAACCTTCCTCCGTTTCCGACCCAAAGCGCCTGCTCGCTCACCGCCTGCGATGTCACACTCGCCGCTTTGTAAAGCCCTCCGCACGCTTCAACTTGCCCGCTCTTTGTGTTCGGCATATCTTGCAGTCCGTAGTGACTGCCCGAGGAAACACTTTCGAAAGAATCTCCTCCCTGATATCCCGCTGAACCCGTGATATAATCCAACACATCCCATGCACTGTTTATAGCGGCTAAAACAACGGATTTGGTCGCTCCGCCCGCCACAAGTTTATGCAGAGCCGCATCCGCAGTAAAGGCCGCCCAGCCTGCGCTGTCCCTTTCGCTGTAATTGTGCACCACACCTTCGAATTCAAATCCGGGGCCTATCATAAACGCGCCGTTGTCATTGTCGACCGCATAACCGCTGTCGCTCGCATTGAGGTCCTGTTCGTTTTCTATCGTTGCATTGACCGCAATGTTTTCAAGATAAAAGACATTCACATCCTCAAACACATATGACGACCCCTTGCGTTGTGGCATAGGCGCGACCAGCCCCTCCCCTACGCCGACCCCGTCGGCAGGTGCACACAAAATGCTCGGCCCCTGAAACGTGTTGTTCAGAAATGTCGATATTTCTTTACTTTCTTCCGCCCCACCGTATGAGTAATCACCTATACTGGCATTGTAACCCCCGTTCGGAATCAATGTTATGTATTCCCGTTGAAATACGGGTCTGATGGTATATCGTGCATTATTCGTGTTTGCCAACGTGCCTTCCGCCTCATATTCAATTTCAAATCCTAACACTATCGAGCGCATATTCAACTGCGCGTTCCAGCCGGAATTGTACTCCCCGCCCTCGAATGTGAAAATGTAGTAGCCGTAATCTTCTCCCACATAAATGCTCTGTCCCGGCGTCTTGAACAGTTCAATAGGTATAAAATCCACAATCGGGTCATTTGCAAAAATGGTTATTTTGTTGGAGGAAAAGGTCATGTTCTGCATGTAATCGTCCTGTATGTACTTCTCGAACGTAGTCCTGTCGTCCTCTTCTGCCTGTGCTATGCCTTCTTCCGCTAGCAGGCTGAACGGAATGACGCACATCAGTAGTGCTATGCAAACCAAAAGTGCAATTTGTATCGCTTTTGTGCTTAATTTCATTTCTTTTCTCATATTGTTCCTCCCCTTAAGCTTTATTTCTTTCGTCAGCCTGTTCAGCTTGATAAACAATCGCATTCGGCATAGTACACAATTTCAAAACGGCACATCTTGCCGTCAATTTCTTTCCTGTGCCAAAGTGTGAGATTTATCATATCCCATGTAGGGTCATACTGCGGCGGCAAGATATGATAAATGTCTATGCCACTATACTGAAACGGCATTTCTTCTTCCTGTTCTGCCGTCGGATATAATCTCAATTCAGCCCGGCCACCACCTTCCGGTATTAATTCGGATGGCATCGTCCCCGGCTTTCCGCTGAAATCCGTTTCTTCCATTCCGACGCGTATCTGTCCGCCCACCGTTTCGATAAACGAACGCATTTCCAAAGCATATGGGTCATCTCCTACATAATGCTGGATATAATATAAGTCCTCCAAATCATATCTTGGCATCATGTCCTGCCAAGCTTCTTCTCCTTCGTTCCATTCATCGATACGCACGTAAGAATACTCATATTCAGCTATCAAGCGGTCTATCCCGTACAACGCGAAACGGTCCACTTCTTCCGGCTCCTCATCGCACGCGGCAAGCGAGAACGCACACGCGGAAAGTGCGAGCACCAGCACAAGCAATATCGCAAATTTTCTTTTCATAATTCACCTCCTTGAATTCCGTTTGATTCGGTTTGTTTTCGGTTTTGCATCGGGTATCACCTCCCCCTTAAATCCTTCCTGCAAAGACGACAAATGACGCTCCATATTAGCTATATTTAACAAACGAACAATTTCGACAACATATTGCTCTTTATAATTATATTACTACTTTGTCGGTCGCATTGCAATAGCAAATCGGATTTTGCGCAGACGCTTGGGGACGGAGCAAAACAGTCCGAGAGCTTATTGTTGATATTAGGATTTCTACCGTTGGGAAGGAATTTATGAACATTGCACCACAATTTCGGACTGTTTTGCTCCGTCCCTGAGAGTCTGTACAAAAAAACCCCGCGGATGCGGGGCGGACGGTGCGTTGGGCACACGGTGCGGGCGTCAGATGAGCGTCGAGTGTATGACGTAATCCGCAGTGGCTTTGTTGGTGGCGATGGGGATGTCGTAGACCACCGCAATGCGCAGCAGCGCTTTGACGTCGGGGTCGTGCGGCTGGGCTTGGAGAGGGTCCCAGAAGAAAATCACGAGGTCAATCTGTCCTTCCGCGATTTTCGCGCCTATCTGCTGGTCGCCGCCGAGCGGGCCGGACAGATATCTTTCCACATCGAGGTTGGTCGCTTCCGCGACGAGTTTCGCCGTAGTACCCGTGCCGCACAGTTCGAAGCGGGCGAGGGTTTCGCGGTTTTTCATAGCCCAGCTCACCATTTCGGCTTTTTTATTGTCGTGCGCGATGAGCGCTATTCTTCTGACTTTATTCATTTCGGTATCTCCCTGTGTGCAAAGATTATAACACATTCCGCCGAGCATATCAAGCGCAACTCCGCGGCGTTCTCTTTTTCCGCAACGGACGGAAGCGGACAAGCCGCTTGAAAACAATAAATGGGCTTTAACCTGTCAAAATGATTGCAAAAACGCCTCGTCTGCGACACAGGCGGTCACTCTTTCCTTTCGTCTTCCGTCTTTCCCGCAGGACTCGCCTTTGTTCTGCAAAAATGTTATTCAACCGAAACGGCGGGTTTGCACACATCCGCCCAGCCGCGCGCCCGCGAAAACTCTTCCAGTTCGCGGACGGTGAGTTCGATTGCGCTGTTCGCGCTTCCGCACGCGGGGAACACCGTGTCGAACCGCTTCAAAGACTCGTCCAGCCACACCTCGACGCCGTCGTTCACCGCAAAAGGACACACGCCGCCCACGGCGTGCCCCGTGAAGGTTTCCGCCTCTTCGTGCGACAGCATCTTCGCCTTGCCGCCGAAAAAATCCTTGTATTTGCGGTTGTCCACTTTCACGTCGCCCGCCGCAACAACGAGTATCACCCTGTCGCCCAGCATAAACGAAAGCGTCTTCGCTATCCTGCACTCCTGCGTGCCGAGCGCCTTTGCGGCGAGTTCCACCGTCGCGCTCGAAACGTCGAATTCCCGTATCCTGTCCTCCGCGCCGAACCCCGCGAGGTAGGCGCGCACCTTGTCTATCGACATAATTCCTCCGAAATCCGCCTTTGCGGACAAAACGGATTATAGCACCGCCTCCGCCTTTTTGCAACGTCCGCGCGGCACTCGTCCGCGCACGCGTAAGCATATGATAAATAAGTTTAACGCTTTAAAACCGCCTTGATTTCAGCACATCTATTGACATATCGGCGAGTTTGTCGGAAAATAAATACATCAACGGTATCGGGGGAGGATATAATGCTGGAAATCGACAAAAACACCGTCGCGGAGGCGGCGGAAAACACAGAGAACATTGCCGCCGAAACGGCTGAAACGGATATCGCGGCAGGCGCAGACATCGTGACGGATGCCGCTGGCGCAGATGCCGCGGACGATGCGGACAAAAGCAAATTCGCCGTCGCTTTCGGCAAAGGCAAAGAGTTTATGACCCGTCACGGGCACATCTGGCAGGTCGTCAAATTCACTCTCATCAGCCTGATTGCTTTCATTGCGGAGTTTGCGTCTATGTATGCTCTCCAATACGGGCTGGAAGGCGTGCTCGGAAATCGGGAATTCCATTGGTTCATTTTCCACTACGCCGCCGGCAGAGAGGGCGCGTTCGGCACGGCGGGCTTCATCGCAATGCTGGTGTCGAAGTGCATAGCGGAAATCATTTCCTTCACCATAAACCGCAAAAAGACCTTCAAAGCCAACAACAACGTGGTGTTCAGCGCGATAATGTATGTGCTGACCGTCATCGCGCTCATACTCTTCACCACGTGGCTTGCGGGCGTGCTCGGCGACGCAATCGGACCCGCCATCGGCGCCGACGCCGGCAACACCATCAGCAAAATGCTCGGTTCGCTCATCAGCTGGGTGGTCATCTTCCTGATGGACAAATTCGTCATAATGCGCCGCGTCGACAAAGACGAAGAGGAAAATGCCGAAACGGCAGACGCCGCGGAAGCTCTCGCCGCCGACACCTCGGCAGGCGAAACGGTGTCGGAAGTCGCGGACAAAGAGTGACCGCCGCCCCACACCGAAATCTCCTATGATTGAAAACGCGCCTTTCAAGGCGCGTTTTTCTTTTCCCGTCCTCCCCTCCTCGCACGGACATTCGGACGACTGAAAAAATCTTCGGTATTGTGAATGCACTGACGACGCCTTCCGCCGCTGCGCAGAATGCGTCAGACGTGCGGGGTGCGGACGTATTCGGGACGGTCGGGATATTTTCTGAAACGGCGGTAGAGCGCGTAAAGCAGAACAAGCGCGAGCACGGCTATCACAATCTGCGCCACGGGCAGGGACATCCACACGCCGTCTATGCCCCATCCTTCGGGCAGAGTGAGCACGAGCACGAGGATGACCGCCACTTCGCCGTACACGATTGCATAGGCGGAAGCGTTGCGGTCCATAGAATAAAAATAGGACGCGGTGATTTTGCTGACCGCCGTAAACAGCGCGCTGCCCGCAAAGAACGGGAGAATGCGCGCGGACTCCGCGGCGGCGAATTCGCCTGCGCCGAACACTTCGGGGATGAGATTGCGGCAGAGGAAGAGCGCGACAAACAGCACCGCGGCGACAATCAGCGCGGTGACGTAAGCGTAGTTGCGCAGTTTTTTTGCCGCCGCTCTGTCGCCCTCGCCCTGCACAAGGCTGATGAGCGGCTGAGCGCCGTCGCCCACGCCTTGCAGGAGCAGAAGGTCCACGCAATAAACGTACATAATGACGGAGTAAGCCGCAACGTAAGACGAGTCGCCGTAAACGAACAGGAATTTGTTGAGTATGACGGTGATTATCTGCGGACAGAGCAAGACGCCGAACGGGGATATGCCGACGCGAGTTATTCCGCCCATTTCGCGCAGGGAAAAGCGGAACACTCCCCTGCCGAGTTTCTTTATTTTCCAGACGAGATAGGCGGCGCAGGGAAGCACGGTGACGACCTGTCCCAGTCCCGTCGCTATCGCCGCGCCGAAAATGCCGTCGCCGAGGCGTTGGACAAAGAGCCAGTCCAGCACGATATTGGTGACGAAGCCCGCCGCCATAGCGCCCATTGCACCGAAAGACGCGCCGAAATTCCGAAGGAGAGGCACACAGCCCGTCGAGAATATCTGCACCGTGGCGAAACAGGCGAGCACGAAGATATAGGTGTCGGCATAATCGTTGACCGCGCCTTCCGCTCCGAAAGCGTCTATGAGATAAGGATAAATGCCGACCAGCAACGCCGTGACGACCGCGCTCGCAAGCAGGAGATAAAGGAGCGTGTTGCCCAGCCACCTCTTTTCCGCTTCGGCGTCCCCTCTGCCCCTCGCCATCGAGAGCATAACGGAACCTCCCATTCCCACGCCCGTCCCGACCGCGTTTATGAACGCGACGAGAGGATAGGCGACGTTTATGGCGGCAAGTCCGTCGTCGCCGACGTTGTTGCCCACGAAAAAACCGTCCACGATGGAATACAGCCCCGTGAACGCAAAAGCCACCATAGACGGAAGAACGAAACGCAGAAATCTTTTCAGCATATCCGCACCTTGAAGCGTAACTGCACCAAGTATAGCGGAAAGCGCGGTTGCGTTCAAGGATAATCACCCACCTTTTCGGCAAATTATCGCGAAAAGACGGACGGCGCGGCGGCGGAATGGCGCAAAGGGCGCATTTTGACGGAAAATTGCGGTTTTTCGCGCCGTCGTGCGGTCATACTCTTGTGCCCCGACGGAAAATAATGTATAATTCTTTCACCGCACGGCGCATTGTGCCCCGCGCGGACGGTTTCGGAATTATCAGGAGGACATATGGACAAAAACTTCATCGAAAAGCAAGTTGCCGCCATCCGCGAACAAGTCGGCGACAAAAAGGTGCTGCTCGGCCTCTCGGGCGGCGTGGACAGCTCGGTGTGCGCCGCGCTCATCCACAAGGCGATAGGCAACAACCTCATCTGCGTCTTCGTCAACCACGGTCTTCTCCGCAAGGGCGAATTCGAGCAGGTGCAGCAGGTGTTCAGGGAACAGTTCGGAATGAACCTCGTCGCAGTCGACGCGGAGGACCGCTTCCTCGACAAACTCAAAGGCGTTTCCGACCCCGAGAAAAAGCGCAAAATCATCGGCGAAGAGTTCGTCCGCGTGTTCGAGGAAGAGGCGAAAAAGCTCGGCAAGGTCGAATTCCTCGCACAGGGCACCATCCTCCCCGACATCATCGAGAGCGGCACGGACGGCAAAAACAAGCTGGTCAAGTCCCACCACAACGTGGGCGGTCTCCCCGAAAACATCGGCTTCGAAGGGCTTGTCGAACCCGTACGCGACCTCTACAAATTCGAAGTGCGCGAGGTCGGACGCGAACTCGGCCTGCCCGACTTCATCGTCGACCGCCAGCCCTTCCCCGGCCCCGGTCTCGGCGTGCGCGTGATTGGCGAAATCACCCGCGAAAAACTGAACATTCTGCGCGACGCGGACTTTATCTTCCGCGAAGAGATAGAAAAAGCCGGGCTTGGGACAAAAGTGTGGCAGTACTTCGCCATCATCAACGACAGTATGTCCACGGGCGTCGACGCCACGGGCGGCAGAACTTACGAACATATGATAGCCCTCCGCGCCATCAACACGCACGACGCCGTCACGGCGGATTGGGTGGAGCTGCCCTACTCCGTGCTGCGCGCCGCGTCCTCCCGCATAGTCAAGGAAGTCAAGGGCGTCAACCGCGTCGTCTACGACATCACCACCAAGCCTCCTGCCACCATCGAGTGGGAGTGAGCAAAAGCTCGGCAACCGCAACGAAAACGCATACACGAAAACGCAGGCAAACCGCCTGCGTTTTTTCTCCTCCGTCCGCTGCCCCGCTCCTGCGCCTGACATATGCCGAACGGCGCCCGAAGGCGCCGCCCGACATACGTTAGGGAAGGATTTATTGCTTCATGGCTCCCGACATAGCGGCAGCCATCTCTGCCGCCTGCTGTTTGACTTTTTCCCTCTCGAAAACTTCCATCTGGTCGAACACCGTCTTCTTGAAATCCTCGGGCTTCTTGATGTACTTGAAGCTGTAAGACCCTGCGGCGGTGTCGATTTTCACCTTGCCGTAGCCGAATATGCTTCCGAACAATCCCTTGGAAACGGCGACGTTCTGAACCTTGTTGAGAGGGCTGGACATAACTTTTTTGCGTATGAACCCCACTCTTCCTATCACGTTTTTGTTGGTGACGGCAAGTTCCGTGGTGGCATACGCAAAAATGCCGCCCGTGAAAATCGAAACCGCGGAAAGTTTCGCCTGTTTGACTATCTTCTCGTTTCTGCTGAGATTCTGTTCGAGATATTTGCCCATAAACAATCCTCCGTATGAGTTTTTCTATTGCAATCATAATGTAAGAATTCTTAAATGTCAAACATATTTTGTAAGTTTTCTTAAATTATATTGCCCCACCGCGCGGCGCGGCAGCCGAAAATCAGGCTTTGAAGCGGTGTAAGAAATCTTAATTAAGGGCATTATGTTTAAGAATTCTTATACCATTTAGGCTATGGAAAAGAACAATGTCATCGGCAAATCCATTAGGGAAAACCGCACCGCACAACACCTGAGCCAGAAACAGCTCGCGGCGATGATAGGCGTCACTCATGCCGCGATAAGCTATTGGGAAAACGGCGTCAACATCCCGAACGTCAAAGACTGCTGGCTGCTTGCCGATGCTCTGCACATCACTATAGACGAACTCGTCGGCCGCACCGACGAATGATGCCCCGTAAAACGGACAGTATCCGTTTTACGGGGACCCCGAATAAATACCCCACCGAAAAATCGGAGATT
>OLZB01000747.1_pt1 | contig 15213 bp, 15 predicted proteins | sample 1673421 | NCBI WGS metagenome assembly OLZB01 (sample SAMEA103958111, study PRJEB25191) | human gut metagenome | biome: human-associated habitat [ENVO:00009003]; feature: intestine environment [ENVO:2100002]; material: feces | place: Germany | collected 2013/2015
AATTTCATGCTTTTTTTATTTGTTTAATGATTAGGTGGTTACGCATTCGTGACAATCACGGCGTCCAGCATTTTAGATGATCCCTGCGAGCGCATGTTCAGGAGGATGACAAGGAGGGTTTTGTTGGAACGGGTGTTTAAAATATTTAACAATGAAATGATTGCATTTATATTTATCATGTGTCATTCATGACGATGTTTTCATGATAGCCCCAAAAAGAAAGTCATTTTAACCCGGAACAGATGAAGATTTCTTTACAAAACAACTATACTATTGATTATGAAAATTATATGTGTATTGGTGGCATTTTTTACGGGCTCTCTTTTGGTGTGTTCAATTAAAAATGTCTGCATGGGGAGGGAATGTGCGGCGCATGTACGGGCCACACAGGCCATCGAGGAAAATATGAGCCTGTTTGACCAGTCGATGGTGCCCGGTCATCTGGACAAGGTGCTGGAGGAGCTGGAAGGTCTGGACGACCGTGACGGGCAGGGGAATGCGGCGCCGGAAATCCGGAGGTACAAGCTTCAGAACTACTTCCGCCTTTTCCGGATGATCACAGAGTCCGTGGATGCCAGCTATCTTCCGAGAATGTACCGTATTCTGACGGGAAAAGGGGAAAAAAACCTGCCGGAAAAAGTCCCGCGCCCTGTTCCCGCCAAGGTGGGAAGCGCCTATCTTTACGACTATATCCAGTCCGGACTCCGGGTGCTTCGTTTTCAGACCAGGGTGGCCGTCATGGACTATATCCGCTCCGCGTATTCCGGCAAGCCATCCCCGGAAGAACGAAAGGAGCTTTTGGCCCTTGCGGAAGGAGTGGAGAAGGAATTTTTCACCTTTCTCCAGAATTGGACGCAGACGGATGTGAGCTGGATGCCGGACAAAGACTTCAATTGCCTGGACAAGCCTGCGCCGGAAGAAAAGCTGCGGGAAATGATAAGCTGCCTGCAATACATGCATTTTCTGGAATATGCCCGGGATCCCCTTTTTCTGGAGGAGGATGTCGCATTCAGCAACATTGATCCGCCACCTCCTGTGGGGAAGGACGGCATGGCCTTTTCCGGTCAGGCTCCGGACAGTCTCCATGAGCCGGAATCCCGCAGGCAGTATCTGATTGCCCGCCGGGAAAATATCAGGAAAAGCCGTGGAGCTGACCTGAAGAAAAAGGTGCAGGATAAGCTGACGGATGCCTATTGGAACGTTTTTACGCGGATTGAATCTGTCGAGTTCATGGACCAGGCATCCAGGCAGGCTTTGTTGCACACGGCGGAAATGTTGGGGATGAATGACGATTTCAGGGACAATCTGCGGGATGCCTGCGCGCGCAAGGATATTGATGAAGCGATTGACCGTTTTTCACAAACGAAAGACAGGAAGGACATGCAGGACGCGGATGCTTTGATCGGAGCATTTCAACAATGCCGGAAAGTATTGTGGGGAAAGGAGTCATCCACCTTTTTCCACTTGGTAACACAGGATCTGGAAGAAAAAATGATGGAGAACATCAGGTGCACGTGCGGCGATTCCCGTTTCTATTTGCAGGAGGCCAGATGGTGGCTGGCGGCCTATGGATTGAAGGCCCGCGCCTCGTACATTCATGACGAATGCCAGCGTATTCTGGAGATGGAAAAGAAAAGGATTGAAGACAGCCTTCTGCTTCTGGACGAGAATTTTTCCAGAGGAGGTTTGGAAAAGGCAGACCTGGTATTGAAGGATGCGAGGATTGTGAATGTTTTTACGGAAGAGATCATCCGCGGGTCTCTCCGCTGCGCTGACGCGGTGAAGTGCAGCGAAGAGGAGCTGGAAAGGCTCGCCTCGGCGGCGGGATGCGGCGGAGCCGGGCCGGATGATCTGGCAGCGTTTCTCCGCGGCATGGGCATCTGTAAGCTGATCTATACGAAAGGCGAAAAAGGGAGCCTTGTCTGGTGGGACGGGAAACGGTCGGAGATGGCCAGCCCGAAAACGGACGTCGCCGATACGGTGGGAGCGGGCGACGCTTTTACGGCGGCGCTCACTGCGGCCATGGCCTGCGGCTGGTCTCTGCGGGAGGCGCACCGGCTGGCGGCGGAGACAGCGGCGTATGTGTGCAGCCGGGAAGGAGCCATGCCGGAGTATCCGCCGCGTCTGGCGGGACGGCTCGGACGGGCGGAATGAAGGAGAGCGGAAGCTCTCTTTTTTTGTGCTATACTATATATTAATATGATTATTTGTAGTAAGTTAAAGACAGATGTTCAGCGGAGAGATCATGGATATTTACGGGAAATACCGGCCGGCGCTGGAAGCGGTCATGAAGCGGACCGCGGAGGCCATCGAGGCTTACGGCGCGGCGGAGAAGGAAAAGACCGGAGAGATGCTCTATGAGCACCTGCGTTTCCGGCTGAAATCGGAAGCGAGCATGGAGGCCAAGCTCGCCGGACGGGGACTTCCCCTCACGGCGGAAGCGGCGGTGCGGGAAGTGCGGGACGCGGTGGGCTTCCGCATCGTGTGCCGCTTCATCGATGATATTTATGAGAATATCGCCCGTATCCGGGCGCTGCCGGGCGTCTCTGTGGTGAAGGAGAAGGATTATATTCGCAATGTGAAGCCCAACGGGTACCGGAGCTACCATCTCATTCTTTCGGCGGAAGCGCCCTTTGCCGATCCGGAAGGGCGGATGCCGGGGCGTTTCTTTGTGGAGGTGCAGCTGCGGACGATCGCCATGGATTCCTGGGCGGCGCTGGAGCACGAGATGCGATACAAGCGGGATGTGGAAAATCCGGAGCTCATCGGGCGGGAGCTGAAACGGTGCGCCGACGAGCTGGCGTCGTGCGATGTGTCCATGCAGACCATCCGCAATCTGATCCGGGCGCGCAGGAAATGAGGGGAAAAGTATGAGAATTTTGATCGCGGAAGATGAAAAGGCCATGTCCGACGCGCTGGCGGCGGTGCTCCGCCATTTCGGCTACGAAGTGGATACGGCAGGCGACGGGGCGGAAGCGGTGGCGCTGGCCGGCGGTCATGTGTACGACTGCATGGTGCTGGATGTGATGATGCCCCGTATGGACGGCATCGAGGCGCTGTCCATTCTGCGGAAACGGGGCGATGTGACGCCGGTCATTCTGCTCACGGCAAAAGCGGAGATCGACGACCGGATCACCGGCCTCGACGCGGGGGCCGACGATTACCTGACGAAGCCCTTCGCCATGGGCGAGCTCCTCGCGAGGATCCGCTCCATGACGCGCCGCGCCGGAGCGTTTGTGAAAAATGAGCTGAAAGTGGGCGGCCTCTCGCTCAATGTGGAGGAGCAGGAGCTTTCCGGTGAAAGCGCGATCCGCCTCGGCGGGAAGGAAGCGAAGCTTATGAAGCTCTTCATGATGAATGAGGGCAAGGAATTGTCGGCGGAGGAACTGTTCCGCCGCGTCTGGGCAGATGAACCGGACACGGACCGGGGCATCGTGTGGATGTATGTCTCCTTCCTGCGGGAAAAGATCGAATCCGTCCGCGGCGGGGCGGAGATCCTCGGCGGAGAAGACGGCCCCTTCGTGCTGCGGGCGGAGAAGTGAGCGCCGGGAAACGGGCGGAAAGGAGAGCACAGCTATGGATATGATCCGAAAGATACACCGGCAGTTCCTCCTCATCGCGACGGCGGCGATCTTCCTGATCGTGGCGGCGGCGCTGGGCATCATCAACGGGTCGCTCTATCTGGCGGTGCGCGATGAGATCCGGTCGGTGACAGAGTACATCGTGAGCAACGGCGGCGTGCTGAATCCGCAGGAGCGGCCGCTCACGGACAGCTGGTTCGACGACGGAGGCTGGATGAACGATACGCCGGAATTTTCCTACCAGACCCGGTATTTCTCAGTGCTCTTCGGCAGGGACGGTACGGCGAAGGCCATCAATGTGAACCATATCGCCGCGTTCACGCCGGAGGAAGCGGCGGAGACGGCGGCGCAGGCCGCGCGGGAAGGAACGGAAGAGGGATTTTTCAAAAAAGACAAGACCAGCTACGCCTACCGGATCGCCGCGGCGGACGACGGGCTCCTCGTGGTCATCCTGGACTGCACGCGGGACATGGCGGCAGTGAACGCCTTCCTCCGGTACTCCCTCATGTTCGGACTGCTGAGCATCCTCATCTTTGTGCTCATCGTGACCGTTCTCTCTAAGCGGGCGATCCGTCCTTTTCAGGAGAATCTGGAAAACCAGAAACGGTTCATTACCAACGCGGGGCATGAGCTGAAAACGCCGATCGCCATCATTTCCGCCAACGCGGAGGCGATGGAGCTCATCGGCGGGAAAAATGAATGGACGGAAAATATCCTGAAGCAGGTGGCGCGGCTGTCGAAGCTCATCAGCGATCTCATCACGCTGGCGAAAGTGGGCGAAGCGTCTCCGAAGGACGTTCGCCTCGCGAAAGTCGATCTGACGGCGTGTACGGAAGCGGGGGTGCGCGCTTTTCTGCCGGTCATCACCGAGCAGGGGCGGAAGGCGGAGACCCGCATCGCGCCGGGCGTATCCGCGCTGGCCGATGCCCGCATGTACGGGGAGCTGGTCAATATTCTGCTGGACAACGCGGCGAAATACTGCGACGAGGGAGGAACGGTCACGGTAACGCTCACGCCGGGAAAGAAAGGAAAAGGCGCGGCGCTGTCTGTCTCCAATGACTATAAAGAAGGCGCCCATGCCGATTACAGCCGTTTCTTCGAGCGGTTTTACCGGGGCGATACTTCCCACAGCAGCGGATGCGAAGGCTACGGCATCGGCCTCTCCATGGCGCAGGACATGGTCAAACTTATGCGGGGAAAAATCCGCGTGAGCTGGGCAGACGGGGTCATTACTTTCTCCGTGGAACTGGGGGCGGCATGATGCACGGCGACGGACTGATGGCGGGGATCTTCACTTTTCTCCTGATCGGCGCGCTCCATGGGGCGGTCATCAAGGGAGAATATTATTTTTCAAAAAAGATCTGGCCCCTTTTTCTGTTGGGCGGCCTGGGATGCCTCGCGCTGTCGCTGTTTCTGCCGGACGCGGTCTGGCGGTGCCTTGCCGCGGTGACGGGCTTTTCCCTCCTCTGGAGCATCCGCGAACTCTTTCAGCAGGAAGAACGGGTGCGGAAGGGCTGGTTTCCCAGGAACCCGAAAAGGATATATAAAAAATAAAAAAAGAGACGGCTCGCGCCGTCTTTTTTCATGGATGAATGATCGCTTCAAACTCCGTGTCTCCGTGGAGCCAGAAGAAATGATCCTGCTCCGCCGCCGTTCCCCGCACCGCCGGTTCAAGGGCCGCCGCTTTCCGCAGCCAGCCGAGAGCCTGCGCCCTGTCCCGCATGTCGGAATAATTCGTGGCGATGCCGTACATGGACCACGCATTCCGCGGGTCCTTTTCGAGGACTTTTTGGAAATGCCGGATCGATTCGCTGTAATGGCCGCCCAGTTTCAGCGCCATGGCCATGTCGTAGTGGCCCTGCGTGTAGCCGGGATAGATTTCGAGAGCCTTTCCGATCATTGCGGCGCCGTCCTCCGGCGCGCCCGCGAAAGCGGTGAGAAGCCCCTTGAGAGCGAGGGCTTCGTAATTACCGGGCGCCGCGGCAAGGGCTTTCTCCGCAAGGCGCAGGGCTTCCGCGCCGTCTCCCTCGCCGTACACATCGAGCGCCTGGCGGGAGAGCGCTGCCGAATCAGCGGGAATCACGGGCGGCGCGCTCTCGGAAATAGCCGCTTCCTTCGCGGCAGGCGGCGCAGCCTCCTTTTCCGGCGCGCAGCCGGCAAGGCATGCGGAGAGGAGAAGAACAGTGAGAACGGCAGAATATTTCATAAGGGCCTCCTTGTTTTTCTCCATTGTAAGGAAATCAGCGGCACCGCGCAATCCGCTTCCCGCGTCCGTAGTATAATGGAAGAAAAACAAAGGAGGCCTGACAGATGAGTCAATTGGCATTTGTGACGGGAGCGACGAGCGGTATCGGCAGAGCGACGGCGGAAGCGCTCGCTGTGAAAGGATACCGCCTGGCACTGGCGGCGAGAAATCAGGAAGCGCTGGAAACGGCGGCGGAGGAGCTGCGCATGAAGTATAACGCGGAAGTCTCCGTGTACGTCCTTGACGTGAGAGACAGAGAGGCCATCGAAAAGACGGCGGCGGCGTGCATGGCGCGGGACGGCGTGCCCGATGTGCTCGTGAACGACGCCGGACTCGCCCGCGGTCTGGAACCGTATGGCGAGACGCTGCCGGAGGATATCGAGCAGATGATCGACACCAATATCAAAGGGCTCTTCCACGTGACGCGGGCATTTCTGCCGGCCATGCTCAAAAGAAATAAGGGGCACATCATCAATCTCGGCTCCACGGCGGGGCTCTATGCCTATGCGGGCGCGGCGGTGTACTGCGCGACGAAAGCGGCGGTGAAAACGTTCAGCGACGGCATCCGCATTGACGTCATCGACAGCGACATCAAAGTCACCACCATCCAGCCGGGCATCGTGAAGACCGCCTTCAGCGAAGTGCGTTTCCACGGAGATAAAAAAAGAGCCGACGCCGTCTACGAAGGCGTAGACGCGCTCCATCCGGAAGACATCGCCGAAGTCATTTCCTTCGTGCTCTCTCAGCCGAAGCGCGTACAGATCAGCGACGTCGTTATCATGGCCAATCAGCAGGCGACGGGCTTCATGGTGAGCAAGAAAAAATCCTGATTCCTTCTTGACAGATAGAAAAGCATCCGGTAAAATTACTTACGTTGATGCCGGTATAGCTCAGTTGGTAGAGCGGCGCATTCGTAATGCGTAGGTCGTAGGTTCAAGTCCTATTGCCGGCTCCATAGAAAGCAGACCTGAAAAGTGAGAACATCGCTTTTCAGGTTTTTTATTTTGCCTGTGCCGGGATACAGTAAGGCAAAAGAGGGGCAGGGGTCTCTTGATTGTATCTTTTCCACACAGCCTGAAAACAGTGAGACGCAGAAAAAATTTTTTCTATAGCATAAAAAGGACAAAATATGTCATATGGATTTTGTTATAATCAAAGGCAAGAAAAGAAATCAAGGAGATGTTTTGCAAGGAGGGACGATATGGAATACATTGCGCATTTGAAAGAGAATGGAGAGACGCAGCTCCTGGAGGATCATCTGAAGCAGACCGCGGAACTGGCAGCGTCCTTTGGAAAGAATATCGGCCTGGAAGAGGCGGCGTATGCGGCAGGCATGCTCCATGATGACGGAAAATTTCAGGATGCATTTCAGAAATATATCCGCGGAGAGTATCGGGGAAGAGTGGACCACTCCACGGCCGGAGCCGTCCTGGCGATCCTGAAAAATTATTCTGAAGCGATGACGGCGATGGCGCCTTTCTGTATTGCCGGACATCATGCGGGCCTTCCCGATTTCGGCTCCATGGCTGATCCGGAGGGGCGCGGAACCTTGTGCGCCCGGCTGAAAAAAGGATTGGCGAACCGCCGGGACTATGAGGCCTGCGGAGAGAAGGCCTCGCTTCCGGAAAAAGCGGATGTACCGATGTATGAAAAGATCAAAGGTGACAAGCTGGGCGAGATGCTTCTCACGCGGATGCTCTTTTCCTGCCTGGTGGATGCGGACTTTCTGGACACGGAATCGTTCATGGCGGAGGAACCTGTGCGGCGCGGTGGATTTCATACCATCGAAGAACTGCACGGCCGCTTTTTCGGGCAGCTTGAGGAGAAAGGCTACTTTTCGCCGCGGAACAGGATCAATGAAAAGCGCTGTGAAATATTGAAACGCTGTGTGGAGATGGGCAGCAGCGATCCGGGGCTGTATTCGCTGACGGTGCCTACCGGAGGAGGAAAGACGGTGTCTTCCCTGGCATTTGCCATGGAACAGGCGGTAAAGCAGCATAAAAAGAGGATCATCTACGTGATCCCCTACCTGTCAATCATTGAACAGACCGCCGACGTTTTCCGTTCCTTCCTCGGCGCGGAAGACGTGCTGGAGAGTCACAGCAATGTGAATTACGATGATGAAGACGAAACGGCGGAAAAGAAAAAACTGGCGTCGGAAAACTGGGATGCTCCCATTGTGATCACGACGAGCGAACAGTTCTGGGAATCGCTGTATGCAAACCGCACGTCGAAATGCCGGAAGCTGCACAATATCGCCGACAGCGTCGTCATTTTTGATGAGGCGCAGATGCTTCCGCGGGAATTTCTGCTGCCCTGCCTGAAAGCGCTGCACATGCTGGTCAACTATTTCGGCTGCACCGCCGTACTGTGCAGCGCGACGCAGCCCTATCTGGAAAATATCCTGAGAGACCCGAAAAATGTAAAAAAATATCAGTTTGATACACCGGTCAGGGAGATCATGACAGAGATTCCCGCGCTGTATGAATTTTTCCGGCGGGTGAGATTTCAGGATGATGGAGAGATGACCTATGACGAAGCGGCGGCAGCCATACAGGCACATGAACAGGCTCTCTGCATTGCATTGACAAAATCTGAAGCGCGGGAGATCGCCGACCGTGTGACGGGGGAAGGCGCGTTTTATCTGTCGACGAATCTCTGCCCGGCGCACCGGCGGGCGGTCATTCAGGAGATGAAGCGGCGCTTAAAAGAAGGGTTCCCGTGCCGTGTCGTATCGACCAGCGTCATTTCTGTGGGCGTGGATATCGACTTCCCCGTGGTCTATCTGGAAAAGACCGGCGCGGACAGCCTGATCCAGGGCGCGGGCCGGTGCAACCGGGAAGGAAAGCGGCCGCCGGAAGAAAGCGTCGTTCACCTTTTTGAGACGGAAAAGAGCGGGAATACCCGTTTCATGAAATTGGAACGGGATTTGATGAAAAAAACAGCGGAAACGGAGGGAGATATTTCGTCGCCGGAAGCGATCCGGGCCTATTTCCGGGAGCTCTATGAATTGGAAGATATGGGTGAACGCAGCGATCTGGACGCGAAAGAAATCTGGAAGCTGGCGGAAGACAGGAAGTATCGGGAGACCGGCCGGGTCTTTCATCTGATTGAAAATCGGACGAAATCCGTGCTGATCCCCTACAATGAAGACGCCTGCCGGATCATCGATGATCTCCGGTGCGGAATCCGAACGAGAGACCTGATGCGCCGGGCCGCGCAGTACATCGTCAATGTGGGATATTCAACAACTTATGAATCGCCGTTTTCCCGCCTCATCGCCAATGGACAGGCGGAAATGCTTCCCAACGATACGGAGATCGCTGTGCTTACGGATGAGACCCTGTATGACCGGGAGAAATTCGGAATGCTTGCTTCAGAACAAGAAGGGCAGGGGATCGAATGGTGATCACGCAAAAAGGAGCGGAAAGCTCCCGCTCCTTCTGCTGTTTCTGCCAATGACGCTCCAAACAAAGATAATTTCAACCATCTTCAATTTTTCATGATATTATATGGTTAATATGAGATTTATATAATGACTAAAAAATAAATAAGAAAAAGAAAGGAGAGAATATGAGTTACGGTATTCGGATCGAGTGCTGGGGGAAGTACGCTTGTTTTACTCGTCCTGAAATGAAAGTGGAGCGTGTCTCGTATGATGCGATGACGCCTTCTGCGGCGCGGGGACTCGTGGAGGCCATTTTCTGGCACCCCGGCTTACGCTATGTGATCGACGAGATCGACGTGATGGCGCCGATCCGCTTCACGAATATCCGGCGGAATGAAGTGAAGTCCAAGATCTCCGCGTCCGCAGCGGCGAAAAACGCTAGGAGCGGCAGCGGGATGTAGCTTCTGACCAGGACGGATATCCAACAGAGAGCGGCGGAGATACTGAGAGACGTGCGGTACTGCATCACGCTTCATTTTGAAATGACGGATAAGGCGAGCCCCAGCGACAATCCGGGGAAATTCAAAGAAATGCTCTGCCGCCGCGCGCGGAAGGGGCAATGTTATCATCAGCCATACCTGGGATGCCGGGAATTTCCCGCAGGATTCCGCCTCGTTGAAGATGATGAGAAAATCGTCCCCTATCCGGAAACGAGAGACCTCGGGTATATGCTATATGACATGGACTACAGCGACCCGGAAAACATCACGCCCCAGTTTTTCCGGGCGAAGCTTGAAAATGGAGTGCTGGATCTCCGGAACTGCGAGGTGAAACGATGATCCTTCAATCTTTGGTGCACCTCTATGATGAAATGGGGAAAAAAGGCGAGATCGCGGAAGAAGGCTGGAGCCTTGCCAAAGTCACGCACCGGGCGGAGATCGATCGGGAAGGACATCTTCTTCGGCTCATTCCGATCTTTCAGACCGTGCAGAAGGGCAAGAAGACTGCGGAAGTGCCGAGAGATATCCTGGTCCCTGCGCAGGTGAAGCGGTCCAGCGGCGTCAAAGCTAATTTCCTCTGCGATGGGCCGGCCTATTTCTTCGGTATTGATGAGGGAAAACCGGAACGGGCCATAGACTGCTTCGAGGCGGCCAGAAAATTGCATCATGCGGTACTGGACGGCTGCGATTCTGATACGGCAAAGGCGCTGTTGGCGTTCTTTGACGGGTGGAGTGTCGAAACAGCCATGACGCACCCCGTTATTGCCGCAAATCTGGAAGAACTGCGGTCGTCGAGGAATCTGATCTTTCTGGTCGATGAAAAAGATCCGCTGAAAGACGATAAGATCAGAGACGCCTGGGGAAGATACCAGGAGGTTCCCGCAGAAGAGGAAACAGACACGGGGATCTGCCTTGTGACAGGGAAAGAGCACCAGAAGATCGCCCGCCTGCATCCGGCAATCAAAGGCGTGATGGGAGCGCAGTCCTCCGGAGCGACGCTGGTCGCCTTCAATGGAGACTCATTCTGTTCCTACGGACATGACGGAGAGCAGGGAGCGAATGCGCCCATCAGCGAGAGAGCGGCGTTTGCTTATGCATCCGCGCTGAATGCGCTGCTGCGGGACAGAGATCATGCGAAAGTATTCGGCGATACGACGGTCGTCTACTGGACGGAACGGGCGGAGAAACAGGTGCAGGATGTTTTCGCCGCGCTGATCAGCGGTGACAGGGGAACTGTGGATGACGCCGCGCTGAACAGCATCGTGGAATCCATGAAAAACGGGATACCCGCCGATCTGAACGGCGTCTGCATCGATCCTGATGAGCCCTTCTACATTTTGGGGCTGGCTCCGAATGCGGCGCGTCTGGCGGTGCGCTTTTTCCTGAAAAACACATTCGGGAAAACGGTAGAATGCATCGCAGCTCATCAGGAACGGATGCGCCTTTCCGGGCCGTCGTGGGAAAAGGGCATGACCCCGCTGTGGAGAACGCTGAAAGCGACGGTCAATCCGCATGCCAAAGACTCGGCATCGTCGCCGCTTCTGGCGGGCAGTCTGCTCCGGGCGGTCTTTACGGACAGCCTGTACCCGGAAGCGATGTTTCAGAATATCATGCTTCGGATCTTCTCCGATCAGGATTCTGACAGCGGCGAGAAGGGCCGGAAAGTGGAAAAGGTCAGCTACACAAAAGCCGCTTTTATCAAAGCGTACCTGCTGAAAAATAAAAAACAAAGATGGGAGGATGAAATCTTTATGGCAGTCAATGAAAATTGCAGAGAAATTTCCTATGTACTGGGGCGGCTGTTTTCCGTGCTGGAAAATATCCAGATGCAGGCGAATCCGAATATCAATACGACGATCAAAGAGCGGTACTTCAATTCCGCCTGCGCCACGCCGGCTTCTGTTTTCCCGACTCTTCTGAAGTTGGCCAATGCGCACATGGATAAATTGAAAGACAATACACCTGCCAGCATTTTCTTCAAAAAGAAGATCGGCAGTCTCATGGAAAAGATCACGATGCCCGATGAAGGAACGCCGCTTCCCAATCGGTTGTCGCTGGAAGAACAGGGCGCTTTCGTACTCGGATATTATCAGGAAACGCAGGCCCGCTATGCAGGGAAAAAGGAGGAAAACTGAAATGGCAGAAGCAATTCACAACCGCTATGACTTCGTGGTGCTTTTCGATGTGGAGAACGGAAATCCCAACGGCGATCCCGATGCCGGCAATATGCCCCGCGTGGACCCGGAGACGGGGCTTGGCCTCGTGACCGACGTCTGCCTCAAGCGCAAGATCCGCAATTACGTGGAAGCGGTAAAAGAAGGCGAGAAAGGATACCGCATCTATATCAAAGAGAATGCGCCGTTGGAAACGAGCGATAAAGAAGCACTGGACTATATCGGCGCGGATGATATCAAGACGATCAAGAAAAAAGATCCGCAGGCCGATGAAAAGATCAGAAATTTTATGTGCTCGAATTTCTACGACATCCGCACCTTCGGCGCCGTCATGACGACATTTGTCAAAGGGGCTCTGAACTGCGGACAGGTGAGAGGCCCGGTGCAGATCGGGTTCGCCCGCAGCATTGATCCCATCGCTCCGCAGGAAATCACCATCACCCGCGTGGCGATCACCACGGAAAAGGATGCCATGAATAAGAGCACGGAAATGGGACGGAAATATATCGTTCCCTATGCGCTCTATCGTGCGGAAGGCTATGTATCCGCCAACCTGGCAAGAAAAGTGACCGGCTTTTCCGAGGAAGATCTGGAGCTGCTCTGGCAGGCGATCATCAATATGTTTGAAAATGATCATTCCGCAGCAAGAGGAAATATGGCTGTGCGTGAATTGATCGTATTCAAACACGACAGCGAACTGGGCAATGCGCCGTCGTACAAACTCTTCGAGCGGGTCTCCGTGAAGAAGAAAGAAGACTGCCAAACGCCGCGCAGCTACAAAGACTATGAAGTGACAGTCAATACCGACGAACTTCCTGCCGGAGTGACCTGCGAAAGAAAGATATGACCTGGGATGAAGACGAGTACCTCATGATCTCCGGTATTCAGCACTTTGCTTTCTGCCGGAGACAATGGGCGCTCATTCATATGGAAGGCCAGTGGCAGGAAAACCGCCTGACTGCGGAAGGACAGCTCATCCATAAAAATGCGCACAAAGATTCTTTCATAGAAAAACGTCCGGGCATTCTGGTGACGAGAGGGCTCCGCGTATGTTCGCCTTCCCTTGGAATGACAGGGCAGTGCGACGTGGTGGAATTCCGCCCTGCGGAAGACGGCACAGTACTGCACGGGCATCGGGGACTGTGGGCCGTGCGTCCTGTGGAGTATAAGCGGGGGAAAGATAAAGACGATCATTCCGATATGCTTCAGCTCTGCTGTGAGGCCATGTGCCTGGAAGAAATGCTCGCGTGCAGGATACCGGAGGGGGATATTTTTTACCATGAGATCCGGCGCAGGCGGAAGATCGAGCTGACAGAGGAACTGCGGGAAGAAGTGCGGAGGACGGCGGAAGAGATGCATGAATATTTCCGACGCGGAAGGACTCCGAAAGTCCGGCCGGAAAAGAAATGCCAATCCTGTTCTCTGCGGGATATCTGCCTGCCGAAACTGGGGAGAAACCTGTCGGCAGCCGCATATATCGAGAAGATGCTGGGAGAAAAAGCATGAGAAAACTCCTGAATACGCTGTTTGTCACCTCGGAAGATATCTATCTTTCTCTGGAAAATGAGAATATCGTAGCGTGGAAAGACGGGCAGGCCGTGCAGCGGATGCCGCTTTTGAACCTGGAAAACATTCTGTATTTTGGGTACAAAGGAGCCAGTCCGGCACTCCTTGGCGCGTGCGTACAAAGGGGGATCGGCTTCTGTTTCCTGGATCAGAACGGCCGGTTTCTTGCGCGCGTCGGCGGGATCACTCGGGGGAATATCCTGCTCCATAAAGAACAATACCGTGTGTCGGAAGATGAAAAGAAAAGCTGCGCCGCCGCCCGGCCGATGATCGCTGCGAAGATTTTCAATGCCCGCTGTGTGCTCATGCGCGGAATGCGGGATCATCCTCTGTCCGTTGACTCCGAACTCTTTCAGGCATATACGGAAGACCTCCTGCGGGCAGCCCGTGATGCGATGAAAGCGGAATCACCGGACGAACTGCGGGGGATAGAAGGCAATGCGGCACAGATGTATTTCTCCCTCTTTGACCAGCTAGTACTGGCGGACAAAAAACATTTCTTTTTCAGAGGCAGGAACAAAAGGCCGCCGCTCGACAGGGTTAACGCGCTGCTCTCCTTCACGTATACCCTTCTGGCGCATGACTGCGCTTCTGCACTGGAAGCGGCCGGGATGGATGCCTATGCCGGGTTTCTGCACCGGGACAGGCCGGGGAGAACATCGCTGGCGCTGGATCTGATGGAAGAACTCCGGAGCGTCTATGCCGATCGGTTTGTACTGACATTGATAAACAATCGGATCATTACGGCAAAAGATTTCAAACAGATGGAAAACGGCGCTGTCTGGCTGAATGAAGAAGGGCGGAGGACACTGCTCTCCCGGTGGCAGGAGCGGAAACGGGAGAGCATTACCCATCCTTTCCTGCAGGAAAAGATCGCATGGGGGCTCCTTCCCTATGTGCAGTCCCTCCTGCTTTCCCGATATCTTCGGAATGATCTTGACAGCTACCCGCCGTTTCTATGGAAGTGATGCAAATTGATGGTACTCGTGACCTATGATGTAAATACGACGACCGCTGCTGGACGGAAGCGGCTTCGGCAGGTCGCTAAATGCTGCGTCGCCCACGGGCAGAGAGTACAGAATTCCGTATTCGAATGCTCGCTTGACGAAGCCCAATTCGTAGCGCTCCGCGGACAATTGAGCGAAATCATAGACCGCAGCACAGACAGCCTTCGTTTCTACAACTTGGGAAATCGCTATGTAAACAAAGTGATCCATGTGGGAGCGAAGGAAACCTATGATCCCAACGAAACAATGATCCTGTAGCGCGAAGGGGAAGCAAGCAACAGGAAAAATTGACTAAATCCCCGATAGGTACAAGGCAGATTTTCCGCTTCGCGGAAATGACGCTGAAACCTGCGGTAAAATCGAAAGATTTTTACCATACGTCGCACCCCGCATGGGGTGCGTGGATTGAAATCGGGATGAAAATCTCCAAAATCCCATAAATTTGTGTCGCACCCCGCATGGGGTGCGTGGATTGAAATTGCCCAGCAACAACGCCATAGGCGGCGAGATTGCCGTCGCACCCCGCATGGGGTGCGTGGATTGAAATTCCTTTATACATGATCCTGTAATTTTTGTATACTGTCGCACCCCGCATGGGGTGCGTGGATTGAAATGCTCTAACTTTTGCCGCAATCCGTCGGCTGGAATGTCGCACCCCGCATGGGGTGCGTGGATTGAAATAGCGCCGAGAACGTGGACGTTCTGGTGGTGGCTCCGTCGCACCCCGCATGGGGTGCGTGGATTGAAATGGC
>OLZB01000757.1_pt1 | contig 14906 bp, 14 predicted proteins | sample 1673421 | NCBI WGS metagenome assembly OLZB01 (sample SAMEA103958111, study PRJEB25191) | human gut metagenome | biome: human-associated habitat [ENVO:00009003]; feature: intestine environment [ENVO:2100002]; material: feces | place: Germany | collected 2013/2015
TTTTCAGCAATTCTATTAATTCTTCTTTTGTATAATCAATCATTTTATTCTCCTTTAAATTTCATTAATTTTTAATCAATTCCATTTGCAAAGCCAATAATACGGCTTGAGTCCGGCTTGTAACATTTAGTTTCTTAAAGATACTATTTAAGTGGCTTTTGACTGTAACCTCTCTTAGCACTAATTTTTCGGCTATATCTTTATTATTTGCACCTTTTGCCGCTAATGTCAATACTTCTTTTTCTCGAGCCGTAAGAGTTTGCAGCGGCGCATCGGATTTGAAAGGCAAGGAGGCATTTTTCACCGGCTGCTTGTTCCAGTTTGAACGCCTTAACACCGCCTCAATCCTCGCCAAAAGATTTGGCAGGACAAAAGGTTTTGAAATATAATCGTCAGCCCCTGTTTTTAGGCCTGCTATCATTGTCTGGTCTTCGTTTAGCGCCGTTATCATTATTACCGGGATATATTTTGTCTTTTCATGTTTTCTAACCGCTTTTAAAACTTCCCACCCATTCATATTTGGCATCATAACGTCCAGCAGAATTAAATCGAAATTCTCATTTTCGCTCGTCAAAATATCCAGCGCTTGTATTCCGTCGATTGCTGTGCGGACATTGTATCCGTATAAAGGAAGCGCATTTTTAAGATATTGTGGATTATCGTCGACTAATAAAATATTTGCGACTTGCGGCATGTTAATTCCTTATCTTTTTATACAATATTATTTTTCAGGGCTTTTAAGGCGGCTTGAAGCCTGTCATCTACTTCCAGTTTTTGCAAAATGCTTGCAACGTGGGCTTTTGTTGTATTAATACTTATAACTAAAATCTGCGCGATTTCCATGTTTGAATAACCTTCTGTCATAAGTTTAAGTATTTGCGTCTCGCGCGCAGTCAAGTCATAATCTTTTGCATTTTTTTCTGTGTTAAAACTTCTTGATGAAGTTGTTGCTTTCAAGACAATATGTGCAATGCTAGGGTCGAACCAGGCCGCTCCGTCGGCAACTGATTGAACCACTGTTACAAGTCTTTGTGGATTAATTTCCTTTGAACAATAGGCATTTGCCCCGGCTTGAAGACTATTTAAGACTTCATTTTCGTCGTTGTGAGAAGTCAAAATAATAATTTTTACATCTTTATTAGAGCTGCGAATTTTTTTAGTTGCTTCAATTCCGTTCATGTTCGGCAGGCCTAAATCCATAATTATTATATCAATAGGGTTGCTGTTGAATATATCGAGCGCTGTTTCTGCGGATTCTGCCTCGTAGATGTTTTCAATGTAATCTACACCTTCGAATGTCGTTTTTAATCCAAAGCGTGTTAATTCATGATCTTCAACTATAAGGATGTTTTTCTTCATATGCTAAGTTCCTTTTTGGCTGGCAGGTAGTCAGGGTTTAGTTTAAGACTTTTTTCAAAATTATTTGCTGCGTCTTTATCTAAACCTTGAGCCTTTGCAATCAATCCTTGATAATAATAATATCTAAAATCATTTTCGTCAATATATCCTGCAATTTTCAAATACTTTTTTGCCTGATTAAAGTTCTGTTTTTCAATCTCGACGCGAGCAAGATCTATCCAGGCTTCTTTAAAAGTATTATTTATCGCGATGGCTTTTTTAAGATAGGGGACTTCACGGTCTTTATCAAGCAAAGCCATGTGATAATAGGCTTGATAACAGTCAGAGCGGTTTTTGAGAATTCTTGCATAAATATCTTTGGCTTTTTTATCTTTTTCAAGCTGCTGGTAGGTTTCCGCAAGGCGTATCATCGGAAGCGGCGAATTTTTCTCATTGTCAACCGCTCTTTCGTAATACTTCAAAGCTTCTTTATATTCTTTGTTTCTAACATTTACATCCCCAAGAACCAAAAGTGCACAGACGTTATTTTTATCAATTTTGTAAGCCTTCATTGCCATGTCAGAGGCCTTTTCAAATTCTTTCATATCAAAATAAACTCTGGAAAGAAGCGCATAGACATCTTTGTTGCTTTTTTTCTTGTTTGAAACAGCGCCCTGCAATGTCCGCTGAGCCTTATTGAGTTCTTTTTCGTAGTAGTAGTAATAACCCAGATGATAATTTTTGCGATAATCGGCCTTTTGAATTTTATAAAGAATATACTGTTCAAGAGAGTTTATCTTTTGAGAATACTCTGCGGTGTAGAGATGCTGCTGTTTAATATAATCAACAACTTTGACAGCGTTTTGAGGCTTTTTGCCTTGAGCCAGAATTTCTGCTTTCAATTTTCTGTAATTTATGTTCTGCTGATTTTTGGAAATGGCATTGTCAGCGTATTTTACAGCATCGTTGTAGTTGTTAGCTTTAAGATAACCGAGCGCTGCAAGGTAATTTGCGTAATCAGACACGGCCAAAAGCGGTGCATTTTTCACTAATTCTGCGGTAGCTTCACGGCTTTGGTCATTGTAGATTATGTTTGAAAAAACTTCTCCCAGATAAATTTCGTCTTCTTTTTTGAGTGTGTATGAAGGATAGTAAAACCTTTTAGTTTCTTCTTTTAAAAGGTAAGAAATATCATCATCTCTAATTTTATTCAAGGCAAGTTCTGAAAGCGTATAGAAACCTAAATCAGCCATTTTTGAAGCCAACTGCATGTAAGCATAATCATTAGGTGCCATGCTTTCGATAAGAACCAAAAAATCGGCGTAGGCGGATTTTACATTACTTTGCATAAAACGGTTTAAGCCGATCGCGTATTGGTTATGAATATCATTTCTGGTTAAGGTTGCTTTTTTCGGTTCTGTGAATGAAATTTCTACATAAGGCGACGGGTTAAGAGGATTTGCAGGCTGGATCTGCTCGTAAAGATTTTGCGCTTGTACTGAGGCTGAGGCGCAATTTGATATTAAGAATATTAATGCTGAGAGTTTTAGCCAAGTTTTTTTCAAATTACATATCCTCTACGAGTTTACCACATTACCAGAATAATAGTAATTGAACAATTCTACAATACCTTTCTGGTCAGATGTTACATTTTCATTAAGGATAAAATTGTAAATATCCATTAATGTATAGCGGCTTAGGATTTCGGCGTCTTCAGATTTGAAACTGCTGTGATTTTCTGTTAAAAACACCTTGACGATTTTGTCAGCCGTAATCTTTAGAAATACATCGACTAAGCTTTTATCAAAATGGGTGCCGGAATCTTTAATCAGAATATCAATTACATTTTTAATTGGCATTTTATCACGATAGTGGCGTTTTGAGGTGATTGCGTCGAACACATCCGCAACCGCCAGAATACGTCCGCCATATGGAATATCTTCGCCCTTCAAGTGTCTGTAATATCCGCTGCCGTCGTATTTTTCGTGATGTGAACATGCGATTTCTGTTATTTCACGAAAATCATCTGTCATACAAATATTGTCCAAAATATTATGAGTAATTTTCACATGTTCCTGGATATGCGCATATTCTTCCGGAGTCAGTTTGCCTTCTTTTTGCAAAACACTGTCGCGAATACCTATCTTTCCAATATCATGAAGCGTTGCAGCCTTTTCAATAAGTTCTTTTGTTTTTTCATCAAGTTTAAGTTCGTCTGCCAAAAGCATTGCATAAAGCTTCACACGGCTTGAGTGGCCCGCTGTAATCTTGTCCCGCGCATCGATTGAAGCTGCTAAGGTATCAATAAAGCTTTCAAAAAGCTGCTTTTGCTCTTTGTAAAGTTCTTTTTGCTGTTCAAAAAGCTGCGCGTTTTCTAAGGCAATACTTGCGCTTCCGCCGATTGCAACAAGCAAATCTTCATCATTTTTCGTAAAAACACCGTCGATTTTGTTCAAAACCTGGAAGGCGCCTATGATTTCCTGGTTATTATTTTTAATCGGCATGCAAAGTATTGTTTTTGTTTTGTAGCCGGTTTTTAAGTCTACATCTTTATTGAAACGATTGTCTGTATAAGCATTTTCTATGTTCAATGTCTCGCCGGTTTTAACTACGTATCCCGCTAGCCCCTTATCTGCCGGAAAGCGGATTTCCTGGCTGTCCATACCTAAAGCAACCTTTGACCAGATTTCATTTTTTTCTTTATCGTAGATGAAAACTGTACATCTGTCTGCTTGCATGGCGTTTTTGGTTTCTTCCGCAATTACTTTTAACAAAACGTTAATATCGGTTAAGGCGGTGATTGAGCGGCCAATTTTTACAAGAGAAACAAGCGGGTCGCTGTGTACCGGAATTGTAAAATCACTGCCGCTTTCAATTTGTTTAATTCTGCTTAGTATATACCCTATAAGTTTAAATTCATCCTCTTCAACAGCGTAATTCTTGGCATTTTCATAGTGAAGAAGCGCGACTTTATCATTTTTTTCAGAGTAGCAGAGGCTACCTGTAACGAATTCATACACAAGCTTTGCCGTTATTGAATTTGAATAATCCGCCATATAAGCCCCATCGTTTATTAGGGCAAGAGAGTTTCTGTAATTATTTCTGTCAATTATGTAATCCGTCAGCCCGATAAAGCTCATGCATACCGAAATATATGAAATTTCATTAACACTTTTAAAACATTTTAATGCATCGTTCAAATCTTTTTTAGCCTGATTTGCGTTGCTGTTATGAAGATCAATAAGCGCTTTTTGTATTAAGCTTTTGCCTTTTTCTAAGATGCTTTTTACATTTACTTCTGAATTGTCTAATTCTCTATTCATTCCCACAAACTATCCTTTTACCTGTTTCTTTTTTTATTATACAATATTTTTGAGAAGAATACAATCATAAAAATATTGGAGAAATGTTAAGTATGAAAAAAATTACCATCCTTATTCCGGTGTACAACGAGGTTACGACATTGGAAAAAATTCTGGAAAAAGTTGAAAATGCCAGTTTTTGCGGTCTCGAAAAGGAAATTATCCTAATTGATGATTACTCAACCGACGGAACCCGTGATATTTATCCGCGCCTGCCGTACAAAGTTCTCTACCATGACTACAACCAAGGCAAAGGTGCCGCGCTCAGAACGGGTTTTAAAGAGGCAAGCGGCGATATTATTGTAATTCAGGACGCTGATTTGGAATACGATCCGGCGGATTATGAACCGCTTGTGCAGCTTGTGAAAGACGGTAAAGCCGATGTTTGCTACGGCACAAGGTTAAAAGGCGGAAAGCCTTCACGCTCTTTTATGTTCCACCATTTGCTCGGAAACAAGTTTTTGTCATTTTTGACAAACCTGCTTTACGGCTCTACGCTTTCTGACATGGAAACTTGTTATAAGGCGTTTAAGGCTGATTTCATCAAAGGAATTGAAATTAAATCAAACAGATTTGATTTTGAGCCGGAAATTACCGCTAAAGTTTTAAAACGCGGCGCAAGATTGTATGAGCTTCCGGTTTCGTATTACGGACGGGAATTCGCTGAAGGCAAAAAAATCACCTGGCGCGATGGTTTCCACGCGATATGGGCCTTGATAAAATTCAGATTCACTGATTAATAGAAGAAAGGATAAAATATGAAAAAAATCTTTTTAACATTATTTGCTTTGGCAGTGGCAGTCATGCCGGTAAGCGCAGCAGCATACAGCCCAAAAGACAGAGTTCCGGTTGTAGGCAAACAAATCGTTACAAAAAACGGACTACCATCAGCTATTACGTTCAAAGTCGTTGAAGGGACTGTTGACAACTCAAAATCTACAACTGACAACATTGTCAATGTAAGCACTACAGACTTGTCTTACGCGGGAAATGACAACGAAGTTGCGGCTGTTGTTGCATTTGAGCTTGGCCACATAATGAATGCAACGGTATCAAAGAAAAAATTCCGCGATATGGCAACAGCCGCTGTAACAAGTAACTTTAGCGATGATAACATTGTTAACGTTGCCGCATACAGCAGCTATAACCAAAATAGACTTTCATTAAACGACAACATGGACGCCGATGTAACAGGTGTAGATTTAATGATTACAGCGGGATATAACCCTCTTGCAATGGTCGTTTGGGTAACAAAACAGCCCGGAGGATACCTTGAAGCTTTAAAAGGCGAACCGGCTAATTCAAAAAGAGCAATGAATATTTACGACTATTTGACATACAACTATCCGTCAAAAGTTAAAGCGGGTTACGCCTGCAATGAATACAGATACTTTTTGACATACGCAGATCCGATTGTTCAAGACAGAAATTCTTCAAAGAAAAAACTTTCTAAATTCAACAAAGAACAGGCTAAGAAAAAAGCTGAAAGAACAAAACAAATAGCGAAATTCAAGGCAACCGGCGGCCTCAACGGCTGGGATGCAACTTACACAATCCTGAAAAACATGTCTGAAAATTCAGAGTTATAAAGAAGAAAAAGGGCGCCTGCGGCGCCCTTACTTTTTTCAAATCTTGGCAAATCCAAGGGAACCTTACTGAACGGTTTTAATCACCATGTTTTTTATAATCCAGTTTTATAAGGTCTTCAAACGAGATATCGGCAGGCGCGCCTAAATCTTGCTTACGTTTTTCGAGTGCTTTGTTAATGTATTCTTCGATTTCTTCTTCGCCGAGGCCCCATTCTTCATTAATAGCGTCTTGTAAAGACTGACCGGCTGTAGCTTGGTAAGATGTGAGGACTTTGACCACATTTTCAGGGGTAATGCGCTTGAGTAAAGCAATTGTGTTGCTATTTAAACTAGGGCCGCTGATTTGTTTTTTCAAATCATCGGCTAGGCCTGATTGATTGCAAACGCCGTTTTCGTCAAAATTATATTCATAAGAAACGGTACTGTCATTTGCAGTCTTACTTGAAATCCGAACCATTTTGACTTGTTCATTTTCTATAATTCTTTGAGCAGTTCTGCCATCGGCTGCATAATCTATCTTTTTTACCTCTTTGCCTTCTTGGTACTCATAGACACTACTAACCGTGCCGTCGCCACGTTTCAAGGTCTCTTTTGTTTTACTGCCGGAGCCGTCGTATTCACTCTCGCGGGTGCGGTTTACAGTCTCACCATCATCGGCATAGCTTGTATATTTCACCGCTCTGCCGTCTTGGTACTCATAGACCTCACTAAGCGTGCCGTCGCCGCGTTTCCAGGTCGCTTTTGCTATTTCGCCGGAACTGTCGTATTCGGTTTCGCAGGTGGAGTTTACGGTCTCTCCATCAGCGGCATAGACTGTATATTTCACATCTCTGCCGTCTTGGTACTCATAGACCCTACTAACCGTGCCATCACCGCGTTTGTAGGTACGCTTTACTTCTTGTCCGTCTTTTATGTCTGCTGTATATGCTGCTCCATTTTCATCAGTACGTTGTTCTTGGGTAATGCCTTCTGTTGAATTTTTCTCCTCTACCGGAGGATTTGGGGCAACAGGCTGCACAGGCGGTTGTGGTTTTTCTGTTTTCTCAGTTTTTGAGAATGATACGCCCATGGAATTGAAGATTTTTGTCAACTCTTCCTCTGTAAACTCTATCTTATCCCCGGGATTAACCACAAAACTATTATGCCATCCGGCTTTTGTTTTGTCAGTCCCGCCCCCGAAGATTGATTTCTGATTGTTTGCTTTTCTGTCATTTTGAATTTCAATCAATGCATCAAGAGTTTTGTCCCACTCTTTTGCCGTAATTTTACCGTCAGAAAATATCGCTTTATTTTCCTGGGCAATTCTTTTAAGCGCATACGTAATGCCTTCACCTTTTTTGATTTCGATTGGTCCTATTTTCGGAATGCCGTCTGTCATGTTATACCCTCCTTTAAGTGTATATTTCCCTCCTCCCGAGCTTAAAACATACGGGGGGGGGGGGCTCGCATTTATGTTAAAAATTTTGCTTCACTTTTATATAAAGTTTATATATTCCCAAAAATTGACAAATATTGCAAAAAATGTTAAGATTTAGTAACAATTATGGAGGTATAATTATGTCTGATACACTGCAACCAATCAAATGTCCGGCTTGCCACAAAGATATGGTTAAAATATTCATGCCCGCTGAAGGGATAAATATTGATGTATGTCTTGACGGCTGCGGCGGAATATTTTTTGATAACAGAGAATTCCGACAGTTTGATGAAAAAGCTGAAAACATTGACGAAATCTTAAAAGAAATCGAAGGCAAGGAGTTTGAAAAAGTTGACGAAAGTTTAACACGCACATGCCCTGTATGCGGCTCAAAAATGGTTAAAAATTGGGCAAGTTCAAAACAAGAAATTCAAGTGGACGACTGCTACAGCTGCGGCGGGAAATTCCTCGACAACGGTGAGCTTCAAAAAATCCGCGAACAATTTGAAACAGAAAAAGACCGTTCTGACGCTGCTTTAGAAGAACTATACTCCGCTGTAGGCCCTAAATTAGCAGCTATTGAGGCTGAGCAAAGGGCTGCAAGTGCAAGCCGCTCTATTTTTCATAAGCTTTTCCGCGCCATGATTTACGGCAGCAGAAATAGCTTATAGCGCAAGAGCTTTCTTCAAATTTTCAATATTTTCCACAGAACCGCTTTCGATATATATTCTCAAAAGCGGTTCTGTTCCGCTTGGGCGTGCCAAAATCCAGCTGCAACCGTCTTCAAGATAAAGTTTTACGCCATCTTTTGTATCTTTTTTTGTAACTTTACACCCGTCAATTTCGGTTATATTTTCAAACTTTTCCAAAAACGGCTTTATTTGTGCAGTATTTTCAAGCTTCTTGTCAACTCTGTCATTATAAAAACGACAGCCGGCAAGTGAATACAAGTCTTTTTGTAATTCAACAAGTGATTTATTTTCATAAGCCATGGCCTCTAAAATTAAAAGGTTTGCAAGAATTCCGTCTTTTTCCGGAATATGGCTTTGAATGCTTAAACCGCCGCTTTCTTCGCCTCCGATAATCGGGTTAAATTTACGCATTGCCTCGCCAACGTGTTTAAAACCCACGGCAGTCTCAATCACTTCAACACCCGCTTTTTCGGCTGCTTTATCCAGAAGAAGACTTGCACCAACAGTTTTTACAAGCGCACCTTGAAGGTGTTTGTTCTTCTTTAAATGAAGCATTAAAATTGCTATAATCTCGTTTGGTGTAACGTATTGACCGTTTTCGCCGATTACACCGAACCTGTCGCCGTCCCCGTCGTTTGCAAAACCTATTGAATTCGGCGTCTGTTTAACTTTTTCTATTAATTCTTTCAGAAATTTCGGTTTAGGCTCCGGCATTCCTCCGCCAAAATTCGGATCGTGATTTAAGTGAAGGCTTTTGTATTCAATTCCATTACGGTCAAGAAGTCTGTCAAAATACCCGATTGTCGCAGAATACAAGCCATCATAAATTATATTTGTTTTCAATTGTTTTATCTTTTCAAAGTCAATTAAAGTTTCGATATGTTCAAAGTATTTTTCGGAGAAATCGACATTTTTAATAACACCTTTGGCAAAAGATTCAAAATCACAAGATAAATTTTTTACAATTTCATTAGTAATTTCAGATGTTGCAGGCCCCGCGTAATCAGGTATAAACTTTATGCCTAAGTATTCCGGCGGGTTGTGAGACGCCGTAAACATCATTGCACACGCGTTCAACAGCTTCGCATTGTACGCCAAAACCGGCGTTGGGATAATTTTTTCGCTGTACAATACCTCAAAACCTAAATCAGCAAGGATTTTAGCGGATTGCTTTGAAAATTCATCAGCTTTATTTCTCGGATCGTAACCTATTATTATCTTTTTTTCACTGCCAAAGTTTTCGTATACATACTTTCCAACAGCAATTGTAACCAACGTTACGTTTTCTTTATTAAACTCTTTACCTACAACAGCGCGCCAGCCGTCTGTTCCGAATTTTATACCATTCATACTCTTTGCCCTCATTTCATTCTTTTGATATAATTCTATTTGAAATACGGAGTTAAGTAAATGATGAATTTTGAAAAAGTTGAAAGAGTTGCATACCTTGGGCCCAGCGCCTCATTTTCTGAAATGGCAAAAGATATTTTTGAGAAAAGATACAGCATAAACGCCGCGCCTGAGGCTATGAACACTATCCGCCAGGTCGTTGAATTTGTTGACAACAACGAAAATGTTCTCGGTGTTCTGCCTGTTGAAAATTCACTCGAAGGCAGTGTCAGAGAAGCTTTAGATAATCTCATGCTTACAAAAAATGAAAATATAAAAATTCTATCACAGACAATTATGCCAATAAAACACTGCCTTTTATCCAGAACAACGGAGTTTTACAGCATTACCGGCGTAATTTCCCATCCGCAGGCGCTTGCTCAGTGTCAAGAATTTCTGCACAACGAAATGCCAAGAAATCTGAATATAATAGAAGCGCCTTCCACAGCAGAAGCCGCAAGAAGTCTTGCAAATTATAATTTGACATACGCTGCCATCGGAAGTGAAAAAACAGCAGAAGTTTATCATTTGAACATCTTGAAAGAAAATATTAACGACGACAAAACCAACCGCACACGATTTGTTCTAATAGGCGATTTTGAAACACCTGTTACAAACAATGACAAAACATCGCTTGTTTTTGCGACAGAAAACCGCCCCGGCGCTTTGATGGAAATTCTGCATATATTTTACCAAAACGACATTAACCTTTCTTACATTGCCTCAAGACCTTCCAGGACAAAGTTTGGGGATTACAATTTTATTGTGAATTTTGACGGGCATATCAAGGAAGAAAAAATCGCTCAAACCGTTAAACAAATTGAAGAAAAAACAACTTTTATGAGATTTCTAGGCTCTTACGAAAGATAAATTATTAAAAAAAGGTTGACAGATTTGAAAAAAAATGGTTTATTAAATATATAACGCCTTACTAATCACATTAAAAATTGAATGTTGTCAGAAAGGACAACATGACAAATTCACTTATACCTTACTCCTTTACTCCAGGAACAAAGGCAAAAGCACAAGAAGTCAATGCTAATTTTATAGCACTGGCTGACGGTATTGATAGTACAAAACAATATACAATTGACGAAATCGACCGCGTCGAAGAAAAATATGATACTAAGTTCGACGATGTTACTCCAACTTTAGCAAACAACGATTTGTCTAATACAAACTTTTTAACAAATTGTGTCTTGAAAGCTCCTAACGGTATATCTTCTGTTTCCGGAAGAGTTATTACGGTAAAATCGGGATTAAAATGTTTAATTCCAAATGGAAAAACTGAAGACGGAACTTTAAAAAATATTGAATTAACTCTTGATGAAAACATTACGCACACTCTTCCTACAAACGAAAGTTCAATATATTTCTTTTTAAGAGCAGATAAAAAAATAATCTGCTGGGGCGGCGCATACATGGAATCCCCCACCCAGCCAACCCTTGCAACCCCAACAATTTGGTTTGATACAACTAATAACCAAATGAAAATGTCTGATAGTTCCGGAAAAAACTTCACTAATGTAAACCTGATTTATTTGGGATATCTAATAGGTTCAGTGGGTACAGGAGCAATAAATGTAAATAACCCTCTGCCTGTAACACGATTAATAACACATTCAGATTTAGAATCCGGTCATAAGTACAGAACAGTTGTAAGAAGTTTTTCAAGCGGTTTATCTTGGTACAGGCAGTGGTCAGACGGATGGCTTGAACAAGGCGGCTGGGCAACAGGTTCACAAACAATAACTCTATTCAAAGCATATAATAATACTAACTTCAATATTATGCTAACAACAGCCCAAGACGGAACTAATGCTAACTATTATAACCTTGCTGCAAATAACAAAACCGTAAGCTCTTTCTATGTTTTTACAATAGGGCACGGCACTGAATTTTACTGGCGTACAACAGGCCCAAGCAGCTACTAGTTATTAAATTAAGGAGAAAAACAAATGAGTTATAAATTAGACAAACCATATATTGAAAATGATTACTATGAATTCATTGCGGAACACAATCACAGAAACGGCAGGGAAATTCAAGAAACTGAAACCGCTGTTTATGCACTGGAAGCCGACGAGATTATGCAAAACGGCCAGCCGGCAAAAAATACGAATTATGAATCTGAACTTGCTGAAAAACAAAAAGCTCAGCGCATTTCGGAAATTAAAGAAGAACTTAATCACCTTGATTTAAAATCAATCCGGGCTATGCGCGAAGGCGGTGCAACAAAAAGTGGCGAAAATTATCTGGATATCTACCAAACAGAAATCAATACACTGAGGGAAGAACTTAATACGCTTGAAGCGTAAATTCTTTGAGGCTGAATTCTCAGCCTCTTTTTTTTTTATTTTTTTGTTATAATTATTCTCAAGGAGAAAGAATAATGGTAGATATTAGAGAAGAATTTATAAATCAAGCAAAAAAATTGGCAAGAAGTACAGAGGTACTTCCTGGCGGAATTGAAGAATTAGCAATAAAATTGCAGCACGCACACGATACTAACACACCTTTAAGAGTAAAACTCGGAATGGATCCGACACGTCCGGATTTACACCTTGGGCACACTGTTGTTATGAGAAAACTGAGAGAATTTCAAAAACTAGGACATAAAATCGTTTTGATTGTCGGCGGCGCGACTGCAATGGTAGGAGACCCTTCCGGCAAGTCCGAAACCCGCCCGTCTTTAACTAAAGAACAGGTTGAAGAAAATGCGAAATCATACTTTGAACAAATGTCCAAGGTTGTTGATGTTGAAAAAGCCGAAGTTACAAACAATGCTGATTGGCTTCATAAAATGAGTTTTGTTGACATGCTGAAGCTATCGGCTCAAATTACCGTAGCACAAATGATGACAAGAGATGATTTTGCTAAACGCTACGCCGAAGGCCGTCCAATATCAGTGCATGAATTCTTCTATCCTTTAATGCAGGCTTACGATTCAGTTGTAATTGACGCAGATATAGAACTCGGAGGCACAGATCAAAGATTTAATACGCTTTTAGGCCGCGATATTCAAGCAGCTTACGGCAAAAAATACCCTCAGATGGTTATGCTTTTACCGCTTTTGGAAGGCACTGACGGCGTTGTTAAGATGTCTAAAACATACCCTGAACACTGTATTTCACTAACAGACTGCCCGAAAGATATGTTCGGTAAATTAATGAGCATACCTGATGAACTTATCAGCCGCTACTTTGAGCTTTTGACAGATATTTCAGATGAAGACCTCGCAATTGTAACTGAGCAAGTCAAATCAGGCTCTGTTAACCCCCGCGATATTAAATTAAAACTTGCCTTCACGATTACAGAAGAATACCACGGCTGTGCAGAAGCCGAAAAAGCGAAAAATGAATTCATTAATGTAGTCTCTAACAAAGGTATACCTGATGATATCGAAGAAATTACCGGGGCTGACGGAAAAAATATTATTGATCTTTTGACTGAATTAAACTTTATTCAAAGCCGCGGCGAAGGCAAAAGACTTTTACAAGGCGGAGGAGTCAAAATAGATAATATCAAAATAACCGACCCGTCTTATGTAATAAACCTTGATAAAAGTGTAGTATTACAAGCAGGCAAAAGAAAATTTGCTAAACTTGCTAAATAAATTTATGCGGCAGAATTAATAATGTTTAGAATTTTAAAACGCGGAATTACAAAAGTAAAAGAAGACATCAAAGTTATCTACGACAAAGATCCGGCTGCCGGAAACCTTGTCGAAGTAATACTTTGCTACCCTGGATTGCACGCATTAATAGCCTATAGATTTGCTCACAGGCTTTACAAATGGCACATCCCCTTAGTCCCAAGAATAATTTCTTATATAACCCGTATTATCACAGGCATTGAAATTCATCCGGCGGCAAAGATTGGCCGGCGATTTTTCATAGACCACGGCGAAGGCGTTGTAATCGGCGCAACCACAATAATAGGTGATGATGTACTGATTTACCAGCAGGTAACCCTTGGCGGCACCGGAAAAGAACAAGGCAAACGCCACCCAACGCTCGGTAACGGAGTAATAGTCGGTGCAGGCGCAAAAGTTTTGGGTAATATTAACATAGGTAACAATGTTCGCATAGGAGCCGGCTCGGTTGTTATGGAAGATGTACCTGAATATTCAACAGTAGTAGGCGTTCCTGGCCGTATCGTGCAAAGAAAATACCGCGCAGAAAATGGAGTTTTACTTCACAACAGAGTGCCGGATCCTATAAAATGTGAATTAAACAGACTTAAATACGAAATTCAAGACTTAAAAGAAAAATTGGAAAGTATTACAAAATAAAAAAAAAGGGCAGATGCTCTCTGCCCTATAGACAATTAGAAATCTTTTCCTAACGAAATTGTTTTAATAAGCGAATTGATAACCGCCAGCAGTATTTGGATATATATTGTTTATATATAGACTATCAACTTCATGTGGAGCAACTTCTCTATTCAAATAATAATACCCGATTGTAATATTAGCTGGAATAGAAATGTTATATACATTTTCTTCGCATCTGCCCTCTTTGCATATAACTAATTTTGCAGAAACTAATATTGACGGATGAGAGAAGCTTTTATCCAAAGTTGCTTTGAGGCAAGGGAATTGGCCCTGATTTTGTACCGCGGGACATTGAACCATTTCTAACCTTACATTTACAGTACTTTGAGATACAGAACAGTCAGCCCCGGAAGAAGAATCCCAGTTTTCTTTTGTAGCACCAAATGAAACTATTTTGTATGTTACACCATTTACGGTTTGCTCTCTAGGTGAAACGCTAGATATATTCAATCCTTTTTGTGTTTCACCTGCACGGCCCCAATCACCTGAAGAACCAACTTTTGCGCTAAAAGTACCCGCACCTTGGGTAGATATTGTTGCTGTTGCAGCAAATGGTAACGTAATTTCCTGATCATTAGTTTTATCTATAGCTATTATTTTATAATGGGCATTGCCCGCGCCAGCAAAACCTGTACTATTAAATACGCAAGATTGTAATTGATATTTTGCTTCAATATGAATATTTTTTGTTTGTGCAGAAGTAGCACATCTATCTATATTTATTGTTGTGTCGCCTGTAACCCATACCTTTTTAGATACTGGGTCTGCGGATTTTTCATACAC
>OLZB01000759.1_pt1 | contig 14887 bp, 14 predicted proteins | sample 1673421 | NCBI WGS metagenome assembly OLZB01 (sample SAMEA103958111, study PRJEB25191) | human gut metagenome | biome: human-associated habitat [ENVO:00009003]; feature: intestine environment [ENVO:2100002]; material: feces | place: Germany | collected 2013/2015
CTCTTTCCCTACACGACGCTCTTCCGATCTCAAGTTTGCCTCGTGCTGCCGCACAAACGCCGCGCACGCCTGCTTGTGGTGAAGGATGAAGCTGGACGCGAAGTGCTCTACCGCACGTATCAGACCGAAGTAGACCTGAGCGAGCTGCCCGCCGGCCGCTACCGCCTGTACTACGTAAGAGGGCGTCTGCTGCGCCGTCTGCACCACCTGCAGAATCTTGAAATCAAATAACAGCCGTTTCCGCCCCGACACCGCCCCCGGCGGCCACGGGGCGGAATGTTTTTAGCCCCATTTCGCCAACTCATTATTTCAAAATCGGGCATAAACCGGAAATAGGCCGAAAAAAGGCCGCGGGAAACGGAGTTTTTTATCATTATTAACCGAAAAAAAGCGAAGAGCCGGCAAGGGGATACAAAGAATTTGCTATTTTTGCAATGAGCAATCACCCCAACGGTGAACAGCTCCTGAGAAAGACCATTTAAAGATTACCACAATACTAAAAAATTATCCAACTATGGAATTTTTAACCAACGAGAAATTAGTCATTATCGGTGCCGGTGGTATGATCGGCTCAAACATGGCTCAGACTGCAGCCATGATGCGTTTAACCCCCAACATCTGTCTGTATGACGTGTACGCTCCGGGTTTGGAGGGCGTAACTGAAGAAATGCGTCACTGCGGTTTTGAGGGTGTAAACTTCACCTTTACCACCGACGTTAAAGAAGCCCTCACGGGTGCTTCCTATATCATCTCTTCAGGTGGTGCTCCGCGTAAGCAGGGCATGACCCGCGAGGATCTTCTCAAAGGTAACGCCGGCGTAGCTGAACAGCTGGGTAAGGACATCAAGACCTACTGCCCCGACGTGAAACACGTTGTCATCATCTTCAACCCGGCTGACATCACCGGTTTGATTACCCTGCTCTGGTCAGGTCTGAAACCTTCTCAGGTTACTACCCTGGCTGCCCTCGACAGCATCCGTCTGCAGAGCGAGTTGGCCAAATACTTCAACGTACCGCAGAGCAGCGTAACGGGCTGCCGCACCTACGGCGGTCACGGCGAACAGATGGCCGTATTTGCCTCTACTGCCAAGGTTGACGGCACTCCGCTGCTCGACCTCATCGGTACAGACAAACTGCCTGCCGAGAAATGGGACGAAATCCGTCAGAAAGTCGTTAAGGGTGGTGCCAACATCATCAACCTGCGCGGCCGTTCTTCATTCCAGAGCCCGGCTTACGTATCTGTTGAAATGATTCGTGCCGCCATGGGCGGACAGCCGTTCAGCTGGCCTGCAGGACGCTACGTATCCTTCAGCGGCATCGACCACATCATGATGGCTATGGAAGTAACCATTACCGCCAACGGCGCTGCTTATGAAGAAGTTACCGGTACCGAAGAAGAAATGGCTGAACTGAAGAAGAGCTACGAGCACCTCTGCACCCTGCGTGACGAGGTAATCGGTATGGGCGTACTGCCTACTATCGACAAGTGGGGCGAAATCAACCCGAACTTGAAATAAGCTCGACGCTGAGTTTACGCATACCGTCAGGCTGCCTTCAACGTGAAAACGTCAGGGCAGCCTGACTTGCGTTATGCCGCAGGGCGCAGGGCCTGAGCCATACCGCTGCGCGCCCCCCAACCGGCCGGCCCCGAAAAGATGCCGGAAAGGTGCCGGGAAAAAAGAACAAGGTGGCGGAAAAAACATTTTTCCCGCCGGACTGTTCCTCCAAACCGCCACCCCTCTGATGCGACATACGGACCACCACTGAGCGCAAAAAGGCCGGGCTCTCCGCCCCCAGCTGCCAACAAACCTCAGCAAGAAGCCCATAGTCCAAAAAAAATTGTATTTTTGCAACAGCATATTTTTTTAGACAATCTACTTGAATATTATGGAAGTACATCACTTGCACGACGGCCTTACCGATGCCCAGGTGGCCGAAAGCCGTCAGCGTCACGGAGCCAACGTGCTTACTCCGCCCAAGCAAAAATCGCTCTGGCTCCAGTTTCTCGAAAAATTTGCCGACCCCATTATCCGTATTCTGCTCATTGCCCTGCTGGCCTCCATCGGCATAGCCTGCTTTGAGTTTTTCGGCGAGGACAAGGGAGGCGAGGTATTCCTTGAGCCTTCGGGCATTTTTCTGGCCGTCATGCTGGCTACGGGCATCGGCTTCTGGTTTGAGGTAAAGGCCAACCGCGCCTTCAACATCCTGAACCAGGTGAACGACGAAGAACCCGTACAGGTACGCCGCAACGGGCAGGTCATGGAAGTGCCCAAGCGCGACATCGTGGTGGGCGACATCGTCCTGCTCAACACGGGCAGCGAAGTGCCGGCCGACGGTGTGCTGCTCGAAGCCATCTCCCTGCAGATGAACGAGTCGACCCTGACGGGCGAACCGGTGGTCAAGAAATCCACCCGCCCCGAGGACTTCGACAAGGAAGCCACCTACCCCACCAACCACGTGCTGCGCGGCACGACAGTGGTTGACGGCCACGGCGTGATGTGCGTGGAATACGTGGGCGACCAGACCGAAAACGGCAAGGTGTTCGTAGCCGCCCAGATTGACAACAGCGTGAAAACCCCGCTCAACGAGCAGCTCGACCGCCTGGGAGCCGTGATTTCGCGCATCAGCTACGTGCTGGCCGTACTGATTATTCTGGGCCGCCTGATTTCATATTTTCATCTCAACGACGTACATGCCGTCTACTGGATAGACATCGCCGCCTATGTCCTGCAAAGCATCATGATAGCCATAACCGTAGTCGTAATGGCCGTACCGGAAGGACTGCCCATGAGCGTAACGCTGTCGCTGGCCCTGAGCATGCGCCGTATGCTGCAAACCAACAACCTGGTGCGCAAGATGCACGCCTGCGAAACCATGGGTGCCACCACGGTAATCTGTACCGACAAGACCGGAACCCTGACACAGAACCAGATGCGCATTGCCGACACCCGCTTCTATGGCCTTGATGACACAAGCCTGAATACCGACGACGAGCAGGCCCTGATTGACGAGGGACTGGCCGTGAACTCCACCGCCATGCTCGGCCAGGAGCCCAACTCCGACAAGCCCAAAGTGCTGGGCAACCCCACCGAAGGCGCCCTGCTCATCTGGATGCAGGAGCGTAAGCGTGACTACGCCGCCCTGCGCGAGGCTGCACCGGTAATGAATCAGCTCACCTTCTCGACCGAGCGCAAATACATGGCCACCGAGGTCAGCTCGGCCGTCATCCCCGGCACCCGCATCCTCTACGTAAAAGGTGCCCCCGAAATTGTATGCAGCATGTGCGCCCACATCCGCGGAAACGTCAGCCGCACCGAAATCGACAGCCAGCTGGCTGCCTATCAGTCGCAGGCCATGCGCACACTGGGCTTTGCCTACCAGATTATGCAGGACGGCGAAACGTGGCTCGAAGAGGGCCGCTGCGTAGCCAAGAACCTGACGTTCCTGGGCATCGCCGCCATAGCCGACCCCGTACGCTTTGACGTGCCGGCAGCCGTAGCCGACTGCATGTCGGCCGGCATCAACCTGAAAATCGTCACCGGCGACACCCCGGGTACGGCCCGCGAGATTGCCCGCCAGATCGGACTGTGGAAACCCACTACCGACGGCGCGCGCAACGAAATTACCGGTCCGGAATTTGCCGCCCTCAGCGACGAAGAGCTGCGTGAACGCATCCTCGACCTGAAAGTCATTTCACGCGCCCGCCCGATGGACAAGAAACGCCTGGTTGAAACCCTCCAGGAACTCGGACAGGTAGTAGCCGTCACGGGCGACGGAACCAACGACGCTCCGGCCCTGAAAGCCGCCCAGGTAGGTCTGTCGATGGGCGACGGAACCTCGGTGGCCAAGGAAGCCAGCGACATCACCATCATCGACAACTCCTTTGCCAGCATCACACGTGCCGTGCTTTGGGGTCGCTCGCTCTATCAGAACATACAGCGCTTTATCCTCTTCCAGCTGACCATCAACGTGGCCGCCTGCCTCATCGTGCTCATCGGCTCATTCATCGGCACGCAATCACCTCTGACGGTGACGCAGATTCTGTGGGTCAACCTCATCATGGATACGTTTGCCGCCATGGCCCTGGCTTCACTGCCGCCTGACCACAACGTCATGCGCGAGAAACCCCGCCGCCGCGAAGATTTCATTGTTGACTCCTCCATGTGGCGCGGCATCATCGGCACAGGCATAACCTTCACGTTCCTGCTGCTGGCCCTGCTGTGGATAATGGAAAGCGCCAGCATTACCTCGCTCACCGACTGGTCGTGGACGGCTACCATTGGTGAAGTGCCACGCATGCTCACGCCCTATGAAGAAAGCGTATTCTTCACGCTGTTCGTCATGTTCCAGTTTTGGAATATGTTCAACGCGCGTGCCTTCAAGACCGGGCGCTCAGCCTTCCACAAGCTGCGCGACTGCCGCGGCTTCCTGTTCGTAATGATGCTGATTCTGGTAGGTCAGATTATCCTGGTCAGCTTCGGCGGCCGCATGTTCAACGTGACCACCCTGCCGCTCTGCGACTGGATAATCATCATCGCCTCGTCAAGCCTCGTGCTGTGGGCCGGCGAAATATTCCGACTAATAACTCGCCGCAAATAACCGATAACAACTGATTATAACTTATGAGTCTATTCAACCGCATATTCGGAAATTCAGATCAACAGACACAGAAAACGGATGAGACGTCTGATCCCGAACGTAATTTCCAAATTCTGAAAGATGACGGCGTAAGAGCCCGTAACATGCGAGAAATGCCTTTTGCCATTCAGTGTTTCCAAGAAGCACTGAAGATAAAAGACGATGCCGAAACGCTCAGCTATCTGGCTGAAGCCTATTTGCTGACCGGACAGACGGAAAATGCCCTGCCTTGCCTGGAAAAGCTGACCGCCACCGAGCCGGACAACCTGCAACTGCTGCTGACTGCTGCCCATGCGGCCCTGAAATGCCAGCAGTACGACAAGGCCCAAACATGGCTCGAGCAGGCCGGACAAGCTGCTCCCGACGAGCCACACGTGCTGTATCTGGAGGCACAACTGCTGCATGAACGCCACAACGACATCATGGCTGTGGCCAAAGTAACGCAGGCGCTGATGCACGACGAAAAGCTGCTCATGGCTTACGAGCTGCGGGCCAAAATCCTGCTGAGCATGGGGCAGCCGGCCGAAGCCGTAAAGGACACAACCCGCCTGACAGCTGAAGCGCCCGACCAGGAAGACTACCAGCTGCTGCACGGACAGGCTCTGGCAGCCGCCCAACAGCCCGAAGCGGCTGAAGCTGCCTTTCAGGCTGCCCTGGAAGCCAATCCTTTCAGCCTGGAGGCTCCACTGCATCTAGCTCAGCTGTACAGCGCCACCCATCGTCTGGACAAAGCCTTGCAAACCTGCAACGACCTGATTGAGGCTCACCCTGACTATGCTGAAGCCTACAAGGTGAGGGGGGCCGTAAAAATGGCTTTACACAACGAGGCGGGGGCTGCCGACGACTTGAAAAAATCACTCTCACTCAAGCCGCAGCAGGTAGAAGAGATGACAGGTGAATTTACCAACATGGAAAACAAAATGAACGAGCGGTACCGCAACCTGAACCCTTACGGATTCTGACCGCAGAACCGCATAAAAATATCCGACGGGCCGTCACACCGGGAAACATTCCGGCCGTGACGGCCCGTCGGGGCATATAAACGGTTGGCACGCCCCAACCGGGGATGCCTGCTGTCAGACTACTTTCTGCCGCCAGCGGCCGCGCCACAAATAGAAATAGGTAAACAGCAGCATGGTGTTGTACACATGCTCCGTGGTCCAGCAAACGGCTACGTCCGCCTGCCGGTAGTAGGCCACATAAAACACATAAAGCATGTACACGCTGATGCTGACCAGCTCAAAGCGCAAAGCCACGGAGGTGTTGCCCGTGGCCGAAACACTAAAGAAGAACACAAACCCCGGCACTGCCAGCAAATAGGACGAAAGCAGCACCCAAAGCGAGGGCACGGCGTCGCTAACCAAAGAGAGATTGTCGGTATAAATACGCAACACCGGTTCGGGAAAAACGGCCATGAGGATGCCTGCCGGCACTACGAATGCGTAGCAAAGACGAATGGTGCGGCGGCACATGGGCAGCACCTCGTCGTGTTTCTGCGCGCCTATCAGATTGCTGACCAGCGAGCTGTTGGTTGAAGCAAAGGCATTGACAAACATAAAGAGGAAGGACGAAATGCTGCGCACGATGTTGGTAACGGCCAGTGAGCGCTCGCCGTGGTGCTCCATGGCGACGAAAAACACGAACCAGCCCAGAAAGGCCACACCGTTCTGTATCATGACCCACACCGACACGCTCATGACGTGGCGCAGCATGGGCCAGTTGATGCGGCAGTGTACAAACAGGCCATAGCGCCGGTAATCCACGCGCCGCAGCGTATAAATCAGGAAAAACACCGTCGACACGGCCTCCGACACCGAAGAGGCGATGGCTGCACCGCTGATGCCCAGGGCGGGAAGCCCCAGCTTACCGAAAATCAGGACGTAGTTGAGCACGACATTCGTGCCGACCATCACCAGCGAGTTGACGGTAAGCGTACGGGTATGGGTGGTGCTGACAAAAAAGGCACGGAACATCAGGCCCACAAAGGAAAAGAAAAAGCCGAACACGCGCCAGTAAATATAGTCGTTGGTGGCCTGCAACACAGCCTCCGACTCTATGAGCCGGGAGAGCAGAGCAGGCGAATAAAGATGAGAAAGCACAAACATGAGGGCCGCAAAGCCCAGCATGAAGAGCAGGCCCTGATTGAACACCTCACCCATGCGCCGGTGCTCGCCGGAGCCGTGGCGCCGGGCCATCATGACCTGCGCGCCCACACTGAAGCCGAAGCCCAGCATATAAATAACCAGATAATAGACGCCGGCCAGCGCACAGGCGCCCAGCTCCACCTCGCCCACGCGCCCCAGGTAGGCCGTGTCGGTCAGGCCGATCAGATGCTCCATGAGCAGGCTCATCAGCACCGGAAAGGATATTTTCAGGATATCCTTGTTGGAATAAGTGTTTGTAGTAGTTGCAGACATAAGGAAAAAGGAATAAAAACATCAACCCAAAACGAGCTACCGGCCCTCCGTCAGTGACGGCCCAGCAGGGTCAGCAGCAAGGCTGCGCCACACAGCCCCATACCGCAGGCCACCGTGCCGCCCCAGCCCCAGACGTGCCAGCCGATTCCGGCCAGGAAAGTACCGAGCGAACCACCCAGGAAATAGGTGGTCATGAAAATGGTGTTGGCCCGACTCGTGGCCTGCGGAGCCTGAGCCAGCGCACACGACTGGTTGCCAATCTGTACGAACTGCATGCCGCAGTCGAGCACAATAATTCCCACGGCCAGGCCCACGTACGTATCCTGCCAGCCATACATCACGGCCCAGGCCAGCAGCATAAGCCCTATTCCGGCATACGAAATGTGGCGGACGCCCCACACGTGGACATAACGCCCCACCATCGAAGCCGTCAGCGCCCCGGCCATGCCGCAAAGGCCCATGAGTCCCACCACATGATTGCCGGCATGAAACGGCTCGCCGCTCATGCGGAAGGCCAGGCACGTCCAAAGCGCCAGGAAACTGCCAAAACACAGGCCGGCCCGCAGCGACACGTAGCGCAGCGTAGGCTGCTTCCAGAAGAGCAGCCCCAGCGAACGCATCAAGGCGCCGTAGCTGCCCCGGAAGCTGACCGGCGTATCGGGCAGGAACCGCCCTACAAACAGGGCGCTCACCCCCATCAGCCCGGCCGCCACAAAATACATGGTGCGCCAGCCGTAGTACTCACCGACCAATCCGCTCACTACTCGCGAAGACAAAATTCCCATGAGCAGCCCGCTCACCAGCATGCCCATGTTGCGCGCCTTGTGCTCGGGCCGCGAACACTGCGCGGCAATGGGAATAAATATCTGCGGCATGACGGAACAGATTCCCGTCAGCAACGAAGCGCCCAGCAGAGCCGGCAGCGAGGCCGACAGCCCCATGGCCAGCAGCGCCACCACCAGGATACTGAAATTGACCACCACAATGTGACGACGCTCAAACAGGTCGCCCAAAGGAATAATGAAAAAGCCCCAAGGCATAGCCAATCTGAGTAATCATAGGGATGAGATTCACCCGAAACGCACTGACCTGCAGGTCGCGGGCCATCAGGTTGAGCAGCGGCTGGTTGTAATACAAATTGGCCACAGCCACCCCGGACACCACAGCCAGCATCCATAGCAACGAGGCCGGAATGCCCTGGTTGGGACGTAAAGTCGTGTACATACAAATACGAAATTATCAAGCAGAATTTACATAAAAAAAGGCCAAGCCTCCCGTCCGCCCATGCAGCAGACGCGCTTTGCCTCACGTTTCCGGATACAAAGATAATGCATCCGGCAGGGATAAAAAAATTCACCCCCGCAAAAAAGGCCTCCATCCGGAAAAAACACATTTTTTGCCCATATGGCAGCAGCAGACTCACGCTCATGAAAAAACGTCCCGCCGGGAAAAACTATTTACAACCGACCTTTTTCATTCCAGGAGCCACCCTTTTTCACTTCCGCGCCGCGCTGCCAGCAGGAAACGGATTAAGGGCCACAGAAAAAACGGCCGACACCAAGTTTTTCTCACTACCACAAAAAAAGCACCGGAGGCTCCGGGAAAATTCCCGACACCTCCGGCTTTGTATGCTTCAAGCATTAATCTGTAAAAACTTACTTCCCCCTTTCAATAACGATACTTTTTTACAGCCGCTTTATGATTCATATCTTTCTCCTTATTCGGCATTGCAAATCGTTACACGGTTCCAGTCGGGGTTAGAGAAGATACTGCCTACGCCCTGGCCTTCAGCCTTGATGCGGTCGGCAGAGATGCCATAGTTCTTTACCAGAACATTCTTAACCTTGTCAGCACGCTTCTGAGCGAGTTTCTTATTCCAAGACTTGCTGCCCTCGGGTGAAGCATATCCCTTGAGTACAACCTTGGCACTGCTGTTCTGCTTCAGATAGTTGGCCAAACGTTCAACACTGGCCATCTGGGTAGCATCAATGGTGCTTGAACCCTGACGGAAGCTGACTACGGCCTCAAAACCGTTGTTGGCAGCTTCAGCCTTAGGCTTGCTGTTGCGGCAATCCTGCAGATCCTGACGCAGACGTGCGTTCTTCTCGTGGCAATCACGTAACTTATCCTTCTGCTCTCTGAGCTCGTTGCGCAGGTCGTTTACCTTGTCGTTCAAAGCATCAACCTCGGCCTGGTCATACAGGCGGGCAGCCTTGAAGTAGTGCGTACCATTGCTGTTCTTGAAGTGGTAAACAATACCGGCACCCAACTCCATGGAAGCAGAGTTGCGGCTCAAAGAACCCGGACTGCTTACACCACGATAGCTTTCGTAACCGATACCACTGAGGTTGTAAACCAAAGCCGGCTTAATCTGGATGGTCCAGGCTTTTTTCTTGCCTACGTTAAAGTTGAAGTTCAAGCCAGTCTTGAATGACCAGGCATCAGTTGATTGGTCGGTCGTATTATAATAATAAAGCCAACCCACACCGGCCAAAGCCTCAATTTCGAAAAGACGACGTTCGCCCGTAAATTTACCAAAGAGGTTCATCAGGTTAACACGGCCCAACAAGGCGATGTTATGGTTGTCGATAGCCGTTTTGCTCCACGTTGAGTTTACGGCAAAGTTACCCTCGATGGTCATACCCAATGAAGGAGTAAATTCCTTGCCAATCTGAACACCGAAATACGGAGCCATGTTGTCCCAATAGTTGTAACCTGTGTGCAGCGTAGTCGTACCACCTGCGTTAATACCTACCGACCAATTATCCAAAAAGCGATTCTTATCGTAGGTAACGCCCTGTGCCATAGTACCTAAGGTAGTCATGGCACCTAGAAGACAAAATGATAATAATCTTTTCATAATCCTAATTATTAAAACATTTAATAAAAAGGGACAAGGAGGACAAATCCCTTTTTCTGTGTCTAAAATAACGATTAAAAAATGAGGTAAAAAAATTATTTTTTCTTTTTTATTGGCCGATACGTCGTATTTTTAAACAAAATTAAACTAAATACAAGAAATTTCCACTTTATTTACATGTGGATATCTCATTTTTCGCCTAAAAACATTCCCACAAGCACAACCGCAAATCAATCAATCCGCACTTTGGCAATGAGTTTCCGTATCTTTCCCTGCCCGATAACCGGAGCATGCGCATCCTCAGGCCAGGCCATAAGCCACTGTCCGGGACGCAAAGTCACATAAGTAGACGGGCGGTCGGTATAGAGCGCACAATCGGCCTCGGCATCATACGCCTGTTTCTCTTCCTTCAGTTCGGCCAGCGGACTCCATCCTATGGTCTCCTCGCCTTCGAGCAGGATATGCACGTCGAGATAACGGCGATGCACCTCAAGCACCTGTTCGGCGGCAGTGACGCATTGCGGATTGACATTATTAATAAACAAGCGGTCGCCGTCCAGTTCAATGCGGCCGCAGGGGGTATGCAGCAGGTCGTGCGTACGCACATAGCGGAACAATTCGGGCAGTAACGGGTGGAGCAGTTCCACACGTGCCGTATCTGCCAAAGTAGAAATAATTACAGACATAACTATATGTTTTTTGCTAAAAATAAATTACGTTTAAAAAGGACGCTACGCCATGTTGTCGGTAGTAGGACGCAGGAAAAAGAGCTGGGCCGCCAGTGCAAGCGCCACCACTACGGCCAACATCGCAAATCCCAGCCCCAGCTGTCCGCTGTCGCTCCATGAGCCCAGTACACTGGTAATGATTGCGCCGGCAAACACGCCAACCATGTTCATCACACCGTAGGCCGTGGCTCGCTGCCGCGCCGATACGAACTGACAGAGGATGGGCATATTGTTGGCGTCGAACATACCGTAACCGATACCAAAGAGCAATCCGGCTCCCACTACCGTCAGCAGGCTATGGCCAAACCCCAGCAGGAACAGCGACGGTATGGTCAGTCCCAGCCCGATGGCGCCGGTATAAACCCGCCCGCGCAGATTGCGCTGCACCCAGCGGTCGGACAGCATGCCGCCGAACAACACCCCGACCAGTGAAGATGCCGCAATGGTAATGGTAGAAATGGGGCCGGCCTCGGACATCGGAAGATTAAGGTTGGAGGCAAACAGCGTGGGCAGCCAGTTCTTGGTGGCCCATCCCGGCAGGCTCGGTACGGCAAAGTAAATCAGAATTACCCAGAAGGCCACATTGCCCAACAGGCTGCGCAGGCTCTCCCATACGCTTTCCTTAGGCGTTTCGGGGGTCGCCGCAGCCACTTCAATTCCCCGTTTCCTGTCACGCAAAAACAACATCAGCAGCACGGCATAGGCCACACCGATGATGCCGAACCAATGAAACGCCGTATGCCACGACGTTTCGGCAGCCACAGTTGCACCAAAACCTCCAATGGCCTGCCCCGTATAGAGCCCCGTCATGTGAATTCCCACGGCCAGCGACCGCGACCGCCCGGTATGGTAATCGGCAATCAGCGAAAGACCGGCCGGAATATACAGCGCCTCGCTGATTCCCATCAGGGCCCGCAGACAAAAAACCTGGTTAAAGGTAGTGGCCATTCCCATAAAGTATGTCACCGCCGACCAGACGAACAGGCTGCCCACAATGAGCCACTTGCGGTTGAGCCGGTCGGCAATAATGCCCGAAACCGGGCTCATCAGTCCGTAAATCCAAAGGAAGATACCCATCAGGTAGCCGAAATAAGTGCCCGACTGCAACTCGGTGATATCCACCTGCATGGCTTCTTTCATGGTGCTGAGCATCTGGCGGTCCATATAGTTGAGCAACGCCACGCCCCACAGCAAAGCCACTACTACCCAGGGATAAATTTTTGTGTGTTTCATAAGATTAAGACATAAACTGGTTAAACCGTTAGAAAACGGAAAAAGCGACAAGCTTTCCGCAGCCTGCGGGGAAGGGAAAGCCTGCCGGATATCTTTTTATAAAATAATATGGGTTTGTTCCGAGTGAAGCTAAACGCCCTACTCTCTGGTCAGAATTTCCTGGCAGAGCTGATAGCCCTTGACCATCATGCGGGGTATGTGGAACGGGCCCTTGAACAGGTTACCCTTGGCCGGCTGGGCCACGGTGCCGTCACGATGCAGATAGCCGTACCACTCGCCAAATTCGTGATCGGGGAAATGCCCGTACGCCCACTCGCTCACCTGCCGGTGGCGCTTCAGATAGAGCTCATTGCCGGTCAGTTTGTAAGCATAGAGGTTGGCAATGATGGCCTCCGTTTGCGGCCACCAGAACTTCATGTCCTGCGAGTAATCCTGCGGGGGCAGATTGCGGCAGTCGCGGAAATTGATGATGCCGCCGTAGGTTTCGTCCCAGCCCCAGTCCCATGACCAGTTCAGGATGGTCAGGCCCAGGTCAATGAGGTTCTTGTCGCCGCCGCGGTCCATGGCCACGTCAAACAGAAACCAGGCCGTTTCGATACAGTGACCGGGATTAATGACGCGCCCGTTGCAGGTGTCGATAAACTCTCCCGCCGGCCCCACCGTTTCGAGCAGTGCCTTGAACTCGGGGTGCATGAAGTCGTTTTTCAGTTTGAAGAGCGACTCGTCAATCTGGCGGTCCAGCTCCGGATCGGCAATTACCTTTTTCAGACGCGAGGCCACGTTAATCATAATCATCGTGATGGAGTGTCCCTGCGCCTCCACACTGGGCAGATACTTGGGCGCCAGCAGGCCGGGCGTCGTCAGGAAGCGGCGCATGTCCTTGAATATCTTCAGGGCCTTTTCGGCATAACTCTGATTGCCCGTAGCCAGGGCATACTCAGCCATGGCAATGGCCGCGAAACTCTCGCTGAACACGTAGCGGCGCATACGCAGCGGCGTACCGTCGGCCGCCACCTCAAAATACATCCTACCGTCGGCGTCAAAACAGTGTTGCTCAATGAAGTCAAGCGTCTGACGGGCGGCGTCGAGCCACTCCGGCCGGCGTTCCACCTGATTGTAAGCAAAGCTGCACACAAAGGCAAACCGCCCCTGGAACCACACCGACTTGGTAGGGTCCATAAGCTTGCCCTCGCGGTCCAGACAAGTATAAATACCGCCATGCTTGCGGTCGAGTCCGTGCTCCAGCCAGAAAGGCAGGATATTATCGGTCAGGTCGGCCCGATAGAGTGCCGACCAATATTGCAGATAGGTTTTCTGATCCATGATAAACGTGGTTTACAGTTGATTGCAATGGCTGAAAAAGTCGATAGCCTCGAGTTCGGCCTTCATGCGGCTCTCTTCCTCGTCCGTCATGTTCTGGAAAGGCGTGCGGTTGCCGCCCAGGTCAAGGCCGATGAGTTTCATGATACGCTTGCCGGCCACGATGTTGCCGCGGTAGTGGCAAATGACGTTGATGACGTCCTGCGCATAGTTCTGCAACTGTCGTGCGCGTTCCAGGTCGCCGGCCTTCCAGGCTTCGAGAATACCGGTCAGGCAACGTCCGTTGTAGTTGGTCGTACCGCCGATGCCGCCCTGAGCGCCGCCCTGAGCCAGACTGGGCAGGATGGTTTCGTCCTGACCGTGGAGCATGTCGTACTTGCCGTTCTTGTACAGGCGGCACTGGTTGTATTCATACAAACTCTCATACGTGTACTTGATGCCGGCAAAGTTGGGGATGCGGCCGTCCACGGCCTTGAGCAGCTCAACCATAGGCAGGTAAGCCCCGTTGAAAGCCGGAATATGGTAGAAATAGAACGGCAGCTCGGGAGCGCCGGCAGCTATTTCCTCACAATATTTTACCAGTTCCTCAATGCGTCCGATGCGGGGGAAGGGAGGCGCCATGGCTCCCACGCCCCAGGCACCAATCTTCTGGGCATGTTCGGCCAGCATGCGGCTCGACTTGACGCAGCAGCTGCCCACGTGTACAATCACCTTGAAGCCCTCGGGGGCAGCCTCAATCCAACGTTCGGCCAGCAACATGCGCTCAGCCTCGGTCAGCATGTAGCCCTCGCCCGAGGAACCGTTGATAAACACGCCCTTCAGCCCGTTTTTGGCCAGCATGGCAGCATAGGCGTCGATAGGTTCATAATTTACTTCGCCGTTAGGATAAAAAGGCGTAAAGGGAGCGTCAATCAGCCCGATAATCTTTTCCATGACTCGATGTGTTTTTTAGTAACTTGATAAATGCAAAAATACAGAATAATTTTGATTATGTGCGCCGGGCGGTTCACTTTATTTAGACGCTGCGGCTGCATTCAGCAACGTCTCGAGCGGCCAGGCCGTCACCTGCGGGGTGCGCACGCCGGGCTTCAGCTCGCCCACGGCCATAAACAGCCAGTTGTTGCGACAGAGCAGCATTCCGCCGGCACGCGCCAGCTCGGGCCAGCGGCCCAGCAGGGTCCACTGCCCGCTGAGGGGGTCCATGCAGAGCAGGTCGGAGCTGAAGCGATACCACGCGGCCGGATGCCGCAGGTAGTCGGCTCCGCCGCGCCCCTCCACGGCCACAACGACCACCGGGTGGTCATGAGCCTTGCGGTGCTGAGCGCAGCCGCCGGGCTGCCCCTGACTGTGGATGACGCCGAAGCCATCCAGAAGAGCTGGCCGAATTTCTTTGCAGCCATCCGGCCTTTGGGTGTGGAGGTAGAATATGCTTGACAAAACAAAACGTTATCTCGTGGTGGGTCTTGGTCTGCTGGGCGGCAAGTATGCCCTGGAGCTGACCAAAGCCGGTTTCCATGTGGACGGCATCAACCGCAGCGAGGGGCACCTGCAATATGCCCTCGACCACGGCTACATTGCCAGCGGCAAGACCCATGATTTTGAAGATCTGGTGCAGCAGGCCGACCACATCATCTTCGGCCTGTACCCCACGGCCCTGCTGGAATGGTTCAAAGCCTACGGCCCGCTCCTCAA
>OLZB01000768.1_pt1 | contig 14657 bp, 10 predicted proteins | sample 1673421 | NCBI WGS metagenome assembly OLZB01 (sample SAMEA103958111, study PRJEB25191) | human gut metagenome | biome: human-associated habitat [ENVO:00009003]; feature: intestine environment [ENVO:2100002]; material: feces | place: Germany | collected 2013/2015
TTTGACCGGCTGATGATCGGCGGTGTGGAGACACGTCTTCGGGAGCTGGGAAAGCGTCTGAATATCCCGAAGGTTCACCCTCACAAGTTCAGGCGGACACTGGCTACTACTGCCATAGACAAAGGAATGCCCATAGAGCAAGTCCAGCAGCTCTTAGGGCATCAGAAAATCGACACCACCATGCACTATGCAATGGTGAAACAACAGAATGTGAAGCTGGCACATAGAAAATATATTGGATAGGAGTAAAAAGATGAGACTTGGTGATTGTTGTAAAACTAATCTTCATACTTACTCAGATAAAGAAAAATGGTCTTTGATTCGTTATCTGGACACAGGTAGCATTACCGAAGGAAGGATAGATGAAATCCAGACCTTATATCCCGGCGTGGACAAAATCCCCAGCAGGGCGAGACGGAAGGCTTCTGTTGGAGACATCCTTTTCTCTACTGTTCGTCCAAATCAGAAGCATTATGGAATTATTGAAGCAGGAACCGAGAATCTTCTCGTATCCACAGGATTCACCGTTGTGACTGTTGATACCACTATTGCGGATCCTTATTTTATTTATTATTATCTCACGCAGTCTTCGGTCATTGAGTCTCTTCAAGCAATAGCAGAGCAAAGTACATCAACCTATCCTTCCATCAAACCATCTGACATAGAGGATATTGAACTCGACCTTCCAGAGCTGGAAACACAGAAGAAGATAGGTTCTACGCTAAGGATGCTTGATAGGAAAATAGTATTAAACGAAGAGATAAACGATAATTTAGAGCAGCAAGCGCAAGCAATATATCATGAGCGTTTTGAGACTGTTTCGCCTAATGATTTGCCTTCCGACTGGCGTATTGTAACTCTTGGAGAGGTTGCGACGATCTCAAATAAGAGCTTCAACCCACTGAAAGAGCCTGAGATACTGCTTGAGCATTATAGCATTCCAGCTTTTGATGAGGCGAGGTTTCCGGTCTTTGAGCTATCCACATCCATCAAGAGCAATAAATTCATCATTGATGCCTCGTGCTTCATGATCTCAAAACTCAACCCAACAACGAAGCGTGTTTGGAAGCCGTATTGTCTGACCGGGAATGCAGTATGCTCTACGGAGTTCATCGTCTATAAAGCAAAGGATCAATCTATTACGGATTTCCTGTACTCAGTCATAGACAGCGGCTCCTTTTCCGACTTTATGTGTAGTCATGTTACTGGCTCAACGGGCAGTAGACAAAGAACAACACCGTCGGACACGCTCTCTTATGAGTTAATTCTTCCTTCGGAGGACGAGCTGGCAGAGTTTCAGTCTCTCGTTTCACCGATGTACGCTCAAATGCGGATTAACGCCATTGAAAACGACAAGCTCAAACGACTTCGGGATAGTCTTTTACCCAAGCTGATGTCCGGCGAGATTGATGTCTCTTCTGTTCATCTCTAAGCCGCTAAATTATCGTTTACCTGATTTGGAGGTTGTACCATGTTTGATAGAGTTCAGGAGAGCTTGAAAAAAAGCAAAGACGAGCGTCAGAAGAAGCGTCTTGAAAAGGAACGGGTTCGTCTTGAGAAAGCCGCAGCAGAAGCAGCTTGTGAGAAGGAACGGCTTCAACGGGAGGCTCAAAAAATACAGGCAGAAAAAGACCGCCTTCTCTCCCTCGATGATAAGGGCCTGATGGTAGAATTGATTCTGGCAGTGCGAGGTTTATACTCACAAATAGAGCACATTCAAAGTCAGCAGGATTCTTTGTCCGAGCGGGTTGACGATATTGAGTCAGACATCTCTTCCATCCGCAGCGATATTTCGGATTTGGAGAGCAGAATGAGTTCGTCCGATCAATAAAAGCCAATGAAGGAGGCGCAGACGTGATTATTTCCCCGCAATCTCTTGATACAAACCTCAGTCAGCTTTTAGCGGAGGTTAAGTCCGGCTCAATGCAGTTGCCGGAGTTTCAGCGTGACTGGACTTGGGATGATAACCGAATTAGGGGCATTATCGCCAGCTTATCACAGGGTTATCCTATGGGTGCCATCATGCGGCTGCAATACGGCAATCCGGACATCCAATTTAAATACCGTACAATTACGGGCGTAAAAGGCGTTTCTGTGAAGCCGGAGCATTTGATTCTCGATGGTCAGCAGCGGCTTACTTCAATTTATCAGGCAACATCCTCTAAAGAGCCGGTCTCGACCAAAACAGAAAAAGGCAAGGCTATTAAGCGTTATTACTATCTCTCAATGGAGAAGTGCCTCGACGATGATGAGGATCGTTTTGATGCTGTCCTCTCCATCCCCGAAGACCGCAAGATTAAAGAGAACTTTGACCGGGATGTGAAGCTCGATCTCTCCACCAGAGAATATGAATACGAGAACAAGCTGTTTCCGGTCAATATCGTATTCGACAGCAACGCAGTTATGGACTGGTTCATGGGCTACATGACACACTATGGAATGAAGCCGGAAGCAATGGACGAGTTCAAGCGTTTCCAAGCGGATGTGCTGAATACAATTTCCGGGTATAAGCTGCCTGTGATTACACTGGACAAGTCCACGCCGCGAGAGGCAGTGTGCAAGGTGTTTGAGAACGTCAATACTGGCGGTGTTCCTCTCACGGTGTTTGAGCTTGTTACCGCAACTTATGCCACAAGAGACTTTGACCTGAGAAAAGACTGGGTGCAGTGTCGAAATACAATTTGCGGTTTCGGTGACACGCTGAGAACAGACCTGTTCGATGGGATTGATGAGACTACCTTCCTGACAACGGTTTGTCTCTATACAAGCTATTTGAACAAGCAGTCTGGAAAGACAAACACAATCTCCTGCAAAAAGAAAGATGTTCTGGGACTTCCTTATGAATCGTACATAGCGAACCGGGATGCAGTGCTTTCTGGTTTCAAAATCGCAAAGGAGTTTCTTCTTCGGGATCAGTGCGTTTTCCGTCAAAGAGATTTGCCCTATACAACGCAGTTGATTCCACTTGCGGCAATCTGCGCTGTTCTCGGAAAATCCAAATGCAATGAGCCAAACACAATCAAAACGCTTTCTCGTTGGTATTGGTGCGGGATTTTGGGTGAGATGTATGGCGGTGCGAACGAAACCCGCTATGCCTATGACATTGAGGACATGGTTGAAGAGGTCAATGGACGTCCGAATGCAATGCACACGATTAACAGCGCAGTCTTTTCTTCTACGCGGCTGCTAACCCTTCAAACTCGCTTGAGCGCGGCATATAAAGGTATAATGGCTCTTCTTTACAAGGAGAAGTGTCGTGACTTTATGAACAACACGACGATTGACATTGTAAACAGTATGCTTGAGTCTCCGGATATTCACCATATATTCCCCGAAGCATATTGCGAGAAAATGGGCATCAAGCGCGAACGGTATAATTCCATCATTAACAAGACCCCAATTCTTCCAGCCACCAACCGCTCGATTGGCGGAAATGCGCCGAGTGAGTATCTGGGGGCAATTCTAAAGAAGGTTGATGGACTGACCGAGAATGAGTTGCAAGCACGGGTGGAATCACACTTTATCAACTATGCAGAATTGAAGGCAGATGACTTCAATGGCTATTTCATCGACAGAGCAAAAAGCCTTCTAAACCTAATTGAAAAAGCGATGAATAAGCCCGTCACTGACAGAGATGCAGAAAACACGCTGGATCAGTTCGGGGCGAGTCTGGCGTAAAAGGGAGTGACAAACTATGGCAGGATATTTTACAGAATCAAATTACGAGAACGCTGTCTTGCAGCTTCTCAATGAAGAACTGGGCTATAACTATATCTATGGACCGGACGTGGAGCGCGATTATCACTCGCCGCTTTATGAGGATGTTCTGCTACCTTCCTTGCAGCGGATCAACAAGAGCCTGCCTATGGACGCTCTGACGGAGGCAATCTATAAGCTCAAGAACTTTGAAACTGGAACGCTCTTGCAGAAGAACATGGTCTTTATGGACTACCTCCAAAACGGAGTCCCGGTAAAATACTATGACAAGGGTGAAGAACGCTCTACCCTTGTTTACCTTGTAGACTTCAAAAATCCTGCCAGTAACGAGTTCACAGTTGCGAATCAATGGACTTTCATTGAGAACTCTGAAAAAAGACCAGATGTGATTCTCTTTGTCAATGGTCTCCCGCTCGTCATTGTGGAGTTGAAGTCTCCGTCCCGCGAAGAAACCGACGCTTCCGCAGCATACCGCCAGCTCCGGAACTATATGTATGAGATCCCCTCTATGTTCATTTATAATGCGGTATGTGTCATGAGCGACTTGACCACTTCAAAGGCTGGTACAATCACGTCCGGCGAAGACCGCTTTATGGAGTGGAAAACAACAGACGGCAGCTATGAGAATACGCAACACGCATCATTTGACACATTCTTTGTAGGACTGTTTGAGAAGACCCGCTTCCTTGACATCGTGAAAAACTTCATCTGCTTTAATGTGGATGGACAGAATACATTCAAGATACTCGCCGGGTATCATCAGTATTTCGCAGTCAAAAAGGCGATTGAGTCTACAAAACACGCAACCGTGACGGACGGTAAGGGTGGCGTCTTCTGGCATACACAGGGCAGCGGAAAATCGTTGTCTATGGTCTTCTATGCTCATTATCTGCAAGAAGCGTTAGAAAGCCCCACTATCGTCGTCATTACCGACCGTAACGATCTGGATGACCAGCTTTACGGACAATTCGCCCGCTGCAAAGACTTTCTCCGTCAAACGCCGCAGCACGCCGAAAGCCGTAAAAATCTGAAAGAGCTGCTTGCAAACAGACAGGCAAACGGCATAATCTTCACGACCATGCAGAAGTTTGAGGAAAGTAACGAAGCTCTTTCGGAACGCCGGAACATTATCGTGATGGCTGACGAAGCACATCGTGGGCAATATGGTCTCAATGAGAAGGTTGTGGTCAAGCAGAAGGACAACGGCGAAGTCGAGGCGAAAACCGTTATCGGCACTGCCCGCATTATAAGAGACACGCTTCCTAATGCGACCTACATTGGATTCACCGGAACACCGATCTCCACAAAAGACCGCAGTACACGAGAGGTCTTCGGTGATTACATCGACATCTATGATATGACACAGGCAGTTGAAGACGGCGCGACCAGACCCGTCTACTACGAGAGCCGTGTGATTCACCTGAAACTTGACGAAAACACTCTTCATCTGATCGACAATGAATATGACATTATGGCTGATAACGCCGATCCGTATGTCATCGAAAAGAGCAAAAAGGAACTCGGTCAGATGGAAGCAATCCTCGGTGCCGACCAGACGATCAATTCCTTGGTAAATGACATTCTTGACCATTACGAGAATTACCGCGAGAATATTCTGACCGGCAAGGCGATGATCGTTGCTTATTCGCGTCCCATAGCAATGAAGATTTATAAGCGCATTCTTGAGCTGCGCCCAGCGTGGACGGAAAAGATTGCAGTGGTCATGACGCAAGGCAATAACGATCCCGAAGAATGGCGTGAGATTATCGGCAACAAAGCTCATAAGGACGATATGGCGCGGAAATTCAAAGACAACAACTCTCCGCTGAAAATCGCCATCGTCGTGGATATGTGGCTGACCGGCTTTGATGTTCCCTCCCTTGCTACGATGTATGTCTATAAGCCGATGGCTGGACACAACCTGATGCAAGCTATCGCCCGCGTCAATCGTGTCTTCAAAGATAAAGAAGGCGGTTTGGTTGTCGATTACGTCGGTATTGCGGCTGCACTGAAACAGGCAATGAACGACTATACTGCCAGAGACAAGAAGAACTATGGTGATACAGATGTAAGCAAGGCTGCATATCCGAAGTTCCTTGAAAAGCTCTCTATTTGCAGAGATTTGTTCCACGGATTCAGTTATGAGAAATTCATGACCGGAAGCGACCTCGACCGTGCAAAGCTTATCAGCGGCGGAGTGAACTTCATACTCGGCAAGAGTGTTGCAGAGTACGAGCTTCCCGACCATGAGAAGACACAGAATGTGTTTATCAAAGAAGCCCTGCTTCTCAAGCAGGCACTTTCGCTGTGCAGCAGCTTGGTAGACGAGCAAACTCGCATGGAGGCAGCTTTCTTCGAGTCCGTAAGAACAATGACCGTGCGCTTGGTTTCAGGCGGTACCGGAAAGAAGTTTACGCTTCCGGAAGTAAATGAGCGCATTAACGAACTTTTGAAGCACAGTATCAAAAGCGAAGGCGTTATCAACCTTTTCTCTGATGTCCAGACTGAGTTTTCGTTGTTCGATCCGAAGTTCCTTGAAGAAGTGGCAAACATGAAGGAGAAGAATCTTGCAGTCGAACTCCTGAAAAAACTGATTTCCGAACAGGTCTCTGTTTACCGCCGAACAAATATCGTCAAGTCTGAGAAGTTCTCCGAAATCATTCAGAGCGCAATGAATCGCTATTTGAACGGAATGCTGACCAACGAGGAAGTCATTCAAGAATTACTCAAGCTGGCGAAAGACATTGCCGCTGCTGCCGCCGAGGGTGAAAAACTCGGATTGACAGCGGACGAGCTTGCTTTCTATGATGCTCTCACGAAGCCGCAAGCAATCAAGGACTTTTACGAGCATGACGAGCTTATTGCTATCACGAAGGAACTGACAGATTTGCTTCGCAAAAACCAGACAATAGACTGGCAAAAGAAAGAGAGCGCAAGAGCTGGAATGCGCCGCCTGGTCAAAAGGTTGCTGAAAAAACACAAATATCCGCCAGAGGGTATGGATGATGCTGTCCAGACTGTCATGAGCCAGTGTGAGATGTGGACGGACAATGTAATGACCGCTTAACTCCCCTACGAGAAAGGAGTAGATCATGGGCAATTCAGTCATGTTGAATGGCGTCGAATATGCCGGAGAGCAGATTGCCTACAAAGACAGCACCTATGAACTTGTATCGAAGGTTGCCTACCTGATCGGCGTCCCGCTCCGTATTTTTCAAAATGAACACGAGCCGCCGAAGATAGAGATATACAACCGGCTTGAGCAGGATAAAAATGCCCGCATCATCCGGAATCTATGTATCATCCGCACCGCCATTGAGCGCAATTACCGGAAAATAAATGACATCATGCGGATGGAATACCGTGGGCTTCTTTCGATGCCTGAGATCCTTCCAATGTCCAGTATGCAGCAGCTTTCAAATGACGGAATCAGCTTTATCAAAAAGTCGAGTACAAAGCTCTGCCACCACATTATCGAGATCAACCGGCTGATTTCAGACCGCATTAACAACTGCAAAAGCCTCTTTCCAATCTGGATTAACTGGGCGTACATAAAAGAGCTGTTCATCATGCCAAACGGCTTGACAGAGGACGGAACGAAAGATGCTGCGGACATCTATTACACAAGTCTCTCCTACTACCCCTATCAAATGTACATCAACTGGGTTCCGATGGACGAGGGCAATGTCCTCTATAATGACAAGAAGTTTGCAACCCTGCTTTATCAATGGCATTGCGACGCCTTCACGGAATACAGTAAAGTCTCCGATGCAGGGGCTTTTGTAAAAAACAATATCTACGATTTCATAGATGACAGCGAGAAAACCGTATTGGTAGTGGACTGCGAAAACTCCGACCCGTACAAGCTGTGCGCCACGCTCAAAAACCTTGATTATGAAGTCATGCAGAAAATTACGGCGATCATTCTCTTTGATGACGTACACACCGCTACGGCATGGCGGATTCTTGAAAACTACACCCGCATTCCCGTTGAGCATATCATGATTGAGCGGATCAAGCAGAACAAATCACTGGTAGACATCAAGCTCACCGCAAGAGCCTGTCAGGAACACTACCAAAAGCAAGTGGATTCCTTTGTCATCGTCTCAAGCGATTCCGACTACTGGGGGCTAATTTCTTCCTTACCGGACGCCAGATTCCTTGTCATGATTGAGCGGGAAAAATGCGGACCGGATATGAAGGCGGCACTTGCAGAATTCGGGATATTCTACTGCTATCTGGATGACTTCTACTCCGGCAACAGCGAGGACATCAAGAAAAACGCACTGTTCAAGGAGATGTACCGCTGGATTGACAACTCCGTTCACCTGAATGTCAACGATATGTTTGATGCAGCTCTGCGAAACACGAGGATCGAAATGTCTCCCGCAGAGCGGCGGCAGTTCTATGAGAAGCACATCAGGCACATGACGCTGACTATCGACGAGAACGGAAACGTCAGCATTGAACTGAAACGCGGATAGCCTTGGTTTCTATTCCGGGAGGAATGTGGATGGACAACAGATTCTATTTTGGATTCAATACATCGGAGGAACGGAAAAAGCGCAGAAAAGCAGAGCTGTACTCCATGAGTGAGCAAGTCAGCACCTTCTTTTGGGATGAAGCCCCGCAGCATGGATTGGAAATGCGTGAAGGGCAGCAGGATATGTCCTTTGAGATTGTGGACGCCCTCATAAACGATCAGCACTTTGCGATTGAAGCTGGCGTGGGCATTGGCAAGTCCTTCGGTTATCTTGTGCCGGTGCTGCTGTACAGCAAACGCATGAACAAGCCGGTTATCATCGCAACCTCGACCATTGCACTTCAAGAACAGCTCTGGCGCGATGTCCACACGGTAATGCCCCTTCTTGGGCTGAACAGAGATGTCATCCTCGCTAAAGGACAGACCCATTATCTCTGCAACAAACGCGCAGACGAATATATGTGTGACCCGAAAGCAGACCCACCGGACGCGCTTAAAGACGGAATCAAGCAAGGGTATGAGGAACGCAAGGATTTTCCGGAGGTTTTGCCGCAAGGCGTCTGGGACAAGATAAACGTGCAGCGGTTCAGCATGAAGAATTGCGGCTCCTGTGAAAAGAAGTGCAAGTATTACAAAGTCCGCGCAGCATTGAAGTTTACGGATGGAGTGGTACTGTGCAATCAGGATTTTCTAACCCAGCATCTCATGAAACACCGGCGCGGTCAGGACGGGCTGATTAACGCCGCCGCTGATCTGCTTGTCGTGGATGAAGCGCACAACTTGGATGATAAGGTGCGGAGTGCCACAACGGAGCGTTTCGGGCAAGGTATGCTCTTTGGAATGATTAAGAGCGCATTCTATGAGCTGCGATCCTTTGACCAGAGCAGTGTGTCAGGTGAAAAGCGAGAGGCAGAGAGCGCAATCATCGCCTTCTATAACTGCCTGAAAGCACAAGTCCAAAAGCAGATCAACGAGGCAGAACAGGATATGCGCTACGCTGACCGCTTTTTCTTCGACAACAATGGCAGTGCGATTGAACTGCTTACCGAGATGAACGCCGCCATACACAACCTTTCGTCCAGCATTCAGATTTATTCCAGCATGGATTTCAGAAACAACCGTTCCTTTGCTGCCTCTGATGATCTGGATGCCGTCAGCGAGTCCCTTTCAGAGCTTCTTGACCAGATAGACGATATGCTGATCTGGATTGAGCAGCACGGCAGCAACACGGAACTCGTCTATTGCCCTAAAAACACAAAAGAAATTGTGAGCCGCCTATACTTCAATGGTGATGAAAGAACCATCTTGACCTCTGCCACGCTGACGAACGCCACGAGCGGGTCTCTGGAAGAACAGTATTCTTACTTTATCAGCAATACCGGCTTTCCCGCTGGTGACCGCGGCTGCTTATCCGAGCCAAAGCCTTCCCCATATCCATACGATGAACACGCCATGATCTACTATTGCGACGATCTCCCGCACCCGACCAGAGAACATGAAGCCTTCATTGAAAAGGGTGTGGAGCGACTGCTTGAGATCCTGAGCATTTCCAACGGAAAGGCACTCGTGCTGTTTACGGCAAAGACCGACATGGAAGAGGTCTACTCCATTCTCAGTGAGAAAAATCTTCCGTACAAAATCTTGATGCAGCAGCCGGGATCGTCGCAGGACAAGGTGCTGAATGAGTTTAAGGAAGATACGAACTCCGTGCTTCTGGGGACGGGTGCATATTGGGAAGGTATCAGCATTGAAGGAAAAAGCCTTTCCAATGTCATCATTTTCCGGCTTCCGTTCCCTGTCCCCGATCCGATTATCGAGTATAAGTGTTCCGTTGCTAAGGATGCTCTGATGGATGTTCGCGTTCCCGAAATGATTATCAAGCTCAAGCAAGGCATCGGGCGATTGATCCGCAATTTCACAGACACCGGCATTGTCTGCATCATCGACCGAAGACTGCGGGATGAGCCGCCGGAACGCTATCATGACATTACATGGGACTCCCTGCCTATCAAAAATCGGACAAGCAGTTTGGGCGAACTTAGGAAGTTTTACGAAGGTCTGCCCTCAGCCAAGGAATGATGATACAAGCGGCAGTCTCTTCGGAAACATAGAGCAGCCCCCCAAAAAAACGACAATCAGAAAACGGAGGTGTATCATGTTGTACAATGAAAATCTGCACGAAGAAGAACAACATCTGATCCAGCAGATTGCCGAACAAACAGAGAGAGGAAAAATCGACTGGGAACTAACAGAGTACAATCCGCTGTCCTTTCTGAATGAGGACAAGATAGACAAGAACCCAGCAGTAATCTGTCAGTCCTTCTCCTTTGAGGCGATCATCGGCGGCTCCCGTTACGAGCTTGATGTCATGGAGAATATTGATGTGCCGTCCGGTATGGGAGACTACACCATAACCTTGACGCGGGATGAAACCGAAAATTATCTTAAAATTGAGGATGCGCTTTCCTTTGACTGTGACCGCTATGAATGCACACCGAAGGAAGTCGCAGAGCGATTTGCGGACAGCCCCATTGTCCGTCTCTGCAACGCCATCATTCCTGCCACGCTTGGGCAGGAGGATTTAGAAGAGGTCTTCACATGGGCAAGGTTTTTCAACGAGACTGGCATTTCTGCAAAGCTGATGAATCATCCGCTGACCAAGCTCTGTGAAAAGCTGTTCGACGAACACCGTCTGATGGACTTCCATCGCTGCGTCTTGGATGTGGGCTATCGAAAGCTGCTCCTAAATGAACTGGCTCATAACTAAGACACGGAAAAACGCCCCCGACACTGTGCCAGACGCACAGTGCCGGGGGCGTTCCCGTTTCCAGCGATTTATTTTTCTCTCGGCAAGGGGCTGTTCATAAGGTGACACTTTCCGTTTTACGAAGCCGTGAAAATTCGATGTGTTCCGTGGAGATGTTCACTGGGCAGCATACGCCGTACACGTTTCCGATAATCACCGAGTAGTGCAATGTGTATTCACTATCGGGAAATACTTCACGGTTTTCGCAACGCTTGATTCAGGAGTGGGTTTTTTGCCTTATTCCCGCGTGACATCAAGGGAAACCGGATTGATAACGATGATAGATTTGCCCTTTTTGTGGGCATATCTCACGGTGTTCCCGGTACCGCTGGGGCATCCATTCCATACTGCGAGAATATAATCGGCGTGATCGACCATGTACCGATTTCTCTTGTCCATGCAGTCCGACGTGTACTCCCGTTGCAGCATGGTCTCCTTGTCACACTTTGCCGCGATATTATAATACCGTTCCCGTGAAGCCACAGACCATTTGATCGCTTGTGTCTCACAAGGGATTGCACTTTCCAGAGTAATGTGAGGGTATTTTGATTTCAAATCGAGTACAATTTCCGCAGCGTACATATCGACGCCAAGAGCCATGCCGGTAATAAAATGCGTGACGCCCTCGTTCTCGATGAGTGCTACAATCTGATCCCGCATAACAGATTTCAAAGAAGTACAACGCTTATCGGATTCATCAAAGCCGAACGGAAGACTCTGCGGTCTATGACCGGTAAACGCACAAGTCTTGCCTTGAACGGATTGCTTTTCAGTTTTTTGAGCAGACTTTCTAAACTCAATAATGCGCGACATGACACCCCTTCTTTCACTCTTTTGGTAGGTAACTCCATTCTATCACCCTCATCACGGACAGTCAACGCATTGTCGTTAGTAAAATCAACGACGGCGTACCGTGGATAATGACACCGCCGTTAGGTACACTAAATGCAAAGGTGGTGAGGCTATGCGAGAGAAGAAGGACATCAATATTGAAATCGGCGGCAATATTCAAGTGGCAAGAGAACAGGCGGGCTATACGCAGGATACGCTCTCAGAAATGCTTGGCATGACGCCGAATCACCTGAGTGCTATTGAGCGTGGTGCTTCCGGTATCTCTCTTGAAGCCTTGCAGCGCCTTTGCCGTTTGCTCGGCGTCAGTGCGGACCGAATTATCTTTGGGACTGACGAGCCAGAAGTGGAAGCCCTTGCGCTTGCCAGACGTATTTCGGATATAAAGCCGGAATACCGGCAACAGGTTCAAGAGCTGCTGTCCGCTATTTTGAATATGCCATAAAAAAAGAGCCTCTGCCGACACCCAAAACGGGCATCGACAGAGGCTCTTGGTTCGTTTTCCGGGCATTCAAACAAGTGCCGAAATCGACACTTATTTCCGCGCTAAGGATGAAATCGCGCAGGGAATACAATCACTTAGGTCGGTCAATTTGCGTCGCTCTGAGGCTTGCTATCACAGGCTTTTTCGCCCCCTAACTGTCTACACCTCGATGCCTTGCGGGAGAAGTGCGGACAGGCGATGAGATCCGCGCGGAAGCTCTGCTTGCAGCTATGGACGCAGCGGACGCAGAAGCGGTTATACTTCCGGCGTCCGCTGTCCCCGATGAAGAACGACCACTCCTGCCGCCATTTCTGACTTCTGCTCACAGCTCAATCTCTCCTTTGTGCTTTTTGGGAGGGCAGCATTCCTTCTGCTTTTCAGCCTTTGCAGACTTGAGCCTGTCCATGATGGAGGACTTCTCGCCCCTTTCGGGGGCTTTGACCTCTGCGGTCTTGTCCTCCTTCGGACCGTTGTTGATGATCCCGTCAATCATGCCGTAGTCATCCTCCATCGACATCTCCGCTGCCTTGAGGTAGTTTTCCTTCTCAAGAGCTGCCATCCAGCTTTCCTTGCTGATACCGAGCATTCCGCCCTTTGTCGCATGATCGGCAATCTCCTTGGCATCCACGCACAAGCCTTCGGTGTTATCCGAATAGAGCCGGTAAACCTCACAGCCCTTCTCCAAAGCCTTCTCAGCCGCTTCCTGACCGGCGGGAAGAACGCCAGCCCATGCGTAGCCGTAGTCCTTCATATCCTGAACAGAGAGCGAAGGATCAGGCATTTCCGGCACTTCCTTGACCTCAAGGTCGAGAAGGCGGAGCGTGTCATCGTCAAAGCCGTTGTAGACATCATCAAGAACGAGCTTGCCGCGCTCATCGACGATGATGCAAGCCGCTTCATCGCCGTAGGTGTCATGTTCCATCAGGTAAAAGCTGTGACCGCCGACCTCGTGCTGGTCAATGGTGTGCCATGTCCCGATGTGACCGGCAACCGTCAGACCGGAGGTGTCAGCATTCATCTCAAAGTCCTTCTGCTCGACGCTTTCCTGCTTCTGCTGTTCCTTCGAGATCATGGGGATCGCAACAATCTTATCGCCCAACTTAACAAACTGCTCCGGAACTTTGAAGAGGTCGGAGAACTTCTGCATCTGCTCTACGGTCAGAGAACCGAAGCTGTCATCCGTCAAGCCGACTACCAAGAATGTTCCGGCAACAACGTCGTAGATGTCACCGTCCTCATCCCGCAGAGCGCGGTTCAGGGGCAGACCTTCCAGCTTGCCTTCCTCGTTGCAGACTAAGGCAACAGGGTCTTCGTAGGGATAAATTGCCTCGATGTAACCGCCGACCTCATGCTGCAAGGACTCCAGACCGGAGTCAATCTCCTTCACATAAGGCTCCTTTCCCGGCTCAACAATGAGAACGGCGATGGTGCTGTCACGCTCGGTGGCTTCCCCTGAGCCGGTGATCCGGTATTCATCGGGAATATCATCAAGCTCACCGTTAAACTGCCTGTCCCAGCGTTCGCTTGCAACACGGACATAGCCTTCATCAGTGAAGCGTCCCTGCTCATCCATCGCAATGTCGCGCCCATAGCGTTCATAGTCGATGTAATTTGCCAGAGGACCGAGATCCTTTTCAGAGTAAATACCGGCTTCGTGGGCGTAATAATAGCCGAGATCGGATTCGTCGTTGATACCGGGCATGATGTCGTAGCAGTCCAGATTGAACGTCAGGTTGATGAGATCGTCGATGTCGTTGACCTCATCGCAGCCAGCCTCCATAACGGCAACGAGCTTTTCCTGATCGCTCAGGGAAAGCTCGTCAATTAAGGCGGCAAGGTAGTTGAGCTTATCAAGGCTCTCGTACTCGCCAAGCATATTCTGAACACCGTAGATCGGGCATTCGTAGTCGGTGATAAACCACTCTTCATAGGGCTGACCGAACTCATCCTGCTTGCCGATCCCGATGCGCTCAAAGACCTTCTGCATCTCTTCTTCGGTGGTGGGCAGCTTCACCCACTCACCGACCAGCATACCCTCGTTGTACTTGCCAAGGTTCGTGACGAAGGCTTCAAAATTACCGTCTAATACGGGCATAGGCATCCTCCTTTCAGTCATCCACCATGCCGTCCGGCATGATATACAGTTCCTCAAACTCCGCGTCGGTCATGGATTCGAGCTTCCGGACGGTCTTATACATCAGCTCTGCGATCTCGCCGTCCATGTCGTTCAGGGTGACGCTCTTCATATCGTCGATCAGCCGCCTCCGGCTGGACGTGTTGAAGCAGCACATCAGGTTGATTTCTTCCACGGTAAAGTT
>OLZB01000773.1_pt1 | contig 14601 bp, 14 predicted proteins | sample 1673421 | NCBI WGS metagenome assembly OLZB01 (sample SAMEA103958111, study PRJEB25191) | human gut metagenome | biome: human-associated habitat [ENVO:00009003]; feature: intestine environment [ENVO:2100002]; material: feces | place: Germany | collected 2013/2015
GCCGGAGGGGCGAGTCGTTCTGCGCCTCCGCGCAAAGTTCCCCCAGCGCAGAAGCCTCTTCTTATAGGATACACCTTTTTTCTCTCCGGTTCAACTTGATTTTATGCTCCATTTGCGGTATTATATTTGTGGTGTGTCTCAGTAGCTCAGTTGGATAGAGCGTCCCCCTCCTAAGGGGAAGGCCGCAGGTTCGACTCCTGTCTGGGACATATTGCGAAGATGCGAAGGATGTTTCTGCAAAGAAACTGTCCTTCGCATTTTATTTTACCCCACTGTGCAGTTTTCCACTTTTGGGGCCTGCGCCGTGCAAAGCGTCCTGTCTCCCGGGCACAACAAAAGCGGCTTCGATCGCTCGAAGCCGCTTTATAACTGTGGAAGTGGAAACTCATTGGGTGAACTCAGTTTTCCAGCCAACCGTAATCAAATTCTGTAAAGTCGTGGATGTAGTGGTCTGCTCCCAGTGCCAGCAGCTCGGACCCGTCTGCCGTCTCTCCGACGCCCACGATCCGGCCTGCGCCGTTTCGTTTTGCCAGAGCGATGGCGGTGACGCTGTCCTCAATGACCAAGCACTCAGAGAACGGAACACCCAGCCTCCGCGCAGCTTCCAGATGCATCTCGCCTTTGTCGGCATAGCTTCCGTCGTCGTATACGACATCCTGTTGTTTCAGCCAGTGACCGATCGGAAACGCGTCAAAGTAGAAATCAACATTCGCTTTTATGGAAGCACTCGCCAGCGCGAACGGGATGCCGCGCTTCTGTAAGCCTTGCAGCAGCTCTTCAGCACCTGCTACGAGGTGTAAACTGGCAGGATCGCTCCTGCACGCCTCCCGGTACAGAGCCTCTTTCTTTTCTGAATACTGCTGGCGCTCCGCAGGGGTGAGCCACGGGGCCATGTTCTTCAGGATGACGTCATTGCAGGGGCCGCATATCTTCGTCGAAGCAAGAGGGCTTTTGTCCTCGGGGTGCAGTTCATGATAGATCTTTGACCATGCTTCCATGTGAAAGTGGGTATCAAAGAACATCGTCCCATTAAAATCAAGAAGTACCGCGTGCATAATAAATACTCCTTTTCAAGTATTTTCGAAAGCACCCGGAAAGCTTACTTGAACAGCTTTTCGATGTTTTCAGCGTGTTCGGTAGGAACGCGGCGGATCTCCAGCTCCACACCAAGCTCCTGCAGCCGCCAGAAAGCAGCCACATCGGCGTCGTCAACGGCAACGGAACCTGCGACCTGACCGTGAACAAGACGGTTGTCGATCCGCGTAAGAACAATGTTCGGCATTCTCAAATTCCTCCTTGAGTTTTTTGTCTGAGTTTCCAATTCAGAGTAACTACATTATAGGCTATATTGGAACAAATGTCTTTATATTTTTTAACAAATTGTTTCGAAAAAACGGTTAAATTCGGTGAGTCTCATTACAATCTACCAAAAAAGTATAAATAAGACTAGTCAAAATGCCAAAAAAATGATATACTTTTTCAGTAAGGAGGGATTTGAATGCAACGCGAAACTTCCAACGACAGTTTTCTGGATTATGGCTCGGTCTACCACCAGCCCATCGACCGCGAACACCCGGAGCTGATCCACCAGACGATGATTGCCATCACCCGCCGCTATGCCTCTCAGTTCTACTGCTTCAACTGCGATACCTATTTACAGGTAAAGAGCGGCATTGGCGTTCTGCTGGTCTCCCACACGGCGGAGGCTGCCGATGTGCAGGAGTTTGCGATGAACAGGCTCATCCACATCAAGCCAAATATCTACTTTGCCGTCGTCTCCACGACCCAGAAGCTCGAGTACGACCTTTACGCCGAGAGCAGCTACTTGCTGCATATCACAGACTTTCCTTCCCAGTACGAATTTCTGGCCGTCCTGCCCCGCATCGAGATCCAGAAGATCCTGGGCTACTACTACCGCATCCGCACTGAGAACTACTGTTTCCATGGTGAGCGGCACGATTTCTTCGAGCTGACCTACGTGGACACCGGCGAGCTGGAGACCGAAGTGGACGGCACGCTCTACCACTTAAAAGAAAAAGACCTGATGATCTACGGCCCAGGCCAGTTCCACACCCAGTACACCGACGAAGAGCACAGGGCCTCCTATATGACCATCCTCTTCGATATGCGCAACCTGACGCCTGTGGAGCGGGAGATTTGGTACGACGCCCTCATCAACCGGGTGTTCCACTACGACCAGAAGATCAACACCTTATTAAAGGCCTTCGTCCGGGAGAGCACCACCGGCATCCCCTATATGAACAGCCTGATGCTCTGCCTGCTGACCGAGACCATCATCCGTCTGCTCCAAGGCACCTACGCCTCCCCCATGACGTCCGCCAGCAGCACAGCCCACCAGAGCGCGATGGACGAGCTTTTCGACCGCATCATCGCCTACATCCACGACAACATCTACGACCCGCTGACCATCCCGGAGATCTGCGAGCACTTTTCGCTGTCCCGGTCGGCCCTGCAGCTGCTGTTCAAGAACTCGGTGGACCAGTCCCCTAAAAAGTATATCAACGACAAAAAGCTGGAGCGCAGCTGTCAGATGCTGCTCGAGAACCGCTACACCATCAGCGAGATCTCGCTGCGGCTGGGCTACAGCTCTATCCACTATTTCTCCAAATCCTTCAACATGAAGTACCATATGTCCCCCAGTGAGTTCGTTAAGCAGAACTGTCAGGCCAGTCTCTGATACTCATTATATAGAACCCATATGAACCTCGGCATCCTCGGCACAGGCTCCATCGCCCGCACGATGGCGGCGGAGTTTGCGAAAGTCCCCGCATTCCACTGCGCGGCGGTCTGCTCCCGGCAGAAGGTCACCGTTCTGGAAGCCGCCCGGGAGGATGCACAGCTGGGCTTCTGAGCTTTCAACCGCAAATGACAAACTCTTTGGCGTTTTTTGCTCTTGCCAAATTAGCCAAGACTATCTATAATAAAGATGAATCGTTAAACTCTTAACGCTTTTTGAAGAAGGTAAAGTTTTTGGAGGTTTTACTATGTCCTTAGTTACAACCAAAGATTTGATGCTCGACGCTCAGAAGAACCATTACGCCATCGGCGCGTTCAATGCCGAGAACATGGAGATGGTGCAGGCCATCATCGCCGCTGCCGAGGAGCTGCGCGCTCCCGTCATCGTCCAGACCACTCCCGGCACCTTGAAGTATGCTTCTCCGGCCATGTTCCACGCCATGGTGGCCGCAGCCGCTTCTGAGGCAAGCGTCCCCGTCGTGATGCACCTCGACCACGGCAGCAGCTACGAGCTGGCCATGCAGGCTTTCCGCGCCGGTTACACCTCCGTCATGATCGACGGCTCGCACCATGTCTTCGAGGAGAACATCGAGATCACCAAGTCCGTTGTCCGCGCCTGCCACGCCGCCGGTATCCCGGTGGAGGCTGAGCTGGGCAAGGTCGGCGGCAAGGAAGACGACCTTGACGGCGGCAGCGGCAACGGCTACACCGTCCCTTCCGAGGCTGCTGAGTTTGCAGAGCGCACCGGCGTGGACTCTCTGGCTGTCGCCATCGGCACCGCACACGGCGTCTACAAGGGAACGCCCAAGCTGGACATCGAGCGCTTGAGCGAGATCCGCAAGGTCGTGTCTGTGCCTCTGGTGCTCCACGGCACCTCCGGCGTGCCCGACGATGCCGTCCGTGAGTGCGTTGCACGCGGTATGTGCAAGGTCAACTACGCCACCGACCTGCGCATCGCCTTCAGCAAGGGCCTGAAGGAATACCTCGCCAAGGACCCCGAGGTCTTTGACCCCAAGAAGTACAGCGCCGTCGGCCGCGAGTACGTCAAGGAGTATGTCAAGAGCAAGATCCTTGTCTGCGGCAGCAACGGCAAAGCCTGATCCGGACTGAACCACGCGGGAGCGGACGCCCTTCGGGACGTCTGCTCCCGTTTTTTTGCTATGTGCATACGACAAGACCCCCGCAGAATGCTGTGATGCTTCTGCGGGGGTCATCCTCCATGTCCAGCATGGTCACGGCGGTAACGATCATGGGCAGGTTGGTGCCTGCGATGACCGCGACCATCTGCGCAGAGGTGTGGATGCCGTCTGCAAAATGGCCGTGGCCGGTAACTACCAAACCGATCATACTCGTTGCCCTCCTGAATTTATGACGTTGTTTTGATTATTTCAGCGTGTAGGGGTACAGAGTGACGCCCTTGACCACGCGGTTCACCTCGCCGGTGGGGCAGGGGTTATCCGGGGTGATGCCCAGAGACAGGGACTTCATCAGAGCGATGGTCTGTGCGAACAGGATGAAGTCCAGACCCAGCAGGACGTTCTCCATATCGGCACCGACCTTGATCTGGACGGGATAGTCGGCCAGCTCCTCGATGCCCTCGCAGTCGTGGTTGTAGACGACGGCGATCTTGTTGCCCTTGCGCTGGTGTGCCATCTCCTTGACCAGATCCAGCTCGTAGCGGCGGCGGTACTCGTCATCGCTCAGGTAAGCGACGGTCAGGGTGTTGTTGTCGATGATGGACTTGGGGCCGTGGCGGAAGCCCAGCTCGGAGTCGTACATGGTGGCCACCTTGCCGGCGGTCAGCTCGAGGGTCTTCAGAGCGGACTCCTGAGCGACGCCCTTCAGGCCGATGTTGCCCAGATAGACGATGCGGTTGTAATCGAACTCGTCCACGATCTTCTGTGCCAGACCGAACTGGTCATCGAGGAAGTGCTGACCGGCGACGGCCAGCTTCTCCACCTCTGCGGTGATCTCCTCCAGCTTGTCGAGGTTGAAGGCCAGATAGGTAGCCAGATACATATTGCTGTAGCTGGAAGTCATGGCGAAGGACTGGTCGTGGGTCTCGGGGGTCAGGTTGATGGCGAAGCAGTTGTGACGGGTGTTTGCCAGCTTGGACAGGGTACCCTCGTGGTTGCAGGTCACGAACAGGTGATACAGGTTCTGGCAGACGACCTCAGCAGCCTCCACATTGCCCAGAGACTCGGGGGAGTTGCCCGAACGGCCAAAGTTCACCAGCAGGGTGGGCTTGGTGCGGGAGAGGAAGTTCTCGGGAGAAGGCACGAGGTCGGTAGAAGCGTAGGACTTGACCTTGAAGTCGTACTTGGGGTTCAGGGCCTGGAACAGGGAGTTGCCGACGAACTCGCTGGTGCCGGCACCGGTGAGGACGATGTCGAAATCATCCTGCTTGACGACCTGATCGATAAAAGCCTGAAGCTCATCCTTGCAGGCGGCGAGCTGTGCGCAGGTCTTGCGCCAGGTGGCAGGCTGCTGATAGATCTCATGGGCCGTAAAGGTGGAAGACGTCTCCTTCATCTTCTCATCGGTCAGATTAAAAATGCTCATCCTAAATCTACCTCCTAATGGACACGGTAAAACTTTTTCTGATAATTCCATAGCAGAGCTGTTCCGCTCTCTTTTGTTTGTTATATCACAACCAAACCGCAGAAAACAAGGGGGTAACTGAAAGCCATAACTTTTTGGTTGAAAAAGACAAACCAGCCGCCGCGCATCGGCCTGTCAGGCCGTTTTCTCCATCATTTTTATGTCTTTTTTCCCAAACGAATAACAAATCGATTGAAAATTATAAATATTTTTCCGAAGCCGTGCGGTATAATGAAATTAAGCTATCAACCCCAGAAGGAGGGCATTTAAAATGGTAATACAAAGCAAAAAGGTCTGGCTGGCAGACCAGTTCGTCCCTGCTGCTATTGAGGTGAATGACGGCAGGATCACCGCCATCCTGCCCTATGGCACCAAGGATGTGGACGACGATTACGGTGACAAGCGCATCGTCCCCGGCTTTATGGACATCCACTGCCACGGCGCCTACGAGTTCGACACCAACGACGCCAACGAGGACGGCCTGCGCTACTGGGCAGAGCACATCGTCTCGGAGGGCGTCACCAGCTTCCTCGCCACCACCATCACCCAGAGCGTGGAAGTGCTGACCAACGCCGTCACCAATGTGGCGAATGTCATGGAGAGCGGCTACGACGGCGCAGAGATCCTGGGCATCCACTTCGAAGGCCCCTATCTCGACATGAAGTACAAGGGCGCACAGCCCGACCAGTACATCGTGAAACCCACCATCGAGCAGTTCGAGCACTACCAGAAGGCGGCCCGGGGCCACATCCGCTATGTCACGCTGGCAACGGAGCATGACGAGGACTTCGCCCTCACCCGCTATCTGACGGCCCACGGCGTGGTGGTCAGCATCGGCCACAGCGGTGCCACCTACGAGCAGGCTGTCATGGCCTACGCCAACGGCGCACGCTCCATGACCCACGTTTATAACGGTATGTCGCCCTTCAACCACCGCGCAAACGGTCTGGTGGGCGCAGCTTACCGCATCCGCACCATGTACGGCGAGATCATCTGTGACGGCTGCCACTCCACCCCCGCTGCCCTGAACAACTACTTCATGAGCAAGGGTCCCGACTACGCCATCATGATCTCCGACGCCCTGATGGCCAAGGGTACGCCCGTGGGCAGCAAGTACCTGTTCGGCGGCAACGAGATCATCATCTACCCCGACGGCAGCGCCCATCTGACAGCCACCGGCACTCTGGCAGGCTCCACCCTGAACATCAACAAGGGCCTGCGCATCCTCGTGGAAGAGGCTCTGGTCCCCTTCAACTACGCGCTGAACTCCTGCACCATCAACCCGGCCAAGTGCCTGCATCTGGACGACCGCAAGGGCTCCATCCAAGTGGGCAAGGACGCCGACCTCGTGGTGCTGGAGGATAACTACGACGTCCTGCAGACCTACTGCATGGGCCAGCCCAAGCTTTAATTCAATGCATACACCCAAGCAGACACGAAGGAGATAGCAAACATAAAACACCCGCTTCAGGAAATGATGGACAAGCGCCGCCGACCTGTACAACATGGTCACCGACGGCATCGCCATCCTGAAGGTCGGCCCGGCCCTGACCTACGGCCTCCGCGAGGCCCTGTTCTCTCTGAGCATGATGGAGAAGGAGCTTGTCCCCGAGGAAAAGCGCGCCAACTTCATCGAGACGCTGGACGCCGTCATGCTGGACTACGAGAGTGCTGTCTGATTTTTTGAACGACCCGAATCCCCCTTTTATCCAACAAGGAGACTATGAGCCATGAAACAGTTCCATTATACCATCAAAGATGAACTTGGCGTCCACGCACGCCCTGCCGGCCTGCTGGTCAAGCTGGCCAAGCAGTATACCAGCACCATCACCCTCGAAAAGAACGGCAAGACCTGCGATATGCGCAAGCTGATGGCCGTGATGGGCATGGGCATCCGTCAGGGCGAGACCATCACCGTCACTGCCGAGGGCGAAGACGAGGCAGCTGCCATTGAGGCTGTCGAGAAGTTCCTGACCGAGAATGTCTGAGTTTTATAGCAATTCAACTTTTTAATGCAACAGCAACAGCGTTGAATTGCATATCGCAAATATGCTGTTATCCTATTGCGTTATTTTCTTGACTTGCGATAGATACAAAAGGACCGCCGTGCAGCTGCACAGCGGTCCTTTTTATTTATAAGAGCTTGATAAAATACAGGATCGCCATCAGGACGATGGCTCCGCCCGCTACAGCAAGGAAGCTGCGGTCTTTTTTGCCCGTCTCCGGCTCTTTCTTTTCGTTTTGCGTTCCTTCGGGCCTTACAGCAGGCTCAGGGCCTCTTCATCGGCCACGAGGATGCAGTCGGGGTGCATCTGCAGGATGGAACCCGGGCATTCGGGGGTGACGGGGCCGGAAACGACAGCTTTGACGGCCTTGGCCTTTGCCAGACCGTTGGCGACCACCAGCACCTTGCGAGCCTGCATGATGGTCTTGATGCCCATGGTGTAGGCCTGCTTCGGCACAAGGTCCTCGTTGCCGTCGAAGAAGCGCTTGTTGGCCTCGATGGTGGCGGGGGTCAGGTCCACACAGTGGGTCTCCAGCTCGAATGCCTCACCCGGCTCGTTGAAGCCGATGTGGCCGTTGGGGCCGAGGCCCAGCAGCTGCAGGTCGATGCCGCCCACGCTGTGGATGATGTCGTTGTACTTGGCGCAGGCGTCGGCCGCGTCGGGGTTGGTGCCGTCGGGCAGATGGATGGCCTCGGGGCGGATGTTCACATGGTCGAACAGGTTCTTGTGCATGAAGCTCCAATAGCTTTCGGGGTGCTCTTTGGGCAGACCGCGGTACTCGTCGAGGTTGACGGTGGTCACTTCGGAGAAGTCGAGGTCGCCCTTGTTATACCACTCCACCAGCTGTGCGTAAGCGCCCACAGGGGTGCCTCCGGTCGCCAGACCCAGCACACAGTTCGGTTTCATGATGACCTGCGCGGAGATGATGTTTGCCGCCTTGCGGGACATATCCTTGTAATCTTTTGCACGAATGATCTTCATAAGATAGACCTCCTGATCTTTATCGTACCACTAGTATAACACGGTTTTCTGGGGGAAGATACGCTTTTTTGTGAACAAAACAAGCCGCCGAAAGCAGGGCATAAACGCCCGCCCTCGGCGGCCTTTTTTATGGGCAGGGGGTCAACCGTCCTCCCATGCCCGGGATCCAACTCAGAATGTCAGCAGGATCACAGCATCTTCTTCAGCTCGTCGTACACGAACTGGACCTTGGTGCCGATGATGACCTGGCAGGCGTTCTTGCTGGGGCGGATGACACCGGCAGCACCGGCAGCCTTCACAGCCTTCTCGTCCACCTTAGCGTTGTCCAGGACCTCGAAACGCAGGCGGGTTGCGCAGTAGCCAACGTCCTTCACATTCTCCTTGCCGCCCACGGCTGCCAGAACAGCGGAAGCGACTTCGGTGTAGTTGTTGTTGGCCAGGGTGACCTTCTTCTCAGCCTCTTCGTCGTCATCCTCACGGCCGGGGGTCTTCAGGTCGAACTTGGTGATGGCGAAGTAGAACACTGCGTAGAACACCACGAATGCAGCGATGCCCAGAGGAATGATCATCCAAGTCTTAGCAGCTGCAGGCAGGGAAGCGGAGAACACCAGATCGGTAGCGCCTGCAGAGAAGCAGAAGCCAGCACGGAAACCGGAGTAGTAGGTGATGATGGTGAAGATGCCGTACAGAGCGGAGTACACAACGTACAGCGGGAAGCACAGGAACATGAAGCCGAACTCGAAGGGCTCGGTAACGCCGCAGACGAAGGCGCAGATTGCAGCGGACAGAACCAGGCCGATGGCAGCCTTCTTGTTCTTAGCGGTCTTGACCATAGCCAGAGCAGCGCCCAGGACACCGAACATCATGCAGGGGAAGAAGCCGGACATGTACATACCCAGGCTCCAGCCCACGTCAGCAGAGGTCTCGCCTGCCCAGAAGTGGGACAGGTCGCCCAGGCCGATGGTGTCGAACCAGAACACGTTGTTCAGAGCGTGGTGCAGACCGGTGGGGATCAGCAGACGGTTCAGGAAGGCGTAGATGCCAGCGCCGATGCCGTCCATGCCAGCGATGCCGTTGCCGATTGCAACCAGAGCGTCGAAGATGACGGGCCAGACGAACAGCAGAACAACGGACACCAGAATGGAGATCAGACCGGTAGCGATTGCAACGAAGCGCTTGCCGGAGAAGAATGCCAGCCAGTCAGGCAGCTGGGTGTTCTTGAACTTGTTGTAGCAGGCAGCACCCACAACAGCGGCCAGGATGCCGATGAAGGAGTTGCCGGCCACCTTCTGGAAGGCGATGTAGGTAGCGGTGCCCTCTTCCAGGGTGCGCACCATGCTGACCACGCCGGGGCTCAGCAGCTGCTGCATCATCAGGTAGCTGACCAGGCCAGCCAGACCAGCGGTACCGTCGTGGTCATCAGCCAGACCAACAGCGGCACCAATGGCGAACAGCCATGCCATGTTATCGATCAGAGCGCCGCCTGCCTTGACCAGCAGGAAGCCAACAGTGTAAGCTGCGCCGGAGGTTGCAGCACCGGGAACACCCATGACACCCGGGGCCAGAGCATAGCCAAGGCCCATCAGGATGCCGCAGATCGGCAGCACAGCGACGGGAAGCATCAGAGCTTTGCCCAGTTTCTGGAGATACTTCATCATAAGACACATTCCTCCTTAAAGAATGTTGTTGTTATGGAGGCCTCTGGTTGCAGGCTGTCCATAATTGCGTAACAATATTTTAACACATCCTCCGAAAAAAAGGAATAGGGTCTGCGCCTGTTTTCGCAATTTTGCACCAAAAATCCTTGAATTCGCATCTTTCGTGAAAAACTTTTTGGAATTATTGCGCATTTCAGAGCAGGATTTTGAAAAAACTTTTCTTTTGCTCTTTCTCCCCAAACCGCTTGCATCCCGCGCCGGAATCGGGTACTATACTTATAAATAAAAACACAAGACCCAGGGAGGTTCTTTTTTATGGAATGGACTGATATCCGCCTGACCGTGGCCAAGGCCGATGCCGACAATGCCGAGGCTGTTGCCACCATGATCGCCGAAGGCGGCATCTATATCGAGGATTACAGCGACATCGAGCAGCAGGTGGCCGAGATCGCCCATGTGGATCTGATCGAACAGGAGCTGCTGGACAAGCCCCGTGATACCGTGATCATCCACATGTATCTGGAGCCGGGCGCTTCCCCCGTGGAGACGCTGGCCCTCATTCAGGCCCGGATGGAAGCGGCAGGCATCGCCTACACCGTGGAGACCGAGGGCGTGGAGCAGGAGGACTGGCAGAACGGCTGGCGCAAATACTACCACCCCATGGACATTGGCAAACGGCTGGCCATCGTGCCCTCCTGGCAGGAGTACGACACCGACCGCGTCAAGCTGATCCTTGACCCCGGCCTTGCCTTTGGCACCGGCGGCCACGAGACCACCAGCCTCTGCCTGGAAGCGCTGGACGAGCGGGTGCGCGGCGGTGAGCGGGTGCTGGACATCGGCACCGGCAGCGGCATCCTTGCCATTGCCGCCCTCAAGCTGGGCGCAGGCAGTGCCGAGGGTGTGGACATCGACCCCGTGGCCGTGCGCACCGCAGGCGAGAATGCGGCCCTGAACGGCGTGGCCGACAAGCTGACCGTTCTGGTGGGCGACCTGTCCGACAAGGCCAGCGGCCAATACGACATCATCACCGCCAACATCGTGGCAAACGCCATCATCAGCCTTGCCCCCGCCGTGCCCGGCCTGATGGCCGAAAACGCTACCTTTATTGCCAGCGGCATCATCGACAGCCGCAAAGACGAGGTGATCACCGCTCTGGAAGCCGCTGGCCTGACCGTGCGGGAAGTGAAGGAGAAGCGCGGCTGGGAGTGCATTATTTGTAAAAAGACGAATTAAACCTCTCAGGCGCTTCGCGCCAGCTCCCCTAATAGGGGAGCCCTTGGCATACCGGCCAGTTTTGCCGGTAATGAGGGAAACAGGAGTTTATTTTTATGCCGCATCGCTACTTTACAACCGAAATCTCCAATGGCACCGCCACCCTGCGGGGGGCCGATGCCCATCATCTTTCCCGCGTGATGCGGGGCAAGCTGGGGGACACTGTCATCTTATGTGACGGCAACGCCGTGGAATACACCGCCACCATCACCGGCTTCGGGCCGGAGACGGTGGAGTTCAGCGTGGAGCCGGGCTATCCCAGCGCCGCCGAGCCCAGCGTGGAAGTGACCCTGTTCGTGGGTTACCCCAAGCAGGACAAGCTGGAACAGGTCATCCGCCACGGTGTGGAGCTGGGCTGTACCCACTTTGTGCCCTTCTTCAGCCGGTACTGCGTGGCCGCCCCCAAAAAGGAGGAGCAGAAAAACGAGCGCTACAACCGCATCGCCTTTGAAGCCGCCAAGCAGTGCGGCCGGGGCGTGCTGCCGGATGTCGCCCTGCCCCTGCCCAACTTCGGCGCGCTCTGCCGCAGTCTGGAAGGGTACGACCTCGTGCTCTTCTGCTACGAGCTGGGCGGCGCTCCCCTGCGCCAGCTGCTGGCAGACGCAAAGCCTGCCGACGGCCAGCGGCTGAAGATCGCCCTCATCACCGGTGCCGAGGGCGGTTTTGCCGCGGAAGAGGCCGAAATGGCCGCCAATGCCGGTGTGAAAACGGTCGGCCTTGGCCCCCGCATCCTCCGGTGCGAGACCGCCCCGCTGGCGGTGCTCTCTGCCGTGATGGCCCTGACGGGCAACTTGGAGTAATTTTTATTTCCACATATACAAAAAGGACGGCGCATGCCGTCCTTTTTGTTCACTTTATTTTCGCGTTCATCAGCGCTTTTTTCACCTCAATGAGGTTTTGCGGGCTGACCGAGAAGCTCCGCAGGCCCAGCTGCAGATATTGCAGGGTGTTGGCCGGATTGCCCACCGCGCTGCCGCAGATGGTCACGGGGATCCCGCCCTCCCGGGCAGCCTCCACCACCATGCGGATGAGCTTTTTCATTGCGTGGCTGGCCGGGCGGTAGTAGCGCTCGGCAATGGAGATATCCCGATCCACCGCGTGGGTGTACTGGGTCAGATCGTTTGTCTCAATGAGGAAGAAATTGCACCCATGCTCCACGAATTCCTCTGCCGTCAGGCAGGCCGAGGGCACCCCGAACATCACGCCAAAGGGCGTGTCCGGGTCGAACTCCTCCCCGCGCTCCCGCAGCAGCTGGCGGCAGTGCGCTACCAGCCGCATGGCCTCATCCCAATCTTCGAGGTTGGTCACCATGGGGAACATGACCCGCAGGGGGCCGTGGGCTGCCGCCCGGAGCAGGGCGCAGATCTGCGTTTCAAACTGATGGGTCTGGCGCAGGCTGCTGCGGATGCCCCGCAGGCCCAGCTTGGAGGATTCCAGCCCCCTATGGATATCGGCCATGGCGCGGTCCACACCAAAATCAAAGGTGCGCACTGTTACCACACCGCCCTTTGCGGCGGCAATGCAGGATTGATAGAACACGAACTGCTCCTGCTCGTCCACCGGGCGGCCCGGCAGCATCATATAGCCGCTGCGCAGCAGGCCCACGCCGGAAGCGCCTGCCTGCAGCGCCGATTCAATATCCTCCTGCCCGTAGCAGTTGGCCAGGAGCTCAAACGGCACATCATCCTTTGTCCGGTTGGGCAGGGCGCTGATGCGGGCGGCTTCCTCGCTCTCCCACTGCAGCTCGCAGATGCGGCTGACCGCCTGCTGACGGGTGTTGGCATCCGGGTCCAGGATGCACTCGCCGTTGTTGGCATCCAGCACCACGGTGCGGCCGTCGCAGTCGTTCAGGAACGCCTGCCCCACCTGCACCACGCAGGGAATGTGCATGGCCCGCGCAATGATCGCCGCGTGGCTCTGCTTATTGCCCTCCGAAGTGATGATGCCCAGGATCATCCCCGCCGGAACGCTGAACAGATCGCTGGGCATCAGCATCTCTGCCGCCAGGATCACCGGGTGATCCAGCGCCAGCCAGACCCGGGGACGGTTGGTCAGCACGTTCACCACGCGGCGGGCGGCATCCAGAATATCTGCACTGCGCAGCTGCATGTAGGCGTTGTCCTCCATGGCCGCAAGCTGCTCCGCATAGCGGTTGCCCGCACGGTACATGGCTTCGGCAGCGCTGATGCCCGCCCTGATCTGGAATTTGACCTCGTTCATAAAGCCTTCGTCTTCCAGCATCATGCTCTGGAACAGGAAGATGGCCTGCTCCGTGGGGCCGCTGCGGTCTGCCATGCCGTCCAGCTCACGCTGGGCTGTCCGGACAGCGTTTTCCAGCAGGCGCTGTTCCCGTTCCGCGTTGAACGGCCCGGTGGCAAAATTTTCGTGCCAGCGCTCCAGCCGGCTCACCTGTCCCATCACAAGGCCCGGCGAGGCGCTGTGTCCCTGATAGACCTTCATTCCTCAATCACCTCCGGCAGTACCGGCCCGGTAAGGGCACGGCAGACCAATGCCTGTAAGAACGTATTGGGCAGCAGAGCAGCCCGTGCGGCCTGTGCCGCATTGCCGCTGCCCTCAAACAGGGGCGCAAAGCTCTCGATGCGCTCCCGGTCGCATTTTTCCAAAAAGGCTTCCGCCAGTGTCCGGGTGGTATAGAACACGGTGGGGTCCACGCCCGCATCCTCAGCGGCAGCTTCCAGCGGGGCCAGCTGGGCATCCTTCATGTTGGCCAGCAGCAGTGCCGCATCCGCTGTCAGGGTCACGGGGTATTTTTCCCGTACCGCCTTCTGCACCTGCTGGAATTTCCACGCAAAGGCGGCGGCATCCTCACAGCTCTCGGCGCTGGTGGAAACGGCATAGGCGCAGCCCCGCAGGTATCCCATGGCGCGGCGGGTATCGTAGTAGCCCAGCTCCATGTTCCGTCTGGCGGTATCGGGGTCAAAGTGGAGGATGTCCCCCAGCTCCCAGTAGCTGCGGATCATGGTGGTGGGCAGGCCGGTGCGGTTGGGCAGGGTGATGCCCACCCCTTCCAGATCAACACAGACCAGCTCCTCCGCGCCCATCTTCTGGGCCAACGCGGTGGGCATATTGTCCCGGTAGCCGCCATCCAGAAACTGCACCCCGTCGATTTGCTTTGCCCGCAGGGCGGGGAAACAGGCGGCAGAGGCCAGCAGGTAATCCTTCACCTTGCCCGCCGGGATATCCTCCAGCGTCAGCTCCCGGGGCTTCAGCCCCCGCTTTTCCACGGTGACAAGGCCGAACCGGATGGGCGAAGCCCGCAGGGCATCCTCATCCAGCACCCGCTCCACGATCTCTTCCAGCGGGGT
>OLZB01000787.1_pt1 | contig 14348 bp, 13 predicted proteins | sample 1673421 | NCBI WGS metagenome assembly OLZB01 (sample SAMEA103958111, study PRJEB25191) | human gut metagenome | biome: human-associated habitat [ENVO:00009003]; feature: intestine environment [ENVO:2100002]; material: feces | place: Germany | collected 2013/2015
GGCGAAAAATCCCTGTCGCCCGAACGCCGTTCCGCTCAGCCTGTAATTCCCTGTCGCTTTATTTCCGGCTTGAATGTCGGTGCCATATTCCGCCGTGACAGTACAGGCTGCGGGACGCGGCCCGTCGTCCGTTCTCCTGACGGCGCTTCCTGCGCCGCCACCGGGATTTTTCTAATGGCCGGTGTCATCCAGCCGCTCACCTTAGGAGCGGCCAACAAAGTACGCCGTCTAAAATAAAGGGCGGCTCACACCATCCGCCCGGCCCCGACGCCGGGCCCGCTCACTCTGGCTCTTACCTTTCCCACCCATTCCGATGATCGTATAAAAGAATTTCCTTGCCTGCGTACATTTCCCATTCACCCGCCGGAATTTGCACCGCCTGCGTACATCCATGATTCGCTCGTCTGAATCTGCACCGCCTGACAACGGAAGCTCATCATCCAAGGATGGCTTCCCAAAGGGAAGCCGACACGACCGCACCGTCTGCGTACTGCCGCCAACGAAGTATGTGGGTCTGCTTCGTCTGACATAGAAATTTCAGCATGTAAGGATGGCCCCAAAGGGGCCGACACGATTTTCCTCAAATGCACATATACCTATTTCTTCCGTCTGGCTTCGCCGTGTGTGAGAGAAATTTAACTTCCTCGCCTGCGAACGCACCGCCTGAGAACCTGCTGTCTAACACTGGTGCAGCTCCCCGCCCATGCCGTCTGCGCCCGGTGCCCGCGAAGCGGGAGAAAAATCGGCCGGTGGCGTCAGCCGCAGCGCTTGTCTGAGCGGGCGTCGTTCTTTGTGAGATAATCAGAAATCGTTCTGAATGTGCTGAAAGCTTTCAGCCCGCGAGTTGCGCGGAGGGTAGTGACCGGTCCGATTTTTCAGGGCGCGGACGTGGGCGGCAGCTTTTTCTCTTTGCTTCGTTTCTCTATTTTGGCTGGCCAAAAAGAGAAATGAAGCCTCAAATGTGGCAGGATACCGCAGAAGAAAAAAAGAAAAATATAGCTCCCGCGGCAATGAAGTGTGTGGGCCCGCTCCGTGCGGGAATATAGTACTGTATTGTATGTAGGCCCGCGCCGACAGCTTCCGGCAGGACAGCCTGTGCCTGCGCCGACAGCTTCCTGCGGGTCAGCGCCGCGCCTGGAGCCCCGCTCCGCCGCCCCGCGCGCGGGCGCAAAAAAAGAGCGGTCTCCCGCCCTTTTATGCCAGCGGCCCCGTCCAGGGCCAGAGCGGCTCGGCGAGAGCCGCCGCGATGCGCTCCTCCGTGACCGGCTCGAAATAGACTTTCAGCAGACACAGCCCCGCTGCCGGCGCTGTCATGCCGAGGAGGCGCCGGTCTTTCGCGGCGAGGACGCGCCGGATGTCTTCCGGCGAGAGTTTTCCCGTGCCCGCGTCGAGGAGCGCCCCGGCGATGTTCCGCACCATGTGATAGAGGAACCCCTCTCCCGTCACATAGATGCGGAAGAGCCCCGCTTCCTCCCGGATGGAAATATCGAAAATGCGCCGCACCGGATCGGAGGGAACGGAATTGCTGCCGCGGAACGCGGTGAAATCGTGCACGCCCGTGAGTTCCGCCGCGGCGGCGCGCATTTTCCCGATATCCGGCGTCCGGCCGCAGGCCCACACGTACCGCCGGAGAAAAGGGTCTGCCTCCCGCGCGGAAGACAGCAGGTAGCCGTAGGTCTTCCCCGTATTCCGTTTCCGCACAGAGAAATCCTCCTCCATTTCCCGGCTCTCCCGCACCCGGACGGACAGCGGCAGGTACGCGTTCATCGCCGCGCGGAACCGGTCGCCCGGAATGGAAGACGCCGTATAGAAGGTGCATTCCTGCGCCCACGCGTGGACGCCCGCGTCGGTGCGCGCCACGAAGTACACCGTGGTCTTCGCGCCGGTGAGCCGTTCCAGCACCTGCTCCAGCACCTCCTGCACGGCCAGCCCGTTCTCCTGCCGCTGGAATCCGGCGAATGACGAGCCGTCGTACATCACTGTGATCCATATATTTCTCATGCTGCTCTTCCTTTCCGCGTTTCTCCCATTATAACAGGCTCCCGTTTCCCCACAAAAAAAGACGCAGCTCCAAGGCTAAGCCGCATCTTTTTTTACATTTCTATCTTACCACAGACGGCGGGGAAATACGAACTGCCCCGTCAGGCCGCGGTCCGCTCATTAAGCGAAGGGGACCCACTTGCCGCCTTTGACTTCGAGGACAGCCAGATCCATCTTCGGATCGCGGTGTTCGTCGAAGGAGAAGGTGCCCGTCGCGCCTTCAAAGTCTTTGATCTGCGCGAGCGTATCGCGGAACTTCTTGCGGTCCGTGGTGGTGCCGGACTGTTCCACAGCGGCGTGGATGGTGTACATCGCGTCGTAAGCCTGCGCTGCGAACTGATCCGGTTCATGATTGTACTTCGCCACGAAAGCTTTGCGGAAATTCTGCGCCTTTTCGGTCTGGCGTTCCGGATTCCACGGGGTAGCGACAAGGGTGCCGTCCGCCGCTTCGCCGGCCTGCTTGATGTATTCCGGGCTGTTGAAGCCGTTGCCTGCGAGGATCGGCTGAGTGAGGCCCATTTCACGGGCTTTCTTCACGATGAGAGCGCCTTCCTGGTACAGGCCCGCGATGGCGATGACGTCAGGATTTGCCGCCTGGATCTGCGTGAGCTGCGCGGAGAAATCCGTATCCTTGTCGGCGAAGGTCACATCGGCGACAATGTCGAGGCCGAGCTTCTTGCACACATCCAGATAATAGCCGTGTTCGCCCACCATCTGGTCATTGTTGTTGGAATACATGATGGCGATCTTCTTGTAGCCCAGCTTTTCGTGGGTCTTTTCCACGATCTGCGGGATGTTCATCGCGCCGGGGATGGCGTTTCTGAAGATGTAGTCGCCGATATCGGTGATGCCGGGGCCGGTGGTGCCGGTGCCGAATGCGACGACGCCGGACTGCTGCGCGATCGGGCCGGCCGCCATCATTTCGCCGGTGGTCATCGGGCCTTCGATGGCGAGGACTTTATCCTGCTCGATGGCCTTCTTCATGGCGTTGATCGCTTCATTCTTCACGAGCTTCGTATCGTACGTGTACAGATCGATCTTGACCTTCGTATTCGGGTTCTTATTGATCTCTTCCACCGCCAGATCGACGCCTTCCTTCATCGCTACGCCGTATGCCGCGCCGGGGCCGGTGTACGCCGTGATGAAGCCGATCTTCGCGCTGTTCCCTGCGGGAGCATCCGCCTTCTTTTCACCGCCGCCGCAGCCCGCGAACGCCCCTGCCAGCATGAGCGCGGCGCCTGCCGCAGCCAGACCTTTCATCCATTTTTTCTGCATAGTATTTCCCCCTTCATTTCAGAAAAGAATCAAAATGCCTCCGCAATCTGTACAAAAAAACGCTCCCGTCCCCGAAAGGACAGGGGCGTCATCCGCGGTACCACCCTGTTTTATCGCTCTCAGCCCATGGGATAGTACAAAAAAAGCCTATCTTCACACTGAAGATAGGGGCGCTCTGCGCGGTACCACCCTACATTATACTTAGGCTGTATTCATAACGGGAATCTCCGCTTTCTCCTACATCTCGGAAAAAGAGCTCACGAGTGATATCATCCGCCGGGCCGCGCCGGTTTGCACCATCCACCGGCTCTCTGAAGAGGCTTGTCAGCTTCAGCCTGTCTCGTTCATCGCATTTGTACGATTGTTTCATTGATTGATGTGTTAATTCTATACGTCTCTTCACTTTTTGTCAAGCATCCATCACAAAAAATTCTTTCCCGTCTTTTCCCGCCTCGCCGTTCCCCGCCGCCGCGCCGCCTGCCCCGGCTTTTCCTTTTCCCGCTTCTACGATATAATAAATAAAATTTTTGCGCCGACAGAAAGGAAACGCCCCGTGAACCACACCGATACCGCCGTCATCATCATCAACCCCACCTCAGGCCGGGAGCGAGCGCCCCGCTACCTTCCCCTGCTGGAAGAAGTGCTCGCGAAGCGCTACGCCTCCGTCCTCGTGAAAACGACGGAAAAAGCGGGGGACGCCACGGATTTCGCGCGGGAAGCGGCGAGAGCGCATTACGACATCTTCTGCATGGGCGGCGACGGCACGATCAACGAAGTCATCAACGGGCGCATGCAGGTGGAAAGCCCCTCCGTTTTCGGCTTCATCCCCTTCGGCACGGTGAATGACCTCGCCAGGGCCCTCCACATTCCCCGCTCCCCCCGCGGCGCCATCCGCATGCTTGAGACGGCGGAAGAAACGAAGATCGACGTGGGCCGCGTGAACGGGCGCTACTTCATCAATATCGTCGCCGCCGGACTCATCCCCGAAGCGGTGAGCCAGGTCACCATCAAGGAAAAGACCCTCTTCGGCTCCCTCGCCTACTTCATGAAAGGCTTCCAGGTGCTGCCCCGGCAGAAATCCTACCATTTCCTCATCGAGACGGAAGGCGGCACGGTCATCCGCATGTCCTCTCCCCTCCTCGCGGCGATGCTCACCGACTCCGCGGGCAGCTTCCGCAATCTCCTCCCGCCGGAAGACCGGAATAAAGGCGTCATCAAGCTCGCCCTCTTCCGCAATCTCGACTGGTTCCACCTCCTCCGGCAGGGCCCGATGCTCCTCGCCGGATTCCAGATGGGCGAAGAGCTCCTCTCCGTCATCAACGTGAAAAAAGCCCGCATCTCCGTCGCCGACGGCGAAGAACTGGGCACGAACATTGACGGCGACCGGGGCCCCTCCTTCCCGCTCGAGCTGGAGATCCTCCCGGACAGCCTTCCCATTTTCGTGCCGCTCCGCCGGAAAAATGAAAATCTCCACTATCCCCACGCCCTCCGCTTCATCCGCGACCATTTCCAGCGCGCCGTGGAAGAACGCCTCTCCGCCATGCAGGCTCTCTCCGAAGCCCGCCTGAAAGAAGGCCCCCGCCGTCCCGAAGACCACGCGGCGCTCCTCGTCGAGCACGCCGAGCCCCTTCCCTTCCGGGAAAAAGCGGAGAACGCCCCGACAGACGGCGCAAAAAAATAAGACAGGCAGCCCCTGTCTTTTTTTATGCCCGAAAACGGGCGCGAAAAAACGGCCCCGCAGGGCCGTCCCTCACAGCATCTCCCTCAGATACCGCTCCGCGTTCTTCCGGAAGATCTTCTCCACCTGCGCCTCCGTGAGGCCCGCCGCGAGAAAAGCCTCCGCCAGGCGGGGCATCTCCGACGCGTCGCGAAGCTCCACCGCCGGTTCAATGCCGTCGAAATCCGTGCCGATGGCGAGCGTATCCTCTCCCGCCTTATCCAGAATGTACAGCCCGTGGCGCACCATGTCCCGGATGAGCGAGAGCTGCACCGGCCCGCGGGAAAAATCGATGTCCTCCCGCCCGGCGAACTCCGTCACGAAGGGGCTGCCGAGGAAATGATTGGAAAAATTCAGGCCGATGATCCCGCCCTTCTCACCGAAGAGCCGCAGCAGATCATCAGGCAGATTGCGGGAATGCTCCGTCACCGCCCGCGCGTCGGAATGAGACGCCACAGGCGGGCGCTTCGCCCGGAGCAGGATCTCCCGCGTCCCCGCATCATTCAGATGGCTCGTGTCCACGATCATGCGGAGCCGTTCCATCTCCTCCACAATGGCCCAGCCCGCATCGGTCAGACCCTTGTCCTCCCCTTCCATCTTGTTCGGCCAGCCGATCTCATTGGGATAATTCCAGGTCAGCGTGATGAGACGCACACCGTCCGCATGCACCCGGCGGAGCCGCTCCAGCGAGCCGCCCAGCACGCCCCCCTCCTCGATGGAGAGCAGCGCCCCGATCTTCCCCTCCGCCGCGCACCGGTCCACATCCGCCGCGGAAAGAATGGGCATCAGCTCCTCCCCGCAGAGCGCCGCCTGCTTCCGGTACTCCGCCAGCAGCCGCTCATACCGCGCCCAGGGATCATCCACCGCGCCCATATCCACATACAGCGCGAAATCCTGAATGAAACAGCCCCCCTTGCGGAGCTTCTCCATGTCGATCTGAAGCGAGCTCCGCCGCAGATCGCCCTTCTCCGGCGCGTCCGCCAGCGCCGAGATCGTATCGCAGTGCAGGTCAATATATTTCATAATGATCTCCTTTCTCCCTTTTCTCCTCCTATTCTATGCGCTTTTCTCATCCCCTTCAAGAAAACAATGAGAATCAATTTCAAGTATTAAATTTTTATAACTTTTTTATATCCCTTTTATTGTCACTGTCGCCCCGCCGTGATACAATTCCCTCATTGCAGCGATGCCCGCTGCCCCTGAAGGGGAGTAGCCCTCGAAACAAGTCAACATACTAACCGGAAACGGTTTGGCTGTTTTAACCAGGCGAGACTTTCAGGCGTCTTATTCTGACGCCGGAAGTCTCTTTTTTTATTGCCGGCGTATTCCTTTTCAGGGAGGTTTTATTTCATGATCGCATTCCTCAGTTCCCTCGCCTTCGTCGTGCTCGCCGAAATGGGCGACAAGACCCAGCTCCTGGCCATCGCCTTCGCCACGAAATTCCCGTGGAAGACCGTCATGGCCGCCGTCATCGCCGCCACCGCCGTGAACCACCTTCTCGCGGTCATCGTCGGTGAATGGCTCACCAACTACATCCCCATGGACTGGATCCACATCGCCGCGTCCATCGCCTTCATCATCTTCGGTCTCTGGACCATCCGCGGCGACAAGATCACCGACGACGACCAGAAAGAACGCTGCAAAAATCCCTTCTGGACCGTGGCCGTCGCCTTCTTCCTCGCCGAAATGGGCGACAAGACCCAGCTCGCCACCATCACCCTGGCGGCGCAGTTCCACACCATCCTCCCCGTATGGTGCGGCACCCTCCTCGGCATGATCATCGCCGACGGCTTCGGCATCATCGTCGGCACCGTCCTCGGCAAGCGCATTCCCGAACGCACCGTCAAATGGCCCGCCGCCGTCATCTTCATCCTCTGCGGCATCTGGGGCCTCTGGGAAACGCTCCTCTGATATTCTTTTCGAAAAGCCTGCCTTCCGCGGCGGGCTTTTTTCATGCTATTCCCCGGACGTCAGCTTCAGTCCCACGATGCCCGTGAGAAGAAGCGCCGCGAAAAAACAGCGCGCCGGCGTCACGGGCTCCCGGAAAAGCGCGATCCCCGCGAGAAACGCCCCCGCGGCGCCGATGCCCGTCCACACCACATACGCCGTCCCGATGGGCAGCGCCTTCGCCGCCTGCGCCAGAAAAAAGAAACTCGCCAGCATCCCCGCCACCGCCGCTGCCGTGTACGGCAGCACCGTGAACCCGTGAGAATACTTCAGACACACCGACCACTGCACCTCCAGCAGCCCGGCGATCAAAAGATCGAGCCACGCTCCCATGGCATATCCTCCTTTGTACACAAAACAAAAAAAGCACCTGCGCCGCACATCTTCAAAGGCCTTACGATGTGCGGGACAAATGCTCATTTACCCGGCGGCAAATCTGCCCGTATCTTAGCACAGGCAAAATAAAAATACAAACGCCTGCGTTTCAACGAACAGTGCCTGCCAGGAAATACTTTTCTCACTCTGCGGTGCGTTTTTCATTTGCGCTGCTTTCTTTTTCATCCCTTTTGGTGCGGGCTCACACACTTCGCTGCCGCGGGAGTTTCATTTTTCTATGATTCATTCTGTAGCTCCGAGCTGCATTTGAGGCTTCATTTCTCTTTTTGGCCAGCCAAAATAGAGAAACGAAGCAAAGAGAAAAAGCTGCCGCCCACGTCCGCGCCCTGAAAAATCGGACCGGTCACTACCCTCCGCGCAACTCGCGGGCTGAAAGCTTTCAGCACATTCAGAACGATTTCTGATTATCTCACAAAGAACGACGCCCGCTCAGACAAGCGCTCCGGCTGACGCCACCGGCCGATTTTTCTCCCGCTCCGCGGGCACCGGGCGCAGACGGCATGGGCGGGGAGCTGCACCAATGCTTGTCTGTGTCGTGCATCCTTGCGGACGCACATCCCGTATGAGGACGTATTTTCTCATACAGATGCGAGCCCACATAGAGGACGTTCCCTTTCTCTCATGCCCGTGGAAGATTTGTGTCGCCGCTTTGCGGCTCCCTTGTAGCAGCGTGATTTCTCATGGGACGCGGGCCCACATGAGAATATTTCCTTTCCACTCATGCCCATGAGAATTTTGTGCCGCGCGCAAGCGCGCTCCCTTATGGACATTCTATTCTCTCGTGCCCGCGGGAATTTTGCGCTGGAGTTCTCCTTTTTTTCAGGCGGTGAGCTTGAGGCCGATGATGCCGCAGAGGAGGAGGCCGGCGAAGAAGCACCGCGGGAGGGTGACGGGTTCGTGGAAGATGAGGATGCCGCAGAGGAAGGCCCCCACGGCGCCGATGCCGGTCCAGATGACGTAGGATGTGCCGAGTGGCAGGACTTTCACGGCGTGCGCGAGGAACCAGAAGCTCGCGAGCATCCCGGCGATCGTGGCCACGGACCACGGCAGGCTGGAAAAGCCATGGGATTCTTTGAGGCAGGTGGACCAGACGACTTCGAGGATGCCTGCGAGGAGCAGATCGAGCCATGCGGAAATCATATGCTGTTTCTCCTTTCTGAAAAACAAAAAGCGCCCCGCCGCGTATCTTCTATGGCCTGACGATACGCGGCAAAGCGCTTCTTCCCTACCCGGCGGCAGGGATTTTTATTTGTTTCCTGTATCTTACCACGGGCGAGCTCGCCCGGCAAGGCATTCAAAGGCGGTGGCGGTCGCCCCATTCGCACATGCCGTCCAGGATGGGCATGAGGGAGCGGCCCCGCTCGGTGAGGCTGTACTCCACCTTCGGCGGGATCTGCGGGTATTCTTCCCGGTGCACGAGGCCGTCCGCTTCGAGCTCTTTGAGCGCGGTGCTGAGGGTCTTGTAGGAAATGGTCCCGATGTAGCGCTTCATTTCATTGAACCGCACCACGCCGAATTCCATGAGCGTGTAGAGGATGGTCATCTTGTACTTCCCCTGGATGAGGGAGAGCGTATAGCTGAATCCGGTCTGTTTCAGGTTTTCGTCGGCGATGCACCGCTGCCCCATGGCTGCCTCCTTTATGCTTTCCTTTTCGTAAGTACCACACTTTATTGTGCGTACTTGTGAGATGATCTATTCTTTCCTAAGATTATAGAAGAAACCGGGGACGCCCGTCAATGTCCCCATTGTCCTGAAGGAGGCATCATCATGAGAGCACCACTGTCTGAATACGAAGCCGTCCAGGAAGCGGCCATGAAATTCGTGCGGAGCGTCGCCGAAGGAAACAGCGCCTACGCGAAGGAGCTGTTCACAGACGACGCGGTCCTCTTCGGCTGGCTCGACGGCCGGCTGGAGCACGGCTCTATCGAGCAGTTCTACCACAATGTGGACACCGTCCCCGGCGGCGACCATTTCAAGGCCCGCGTGGACGTGCTCCTCGTAGAAGAGTCGCTCGCCGTGGCGCGCGTGCTTGAGGAGGGCTGGGGCGGCCGCATCGATTTCACGGACGTGCTGCTCCTCCTGAAGATGGACGGCCAGTGGAAATGCGTAGCCAAGGCGTACAACCAGAATTCGGACACCATCCGGAAGGAGGGCTGACATGGGCAAGCGCATCATCATCCTGAACGGCAGTCCCCGCCGCACGGGGAATACGTCCCTCCTCGCGAAAGCCTTCCGCGAAGGAGCGGAGAGCGCCGGCCACGAAGTGAAAGAATTTTTCCTCGCCGGCATGGACATCCATCCCTGCCGCGGCTGCTGGGGCGGCGGCAAAGACCCGGCCCATCCGTGCGTGCAGCGCGACGGCATGGACGAGATCTACCCCGCCTACCGCGAAGCCGACGTGGTGGTCCTCGCTTCGCCGGTGTACTACTGGGCGATCTCCGGCACGCTGAAGACCGCCTTCGACCGCCTCTTCACCGTGGCAGAATGCACCCCGGACTACGCGAATCCTGTGAAAGACACGGTGCTCCTCATGGCGGCAGAAGGTCATGAATTCACCGACCCGGAGACGTGGTACGACCGTCTCGAAGCACACATCGGCTGGCGGAGCCTGGGCAAAGTCCTCTGCGGCGGCGTGGTGAAGCCCGGCGACATCGCCGGACGGAAGGAGCTCGAAGATGCCCGCGCCCTCGGTGCCTCCCTCTGAGCCCGCAACTCGGACACACAAAAAGACCGGACCTCCTTGAAGGGAGCCGGCCTTTTTATTGTGCCATTTATTTACTTTCAAAGAAGGCTTTGTACGCCTTGTACGTCTCGTAGGCATCCGCCTTGGAGAGGAGGTCGTACGGCGCGTGCATGGAGAGCATCGCTGTGCCGCAGTCCACCACTTCCGCGCCCCAGTTGGCCATCATGAAGGCGATGGTGCCGCCGCCGCCCTGGTCGACTTTGCCGAGTTCGCCGATCTGCCAGGCTACGCCGGCTTCGTTGAAGATGGTGCGGATCTTCTGGAGGAATTCGGCGTTGGCGTCGTTGCTGCCCGCTTTGCCGCGGGAGCCGCCGTACTTGGTGAGGGAGATGCCGTAGCCGAGGAGGGCGGAGTTGTCTTTTTCGGAGACTTCCGCGAACATCGGGTCGAGGCAGCTGTTCACGTCGGCGGAGAGCATTTCGCTGGCTTCCATGGCCTCGTAGAAGTCGAGGAGCCCGCCGCGGCCCTGGAGGGCGAGGAGTTTCATGACGAATTTCACGAAGTACGAGGATTCCATGCCCGTATTGCCGTAGGAGCCGATCTCTTCTTTGTCGGTGAGGAGCGCCGCCTGGGTCTTCGTGCCGGGCTTCGCGTCGAAGATGGCTTTCATATTGGCGTAGGAGCAGACGCGGTCGTCCTGGCCGTAGGAGGCGATGAGGGAGCGGTCGAATCCGACGTCGCGGCTCTTCATGGCGGGCACGAGTTCGAGTTCCGCCGCGGCGAAGTCTTCTTCTTCGATGCCGTAGGCGTCTTTCAGGAGTTTCATGATCGCTTCTTTCGGCGTTTCTCCTTCGTCGGCGTTCGTGCCGATGACGGCCTGGAGCTGTTCGCCGGTGACGCCGTCGGCGAGGGTCTTTTTCATCTGGTCCTGCGCCATGTGGATGAGCAGGTCGGTGATGTAGAAAATGGGATCATCGTCTTTGAGGCCGATATTGATATCGACTTTTTTCCCGTCTTTCGTGAAGACGACGCCGCACAGGGCGAGGGGCGTGCAGGTCCACTGGTATTTCTTGATGCCCCCGTAGTAGTGGGTGCGGAAGTAGACGATGCCGTCCTGTTCGTGGACGGGATTGGCTTTCAGGTCGAGGCGGGGCGCGTCGATGTGGGAGCCGACGATCTTGATGCCGGCGGACACCGGTTCTTCGCCGATGACCGCGAGGATGACGGATTTCCCTTTCTGATTCCAGTAGACTTTGTCCCCCGCTTTCAGTTCGGTCATTTCATAGAGGGGGCGGAATCCCCGCGCTTCGGCCTGGGCGATGATCTCTGTCACGGCGAGGCGCTCGGTGCGCGCGGTGTCGAGAAATGTTTTATATCCTTCGCAGTAGTCCAGCGCCTGCTGTCTTTCTTCGGCGCTTGCCCGCTGCCATACAGATCTGGTTCTGCTGTAGCTTTCCATTGGTAGTCCTCCTTTTCTTTTCCGGCTCTGCGCCGGTATTTTTATTATATCATCTGCCGCGGCAATTGAAACGGGGCGCTGAAAACCTTTCTCAATTTCTTCTCCGGCGCAATGGTATAATAGAGAAAAAGGAAGGGGGGAACGGCTGTGCGTCGCTGGATCATGCATGTGGATATGGATGCTTTTTTCGCTTCCATCGAGCAGCGGGAGCATCCGGAGTGGAAGGGAAAGCCGGTCATCGTGGGCGGCCTGTCGGGGCGCGGCGTGGTGTCCACGGCTTCTTACGAGGCGCGGCGCTACGGCGTCCATTCGGCCATGCCCATGAGCCGGGCGCGGGCGCTCTGCCCGGAGGGCATTTTCGTGAAGCCTCATTTTGAGCTGTATAAGAAGACGTCCGATGAGATTCATCAGATCATGCTCCACTACGCGGCGGCCATCGAGCCGATCTCACTGGATGAGGCCTTCATGGATATCACCGGCATGGGAAAGCAGTATCCCACGCTGGGCGCGATCGGCCGGGCCATCAAGGCGGAAATTTTTGAGAAGACCCGCCTTATCGCTTCGGCGGGCATCGCGCCGAATAAGTTTCTCGCGAAAATGGCGAGCGATATGGACAAGCCCGACGGGCTCACTATCATCCCTTACGGCAGGGAGAAGGAGATCCTCGCGCCGCTCCCCATCCGGCGGCTCTGGGGCGTGGGCGCGGCGACGGAGCGGCGCCTCACGGAGGCGGGATTCCGCACCATCGGCGATATCCAGCGGGCCGCTCCCGGCGCTGTGGAAATGGCCGTGGGCAGCCAGGCGGCGCTCCTCCGGGCGCTTGCCGACGGCATTGATGACAGGCCGGTGCGGCCCGTGCGGGAGGTGAAGTCCATCGGCGACGAGGAGACCTATGAGCACGATCTCACCGACACGGCGGAGATCCGGCGGCGCATCGCCATTCACAGCGACGTGGTGGCGCGGCGGCTCCGGAAGAAACATCTCGCCGCGCGCACGGTGTCGCTGAAAGTCCGCTTTTCGTCATTCCTCACGGTGATGCGCTCCCTGTCTTTCGAGGAAGCGACGAATTTGCAGGAAGATATCGAGGAAGCGGCGCTGCGGCTGCTGGAACGCATTCCCCGGACGGAAGCGGTGCGCCTCACCGGCGTGACCTGTTCGAATCTCTCGCCGGAGATCGATTCTCCTTCTCTTTTCCCAGACCGGCGGACGGCCCTGCGGAAAGCGGCCCGCGCGGTGGATGCCATTCAGGAGAAGTACGGGGAGACTGCCATCCGCAAAGGCTTTTATCTGGAAGAAAATAAAAAATAGAGCCGCCGGAATTTCCGGCACGCAAAAAGCGGCGTCATGAAACGCCGCTCTTTTTTATTGGACTTATTTTTCATGCGCTCCGAAATGCGCGCCCGCCTCGATGATGGCATAGACCAGCTCCGCCGTATCGCAGAGATCTTTCTCCCGAAGGGATTCGCCGGACGTGTGGAAATCGGTCATGCCCACGCCGATGAGCGCCGACGGGAAAGCGTTCTTATGGAACCAGTTCGCGTCACTGCCGCCGCCTGTCCTGCCGATGCGCACGGGGAATCCCTTTTCCGCGCACGCCGCCCGGAAGAGACGCACCAGCGCGTGGTCTTCGGGAATACGGAATCCTTCGTAGAGTTCCTTCGTCTCCACTTCCGCCCGTCCTTCAGGGAAATCGTCTTCCACGCTCCGGAGCGCCGCCTCCATGGCGCGCACCACGGCGAGAAGCTTTTCCTTATCCAGGCTCCGCGCTTCCGCATGGATACAGCACGTCTCCGGTACGATATTCGTAGCCCGGCCGCCTTCGATCACGCCGGTATTGCAGGTCGTTTCTTCGTCGATACGCCCGTCGGGCATGCGGGAAATGGCGAGCGCCGCCATGCGCACGGCGTTCACGCCCTTTTCCGGCGCGATGCCCGCATGGGCCGCCCGGCCGCGCATGGTGCAGGTCACCTGGTATTCTCCCGGCCCCTGCGTGACCAGCGTCCCCGGCGCGCCGTCCACATCGAGGACATAGCCGAAGTCAATGCCTTCCGCATGCTTCCCGTCGAAATGGCGGGAACCGGCGAGGCTCGTTTCTTCCTGCACGGTGAAAATGGCTTCCACTTTCCCGTGAGGGATCATGGTCTCTTTCATCACTGTGAGCGCTTCCACGATCGCCGCGACACCGGCCTTATCGTCGCCGCCGAGGATGGTGTCCCCCTTCGAGCGGAATACGCCGTCTTCCAGCACCGGCTCGATGTCCCGGCAGTTCTCCACGCAGTCCATGTGCGCCGTGAAGGCGATGCCAGGCATGCCTTCCGCCGTCGCCGGGAATACGGCGATGAGATTGCCGCACTTCCCGCCGGAGGCTTCCCCGGCGCCGTCTCCCGTCACCCGCGCGCCGATCTTTTTCAGACGCATTTTCAGATAGTCCCGCACCGCGCATTCATCGCCGCTGGGCGCGTAGATGCGGACGAGATCGCAGAATGTCTGTTTCAGTCGTTCTTCCTGAATCATACTATCCCTCCTTCATTTTCTATTTATCTTACCCCGGAGGAATGCGGGGCGCAACGGAAAGATGGCGGGGAGCAATACCGCCGACGCCCCCTTCCCCTTCGCAGGTGGTGCGCACTTCATCAACGGCTCTTATCGTAGTTCCCGCACGGAGCGGGCGCACATCCTTCGCTACCGTAAGTGCTTCATTTTCCTATTCTCTTTCTATGGCATCCTGCCACATTGGAGACTTCATTTCCTTCCTGTCCTGACAGTCAGGAAACGAAGCAAAGGAAAGAACAGCCACCCACGTTTCCAACCTAAAATTCCCCCGCGCCGC
>OLZB01000798.1_pt1 | contig 14189 bp, 19 predicted proteins | sample 1673421 | NCBI WGS metagenome assembly OLZB01 (sample SAMEA103958111, study PRJEB25191) | human gut metagenome | biome: human-associated habitat [ENVO:00009003]; feature: intestine environment [ENVO:2100002]; material: feces | place: Germany | collected 2013/2015
AGCTATAACAATAATTTGTTAACACTTTGTTCATAATTTATACTTTATTTGTTAACAACTCCATGATACAATAAAAGAAAAAATCAAGGAGATATAAAGAAATGAAAAGACCTAAAGACGGCGTTATAAATAGTAAGTTAACACCTTATGAAATGTTACAGCACGCAATTTTAGTGCAAGCTGTGTCCGATATTAAAACAACAAAATGGTACAAGTTTCCCCCGGATGGAATGCACTGTTCATACAAAGAAGGTGCTGAGGCGGTGCAGTACATTGTTTTAGTATTAAAACAGCATGGCTACACTGAAAAGGAAATTGGTAAAATTTTTAGAGAAATTACACCACATAACTATAAATATGACATTGTAAAAGAAGAATTAAAGAAAAGAGGTATTAAGTTATGAAACAGACAGAAATCCAGGCAAAATATTTCACCCGTTGGCACTATGATTCTATTGATCCCACTTCCAGTAAGGCAGAATATATTGCCCGTGTCGGCAAACTTGCCAACGTTGCAAACAAGCGTGCAAAGACTTTAACGACAGCAATTAGTAAAGGTAGAATAACAGAAGATAGAACGGCACTTTTCAGATACCAAGACGCTGTTGATTACTTTAACAAGCATGTTTCTTATAACGCTTCTTATGTTTCAACGGGAAAAGCCGTTTATAAGGATTTTTCAATCCGTGAATTGAGAGCACTTGAAAACAAGCTTTTGCATTATCTCGAAGCAAAAGCATCAACCGCACGTGGTAGCATTGATGTAGAAAATAAAAGAGTAGCAACGTTTAAAGAACGTTACGGGGTGGATATTTCAAATCTATCCAAAAATATCCGCGACGAGCTTTTTAACACGTTACATTACTTATCTGATAAAAAGTATGCACAACTATCAAGTGATCAAATAGTTACCATGTTAACTGAGGCACTTAATACAAACACACGTGAGGGATTGAATGAAGTCTTTAGCACTTTTGAAGATTTGTACCCATCTGTTAAAGATCAAGCCGAATTTCGCGTTGCACTTATACAGAACAGTTCGCTATCATGGAAAGATAAAGCAAGAGAATTTAAAGCTGCAAATAACCTTTATAAACGCAATCGAGCGAAGCCAAAACCGAAATCTATAAAACAGGAGTTGTAAATTATGATAGTTCAATGTTTAAATAGATCAAATGAATATGATAATATAGAAGTAAAGTCAGTGGCGGACTATGTTCCGTCACACGGCTTTTCTTTGCATAAACCTTTAGGCAAAAAGAAAGACAGACCATATTATATTGATCAATTTGGAACTTTTGACATTGAAACAACATCACGGACACGCATTGAAAAAGATGATCAAGGCGAAGAAGTTACGAAACCTATTGACGCTTTTATGTATATTTGGAGTGCTTGCATTGATGGTGAAGAAGTGCAGGGTAGATACTGGAAAGATTTTATTGCTTTGCTTGATAAAATACAAGCTTACTATAAAACAAACGAGTCACGCTATTTTGTAATTTACGTTCACAGTCTTCCGTTTGAATTTTCTTTTATGATTGGCTATCTAAACGATTATAGCGAAGTGTTTGCAACTGGTAAACGTAAACCGCTTGTGTGGCGTTTAAAGAAGCGTGGTATAGAATTTAGGTGTAGTTATAAGCTCACGAATATGTCACTTTATAATTTCACGAAAAAAATGGCGGGATGCCAACACATAAAAGCAAAAGGTGATCTGGACTATTCACTTATAAGACACAATGAGAGCTATATTAGTCCTACTGAATGGGGGTATATCATTAATGATACTTTGGGTTTATGGGAAGCAATATCATACATGCTAACAAAAGATGGAGATAAAATTGCAACTGTACCTCTAACAAGTACCTCTTATGTGAGACGCGATATGAAAAGAGCTATACGAAAAGGCACTACCACACGAATGTTAAAGAAAAAACTAGCATTGACAGACGTAACATACAAACTTTTAAAAGAAGCTTTTCGTGGCGGCGATACTCACGCTAACATGATAAAATGTGCGAAAATATATCATGACGTTTATAGTTTTGACGCTTCGAGCATGTATCCGGCTATGCTTCTTTTGATGAAGTTTCCAATGACAGCTTTTGAAAAAATGCCTGTTACATCAAAGTGTTTAAAATACGTAAAAAGTAAAGAGCTTGCATGGATAGCACAAATAAAGCTTACAAACATAAGACTTAAAGAAGATCAATACAATCCGTATTTGTCTATCAGTAAATGCCGCAACTTGCAAGGTGTTGACCCCGACAACGGTAGAGTGTGGAAAGCTGTAGAGCTTGAAACAACTGTAACAGATATTGATTTTTCTATAATAGAAGAATGTTACGATTTTGACAGCATTGAAATTATAGAAGATACTCTATATACTGCAAGGTATGGATATATACCAGATGATGTGAGAAGTGTAATTATGCAATATTTTACGGCCAAGACAAAACTGAAAATCGCTGTAAAGCATACCGCCCCAAATAGTAAAGAGAGGGAAGAAGCGGAGTATGATTTAATGAAAGCTAAAAATAAATTAAATGGTATTTATGGTATGGCGGCTACTGATCCCATTCACCCTATTATGTTGTATTTGGATAACGAATGGCAAGAATTTTCTTATAGTAGATATGCAAACGATAAAGAGTATAAAGAAAAAGTTGATGCAAGCGGCTTTTCGATACCAGATGAAAAAAGCATTGCAGAGCAAAGCAAAAAAAGCGTTTTGCCGTATGTGTGGGGTGTATATACAACAGCCCATGCAAGAAAGCATTTGAGACGTATTTTAGCTTGTGCGGAAAGCTCATATATTTATTGCGATACCGATAGCTGCAAAGCAACTAACTTTAATTTTGACAAATTAACAGAATTAAATAATTGGATATATGAGCTGTGCGAAGAAACTAATAGTTTTGTTGACATTGACGGTAAAAAATATTATATCGGATATTTTGACTGTGAAAGCGATATAAAATCTGAAAATAGGTATGAACCCGAATACAAAGATTTTAAAACTTTAGGGGCGAAGAAGTATTGTTTTAACGCTTATAAAGAAACAAAGGATAAAACCTATTTCGGGTGCACAATATCAGGAGTCAAAAAATCAAGAGGTGTCGAAGTGATCAAAAACCTTGATAACTTTAGAGAGGGGTTTAAGATTAAAAATAGCGGCGGCTTCCAAATTTGGTACAATGACAGCGATACAATAACAAAAGTAAAAGTTAAAGATTATCAAGGCAAAGAAGCGATAACAGAGTATACTGGGTATAGTTGTATGATAGCACGTGATTACGAAATAGGTCTGTCAGATGATCAAATTAAGAACTACACCATAGTTGATAAAATAGTTGAATAAATAACGTTTTATTTGCAAAACTTTATTGGTTGAGGTATTATATACTTGTAAGGATAATAACCTTAAATAAAAGAAAAGAGGATAATGAAAATGAGAATTGAAATGCAATCAAGAGAATTTGACAAGAAAGAAATGTTTAAGATGGCGAATGACAAGCATTTGTTGATGAAAAATCTGCCTGATGATACCATTGTAAATGTCACTGATTATGTACGTTACACAACAGATGATGGAAAAGAAGTATCTATTTTCTATCATACCAATACAGAGACGGGCGAAGTTGTAACAATCGCTACATCAAGTCCAACTGTGATCAAGACAGCAGAAAGTGCTTTCCATTTTATGGGCACATATAATTTACAGTTTAAACTGACACGCTCACAGAGCAACGCGGGCAGGACTTACATGAATTTTGAGCTTGTATAATTTATAATGGTAGGGTGTGGCGGGATGAAAAACAAGTTGTTCACATCAAAAAAGGGAAGTCATTTTGGCTTCCCTCTTTTAAGTTAATGAGGTGATATTATGGGTTTATATAAAGAAAACGGATATTTGAATTATAAATATATTTGTGACGTTGGACAACGTTATATTGATATAATAGGTGGCAGAGGTATCGGAAAATCTCATTTGATATGTGATATATGGAATGATGGACACTATCCGATTTTGTATGTGCGTAGAACAAACGTTGCACTTGAGAACAGCTTTTCTACAATAGGTGACTTTGTAAAGCCCGATTGGTTTGGAAAAGATATCAGATTAAAATATAATGACAAAAAAGGATACGGCAAAGCATATCTGACAGATGCGGACTTGCAAAACGATAAACCTTTTATAGTAGGTGTTTCTCTGTCTACTTTTCAAAACAAAACTGGTATAGACTTTACGCGGTTTTATGATGTGATTTTTGATGAATTTATTCCACAAAAAGGCGACAGACCTATAAAAAACGAATTCCAGGCATACAAAAATATTATGGAGGTTCTTTTCAGAAACCGCCCTGACTCTGAAACGGAAAAAATAAGAACGTGGTTTTTTGGAAATTCTAACGCGATTATGTCAAACATCCTTATCGGATACAGACTTATACCAGACTGTTATAAAGCAGTAAAAGAAAGAACTGAAATCACACAAATAGATAGGTGTGAAACTACACTCATACTTCCTTTTAAATCGCCTATTTCAGAGAAAAAGAGGCAAAACGCTTTTTATAGAAATCTTCCAAAAGGTAGAGCGAAAATGGAACTTGATAACGAATTTATGGATTTGGAAGATGACAGAATACGTCATCAAAACTTAAAAGAGTATACGCACGATATAAAAACACCTTTGTTTTCCGTGTGGTTGCATAAGTCAGACTTTAAATTTTACGTGACTAAACCTATGCGCTCTCATTGTGATGATGTTTTTGATGCTTCGCCGTCATCACTAGAACGTTGGCAAACAAGTAGTAAAAAGTATCTAAAACCAATGTTTATAAGCGGTGACATAACATTTTCAGATTATGAAACACAGTGCGATTTTTTAGCATCTTTTGATTGTGTATCATGGTATGATATTTTATAAAGTTGTAATTGACAAACATTATATATAATGTTATATAATAAATAGGCGGTTGCACTATCCGAACACTAGCCAGTGTGTGCATGTTGGGGACAACAGACGAACCGCCTATTAATGCTGTATAGTGTAAACGGTTAGCACATATGACTTTGACTCATATAATAACAGTTCGAGTCTGTTTACAGCTGTCAACAAATAAAGAAAGAAGGTTAAAATATGAAAATTGATGAAATTTTAAAGCTTGTAAATGCCGGATACAGTAAAGATGAGATTGCAGCATTTGACGTTACAGATGATAAAAAGCCAGAGCAGAATCCAGAGCAAAAGCCAGAGCAAAAGAGTGACAGTTCTTTTGACTATGACAAGTTTGCTGCAGCGCTTGTAAAAGCACAACAGCTTGCAAACGGCAAGACTAATTTTGGTGGTTTAAACGATAAACCAGATATTAGTAAATTTTTCTAAAGGGGGTAGACTATGGCAAGTTTAAATTATACACAAATTTCTGCAATTCTTAATACCATGTATGAGGAATACACGGGTAGAAAAACTGGACAAAATTTAAGTTTTGGTCAAATGCAGAATACTTTCAAAATGGGGCTTGATCGTGAGGATGACAATCTTTATCAGATTATTCCTACAGTTCTTGCAAAGACAATTTTTTCAATTCGCCCTTATTCCAGAAAGCTTTCTGGTATGGTTTGGGATGCTGAAAGATATGGAAATTACATTCGTAAATTTACGCCTATTGTTAACGATTCCAACATTAACAATGATGAATGGAATGTTAATGTTGAGCTTGGTAAACCAGAAGCAGATCAGGACTGGAAGGCAGGAACAAAGCCTGTAAAGTATGATGTACTTCTTACAATCGCAAGTGGTGGACAAACTTTTGCAAGAAAGTACACTATTTGGAAGAATCAGTTAAATGCAGCGTTCGATTCTGAAAACGGAGTTGCATCATACTTCTCTATGTTGATGAGTGAATTTTCAAACATTTATGAGATTGATTTGGAAAATATCGCTCGTGCACAGCTTGCAAACCTTGCACTTATTCTTGCGGATGCTAGTAGCTCGACACCTACAAGCGGCAATATGTGCAAGAAAACGCAAGTATTTCATGCGTTAACAAAATATAACGCTGAGACAGGTCTTGCAATGACAGCAAAAACGATCATGAATCCCGCTGATTTTAAACCGTTTATGGTTTGGCTTTCTGCTGAAATGAAAACACTTAAAGAAAATATTGCTGTTCGTGGAACACTTTTTCACGGAGATTTCACTGGTAAAGTTGTAAATCGACACACGGATGCAAGTGACTTGCGCTTTTACCTGATTTCAAAATTTGGAAATTATTTTGAGGCAAACGGATCTGATTTCTTACATCCAGAAAAGGCAGAGTTAGGTGATTATGAGAAGGTGACTTTCTGGACAGACCCTGAAAATCCTATGACGATTAAGGGAAGTGCAGAAGGTGTCAAGGCAGACGGTACAAGTAAGTTTACACTTACGAACAAGACGGTCGAAAATGTTTTAGGAATTATGATGGATATAGACACGCTCGGAATCGTGCCTGTTGATCAATGGAGTGCGGTCGAGCCACTAAATGCAAGGTTTGGTTTTAGAAACGGTTGGAATCATTACACGTTTAAGACACCTGTTGACTTTACAGAGAATGCAATTTTGATTTTACTTGATTAAACAAAGGGGCTTCAATGCCCCTTTTCTTGAATAGGGGGTACATATGGCATTTGAAGTTAAATTTGGAAAATCCGACAAAAGAATAAATAGTACGAAAATACCAACATTATCAGAAAGCGCAACATGTGTGCTTAAAAGTGGTACTAGTGTCGAAAGACCAACATTTATTTTGCAGTCAGTTTCACCGTTTGATTGGAATGTTGCCTATTGTGCAACGTTCGGCAGATATTATTTTGTAAATGATGTTACCTATGTAGAATCAACTTATGAAATATCATGTACGTGTGATTATTTGGCTAGTTATAAAAGTGAGATTTTAAGTAACACTCTGTATGTAACAAGGTCTAGTAGCCTTTATGATAAAGAATTATCTGACACTCTTTTTCCAACGTCATCAAGTACCACTATACAGCAAGCTGTTTCTGGTAGTTTTGGTTTTTCTAATGCTGGAAGTATCATACTTACAACAGCAGGCAAAAATGGAAATGCTTTTCATGCATTGAGTCCAGCACAGTTTTCTTCTTTATGCAATTATTTATATTCATCGACTTTTATTGATGCACTAACAGACTGGACAAAAATAGGCGATGTAATCACAAAGCAGGTTTTTAATACACAAGACTATATTATATCCGCTTGTTGGGTTCCCATTTCAATAGGTGGGGGAGGTGATTCAATATCTCTTGGCCCTATTGATGGCTGTGGAAATGGTACAGCTATTTCAAACGGTAAAATTTGGGGAAATGTTGTTACTGTTACTGCCCCAAATCATCCTCAAGTAGAAAATTTTAATTATAGAAATGTTGAACCATTTTCAAAATATACCCTTGCAATTCCTTATATTGGCACAATCCCAATCGATGGAAGTTTTATTAAATCTGATAGAACAATATCAATAGGAATGCAAATGGATATAAACGGAAACATCAGTGCTAGCGTTTTTAATAGCAAAGGTGTTTTTGGATATTATTTTGGTAGTGCAGGCGCAAACGTTGGCTTCTCTAGCCGTTCTAGTAATGGTGGTGGAAATATCGTAGAAGGTGCTGGTGGTTTAATCGCTAGTGCAGTGACTGGTAATGCTTTAGGTGCTGTGAGTGGTGTACTTTCTTTAGTTGGCGGATTGATTTCAAGCAATGTTACTTCGAGTGGTTCAAGCGGTTGCGTATCGCAAGAAAATTTTTGCACTCTAACATGTAGGTTCTTTACACAGAAAACTGTCGATGTTAACGATTTTGGTAGACCTCTATGTAATCCTGTTTCGCTTTCCGGTTTGAGCGGTTTTGTAAAGTGCGAAAGCGCGGATGTACGTTGCAGCGCAACTGAAAACGGAAAAGCAGTAATCAATGAATTTTTGAATGGGGGTATGTTTATAGAATGAAACCGTTTGTATATAGTGGGTACTATGTGGGCGAAGGTGTATCAAGTCCGATTATTAACGAGTACGAGTCAAGACAGAATCCAAACATGATTCATGTTAACAACACATGGGACTATGCAACATACTTTCGCTACTTTTTACAACGTGCTGAAAGTCTTATAATTTTTGATGGTATGCCGCAAAACTGGGCGAAAAATTATATCTATCCGCTGTTATTTTTAAAAGGAAACTTTTGCGTTATGAATACAGCTAGATTTGGTGTCATTCCACAGCACGGAAACCCTTATGGTTTTGATGTACAATATCAACCAACTAACTATGTAGTTGCAAACCCCGCTTTTGATGCTAGTTTTAATGGAGATCTGATTATTGGCGAAGATTGCGAGATTGTAAAATTAACACCTGATTGGTGCGGTATTGGAGATTTGATAAATTCATACGCACAGAGAGTTGCTATGACGTTATCTAACCATGATGTTGCATGTGCTCTTGCAAAATTTGGTTTTATTTTTACAGCCAAAAACAAAAGCACGGCTGAAACTTTTAAGGCGGCTTTTGATGATATTATGTCAGGAAAGCTTGCTGTTGTGATCAATCAAGCACTGTATGATAAGGAAACTGGAAAGCCACTGTATGAGTACTTTAACAATGACATTGAGAAATGTTATAACGTTGTCAAGTCAGCATTAGAAAGTGTTGAAAATCTCAAACATGCTTTTGATATGGAAATTGGCATTTACACAGCTCCTGATAAGAAAGAACGTATGATTACTGATGAAGTTGAAGAAACTAAAAACGCTGTAATGTCAAAGTGTGAGTTGTGGGTTGAAACACTAAACGAGTGTTTAGAAAAGGTTAACACTCATTATGGACTTGACATTAAAGCACGTTTGAGGTATCATAACAATAGAGGGGGTGATCAGCGTGAGAACTATAATTCCAATAGCGACTCTATATGACTATGATAATAGTATCTTTAACGATATATATGTTAAAGGTGTTTCAAAAGATCAACTTATTGAACACTTTTTGCTATCATATGGAGACTTGACACCTGTTTACCAGGATCCAAAATATTTAAGACGTCATGTTACAAGTGTAGCACGTTCGTTGCAATGGTCAATCGATCACTTGTGGGAAGTAACACAGCTTGAGTACAATCCGATTGAGAATTATGATCGTATGGAAAACTGGACTGACAGCGGAAACGGTACTTTTCAGAAGGGGAAAGTTGATACTGAAGAAACTTTTAACAAGGGGAGCATAACAACGACTTTTGGCAAAGTTTCAGATAGTACGCATAAAGTTGCAGCGTTTAATTCTTCGGCTCCCGAAGTTGCCAATACTGACAATACAACTGACAGCGGTAGTGATTCCCAAACTTTTGGCGCTGACACATCACACGGAAGTGTAACAAATGGACTTGATGAGTCTACCACAAACGGAACACATGAAGGAAGAATTCACGGAAACATAGGTGTTACTACTTCGCAAAAAATGATGCAAGCAGAAATTGATTTGACTAAAGCTTATAACTTTCTTGATGAGGTTTGCAAGCTTTATGCAGATAGACTTTTGATAGGAGTGTGGTAATATGGAGATTATGAATGCAATAGCTCAAATTGCACAAATGGTTGGTGTACCGTGCGTTTGTTTGGGTGCCGTAATGTGGTATGTAAATGCGCTTGATATTCGCCAACGCGAAGAAAGAAAAAGTTGGTATGAGAAACATGATCAAGAGAGCACAAAGTGGGTTGACGCACTGAATAACAACACAAAAGTTATTACAGAATTGTTAACAATCGTAAAAGAAAAGGAGAATTAAGCTATGATTTATGATATTCCCGATAAGAACGTTGCGTATATTGCAAAAGCGAGAGAGCTTTACAAAAACCGTGACAAGTACGCTTACCTTTACGGGGCAAAGGGTCAAAAGTGTACTTCAGAAGTTTTTGAGGCTTTGTGGAATGCGGAACCAAATTATTTTAAAAAGTATAATGCGGCTCAAAAAGCTCAAATTAAGGACTTCTGTTTGGGAAAGACTGTAATTGATTGTAGCGGATTTATAAACCTTGTTACAGGAAAATACATGTATTCGACCGCATATATAAACAGTTGTACAAATATAACGACTCCTGACAAGACTAAAGATGGAGATTTACTTTATACAACTTTTGGCGGCAAAGGCAGACACATAGGACTTGATATTGGGCATGGATTTTTCATGCATTGCGGAAAAGAGCTTGAAACTATTTCTATTGGTGTTATTGATGGTTTTGGCTGGGAAAAAGGGGGTAGACTATGATTATAGAATATCATGGATCGTTTATTAGTATTCATATTTACGCTAATGAATTACAAAAGAATCAAACTAGTGTACAATTACGTAATGGCTATTCATACTAGCGCATTTATGTACATAGCTTGCTCAATATTACTGAATTATATGAGCATCAAAAAAGTGACAGAGGGCGCTAGAATTACATTTCCACCCGTAAATTGTAAATCGCCATCAATTCTATGGCTATATATCACCGATATTACAAAAGAAGCTGAAATTAGATTAACAATAGAAAAATTCGGACAAATCCCAGATCCTTATTATTTTGATCGCATTTTTCAACCAATTTCAGTTGTCGGCAATGATGGTAAAAAGTACAACGTGATTCCAAGCGACCAATTTAAATAGAGGAGTGATAGCATGGCATTTTCTAATTTTCCGTATACAGATTTTCACAATTTAAACCTTGATTGGGTTCTTGCTACTACAAAAGATTTAAATACCAAATGGGATGATTACTATAAGCAGTGGAATAAGTGGCAATCAGATGTACAGAATTACATTGATAATTTGGATTATATTCAGGCGATTGATGATTACATGGACGCTTTAAAGGCAAGCGGTGAATTGTCTAATATTATCGACACATGGCTGACAGATTATGGAATCATTACTATTGGCGATTCATACGGGGAGGGATACACACCAGATGGAATGGTGAAACCATGGTGCGATATTTTGCATGAACAGTATTTTAGTGATGCAAGCTTTTATGTTAATAAAAGTAAAGGTGGTAGCGGTTTTAGCGCTAATACTCACTTTTCTGCTCTGCTATCAGAAGCAATAGCAGGTCTTTCTGATAAGCAAAAGAAGCAGGTGAAATATGTTGTTGTTGCAGGCGGTTGGAATGATCAATTTGTTGATTCTTCGCTTATCAATTCGGGAATTAAAGATACAATTAATTTAATGGCACAGTTACCGAACGCAACGCTTTATATTGGATGGATTGCAACACCTATTATAGGCTTTACTACACGCGAAAAAGTAAAAGCATACAATGAAATAAAAACTTTATATGAAACCTATTGGGGAAAGTTTAAGTTTTTAAGTGGTGCTGACAGTGCATTGAGATGGGTAGGAGTTATTGCTAGTGATAAGATCCACCCAAACGCAAGCGGTCAATTTTCAATAGCTGATATGATATATAAGGCAATGGGCGGATACGCTAGTTGGAACAGATCGGGAGATTTTTCACTTGATGGGACTGGATGCAAACTGAATGATTATAAGATGCATGTTGATTTGACTAATACCCACGCACATTGTAGTTTTGGGCATGCTGCAAGTTTCCTTGATTTGGCTTTCACACCCGCGACGACTTTCAAAAATAATTCAGTCAAGGTTATGAGTCATGATTTGTCATTTGTATATGAGCAAAGCATATGTAATTGTAATGCTGTTGTTCATGATTCTGCTGGATATCATCAATGCATGGCGGTTCTAACAATCAATCCATTTGATGCCACACAAGTAGATAGTGGTGCAATTTATCTTCAGTTGGTTGATATAAGCGGTAATGGATTCACTACTTATACTAATGTTGATGAGATACAGTTGTATGGAGTGGAATTTAATATTCCACTGAATTAAGAAAAGAGGGTTCAAGACCCTCTTTTTCTTATTCTCTATATACTTCCATTAGTGTAGGATAAGACACATTAGAAAAAACGATTGATATATGAGTAAGCATCTTCTTTAGCTTCCTTCGCGTTATATGATAACGTTTCGATATACTCTACTTTTATGTAGTCGGTATCTGTGTCGAGATATGCAATTTCTACACAATATTTATATTTCATTCTTCTCATTTAATACACCTCTTACGAGAAAATCAAGTGATACTTTTGCAATTTCCAGGTATTTAATATCAGAAGATGTTTCCGCGTTTACCGCCTGTTCCGCCAAATAAGCGTACATCTTTCTAACATCAATATGCAACTTGCCCACAGAATCTTCTGCCGTGATGCAGTCACCAATAAGTTTTGATTTCTTTTGAACTGTTAAATTATCCATTTTCTTTACCTCACTTTTTATTTTTCCATTCTATTGCTTCGCCTTCAAGCTTGTAAACATTGGCATTTCCATAGTTTTATGCTGATATTCAATCGCTCCAATTTCTAAGCAAACAAATAGATTACTTCAGCATTTTCAATAATGATTTCTTCCGGATCGTTTCCGTACTCTGCTGACTTTCCAGCAATAATAGCTATTCTTCCGGAGTAGCAATCGGATTCAGAAATAGCCTTGATAATTTTTCCCTTAATCTCTTCGCCATCATCCCAACTGGAATTAATATTAGTGTTGTATGCACATGTTCCAGAAAGTTCTTCCGGATTTTCTGTATAATACGTTGAACAGTCATTTTCATAATTCCAGTCGTAAGAGTTCCGACAGAAGTCGCCTATCCGGTAGTTTTCATCATCTGATAAATGACGAATTCCAATACAAGTATATCTTTCTTCGTTGATTTTTCTTATAAGTTCTTTCATTGATTCCTTGCCGCCTAAAATCTCATCATATTCGTTATAATCTTCTGTTAATTTATCCATATTCTTTACCTTCTTTCTTCCCGTGTAGCCGATAGAACAGCTATGATATTACTATCTATTTCTGTGTGCTGTAATATATGGAGTATACAAATAGATAGTGTTTCTTCTAACCTCATCAAGTTGTCTTGCAATATATGAAAACCAGAACGCTTTTAAACGATTGTGTCGAATCAATTCGTCACATTTTCTAATTACATATCTTTCTAAGACTTCAAACGAAATATGATTCTCACATTTGTATAAATTGCGAATACCATCTTTTAATATATGGTTGATATCTAATACCAGCTTGCGCTTTTCGTCAAGCATGTCAAAATCAATGTTGCGAAATGTTTCAAGATTTACATGATGCCATTCCGGATTACTTCTTGCCTTCATTTGTTTATGCACTTGTTCGCAATCATGAATAAACTTCTTATGTGCTTTATTGCAAGCATCAGATTTATATTTATAATCACAATGTACAAATGGTGAAACAATACAGCATATGTTTTGATTCAGACAATGATTGATATTTTCAATTTTTGCAGTTATTGTCTTGTTTGGCTGTAACGAGTCAGTATCAAAATATTGCTCTTTTCCGAAACGTGCATTTAATTCTTGCTTTACTTTCATAACTTCTTTTACTGTTTTACATCCATCATTAGTTTCTTCAGTTGCTTCTTCTCTTACTTCTGATTTCTCAAGTAATATATCATATGCAAATTCAGTACATGCTATGGTAATGGTTTCTTTTAATTCTTTCTGTGTTTTAAAATTATCTAAAAGATATACCCCTACAAGTGCGCTATTTTCACCATCAAGATAATAAATATATAAAGTATCTTCCTTAATAAGAATGTTTTTAAAAGTTAACCAGTCATTTTCAAGTCCAAACGTTGTATTATATCTATACTCAATATCTGAAATTGATACGTATGACTTGCACTCCAATACGCCATTACCTTTATCAATAGTGTCATCATGGTCTTTTCCATATGTTACATACTCAAAAAATTTAAAATAATTTATAGGAATGGAAAAGCTAACGCTGATAAAGGTGGGAGGAAAGATTGTGGAAGAAGAGGAAACGCTTCGCAATCTGTTGAATGATTTCTCGCAGGTAGAAGGATATAAAGTGGGTGGAAAAACAGCCACATCACAGAAACTTCCCAGAGGATCGGGGAAATATATCGCCTCTTTTATGGGATTTGCCCCGGCAGATAATCCACAGGTCATTGCCATGGCAATTATAGATGAACCGGAGGGAATCTATTATGGCGGACAGGTGGCTGCGCCGGTAATAAGCAGTTT
>OLZB01000804.1_pt1 | contig 14126 bp, 9 predicted proteins | sample 1673421 | NCBI WGS metagenome assembly OLZB01 (sample SAMEA103958111, study PRJEB25191) | human gut metagenome | biome: human-associated habitat [ENVO:00009003]; feature: intestine environment [ENVO:2100002]; material: feces | place: Germany | collected 2013/2015
CAATTATCTTTGTGGACGCACACATAGCTTGATTATATATATATTAAAAATAAATAAGACATGAAGACACTAGTAATTTGTACCGCCATGAGCGCTATGATCCTTTGCGCCTGCGGTGGAAAAAACACGCAAAGCACGGAAGAGACAGCTAAGGTAGTACCGATGGCCGTAATTACACCGGCGATCAATCAATTGACCGACCAAGAGAAAGCCGAGGGTTGGGCGCTCCTTTTTGATGGTAAGACAACGAAAGGCTGGCGTGGAGCGCACAAAGACGCTTTCCCGGATCACGGATGGATGGTGAAAGATGGCGAATTGATCGTGCAGAAATCCGACGGTAGCGAGTCTACGAACGGAGGCGATATCGTTACGGAGGGTGAATATTCCGCCTTTGAGTTCAGCGTGGATTTTAAGATCACCGAAGGGGCCAACAGCGGTATTAAATATTTCGTGACCGAGCAAGAGAAGCAAAAAGGCTCCGCTTACGGCTTGGAGTTCCAGCTATTGGATGACGCTAAGCACCCGGATGCCAAGCTTTACACGACTTTCCCCGGTAGTCGTACCCTTGGAAGCTTGTATGATCTGAAGAAAAGCGAGAACATCCATTTCAACGGCGTAGGAGAGTGGAATACGGCCGTGGTGAAGGTATTCCCGAACAACCACGTAGAGCACTGGCTGAATGGTGTGAAGGTATTGGAGTACGAGCGTGGCAGCAAGGAGTTCCGTGATTTGGTGAAGGGCAGTAAATACGCTGATCCATCTTATAATGCGGGTGGTGCTTTCGGCGAGGCTCCGAAAGGACACATCCTTTTGCAGGATCATGGGGATGAGGTAGCGTTCCGCAATATCAAGGTGAAGGAGTTGAAATGATCGCCTCGTGACTAATTTTTCGTAACAAAAGGGTGCCGATTTAAAAAAAGTTGTTACTTTGCGGCGGATTTAGACTACTAACTTTAAAAGATAACAGACAAATACCATGATTTGGAACGAAACTATTGAATGTATGGACCGTGAGGAAATGCGGAAACTACAGAGCCTACGGTTGAAAAGAGTTGTTGAACATGCTTACCATAACTCCCCGTTTTATCGCAAGAAAATGCAGGAGATGGGCATTGCTCCCGACGATATACAGACAATAGATGATATAACGAAATTACCGTTCACGGTAAAACAAGACTTGCGTGATAACTATCCTTTCGGCTTGATGGCCGTGCCGATGTCCGAGATCGTCCGTCTGCATGCCTCTTCCGGTACGACAGGTAAGCCTATCGTCGTGGGATATACCCGTAAGGACTTGGGTATTTGGGCCGAGGTGGTGGCTCGTTGCCTGACCGCCTATGGTTTGACAAAGAACGATTCCGTGCAAGTATCCTATGGTTACGGAATGTTTACCGGAGGCTTGGGTGCCCATGCCGGAGTGGAGAATATCGGTGGTACGGTGATCCCGATGAGTAGCGGTAATACCCAGAAACAAATCCAGTTGATGCACGACTTCGGGGCGAAGGGCTTGGCTTGTACGCCCTCGTACGCCTTGTATCTGGCGGAGACCATCCACCAGTCCGGCATACCCTTGGAGGAGTTCCAACTGCGTGTCGGGGCATTCGGTGCCGAGCCTTGGACGGAGAATATGCGTAAGGAATTAGAGACAAAACTAAATATCAAAGCTTACGATATCTATGGCTTGACGGAAATCTGCGGGCCGGGCGTCGGTGGCGAGTGTGAGTGCCAGAACGGTACCCACCTGTGGGAAGACCATTTCTTCCCGGAGATCGTGGACCCGAATACCCTACAACCGGTGGAACCGGGACAAGTAGGAGAGTTGGTCTTCACCACGCTTACGAAGGAGGGTATGCCGATGCTTCGTTACCGTACACGTGATTTGACCTCGCTGACTTACGAGAAGTGCGCCTGTGGACGTACGGCAGTTCGTATGGGACGTATTTTAGGTAGAAGTGACGATATGTTGATTATTCGTGGCGTAAATGTTTTCCCGTCTCAGGTAGAATCCGTAATTTTGGAGCTGCCGGAGTTCGAGGCGCATTACCTGATCGTGGTGGATCGTATGAACAATACCGATACCTTCCAGATACAGGTGGAGGTTCGCCAAGAATACTACTCGGATGAGATGAACAAGATGATCGCCTTGAAAAAGAAGATCGCCGCCCGCATGCAGAGCGTGATCGGTTTGCAACCGGACATCAAGATCGTGGAGCCGCGTAGTATTGAACGTAGTATGGGTAAGGCAAAACACGTGATCGATAAACGTAAGTTAGTATAACCTCTAAAAGATTAAGTACTATGTTAATAAAACAATTATCAATCTTTCTGGAAAACAAGAAAGGCCGTTTTACGGAAGTCGCCAAGATATTAGGGGAGGCAGGGGTCAATATGTCCGCTTTCACGGTAGCCGAGAATTCCGATTTCGGTATCCTTCGCCTAATCGTATCCGATACGGAGAAAGCGATATCCGTGCTTCGTGAAAAGTTATACGCTGTAAGCGTGGCCGACGTGGTATGCTTGCATTGTCCCAACCAGCCGGGAGCCTTGGCAAAGGCGATGGATATCATTACCTCGGCCGGGATCTTCATTGAATATATGTACGCTTTTTCTCAAGGCGACGCTGCTAACGTGATCATCCGTCCGGACGATGTCAATAAGTGCGCGGAGGTTTTGAAAGCGAATAAATTGGAATTGATCGCTGCTAGCGATTTATATAAGTTGTAAATATTAACGTTTTGGGTTTCATTTATTCGCCTAAAAGCACTAATTTTGCACGCTAAAAGTATGTGAATGAAAAAGGTTGTATTTTTACTGATGATGACAGTACTATTATCCTCTTGTGGAGAGTATAATAAGATACTGAAGAGCACGGATTACGAATTGAAATATTCGTACGCGAAGAAATACTTCAACGCGAAGCAATACTCGAAATCCGCTACTCTGCTGGATGAACTGGTTACAATCTTTAAAGGAACAGCTTATGCCGAGGAGTCCTTGTACTTGTTGGCGCAAAGCTATTACGGTCAGAAAGATTATCAGACGGCTTCGCAATACTTCGAGACCTATTATACGACCTATCCGAAAGGGGAGTTTACGGAATTATCCCGTTTCTATTCCGGTTATGGTTTGTATCTGGACTCTCCGGATCCCCGGTTAGACCAGTCGCAGACGTATAAGGCGATCGAGCAGTTGCAACTTTATTTGGAGTATTATCCGCAAAGTGAACGGGCCGAGGAAGCGCAGAACATCATGTTCGAGCTTCAGGAGAAGTTGGCTTACAAGGAATTGATGGCCACCCGCTTGTATTTCAATCTAGGTACCTATATGGGGAATAACTTCCAGTCTTGCGTGATCACGGCGCAGAACGCCTTGAAGAATTACCCGTATTCCAAGTATCGTGAGGAATTCATGTTCCTTATCATCCGTGCGAAGTACGAGTTGGCGCTAGTATCCGTAGAGGAGAAGTTGCAGGGCCGTTACCGGGATGTGGTTGACGAGTATTACAACTACATGAACGAGTATCCGGAAGGTAACTACGTAAAGCAGGTAACGAAGTTCTACGACTATGCCAGCAAGCGAATTACAGATGCATATTAAGCGAATTTAATCAATAAAACGAAAATGGATTACAGAAAATCAAACGCTCCTACCAATACGGTAACCCGTGACATGATGAAGTTAAGTGAAGAAACGGGTAACGTATATGAGACAGTCGCTATCATTTCAAAACGGGCGAATCAGATTAGTGTTGAGATGAAACAAGATCTGGAAAAGAAACTTCAAGAGTTCGCTTCTTACAATGACAACTTGGAGGAAGTCTTTGAAAACCGTGAGCAGATCGAGATTTCACGCTACTATGAGAAACTTCCGAAATCAACGTTGATCGCCGCTCAAGAGTACGAGGATGGCAAGGTTTATTACAAGAATCCTGCTAAAGAGAAGAATAACTTCTAAGAAGAAATATTTTTGAACATCGGAAAGGCTGACCCTCAAATGAGTCGGCCTTTCCATTTAAAACGAACTAATTACCATGTTACAAAGAATACAAACTGTTTACCTGCTAATTATCGTGGCGCTTACGGTCGCTACCTTATTCTTGCCGTTGGCCGTGTTGCAACAAGGAGACGCCCTCTTCTCGTTCGATGCTAGCGGGTTGAGCACGATGATCGGTGAGCCGGAATTACTATACCCGGCGTGGGGCTTATTTGCCTTGACTGCTATCATCGCTATCATTGCCTTGGTAACGATCTTCTTATATAAGAAAAGAATCCTGCAAATCCGTCTTTGCGTGTTCAACGCATTGCTGATATTGGGCTTTTATGGTTTCTTCGCCTTCTTGATCTATTCCTTGAAGGGGGATATGGAAGGTGCCAGCGTAAGTGTTAAGATCGCTCTTTCCTTCCCGTTGGTCAATCTGATCTTGGATTATCTGGCGATCCGTAATATCGGGGCCGATGAGGCGCTGGTACGTTCTTTGGATCGTTTGCGTTAAGGCTTTCCGGATAAATCATTGGGTAAAAGATATTAGGTAAGGGACTCTTTTTGTCAAGGGTCCCTTATTTTATGTCCGGAAAAGTATAATACATAAGACAATATTATTTTGTATATGAAACAATATTGTTTTTCGGTGAAATATATCTACTTTCGTAGAATACAAATATCCGTTGCCTATCATGAAGAAGACTCAGTTTATTCCCATCGCTTTATTGTCGGTATCGGCGGTAGCGAACGCCCAGAGTGCCAGTCGTCCCCCGAATATCATCCTGTTCTTGGTTGATGATATGGGATGGGAGGATACGTCCTTACCTTTTTGGATCCAAAAGACGCATTATAATGAGGTATATGAGACCCCGAACATGGAGCGATTGGCGAAAGGGGGCATGATGTTTACCCAAGCCTACGCTAGCAGTATCAGCTCGCCTACCCGTTGCAGCTTGATCACGGGGACGAATGCCGCCCGTCACCGGGTTACGAACTGGACACTTTTTAAGGATAAGACGACTGACCGGGAGAGTGATGTGCTTACCCTGCCGGATTGGAATTATAACGGCGTGGCTCAAGTGAGCGGGACGAATAATACGTTTGTGGGTACTTCATTCGTGCAGATATTGAAGAATAACGGATATCATACGATCCATTGCGGCAAGGCGCACTTTGGGGCGATCGATACCCCGGGGGAGGACCCGCATCATTGGGGATTCGAGGTCAATATAGCCGGGCATGCCGCCGGAGGTCTCGCCAGTTACCTCGGCGAGAATAATTACGGGCATACCAAGGATGGTAAACCTTACGCTCCGAACGCTATCCCCGGATTGGAAAAGTATTGGGGAAGCGACACCTTCGCTACGGAGGCCTTGACGCAGGAGGCGATCAAGGCGTTGGACAAGGCTAAGAAATATAACCAGCCGTTCTACCTATATATGTCACATTATGCGATCCATATCCCGATTGATAAGGACAAGCGTTTCTACCAGAAATATATCGATAAGGGGTTAACGGCTAAAGAGGCGGCTTACGCTGCCTTGATAGAGGGAATGGATAAGAGTCTGGGCGATTTGATGGACTGGTTGGAGAAGAATGGCGAGGCGGATAACACGATCGTGATCTTCATGAGCGATAACGGCGGTCTTTCCAGCGAGCCCGGATGGCGTGACGGAGAGATCCATACGCAAAACTATCCCTTGAACAGTGGTAAAGGCTCCGCCTATGAGGGAGGAGTCCGTGAGCCTATGATCGTGCGTTGGCCGGGGGTGGTGAAGCCGGGAAGCAAATGTGATAAATACTTGATTATAGAGGATTTCTATCCAACTATCTTGGAGATGGCAGGCATAAGGGGGTATAAGACCGTACAGCCGATAGATGGCGTCAGTTTCATGCCTTTATTAAAAGGTACGGGAGATCCTTCCGTGGGACGTAGCTTATTCTGGAACTGCCCGAATATATGGGGTAATGACGGGCCGGGAATCGGTCCGACTTGCTCGGTTCGTAATGGAGACTGGAAACTGATCTATTATTACGAGACGGGGAGGAAGGAATTGTTTAATATCCCGGAGGATATAGGGGAACATAATGACGTGGCAAGGCAGCATCCCGATATCGTAAAGCGTCTGTCCGGGGAGTTGGGTACGTATTTACGGAAAGTGGACGGGCAACGTCCGTCGTTTAAGGCGACAGGTAAACCGGTTCCTTGGCCGGATGAGATATAATAATTAAAAAAAGAAAGAGCATATGGAGTTTTACAAAGCGGAAGAGAATCGCTATGCGGATATGATATATCGGCGGTGCGGACGGAGCGGTATCTTATTGCCGGCCGTTTCCTTGGGATTGTGGCACAACTTTGGTAGTGTGGACGTGTTCGGTAATTTTATCCAGATCGCTCACGCCGCATTCGATCATGGCGTGACTCATTTCGACTTGGCGAATAATTATGGCCCGGCCTACGGATCGGCGGAGGAGAATTTTGGCCGGATATTGAAGAAGGGCTTGGGCGCTTATCGGGATGAGATGATTATCTCTACGAAGGCGGGCTACGATATGTGGCCGGGACCGTATGGGAACTGGGGAAGCCGTAAATATTTAATGGCTAGCTTGGATCAGAGCTTGAAACGGATGGGACTGGAATATGTGGATATCTTTTACTCCCATCGTCCGGACCCGGAGACTCCGATCGAGGAGACGATGGGGGCCTTGGCCGATATTGTCCGGCAAGGAAAGGCTTTGTATGTAGGTATCTCCAATTATGATGCGGACCAGACCCGTAAGGCTTTGGCCGTACTGAAAGAGCATAAGGTGCCTTGCTTGATTCACCAAGCCCGCTATTCAATGTTCGATCGTTGGACGGAGCCAGATTTATTGCCTGTATTGAAGGAAGAGGGTGTGGGTATGATAGCGTTCTCGCCGTTGGCGCAAGGCTTGCTTACGGATAAGTATTTGCGTGGAATCCCGGAGAATTCCCGTGCGGCGAAATCGACCGGTCATTTGCAGACCTCTCAAGTTACCCCGGAGGCCGTGGAAAAGGCCCGTAAGCTAAACGAGGTAGCTGCCCGCCGTGGACAGACCTTGGCGGAGATGGCGCTCGCTTGGTTATTAAAGGACGAACGGGTAACTAGCGTATTAATTGGCGCCAGCTCTGTCGCCCAATTAATGGATAACCTGAAGGCGTTAGATAATATCTCTTTCTCCGGGGAAGAATTGCAGGAGATAGAAAACATCTTAATATAACGTGAATCGTATCCGGTTGTAGAGACGGGGCGTGCCCCGTCTCATCCCCTCAAAAGAGTATTTAAAGTTACTATTAGATGGTGGGAGACGGGGCACGCCCCGTCTCTACAGCCTGTACAAATTTTTGAATAAATGAAACCGTTCTTATATCAAGTAGCGTCTCTTTTTTACGAGAAATGGGGAGCGGAGGTCAGTCGTCTGGCCTTTGTTTTCCCAAACCGGCGTACGGGACTTTTCTTCCAGAAATATCTCTCGGAGGTAGCCGATATTCCCCTTTTCTCTCCGACAATCCTTACGATCAACGATCTCTTTATCCAGTTGAGCGGAAAACAATCCGCCGACCGGATCAGTATGCTTTTTACCCTGTACGACATCTACATCCGCCAAAGCGGTTCCACCGAGACTTTCGATGAATTCCTGTATTGGGGCGAGATGTTGCTCAACGACTTCGACGATATCGATAAGTACATGGCAAATGCCCGCATGCTATTCAGTAACGTGACGGACCTACGGGAGATAGAGAATGATTTCGATTTCTTAAGTGATGAGCAGATCGCCGCTATCCGTAGTTTCTGGTCCAGTTTTTATCCCCGGGGCGATACGCCGAACCAGCAACAGTTCTTGGCGGTCTGGCAAGTGCTATACGATCTCTATGAGGAATTCCGTGCGACCTTGGCCGCCGAGGGAAAAGGCTACGAGGGCATGATCTTCCGGGAGGTCGTGGAAAGCATGGAACGGGGCGAGTCTCCGGATTTACCTTACGAGCAAATTGTCTTTGTCGGTTTGAACGCCTTGTCCGTATCGGAAGAACGTTTCTTAGCCCAGTTGCAGAAGCGGAAGATAGCGGATTTCTATTGGGATTATGTATCCGATAAGGTAACCGATCCGGATAATAAGGCCTCTTATTTCGTCTCCCGTAACCTGAAGAGCTTCCCTTCCTCGATGAAATTACCCCCCGAGGAGAAGGTAAAGACCGAGATCGAGGTGATCGGCATCCCTTCCGGTATCGGGCAGGCCAAGCACGTCTACACCCTGTTGAGCGATTGGTGCAAGGAAGCGGAGATGAGTTCGGAAGAAGCCCTGCGTACGGCGGTGATCTTGCCCGATGAACATCTGCTGATCCCGGTGCTGAACGCCATACCGGAGCAAATCCGGCGTATCAACGTCACGATGGGTTATCCCTTGGCGGGAACCCCGGTCGCCTCGTTGATCGAGTATATCTTGGCGTTGCAGAAGAACGTACGCTACATAGACCGGAATCCGTTGTTCTATTTCCGCGACGTGCTGCCGGTATTGAACCATCGCTACATCCTCTCCACCTCACCGGAGATTATTTCCTCCTTGGTGAAAGAGATCACGGAGAACAACAAGATCTATATCTCGCATACGGAGTTAGGGAAAACGCCTTTGCTAGAAATCCTGTTCACGCCGGTGACCGGGGTGGAGGCCTTCTCGGACTATCTGATCAAGGTGTTGGAAGAGCTGAACAAGGTTATGTCCGCCCTTTCCGATGAGGAAGAGGAGGACGCACCCCAGCGGACGAACGATTTGGAGCAAGAGTTCATCTTCCATTATTTCACCACGGTAAACCGCATGAAAGAGGTAATGAAAGACGCTCGTATAGAGATGAAAATAGATACCTTCTTCCGCCTATTGAAGCGGGTAACCGATACGATTACGATCCCTTTCCACGGCGAGCCGCTTTCCGGTCTCCAGATTATGGGGGTGCTCGAGACCCGTGCCTTGGATTTCGACCGTCTGATTATCTTATCCATGAACGAGGGTATTTTCCCGCAGCGGAAAGCGGCGAACTCCTTTATCCCTTATAACCTACGCAGGGGTTTCGGGTTGCCTACCTACGAGCATCAAGATAGCGTATGGGCCTACCATTTCTATCGTTTGATAGAGCGTGCCAGCCACGTGAGCCTTTTATACGATACCCGCAGCAACGGATTGCAGACGGGAGAGGTAAGTCGCTTTGTCCACCAGCTGCATTATCATTACGAGGTGCCGATGCGAGATAAATTGGTGGTCTATAACGTATCTTCCTCCAAGACCCCGCCATTGGCCGTGCCGAAAAGGGAGGATATCATGCGCCGTTTAGACGCTTACCGGAAAGGGGGGAGCAAGGCGATCTCGGCGAGCGCTATCAATACGTATCTGGATTGCCCGTTGAAATTCTATTTTTCCGTCGTGGAAGGCATTCGAGAGGAAGAGGAGGTGAGCGAGACGATCGAGAGCGATGTATTCGGAAGTATCTTACATAAAGTGATGGAGGAGCTTTACAAGCCGTTCCAAGGGAAGATGGTTACCGTGGATTTGCTGAAAGCGATCCGTAAGGATACGGCCTTGCTTACCGGAGCTATCGCCCGGGCTTTCGCCAGCGAGTTTTTCAAGACAGAGGTGGTTCGCTCCCTTACCGGACAAAACTACCTGATCGGCGAGATGATCCGCAAATACGTGGAGAAAATCTTGGAGCGTGACGGCAAGCTGCCCCCTTTCGTTTACATCGAGTCCGAGCGTAAGATAAACGGTCTGATCAGCCTTTCCGACCATTCCGAGATCCGGTTGAAAGGCTTTATCGACCGTGTGGACGAGGTTCGCGACGCTATCCGTATCATCGATTACAAGAGCGGTAGCGGAACTACGACTTTCAGTAGTATCGAGAGCCTATTCAACAAGGAGGAGAAAGATCGTGCGAAAGCCGTGATGCAGGTATTCATGTATTGCTGGATGTACGCCCATCTCACCGAGAACAAAGGAAAGACGATACAACCGGGCATTTATTACGTCCGTTCCCTTTTCGCCGATCCGTTCGACCCATCTGTCTACCACCGTATCGAACGGGGGAAGTCGGAGAAGGTAGAGGATTTCTCCGGTTATGCCCAAGCGTTCGAGGAGGGGCTGCGGGGCTGCTTGGACGAGATCTTCAATCCGGAAATTCCCTTTACGCAAACCCCTACGGGGAAGGCTTGTTCTTATTGTCCATTTAAGGGTATTTGCGGTAAGTAGCATTTGTCCCGGTACTTCAGGGAGAGTACCGGAGTACTCCTTGCGAAGTACTGTGGTATTTCTTCGGAGAGTACTGGAGTACTCCTTACAAAGTACTGCAGTACCTCTTAGGCAGTACTACAGTACTTCTTGGGAAGTACTGAGGCGAGGCTTACTGATGAGGAAGCAATTCCACTATCTTTTCCAAAAAGATCTGATCAGTCTCATTAAAACTGTCTAATTTGTCGCTGTCTATATCCAGAACGGCGATTACCTTATCCTCCCATATCACGGGAACTACGATCTCAGAGCGTGACGCCGAGCTACAAGCGATATGTCCCGGGAAAGCGTCTACGTCCGGTACGATGATCGTACGAGCCTCCTTCCAGGCCGTGCCGCATACCCCTTTTCCGTATTTTATACGTGTACAGGCGATAGGGCCTTGAAAAGGCGCTAATACCAACTGATTGTCTATGACCCGGTAGAAACCTACCCAAAAGAAACCGAAAGTCTGCTTGAGTGCCGCAGCGATGTTCGCCATGTTAGCGATTAGGTCGGTCTCGTTACCTACCAATGAGGCGATTTGCGGGAGCAACGTCTCATACATCTCCTGTTTATCACCGTTTTTAATCCGTAGTTCCTCTGCCATATTTAAACTATTATAAGGTCGCGAATATACGAAACTTGTTTACATATGAATGATTTTTGCAGAAATAACTAAGCGAAATTATATGTCAGTGTCAGTGACTTTAAAAAGTTATTTTTACGAAGTACTAATCCCTTCGTCGCAGAAGAACACTTCAAGTCCCATAGAAGATATACTTCATCACGTAAGTATATCTTTTATGAAAAAGCTTGCGCTTTACAAATGTTTCAATCCACGCACCCACACGGGGTGCGACGGTTCAAGTCCCCGGCTACCACTTCGGTCAAAATGTTTCAATCCACGCACCCACACGGGGTGCGACCTTCTAGGAAAAGTATTAACAACAAGACTGTACTCGTTTCAATCCACGCACCCACACGGGGTGCGACTGGCATCCAATCCCCCAACGTAACAAATGCCAATAGTTTCAATCCACGCACCCACACGGGGTGCGACAATTGACGCCCCACCATTACCCAACGGATGATTTGTTTCAATCCACGCACCCACACGGGGTGCGACTCATCAGGTATAGTAACGAGCGACGCCATATCGAGTTTCAATCCACGCACCCACACGGGGTGCGACCCCGCTTGCAAAAGTCGCTTAAATCGAAAATTCCAAGTTTCAATCCACGCACCCACACGGGGTGCGACGTTATAGGTCCCGCTCTCCTTCGCCGTGATACCCACGTTTCAATCCACGCACCCACACGGGGTGCGACCTCATATCAATCTTGCTCATATTTATTTATCTGTTAGGTTTCAATCCACGCACCCACACGGGGTGCGACCTTGCCGTGTCTTGATTCATCGTGGCCATTACCACGGTTTCAATCCACGCACCCACACGGGGTGCGACTTTTTTCTGTCTCTTCGATATCAATTCCTTCTTTGTTTCAATCCACGCACCCACACGGGGTGCGACTCTGGCCTTCAATTCCTCGATAAGTTCCCTTGGCTTGTTTCAATCCACGCACCCACACGGGGTGCGACCCCGGACATGATCATTAAAAAATCTAGGTTATGAGTTTCAATCCACGCACCCACACGGGGTGCGACTATCCGATCCAGAAAGAACACTATTCCACGATATATGTTTCAATCCACGCACCCACACGGGGTGCGACGACGGATGGTTTGCAACCGACACTGGAGGCCGTGTTTCAATCCACGCACCCACACGGGGTGCGACCGCAATGGGATGTAAAAACCCTAGTGGAATATCTGTTTCAATCCACGCACCCACACGGGGTGCGACGCGCAAGGAGTTCGAGAGTCTAACGGACAAGGAGTTTCAATCCACGCACCCACACGGGGTGCGACCCTATCGCCAACTTGGTCGCCGTGTACGAGGCAAGGTTTCAATCCACGCACCCACACGGGGTGCGACCGGGCAAAAAAATGCACGGCAGAAAGACATATAAGTTTCAATCCACGCACCCACACGGGGTGCGACTTGCGCCGGTATTGTCCTTCTCCGGTTTCGCCAAGTTTCAATCCACGCACCCACACGGGGTGCGACACGTTATTGACGAGGCTCTCGAAGCCGTAGCTGGTTTCAATCCACGCACCCACACGGGGTGCGACCACAGGCATCGACAAACTCCTTGAGTCCAAGCCTGTTTCAATCCACGCACCCACACGGGGTGCGACGTTCCTCTTTAAGGTTTGTGGCCAATTGGATCAAGTTTCAATCCACGCACCCACACGGGGTGCGACCTTTTTTATTCTTTGTCTTGTTATACTCATCCAAGTTTCAATCCACGCACCCACACGGGGTGCGACAATGCAGGAGCTGCCCAAATACCTCTCATCCAAGTTTCAATCCACGCACCCACACGGGGTGCGACGATTTACTTTGACTGATTGTAGCGGTCGGGGAATCGTTTCAATCCACGCACCCACACGGGGTGCGACCTACCCGTTATGTCCGGGGTCTCCTCGCTCTCCTCGTTTCAATCCACGCACCCACACGGGGTGCGACGCCTTACGCAAGTCATGTCGCTAATTACACTCATGTTTCAATCCACGCACCCACACGGGGTGCGACGGTCTATCTTTATGGGGATGTATCGACCAAGGCCGGGTTTCAATCCACGCACCCACACGGGGTGCGACCTTTCTTTAATCTCCCACTATTCACATCATTTAAGTTTCAATCCACGCACCCACACGGGGTGCGACTCTATCTCCCGCTCGATACGCTCGATGCTCTCGGGGTTTCAATCCACGCACCCACACGGGGTGCGACCTTTATACACGTTGAACACACCATCCAGATTTCCAGCGAACTGATCTGTTTCAATCCACGCACCCACACGGGGTGCGACTATTATCCCCTCGGCGTCGAAATTATTGACGATCTGTTTCAATCCACGCACCCACACGGGGTGCGACCCATAGAGCAATACGATAACGAAGGAACACAAGTGTTTCAATCCACGCACCCACACGGGGTGCGACGTTTTGTATAAGCGTATCTTTCCCTTGTGCCTCAGCGTTTCAATCCACGCACCCACACGGGGTGCGACGCATGCCTCCCCACAAATAACCGATGATAGCGACCAGTTTCAATCCACGCACCCACACGGGGTGCGACAGCCGTCCTTGTTTTTCGAGATCTTGTTCTCCACGTTTCAATCCACGCACCCACACGGGGTGCGACGGCAATCTGGTCATGACCGGGCAGATCAATCTAAAGTTTCAATCCACGCACCCACACGGGGTGCGACCTGTTTTTCAGTGTTTTGATGTGGGTGATGCCGCTTCTGTTTCAATCCACGCACCCACACGGGGTGCGACTAGCGGAGGTCGATGATTTCAACGTGCCCGAGTCAAAGTTTCAATCCACGCACCCACACGGGGTGCGACTTTTATTTCAACGTTTTCTTCAACAAATGTATTCTTTGTTTCAATCCACGCACCCACACGGGGTGCGACTCCATTCCCCCGGAAATCCATGTAAATACGTCCGTTTCAATCCACGCACCCACACGGGGTGCGACGTATTGCATCCAAATTCAAAACCCGTTAAGATGATGTTTCAATCCACGCACCCACACGGGGTGCGACAATGATAAAAAGAAATTGCGATAATTGCGGCAAAGTTTCAATCCACGCACCCACACGGGGTGCGACTTAGTGCTTTTTATCTGTATTACAAGCGTCCAATGTGTTTCAATCCACGCACCCACACGGGGTGCGACTGAGATTAACAAAATAGTAATAACCGCCGGGGGGTTTCAATCCACGCACCCACACGGGGT
>OLZB01000807.1_pt1 | contig 14104 bp, 10 predicted proteins | sample 1673421 | NCBI WGS metagenome assembly OLZB01 (sample SAMEA103958111, study PRJEB25191) | human gut metagenome | biome: human-associated habitat [ENVO:00009003]; feature: intestine environment [ENVO:2100002]; material: feces | place: Germany | collected 2013/2015
GCCACACCAAGCCTGTTTATTTCGGCTTCAAGGGCGGCAAGGGCGTGCTGGTGGCCGCTGGTGCCATCCTCGCCGTCCAGCCGGTGCTGCTACCGGTGCTGGCGCTCATCTTCCTCGCCTGCCTGCTGCCCACCGGTATGGTGTCGCTGGGCAGCATCACGATGGCTGCAGCCTATCCAGTGCTGACGCTGGTGTACAGCCTCCTGCGCGGCCTGCCAACGCAGGACGTCGTGGTCTGCACCGTGGGCGCTGCCATCGTGGGCGGCATGGTCATCTGGATGCACCGCACCAATATCCAGCGCATCCGGGACGGCAAGGAGTACCGTTTCGGTCAGAAGCACAAGAGCAAGTAACCGTAAAAAGCAACGCCCCGCAGGGCGCTCGTTCCATCGAGCTGCCTGTGGGGCGTTTTGCTGTTTGGCAGAGTTATTCCGCGTCGGCTTCCTGAAGGGTCTCGGTGTTGTCCTCGTACTCGGGGTCTTCGATGGCGATGGTCTTTTCCCGTTCAGCAGACTTGCTGCTGAGGTGCTTGCGCAGCCGGGCGGCAAATTCGTCTTCCGGGATGCCGCTCTGGGAGGGGGTGAGGTCGGGTGCGGGGTGGCCGTCGGGCAGGTGAGCGCCGAAGGCCGGGACGAAGAAGAATTTCCGCACGACGAAGATGAGGGCGATGGCCCCCACGCTCAGCAGATTCTCCAGTGCAGATTCGTGGCCCACCACCATGTGGCGTGCGATGGCGTAGAGCAGCACTTCGAGGCTGGAGCCGGGGCTGTGCTTGGCCAGCATCTTGATGAACTCGATGCCGATGACGATGTCCAGCGCCCGCTGTAAGAAGATGCTCACCTCGACGTCGTTGCCGTCGAACAGCAGGCCGGGCATCCACTGCAGCAGCGGCACCATCGACAGCAGCAGGCCGATGAGGACGAGGCCGGACAGCAGGATCTCGAGTAGCGTGGCGGCGCTGATGATCCGGTTGCGCAGCTCGGCGCGGTTGTGGCTTTCGACGCGGGAATTGGACATGGCGGGGACCTCTCTTTCGAATCTGACCGGAAATATTTTACAACAGTTTGATTCTATTGTAACAAAAGTGAAAAGTGAAGTCAATTCTCCGGAAAAGAAAGTAAGCCGCCATGAAAAACTGGAATCGATAGTAACACAAAAAGGCCGTCCGCGCCCCGGAGAGGGTGCAGACGGCCTTTTGGCGGACCGGGAAAAACTTATGCCTCAGCGATGGCCTCGATCTCGCAGAGCACGCCCTTGGGCAGGTCTTTCACGGCCACGCAGCTGCGGGCGGGCTTGGAGGTGAAGTACTTGGCGTACACCTCGTTGAAGGCGGCAAAGTCGGCAATGTCGGCGAGGAAGCAGGTGGTCTTGACCACCTTGTCGAAACCCACGCCCGCAGCCTCAAGGATGGCACCTACATTGCGGCAGCTCTGGTCTGCCTGTGCAGCGATGCCCTCAGCGACCGCGCCGGTGGCGGGGTCTACCGGGATCTGGCCGGAGGTGAAGACGAGGCCGCCCACGGTGTAGCCCTGAGAGTAGGGGCCAATGGCGCCGGGGGCTTTTTCGGTGCTGATGATGTTCATATCGATTACCTCACTTGTCCTGAATAGGGATGTCTCCCGCAAAAGGGGAGCGGATGCCAAGAGTCTACCACCAACGGCCTCTGCCGTCAACTGTTGCCGGGGAGAAGATTTTTCAGGAGATTTTAGAGATATTTGCAAAATTGCCTTGACAAGAAATAAACTTTTATGATAAAAATAGAGCATGAAAGTAACATTTTTGCAGGAAAAACGCAGGCGCAGCGCAGGCAGGGCAGTCCGCTTTGCGCAGGCGCATTTCTTTTTTGCAGAAAAAACGATTTCTGAACCACCGGGAGGGGCAGAAAAGGATATGTCGATTTTAGTGCATGATTCAAACAAAGCGGCCTGCCGTGCGGCGGCAGCCGCCTTGCAGCAGGGCTGCCGGGCCGCGCTGGTGCGTCCGGCGGGCACCGGCAAGGGCCGCATCGTGTGGGAGATGCTGGCAGAACAGCCTGACACCCGCGTCCTCTGGGTGGCCTCCTGCGCCGCGCGGCTCGAACTGCGCCGCGGGCTGGCGAAGGAGCTGGGCAAAACGCTGGACGGCAGCGTCCGGCTGATGGACTGTGAGCAGCTAGCTGCACAGAGCGCGCTGGGCTGGGTGGCGCTGGCAGAGTTCCGGCCCGGTCTGTTGGTGCTGGACGGCTGGCGAGAGATGAGCGCACGGGACTGGACGGACTGCGTCCAGCTCCTGTTCCGCCTCTGTCCGGAGGCCAAGGTGCTGGCGCTGGCCGAGCCGGACGCCCCGGGCGAGAGCTGCCGCGCTGCCGAAGAGCTGCTGGGCGATGCTGTGGTGGAGCCGCTGACACTGGGCGGGGCATTGGCCGATGGGCTGCTGCCTATGCCGACCTCCTACACGGCGCTGCTCTGGCCGCAGGAGGCCGCAATGGCCCGTCTCCGCGCCGAGGTGAAGAACCTCCGCGTGCCCGGCACGCCCGACCCCAACGCCGAAAAATATCAGGCACTGAGCCTTGCTGTGGAGCAGCTGCCCTCCGTGGAAGTGCTGCTGGCGCGGTGGCTCCCCGATGCCGCCGGGCGGTATCTCGTCCTCTGCGAGGATGCCCAGACGGCGGCGCAGATGGCCCAGCAGGCCGAAGCGCTGTTTGGTGCGGGGGTGCATACCTGCTGCGCCGATGCGCTTTCCAGCGATGCAGAGCCCTTCCTGACCGACGAGGCTGACGCGCTGCGGCTGCTGGTCTGCGTCAACAGTCCTGCTGTCGAGACGCCGCTGACCGGCATTGCAGGCGTTGTCCTTGTCCGCCGCACCGCTGAGGCACCCGCCTATCGGCAGATGCTGGCCCGCGCCCTCGCGGCCTGCGGCAGTGTGCCGGTGGCAGAGCTGAGCGCTACCTTCGAAGGACTGACCTGCGTGCCGCAGCTCCGGAAGGAGTGCGGCGAGAAGCCATTCCCGCTGTCTGAGCCGCTGTCCGCCTGCCGCCGGGCCTACCGGCAGCTTCGCCGGGCACTGGACGCCGAATGGGAGCGCTATTTTGCCGCCGCGAAACAGATGGCCGCAAAGAAGCTGCCGCTGGATGTGCCCCGCGCCTACACCTTTGAGGGAGTGGCCGTGGGCCGCTGGCTGGAAAACCAGCGCCTCGTGCGGGCCGGAAAGAAGAATGGCCGCCTCACTGCCGAGCAGGTCGCCCGGCTGGACAAGATCGGCATGAACTGGAAAAAGCGCCTTGAGCTGGCGTGGGAGAACGGCTGGGCCTCGGCCCGGCGGTACCGCGACAGCCACGCCGACCTTCTGGTGCCAGTCCACTATAAAGATAAGAACGGCTTTGCGCTGGGCGAGTGGATCGTCTACAACCGCCAGCGCTATCAGGGCGGCAGCCTTTCGGATGACCGCATCGAGCGGCTGGAATCGCTGGGCATGGTGTGGGACACCGGCAGCATCCTCTGGGAAAAGAACTATGCCGCTGCCGTCCAGTACCATCTCGAGCACGATGACCTCGAGATCCCCGTCAAGTACGTCACGCCGGACGGCATGGCGCTGGGCGTCTGGCTGGGCAGCCAGCGGGCCGCCTATAAGGAAGGAACCCTGACCGCCGCCCAGATCGAAAAGCTGGAAGCCCTCGGCGTGGACTGGGCGAACCGGAACGACCGCAAGTGGCAGACTGCCTACGAGGCCGCCGTGAAATATTACAGCGCCCATGGCAACATCGACGTGCCCACCGAGTACATTGATGAGGACGGCATCCTGCTGGGCAAGTGGGTGTCCCGCCAGCGGTATGCATGGCAGAACCCCGAGCGCAGCAGTGCCCGGGTCACGCCGGAGCGGAAAGCCCTGCTGGATGAGCTGGGCATGATCTGGGAAAAGACCGACTCGTGGCAGCACCGCTACGAGCTGGCCGTGGAATACAAAAAGGAGCACGGCAGTCTGGCCGTTCCGGCCCAGTACCGGACGGAGGACGGCATCTGGCTGGGCAGCTGGCTCTCCCGCCAGAAGCTGATGCTGCGGGAGGGCAAAAAGCTCTCCACGGAGCGCTGCGCCGCCCTCAGGGAGCTGTTTCAGGGCGAGAATACCCGCCGCCTTACGGCCACTGTGCCGCCTGCGTGCAGCGTGCGGGAGCAGAACTGGCTGGACAACTATCAAAGCGCCAAGCGCTATGCCGAAAAGAAGGGCACCCTTCTCGTGCCCGCCGGATATGTGGACGAGAGCGGCTTCCGGCTGGGCGTCTGGATCTCGAATCTCCGCGCTGCCCGCAAGGCCCGGCCCGAGTCCTTTCAGGTCACGCCGGAGCATATCGCCATGCTGGACGCCATCGGGATGCAGTGGGACGCCCGGGAGGCCAAATGGGACGGGGCGTTCCGCCGCGCCGAGGAGTACCGTGCCGCCCACGGCGACCTTCTGGTGCCGGTGAACTACAAGACCGGCGACGGCTTCTGCCTCGGCGACTGGATCCGCCGGATGCGGGAGAGCTATGCTGCCGCCGATGACCGGCTGACAGCCGCCCACGTCCAGAAGCTTGAGGCGCTGGGGATGGTCTGGACGATGCCGCAGGAGAGCTGAGATATTGCTTTTTGAGGTGAGGTGTGCTATACTTCCTCTCGTCTGAATAGAAAACAGCAGGTGCCTGCCGCCGAGGGCTTGTCCTTTGGCCGGGAGGGTAAAAGGGAAGCGGGTGAGAGTCCCGCGCGATCTCGTCACTGTGATAAGGGAGTCCGCTGCCTTGGCGCACGTCGCCGGTCACTGGGAGCTTTGCTTCTGGGAAGGCGGCAGCGGATGATGAGCTTTCAGTCAGGAAACCTGCCCGCTGTTGGTACAGGAGCGCCAAGCTCCGGATCACGAGGAATTGGTCGTACCAAAAAGCCCGAATCGTTCAAAGGGTCTTTTTGCTGTGCCTTCCGCGCGGCAGAAAGGCCCTTTTTCGTTTGAGCTGGCCCCCGTTTCGTACCCTTTCTATCGGAAAAGTACATTCCACACAACAGAAAGGACTCAAACAATGCGTAAGGCAACCAACAAGAACTGGCAGCGCGTCACCGCCGCTGCCGCCGCACTGGCCCTGTGTGCCGGTGTGCTCACCGGCTGCGGTGCATCTTCTTCTACTGCCGCCAGCAGCGCCGCAGCAAGCTCTGCTGCCGCCAGCGAGGTGAGCAGCGAGGAGGCCGATGAAATGGCAGCAAAGAACGTGGCAGATCTCATCGACGCCATCTATGTGCAGGAGCGCAACGAGAACACCGACGCTCAGTGTGAGGCTGCAAAGGCCGCATGGGACGCCCTGACCGACGCTCAGAAGGAGATGGTCGAGGGCGAGGAGGCTGACCCCGATTACTTTGGCCGCGACACCGGCGATGCCTCCAAGGACGACCCCCGCAATGAGGACAACATCGGCGACAACGAGATCCTCGTCGTCAGCTTCGGCACATCCTTCAACGACAGCCGCGCAGCGGACATCAAGGGCATCGAGGATGCCATTCAGGCCGCTTACCCCGACTGGTCTGTCCGCCGTGCCTTCACTGCACAGATCATCATCAACCATGTGCAGGCCCGTGACGGCGAGAAGATCGACAACATGGAGCAGGCTATGGAGCGCGCTGTCGCCAACGGCGTGAAGAATCTGGTCGTCCAGCCCACCCACCTGATGCACGGCGCGGAGTACGACGAGATGATGGAGCTGGTGGACAGCTACCGCGACAAGTTCGAGTCTGTCGCTGTCGCCGAGCCTCTGCTGGGCGAGGTGGGCAGCGATGCCACCGTCATCAACGCCGACAAGGAAGCTGTCGCCAAGGCCATCACCGCCGAGGCCGTCAAGACCGCCGGTTTCGACAGTCTGGACGCTGCTGCTGAGGACGGCACCGCTTTCGTCTTCATGGGCCACGGCACCTCTCACACTGCAAAGGTGAGCTACACCCAGATGCAGTCTCAGATGGAGGCTCTGGGCTACAAGAATGTCTTCATCGGTACCGTCGAGGGCGAGCCTGAGGAGACTGCCTGCGAGAATGTCATCGAGGCTGTCAAGGCCGCCGGTTACACCAAGGTCATCCTGCGCCCCCTGATGGTCGTTGCCGGTGACCACGCCAACAACGATATGGCCGGTGCGGATGACGATTCCTGGCTGAGCCAGTTCCAGGCATCCGGTGACTTCGCGTCCGTGGAGTGCCAGATCGCCGGTCTGGGTGAGATCGAGGACATCCAGCAGCGCTACATTGAGCACACCAAAGCCGCCATTGATTCCCTGAACGGCTAATATTCCGCATTCCAATGCCCGAAGGGAGAGATCTTTTCGGGCATTTTTTATGGAGAGCTTCCCCGCATGAGGAGAAACACTCCCATTTCAAATTCTGAATTTTTGAGGTATTTTGTTTATGCACTGCAAACAGTTCGTTTCCCTGTCCGTTGCTTCCCTGATGCTGGCCGCCGTCCTCACCGGCTGCGGCGGGGCTTCTTCCACTGCTTCCTCTGTCGCTTCCGGTGAGGCTGCTTCTGCCGTGAGCGCTGCCGCCGCTTCCGAAAGCACCGAAGCCGCCCTGCCGGACGGCGTGTACACGGCTGAGTTCGACACCGACAGCGGCATGTTCCACGCCAACGAAGCCTGCGATGGCATGGGCACCCTGACCGTGGAGAACGGGCAGATGACCTTCCACGTCAGTCTGGCCTCCAAGAAGATCGTCAACCTGTACGTTGGCATGGCCGCCGATGCCGAGGCCAACAAGGCAGACTGGCTGCTGCCTACCACCGACACCGTCACTTACTCCGACGGCACCTCGGAGGAGGTCTACGGCTATGATATCCCCGTGGCCGCTGTGGACCAGGACTTCCAGCTGGCACTCCTCGGGACCAAGGGCAAGTGGTATGACCACACCGTGAGCATCCGCAATGCACAGCCCAAGGCTGAGGAAGCTGCCGAGACCCCTGCGGACGGTGAATACAGCGTGAATGTGACCCTGGAGGGCGGCTCTGGCCGTGCCACCGTGGAAAGCCCTGCCGCCCTGACCGTGGCGGACGGCAAAATGACCGCTGTCATCCTGTGGAGCAGCCCCAATTATGATTACATGATCGTGGACGGCGAGAAGTATCTGCCCACCAACACCGAGGGCAACTCCACCTTTGAGATCCCTGTTTCTGCACTGGGCACCCCGCTGGCTGTCACTGCCGATACCGTAGCCATGAGCACCCCCCATGAGATCGAGTATACGCTGACCTTTGCGCTGAACGGATGAAACTGACGAGACAACAATTCCTGCGCGTTCTGCCTGCTACAGTACTGGCCCTGTCGGGTTGCGCCGCCTCCGAAACGGCTCCTGCCAGCACGGAGGAGCTGGTCTTTGACCATGCCTGTCCGCTGGATTACGCCACACAGTTTACTGCCGATTGCTATGAGGGCGGTTATACCATGCTGACCCTGACCGAATCGGGGGAGCAGTTCCTTGTGACCCCGGAGGATGCCGCTGCGGTGGAAGGCCTGCCCGAGAGCGTGACGGTGCTGCGTCAGCCCGTCCGGAACATCTACCTTGTCTCCACCTCGGTGATGGACCTGTTCCTCGCGCTGGATGGGCTGGACAGCGTGACCCTCTCTGGCACCCGGGCAGAGGGCTGGTATCTGGATGAGGCCAGAGCCGCCATGGAGGCCGGGCGCATTGCCTATGCGGGCAAGTACAGCGCCCCGGACTACGAAAAGATCCTTGCGGCCAACTGCGGCCTTGCCATCGAGAACACCATGATCTACCACACCCCGGAGGTCAAGGAGCAGCTGGAACGGTTCGGCATTCCGGTGCTGGTGGAGCGCTCCAGCTATGAGAGCGGCCCGCTGGCCCGGCTGGAATGGCTCAAGTTCTGGGGCATCCTGCTGGGGAAAGAGGAGCTGGCGGAACAGGAGTTTGCCCGGCAGGTGGAGCGCCTTGCACCGCTGACCGGGCAGGCTTCCACCGGCAAGCGCTGTGCCTTTTTCTCCATCACAGCCAACAACCTTGCCAATGTGCGCAAGGGCGGCGACTATGTGGCCCAGATGATCGAGATGGCGGGCGGTGATTATGTTTTTGCGGACCTGACCGACAACGGCAACAACCTTTCCACCATGAACCTGCCGCTGGAGGATTTTTACGCCGGTGCAAAGGATGCGGATGTGCTCCTTTACAACAGCACCATTGAGGGCGTGGTGCATACCACGGAGGAACTGGTGGCAAAATGCCCCCTGCTGGCCGAGTTCAAGGCCGTGCAGAGCGGCAGTGTCTGGTGCACCACCCAGAGCTTTTTCCAGCAGAGTACGGCGCTGGTCGATTTTGTGCTCGACCTGCACCGTGTCTTTACGGAGAACGACCCCGCCGACCTGCAATTTCTGAGGAAAGTAGAGTAACCTATGACCAGCAAAAAGCGCCTGATCTTCTCTTACGGCATCCTTGCCCTGCTGCTGGCGGTGCTGTTTGCCGCCAACCTGTTCTGGGGCAGTGTGTCCCTGACACCGGGGACAGTGCTGGCGGCCCTGACCGGCCGCGGGCAGGACGCTTTGAGCGTGGGCATCATCACCCAGCTGCGCCTGCCCCGGGCCGTGATGGTGGTGCTGCTGGGGGCGGCGCTCTCGGCGGCGGGTTACCTGCTGCAGACCTTTTTTGCCAACCCCATTGCAGGGCCCTTTGTCATGGGCATTTCCAGCGGGGCCAAGCTGGCCGTGGCACTGGTCATGGTGGCTTTTCTGAACCAGGGCCTGCTCACCAGCTCCCTTACCCTGATCACAGCCGCCTTTGCGGGGGCCATGGCCTCCATGGCCTTTGTGCTGGCGGTCTCCCGGCGGGTGCAGCGGATGAGCATCCTTGTTATCTGCGGCGTAATGATCGGCTACATCTGCTCAGCCGTCACGGAGTTTGTGGTGGCCTTTGCCCAGGACAGCAACATCGTCAACCTCCATAACTGGTCTCAGGGCAGCTTTTCCGGCATGACCTGGGGCAATGTGCGGGCGGCGGCGCTGGTGGTGCTGCCCGCTCTGGCGGCGGCGTTCTGCCTTTCCAAGCCCATGGCCGCCTACCAGATGGGGGAGGCCTACGCCCGGAGCGTGGGCATCAATGTCAAAGCCTTTTCCCGGCTGCTGGTGCTGCTTTCCAGCCTGCTGGCCGCCTGTGTCACGGCCTTTGCGGGGCCCATCTCCTTTGTGGGCATCGCGGTGCCCCATCTGGTCAAGCAGCTGTTCGGCAGTGCAAGGCCGCTGGTGGTGCTGCCCGGATGCTGCCTGGGCGGGGCCGCCTTCTGCCTGCTGTGCGACCTCATCGCCCGCAGCATGTTTGCCCCCACCGAGCTTTCGATCAGCACCGTAACGGCAGTATTTGGTGCACCGGTGGTCATCTGGCTGCTGGTGCGCCGGGGTCAGGAGGGTGTGCGATGAAATACCGCTGTGAAACGAAAGAACTGGCCATCGGCTATGGCAGTGCGCCCCTTGCTTCCGGCATCATGCTGGGGGCGGTGCCGGGGCAGATCCTGGCCCTCATCGGGCCCAACGGCGCGGGAAAATCCACTCTGCTCAAAACGCTGGCGGGCCAGCTGGCCCCCCTGGGCGGGGCTGTCCTGCTGGATGGCCGCAGCCTGACCGATTACACCGGCCCGGCCCGGGCCCGGAAGCTGGCCCTGATGCTGCCCCATACCCGCCGCACCGAGCTGACTTCCTGCTTTGAGTTTGCCGCCGCCGGGCGCATCCCCTATACCGGGCGGCTGGGCATCCTGTCCGATGCCGACCGGCAGGCCGTGCGGGACGCGCTGGAACTGGTGGGGGCTTCCCCTCTGGCGGGCCGGGATTTCAACTGCATCAGCGACGGCCAGCGCCAGCGCGTTCTGCTGGCCCGCGCCATCTGCCAGCAGCCCGGAGTTCTGCTGCTGGACGAACCGACCTCTTTTCTGGATGTCAAGGGCAAGATCGAGCTGCTGACCATCCTGCAGAAACTGGCCCATGAGCAGGGGCTGGCCGTGATCGTCAGCCTGCACGAGCTGGACATGGCGCAGAAGATCGCGGACGCGGTGGTCTGCGTGTTTCCGCACAGCGTTTCGGGGGCGCTGACCCCGAAAGAGGCCTTTGCCCCGAAGAACATCCGGGCGCTGTACAGCCTGACCAAGGAGCAGTACGAGGCCGTGTTCGGCCCGGAAAAGCCTGCCGGGCCAAAGTTTGAACATTACGTCCGCAGCGGGCAGAAGCTGCTCCGCTGCGGGTACACCACCGGCACCTGCGCGGCGCTGGGTGCGGCGGGGGCCGCGCGGCTCCTGCTCACCGGCCATGCCCCGGAGAGCGTTGCCCTGCGCACGCCGAAGGGCATCGTGGTGGAGGTGGCTCCGCTGTACTGCCGCCCCGCCGGAGCTGGTGCCGAATGCGCCATTGAGAAGGACGGCGGGGATGATGTGGATGTGACCACCGGCCTGCCCGTTATCGCCGCCGTAGAATTGCTGCCCGATACCACCGAGATCCGCATCTCCGGCGGCAAGGGCGTGGGCCGGGTGACCAAGGCCGGGCTGGATCAGCCGGTGGGGGAAGCCGCCATCAACCATGTGCCCCGGCAGATGATCGCCGAGGCCCTGCAAAGGGAAGCCGAGAGCGCCTGCTACACCGGCGGCTTTGCCGTGACCATCTCCATCAAGGGCGGGGAAGAGGTGGCAAAGCGCACCTTCAACCCCCACATCGGGGTCGAGGGCGGGCTTTCGGTGCTGGGAACCAGCGGCATTGTGGAGCCTATGAGCCAGCAGGCGATCCTGGATACCATCCAGCTGGAAATGAATCAGGCCGCTCTCCGGGCGGGCAGCCCCAGGCGGCTCATCCTGGCCCCCGGTAATTACGGGCTGGACTATCTGCACGAAAGATACCCGGAGCTTCACGCTGTTCCGGTGGTGAAAACCTCGAACTTTATCGGTGACACGCTGGATATGGCTGCTGCGGCCCGCTTTGAAGAGGTGCTTCTGGTGGGCCATGTGGGCAAGCTGGTCAAGGTGGCGGGCGGTATTATGAACACCCATTCCCACACTGCCGACTGCCGCACCGAGCTGTTCTGTGCCCATGCCGCCCTCTGTGGGGCAAGCCGGGAGCTGTGCGCGGCTTTGTACGCCGCCGCCACCACCGACGCCTGTCTGGAGCTGCTGGACGCCGCCGGACTGCGCGCCCCGGTGCTGGAAAGCCTGCTGGATGCCATCCAACTGCACCTCGACCGCCGGGCGGGTGAAGCCTTCCGGGTGGGTGCAGTGCTGTTTTCCAACCAGCACGGGCCGCTTGGCGCAACACAAACTGCAAAGGAGCTGCTTGAACAATGGAACAACGCATGACCGGCACCCTTTACGGGGTCAGCGTCGGCCCCGGCAATCCGGAACTGCTGACTTTGCAGGCCGTGCGTCTGCTGCGGCAGTGCCCGGTGCTGGCTGCGCCGCAGACCGCTTCCGGGCAGATGCTGGCGCTGGACATCGCCCGCCGGGCGCTGGGCAGCGAGCTGGACGGCAAGACCATTCTACCCCTGCAGTTTGCCATGAGCCGGGACGCCGCCGTGCTGCGCGCTTCTCACGAGACCGCTGCCAGCGCAGTGCGGCCTTTTCTGGATGCCGGGCAGGATGTGGCCATGCTGAACCTGGGTGACGTGTCCATTTATGCCACCTTTGGCTATCTGCAGGAGATCCTGCAGGCGCAGGGCTATGCCACCGCGATGGCGGCGGGTGTGCCCAGCTTCTGCGCGGCAGCAGCCCGGCTGAATCAGCCCCTTACCGGCGGCATGGACGCTCCGCTGACCATCGTTCCCGGCAGCCGGGCCGACGAGGTATTGGACGCCCCCGGCACGAAAGTCCTGATGAAAACCGGGCGTCAGCTGCCCGCCCTGCTGGACACCCTGGACGCCCACGGTGCGTTGAGCCGCAGCGCCCTCGTGTGCAGCTGCGGCCTGCCGGATGAAACGATCTTCCCCGACCTTTCGACTGCGCGCCCGCCGCAGGATGGCAGCAAGGCCGGATATTTTGCAACGGTACTGGTAAAGGAGTAACTGCTATGGTACACTTTGTAGGCGCGGGGCCCGGTGCCCCGGACCTGATCACTCGGCGGGGCGCAGCCCTGCTGCAGGAGGCTGATTGCATCATCTACGCGGGCAGTCTGGTCAACCCGGCCCTGCTGGGGCTGGCGAAGCCGGAGTGCGCCGTTTACAACAGCGCCGAGATGACGCTGGAACAGGTGCTGGACGTGATGCGCCGGGTGGAAGCCGCAGGAGGGACCACCGTGCGGCTCCACACCGGCGACCCCTGCCTGTATGGGGCCATCCGGGAGCAGATGGACGCACTGGATGCGGACGGCATCCCCTACGATGATACCCCCGGCGTGTCCAGCTTTTGCGGGGCGGCGGCGGCGCTGAACGCCGAGTACACCCTGCCTACCATCAGCCAGACCGTGATCATCACCCGGATGGAGGGGCGCACCCCGGTGCCGGAAAAGGAGAAGCTGGCCAGCCTTGCTGCCCATGGGGCAACCATGGTGATCTTCCTCTCCATCGGCCTCATCGACAAGGTGCAGCAGGCCCTGCTGGCAGGCGGAGCCTACACGCCGGAGACTCCTGCCGCCGTGGTCTACAAGGCCAGCTGGCCAGAACAAAAAGTGGTGCGCTGCACCGTGGGCACGCTGGCCGGGAGCACCCGCGCCAACGGCATCACCAAGACGGCGCTCATCGTGGTGGGGGAATTTCTGGGCACCCGGTATGAGCGGAGCAAGCTCTACGACCCAACCTTTACGACGGAGTTCCGCAAGGGGGCAGACCAGTGACCCGCGCCTATCTCGCCTTCACGGAAAAAGGGCTGGCGCTGGCCCAAAAGCTGGCCGGTGCCCTGCCCGGCACCGTGGCCCGCTGCGGCCATGGCGGGCCCGGCCTTGCCGACTGGACCGCGGAGCAGTTCGCCCATGCGGATGCCCTGATCTTTGTGGGGGCTGTGGGCATAGCGGTGCGGGCCATTGCGCCCCACTGCCGGAGCAAGGCGGTGGACCCTGCCGTGGTGGTGCTGGACGAGTGCGGCCATTTTGCGGTGCCGATCCTTTCGGGCCATCTGGGCGGGGCCAACGATCTGGCCCGGGCGCTGGCGGCGGTCTGCGGTGCGGTGCCGGTCATTACCACGGCCACCGATGCCAACGGGGTGTTTGCCGTAGATGCGTGGGCCAGGCACCAGAACTGCGCCGTGCTGGAGCCGGAGCGCATCAAGCGCGTCAGCAGCAGGCTGCTGGCGGGCGGGCCGGTGCGGTACCGGTCGGAATTCCCCATTGCCGGGCAGGCCCCTGCCGGGGTGGTCCCGGCAGGGGAGGCAGAGCGCGCCGACTTTGCCCTGACCCTTTTCCCGGCGGGCGATGCGCTGCATCTGATTCCGAAGATCGGTGTGCTGGGCATCGGGTGCAGGCGGGGGACCAGCGCCGCACAGCTGGAAGCGGCCTTTGTACAGTTCTGTGCGGCCCACGGCCTTGCGGCAGCGTGCATCACGGCAGCGGCCAGCATCGACCTGAAAGCCCATGAGCCGGGCCTGCTGGAATTTTGCAGAATCCACGGCTGGCCGGTGCAGTTCTATTCTGCCGCACAGCTGCAGAACGCCCCCGGGCAGTTCACACCTTCGGCCTTTGTCCGGAGCGTGACCGGTGTGGACAATGTCTGCGAGCGGGCGGCGGTGCTGGCGGCAGGCGGCACGATCGTCTGCTCCCAGTACATCGGACAGAAAGATAAGAAAAATGCGGAGGAATCCGCGAGACAGTTATCTTTTGTGGTGGCGTGCATCTCGTCGGCGGTCATGGCAGTCTGCCTTCTGACACGCGGGCCGCTGCTGCGGCTGATTTTCGGCAGCGTCGAGGCGGATGTCATGGAGGCAGCGCAGATCTATTTCTTCTACACGGCGCTTTCGTTCCCATTTATCGCCCTCTATGATGCTGGTTCCTCGATCTACCGGGCGCAGGGAAATACAAGGCTTCCGATGACGATCGCGGTTGTCTCTAACGGGTTAAATATCGCCGGAAATGCGGTGCTTATCTGGGGCTTCCATCTTGGAGTTGCCGGTGCGGCGATTGCCACGCTCGGTTCCCGCGTTATCTCGGCAGTGGTGGTGTTTGCCTTTTTGC